>Ga0316626_10001290_pt1 | contig 11051 bp, 12 predicted proteins | sample OWC_Aug_T1_C1_D5_FD_207656 | JGI IMG/M metagenome (GOLD analysis project Ga0316626, IMG submission 207656) | Wetland soil microbial communities from Old Woman Creek delta, Ohio, United States - OWC_Aug_T1_C1_D5_A | ecosystem: Environmental > Terrestrial > Soil > Wetlands | place: USA: Ohio...
CCCGAGCACGTATGGCATAAGGATTCTCGAATAGGTGATCGTGGTTCCCAGACTAAGGGATGGGCGTATTCCTTTCTGCAGGCCGTGTAATGTGTCTTCCAGTTCACGCGCCACCTTCTCGATCCTCAACGCATACCGGTAAATCGCCCTCCCCTCTTTCGTCAGCTCAAACTTTCCTCTGTCCCTTTTTATCAGGCTCAGCCCTGTCTGCCGTTCCAGCTGAGCAACGTGATTCGAGACGCCCGGCTGTGTCATGAAGAGCGCCTCGGCGGCCTTTGAAAAACTCTTCTGTTTTGCCACCCTGGAAAAGACCAGAAGCGAGCTGAGCGAATAGGAGAGCATAAGTTTTAGTTATAGAATATAAAAAGAAATATATTGACATGTCAAGCAGATAACATACAATTGCAGCATACCGTCATAACTGAGCAGTAGCCAGTGAGCAGTTGTCAGTGACCAGTAACGAGACTGCGAAAGTCCTTGCCTTTCCTGATTTCTGTTCTTCGTTGACTGCTGACTGTTCACTGCTCACTATCGACTGACTAAGGGGGTGCGTATGGATCTGAGAGGTTTTATTGCCCTGTGCGAGAAAGAAGGACAGCTCAAGAGGATCAAGGCAGAAGTCGACTGGAACCTGGAAATTTCTCACGTAGCCAAGCTCGTGGAGGAGAAAAGCGGCCCTGCACTGTTGTTTGAAAACATAAAGGGGTACAAGAGCCCGGTGCTCACCGGCGCATTCGGTACCACACAGAGGCTTGCCATGATCCTTGGCAAAAACCCGAAGCTCTCGATGGTCGAGCTTACCAAGGAATGGGTGAGTGTCGCGGTCAAGGAGGTCATCAGGGCAAAGGAGGTGAGCGATGGGCCCATCTTCGAAAACATCGTGGAGGGAGACAAGATTGATACCTTCGCCTTTCCATCACCCAAGTTTTATGAGCTGGACGGAGGGCGCTACTTCGGCACGGCCGTATTCATGGTGTTGCAGGACCCGGAAACAGGGAATATAAACCTGGGCACCTACCGCATGGGAATACTCGACAACAAATCGATCGGCGTCCAGATACTCAAGGGAAAAACAGCCGACAGGATTATGAAAAAGTATGCCAAGGCGGGCAAGAAAATGCCTGCGTGCGCCATCATAGGCGGTGACCCGCTTCACATCTTTGCCAGCGCAGCGACCGTAAAGGCCAAGAGCGGATATGATGTTGTAAGCTCGCTGCGCGGAGAGCCGGTCGAAGTCGTAAAGAGCAAACTCACAGGGCTTCCTATTCCGGCGGCAGCGGAGATCGTCCTCGAAGGCGAGATCGACCCCCAGCAGCTCAGAAATGAGGGTCCCTTCGGCGAGTACACAGGATATTACACTGAAGAGCTCATCAAGCAGATCCCCAAGCCTGCCCTTGATGTTCAGCGGGTCTATTTCAGAAACAACCCCATCCTCTGGGAGACGAGCGTGGGCAGGCCTGTAGGGGACCAACACATGCTCTACGCCTTCACGCGCAATGCCTCGCTCTGGACTGACCTCACCAAGATGGAGATCCCGGGCATCAAGTCGGTCTATACGCTCCCTGAAGGCTCGGGTCGTTTCATAGTGGTCGTCTCCGTGCAGCAGATGTACCCGGGACACGCGGACCAGGTGGGTGCAGCCGTCATCGCGAGCAACACGGGCACATATGGGATAAAGTGTGTGATCATCGTTGACGATGACATCGATGCGGACGATCTTCCCAGGGTCTGGTGGGCGCTCGGCACACGCTACAGCCCTTCCAGGGGCACCCAGATCATCAACAGGGGCAGATCGACCCCGCTCGATCCGGCCATCGGGGCTGATGAAAACAAGTTCATCACCTCCCGCATCATTATGGATGCAACCATACCCTTTGAGTGGAAAGTGAAGCCAACCGAAATCAAGCTTACCGACAGCGTGATGGAAAAGGTGAAGGCGCGCTGGAGTGAGTACGGGATTGACTAAACCGCATTGCCCTTCGAGCCGTTTAAACGGTTCAAGAAGTACTAGAGCGAAAGGAGGCAGGTATGGCGTTTGAGAAGGACATCAATGCTGCAAAAGAACGGGCCAAGAACATAAAACTCTTTGCCCACGACGTCCACGGCGTGCTCACGACAAACACCGTCTTCTGCGACGTCGAGGGCAACAGGCGCTATGCCTTCTGGCACATGGACGGGTTTGGGGATCTCTCCTTCATGGCCAACGACATAAAGCCGGTTTTTCTCGACAGTACGTCGATCGATGGAGAAGGCTTGTTCCGGGCCAAGGAACTGAAGCTCGACAAGATGTACTTTGCGGTGACCGACAAGATGGCCAAGCTGGAGGAACTCAAGAAGGAGCTCGCCCTGACAGACCAGCAGATCGGATATATCGGGTGTGAGCTCTCGGACATCCCTGTCATGAAGAAAGTTGGCTTTGCCGTAGCTGTCGCCGATGCTATACCGGAGGTGAAAGAGGCAGCCCACTACATCACAAATGCACCCGGCGGCAGAGGCCCCATACGGGAAATATGCGAGTTTGTGCTCAGGTCCATGGGCAAGTGGGAAGAGTGGGTCGAGAAGGTAACCAAAATGGGTTACAAATAGGGGGTGAGCGATGGGTTACGCTGAAGCGCTTGAAAAGGCAAAAAAAGTGAAATTTGTGATCTTCGATATCCATGGGATCCTGACCGACAATACCCTCTTCTACACGCAGGACGGCGTGAAATCGGAGGCGTTTTCTCTCCATGACCGCATCGGCCTCAAGGCCCTCATGGACTCAGGGCTCGGGGTCTCCTTCCTCACGAGTAAGGTTTCAAGAGATGTCGAACAGATGGCAAAGATTTACGGTGTCCCTGCTGACATGCTGTGGGGAAGTTCGGCGAAGATGGCACGGCTGGACGAGTTCGAGAGACAGTCAGGCTACAAGGACGACGAGATCTGTTATGTCGGCGACGAAATGATAGACCTCGGTATCATGAAACGGGTATTCTTCTCGGTGGCTCCGTCAGACGGATCACCGGAGGCCAGGGGGATTGCAGACCTGGTGACGGCAGCGGGCGGTGGCAAAGGCGTGGCAAGGGAGCTTGCCGAGTTCATCCTGAAAGCCCAGGGAAAGTGGGAGCAGTTTGTAGCACAATTCAAATAGGTAAGAATGGGGGAACAGATGGCCTACACGTACTACAAAGACAACAGGGCTTATATTGAAGCACTGCTCAAGACAGGAGACTGCGTCGTCGTCAATGATGAGGTCGATTGGGACCTGGAAATGGGTGCCATCGTGCGCAGGATGTGCGAGCGCAAGTCGCCTGCCGCGCATTTCAAGAAGGTAAAGGACTACCCGGGTTTCGAGGCATTCGGGGCACCTATCGCCACATGGCGAAGGCTCGCCATCTGCTTCGGCCTTCCGCCTGACGCATCGATTCCTGATATCCAGAGGGAATACTTGAAGAGAACCAGCGGGCCACCTATCGCGCCGCGCATCATCGACAGGAAGAATGCGCCCTGCAAGGAGATCGTGTGGACCGGAGACGATGCGAACCTTCTCAATCTTCCTGCCCCTATGGTGCACGACGGTGACGGAGGAAGATACATCTGTACCTGGCACTTTGTCGTGGCCAAGGACTATGACACTGATTTCGTCAACTGGGGTATGTACCGGCAGATGCTCTTCGATGAGAAGACGATGGTCGGCCCGGTGCTCCCGTTCTCCGACATGGGTAAGATGCTTTACAACAAATACGCCCCACGCAACCTGCCCATGCCCTTTGCCACCGTGATAAGCCCTGACCCTCTTTCAGCAATAGCGAGCTCTGCTCCAAGCCCCATCGCGGAGGCTGAGTTCACGGGTCAGCTCATGGGCGAGGGTGTGGAGCTCGTCAAGTGTGAGACGTCCGACCTCTACGTGCCGGCCCATGCCGAGATCATCGTTGAAGGCGTGATCCTGCCCAACCTCACGATCGAGGAGGCTCCGTTCGGCGAGTACACGGGGTACAGGACGAGCCCGCGCGACAAGCGCACCGTCTATCGCGTCAAGGCAATCACCATGCGGAAGAATGCCATCATGGCGGTCTCCAACATGGGCGTGCCCACGGACGAAGGACAATTGCTCCGCTCCTTCTCTATGGCTCTCGAAATGGAACGCATGCTGAGAGACCAGGGGCTCCCCATATCAGGCGTCTACATGCTACCCGAATCGACGCATCACCTTGTGGTCGTGGGCGTGAAGCCGATATATGCCAACGTTGCCACGCAGATCAGCCAGCTCGTCTTCGGCAGCAAGTTCGGTGCGTGGTTCCACATGGTGCTCGTGGTAGACGACAAGACAGACATCTACAACAAGGATGCAATTATTCACGCACTCTGCACCCGCTGCCATCCCGTCACCGGCATCAGGGTGACCCAGCACGGCTTCGGCACCCCGCTCAACCCCTTCTGCAGCCCGGAGGAACGAAGATTCAGCAGGACCCCGAAAGTGGTTTTCGACTGTCTCTTCCCACCGGAATGGCCGACGTCGGACCTGCCTATACCGGTGTCGTTCAACAGCGTCTACCCGAAAGACATACAGGAGCGGGTTCTCGAGAAGTGGCGTACATACGGGTTCAAGGACTAGGAGGGACATATGGCAGCCTGGGATACATATATTCAGAAAGATTTCAGCGCACTGACTGAGGACGAGGAGTGGGTGGCCGTGATACGGGACCTTGCTCCAGGCAGAGGAAAGTACAGATCGACACACGCCCGGATACGGGTGTCAAAGGACCCAAAGAAGTATCCGGAGACGCTCTGGGTGAGACTGGGAAGAGGTCAGCTCATAGAGGCACCCTGCTCCATGCAGATACTCGAATATGTCGACGTGTTTCCCAAGGGGATGTGAGACATGGACTCCCTGCGCGACTATCTGGCGTTCGTCAAGAAACGTGACCTGCTGCTTGAGGTGGAGGAGCAGGTCACGCGGGAGGATGTGCCGGAGCTGATCGAGCGGCTCTCCGATACGCGAAAGGTGCTGCTCTTCAAGCGGGTGAAGGGATATTCCTGTTCCCTGGCGGCAAACCTCGTTCCCTCGCACGAGGTCTTTCGCCATCTCTTCGACACGGACAATCCGTATCAGTACTTCCTCGCTGGTATCAAGAAAACGGCGAAGAAAGTTCTGGTCAAACGCACGCTGGAGACAGTGAGTCTTAAAGGCAAAGACCTGCTCGATTTTCTGCCCATACTCAAACACTACGAAAAAGACTCCGCGCCGTTTATCACCACAAGCCTAGCTGCGGCCCGTGATCCGATCACGGGCATTGTGGGCAGGGGTATTCACAGGATGGAGTACAGGGGTAAGAACCGGATGGGTATGGCGATCATCAACCCGCCGCTGGTCGACATCTACAAGAAACACAAGGCCAAGGGCGAACGGATGCCGATCACGGTCACCATAGGCGTGGATCCCATACTCTTTCTCTCCATGGCCCTGAAGGCCCAGCCAGGCACAGATAAGCTCGAGCTGGCGGGCGGTCTGAAAGGCAAAGGCATCAAGGTGGCACAATCCCTTGACGCCCCCATAGATGTGCCCGCAGGGGCGGAGATCTACCTGGAGGGATACATCGATACAGCCGATGTCAGACGTGACGGGCCTCTGGGCGAAATCAGCGGGTATTACATGGTGAACAAAGAGAGCCCCACCATGGTCGTAAACAGGCTTTCATACCAAGCTTCGCCGATCTACCATGCCCTGTTACCGACGAGCCTCGAGGGAGACACCTATCTTACGTTTGTGAGCCAGGCCCTGATCGAAGAAACAGTCAAGAAACAGTTCCCATTTATCAAGGAGATCACCTTCGTCCAGAAAACGTTTGGATCATGCGTGATTGTCTCTATACATCCTGCCGACCGCTCGAAAATACGTAACCTGATCCTCGCCATGCTTGCCTCACCAATGATCAAGAAGGTGGTCGTGGTGGACGAAGACGTTGATCCCGCTGACCTGAGGCAGATTGAATGGTCAATTTCAACACGCTGCCTCGCCGATAAAGACATCGTGATCGTCGAGGGACTCCAGGGACAGGCAATAGACCCCCAGGCAGAGCACGGCCTCGGTGTTGCCAAGATGGGCATTGACGCAACGACACAGGGCAAGGCGTTCGAGGAGAAGGCCCGTGTTGCTTCCGGTAACCACAGGAACATCGAACGCATTCTAAAATCCCTCGGAGGTGCTGTGTGCGCAGAATTGTTGTAGGCATATCCGGCGCAACAGGCGTCATCTATGGTGTACGCATGCTGCAGGCGCTCGCCGCTGCCGGCGTGGAGACGCAGCTCGTGATTACGCAGTCGGCGATAAAGAATCTCCTCATTGAAACGGAGTATACAGCTGCCGATCTGGAACGCATGGCGTCTACGGTCTACGACGTTGAAGACGTAGGCGCGGCCATAGCCAGCGGTTCATACAGGGTGGACGGCATGGTTGTCATACCATGCTCGATCAAGACCCTCTCGGCCATTGCCAACTCATACAACGAGAACCTTCTCGTTCGCGCCGCGGACGTCAACCTGAAGGAACGGAGAAGACTGGTGCTCGTGGTTCGGGAAACGCCACTTCACGAAGGGCACCTCGAGCTCATGACCAAAGTGACCCGCATGGGCGGGGTGATCATGCCGCCGGTGCCCGCCTTTTACCACATGCCCAAGACGATCGACGATCTGATAAGTCAGACCATAGGCAAAGTCCTCGATCTCTTCTCCATTGATGCCAAGCTCTTCAAAAGGTGGGGCTCTAAGAATGACGTGAAGCTCGTTAATGCCGGCAGGGAGCGGGCTAAGAAGACATGAAAATCAAAGGCACAATCGTAAAAGGTCTTGGCGAGTCGGGTAAGTTTCTTGCCATCGACTGGGTGAGCCGGGCAGTCTGCGACACGTTCCAGTTCACTCCCTTCAGTGGAACGCTCAACATCGATGTGGCAGAGCCATCGATCCAGAGAGCGCTCAAAGAGAGGGGCACGGAAAAGCTCGCCTCTCGTGCCGAAGGTTTTTGCGATGCCTTGACCTTCCGCGGCGTCATCAACGGTCGCTATCCCGCTGGAGTAATAATACCCTTAGTTCCAAACTACCCTGAGCAGATCCTCGAGATCGTCGCGCCTGTACACCTAAAGAATGCGCTCGGTCTCAATGATGGGGATGAAGTTGAGTTAGAGCTAGAAGACTAGATCTATCTGGTTTCTCGGGTTTCTCTGGTTTCTCTGGTTGTTCCGGTTTTACTGATCACCGATCACTGTCTGCACTGGCCACTGGCCGCCACAGTTTCTAATAGACCCTGTGCCAGGACAGGACACTGTACTTCTTGTTGTTGATGATGTAATTCGATACTGCGTCGATTGCCTCCTGACTGTAAAAGAGCTTGGCGTTGCCTTTAACCGTCAGGTCAAAGCCGGTGGCTGAATCTGAATACTCACCCACGAGCAGCCCGCCCCTGATATTCTGCTGGTACCCACCACCAAGGTCGTCGAACCCGACGTTCTTGCCGAGCACGATCACGATACCGTTCCACTGGATGTTTCCCTTGAAGGACAGGTCGTCCCCTTCCACGATGAGTATACCCGCGCCATAGATGGTCCCTGTTACCGCAAAGGGGTTGCCATCAGTCTTGGTCACGTACGTGATGCGCGGGCTGGCTACGGACCCGAGACAGACATTCTCCGTCCCTACTGTAACGCAGTTGTCCGGGCCTGAAGTACTTCCGCTGATATCGGGCGGGTTCGTCAGCTTCTTGTCGGCAACCATCTTGATGGAATCGACAAACTCTCTCAACATAACTTTGCTGAGGCTTGTGGATGTGCCAACGCTCGGGTTTGCCCCCTGTCCGGCAACGTTTCCTTGCTGTTGAGCATTCAGCGAGGCTGCGATTGTTGTCTGACCGAGGTTCAGGTCAGGCACGTCGCTTACCGAGATGCCGTATCGCGTCGATGCGGTCCCAGTGGGGCTGCCATCCGGGTCGGATAACGTGTAATCCCGGCCATCTATGGTGAATGAGTTGCCGTCGAAAAGAGTCTTGTAGCCTCCGATGAGATTCACCGAACCAGGCAGGACCGGTATCTTATTCATTTTGATGGTGGTGCGGAGTGCCGTTGTAGCACCGTTGAACGTGCCGGTCGATACGATGGTGACGGTGCTATTCGTATCACTCGACGCACCACCGCTGTCGCCATTCTCGTTCACGACCCTGACGGAGTACGTTCCACCATGGAAACTGGCGCTGTTGCCGAAATTAAGGATCCCATCGTCCGGGGTGCCGGCCGACGCATCACTGCCGAGAAGTACGGTGTTGAAATTACTCCAGCCACCTGAGATGTATCTCTGAGCGCATTCGTTCTTCCCCCTCTCCAGGCCTGCTTCGGCCGCGTATAGGGACTGAATGGAGGAAAGATGGTTGGAGGCAACCGCCGTGTCTGTGATCACGTTCCTGCCCGCGGAAATACCTATGAGGCTCAGCACCGCGATCAGCAGCACGGCCACTATGAGGATGACCCCATCTTCCTTGATCCCGCTCTCTCGCTTCTTCAATACGGCTAAGCGTGCGACAAGTTTTTCCCGAATTTTCCGCAAGTTCATGGCTACACCTCTAATCGGGTATGTTTGGGAGATTCCTCAAGAACACCCTGTCCTGCATCTGCACTCGCGTGTACTGATTGGTGGTGGAGTCAGGCTTTCTTGTCCTGCCTGTGAGCGTCAGGTCCAGGGCATTACCCGTTAACGTGACACCAACTATCTCCACATACTGGGCCACGGGCTGCTCGCCTGCCCCTTGGTGTTCGTTGACTCTGAGCACGGGCGTGTTCGGGTCAGACGCATCAACGGAGTATGTAACATACTTGACCACGTAGACCGGGATACCGGCAGGATAGCTATAGACCAGCCCCTGGTTGCCGGCGAGCGTGGGATTTGTGTCAATTTGGAGATTGTCGCCTGAGACGCTGACAACTCTTGCATTCTCTTTGCCGCCGATGCTGATATCGCTTTTTGTGGTCGTGTTAAAGCCTGCGCCTTGGCCGGATCCAAGGGTAATACTGACTGCGCCTGCAGCCAGCGTCCCGGAAGTAAGTCCCTCCGGTGGATCGAGGCAACCCACAACATCGAGCGTGTTGCCACCTGTCACCCTGATTGAAAAGTCCAAGCCGGCGATGCCATTGAGGAGCGGCCATGTGGGCGTACCCAGACGCGACGGCTTTCCAAAGCCTGCCATCGTGAGGTCTCTCGATATCTTTTCCATGGCGATCCGCACGTTCTGCTGCATCTCAGAGATGTCATCCTGCAGTGCGTAAACCCTGTTCTGGGAGGTGAGCAGTTCGTAAAGCACAAGAATGATGAGACTGCTCAATACGATGCCGACAAGAAGCTCTATGAGGGAAAAACCCTTTACGGCTCGGTGATGATGGTGTAACACGTGATATTCCTCCCTGCCCAGGCCACTGTGACAGACACGTCCTTGTAGCGATGGGGCGCTGTCCCGCTCGTGGTCACATCCCAGCTCACATTCATGCCGCGTTCGGTGACGCCTGTCGTGTTCGCCGCGATTGAGCTGAACGCCGTATTCTTGAGGTCTTCGAGCCTCTTCTGGGCAAGCGACGTGGCTACGCCTGCATCCTTATTGAAGCCGGTCCCGGTTATATTCAGTACCTGGGTCGCGGCCAGCGCCAGCACCCCAAGGCTGAATATCACAATCGTAACAAGGATCTCGAGCAGGGAGAATCCCTTGCTAAAACTTCTCCGGCGATTCCCTCTCGACGGGTGATTCCCTCTCGAACAGATGTTTTGCGAGTGAATGCTTTTCGAGTCCATGCTTTTCGAGTCCATGCTTTCCGAGTCCATGCTTTCCATTGTTACCTCTGAGCAACCTCAACAAGACGAGTCTTTGAGATTTTTACTGAGATTTTCACTAAGATTCTCATTGTTATCGGTTACCCGGAATCATGCTTAAAGGTACCTGCTTAAACGCTCTCGCCTAAACGTGCTTCATTAAATGCTCTCCGCTCTCGATGAGGGTGCAAGGCAGGTGCCAGTTAACGGGGTAAACAGCCATTAGCAGGGGGATTCGGCGGAACCCCTCATATTGCTTGAGAGAACGAGGAATGGGACTCTTTTTATTGCGGGTTGAGATGCCCTGTTTTTCTGCTGCAAACGTGGGCGCTTTTGGCCAGATAGGCGCTTTTGGTCTACTTCTTGGGCGTTGCCTGAGACGATTCCGGCGGTATTCTCGAGACCCTGACACCCGCATGATATGCGGCAGACAGGTACTCATCCAGAGGGACTTTCTTAACCATGCCGCCCCTCCTCTTGGTACCCGAAGCGTGAATGAGGTAGACGTGCCGGGTCGATGACTGGCCTGATGATTGGCCTGGGCGTTCGACATTCACAAACCCCATGTGTGCCACGATCTCACCCGCCTCACGTCTCGACGGATCCTTGATGAAATAAATGATGTCTCCTGTTTCAAGCAGGCCAAGGGCCTTGCGCAGCGCCTCAGGGGGCAATGCTTTGATCGTGGCCTTGCCTGGAGGTGCCGGAATGCTCCTCACCGTGCCGAGTCGTGATGTGATCTCCTCACCATATTTCCCGCTCTCGAGCATTTCTGCCCCATCCTGGTAGCGTTCGTCATAGTTGATCACCCTGCCCCGTTCAATGAGGCCGCGTGTGTGGAAACGCAAGTTGAGCGCCTTTTCAGCTGCATCATCGGGAGTCGTTGAGAGGCCGAGCTCCACCGCCCGGAAAGTAAGGTACATGCAGTCAACACGGTCATCGGCGACAATCGTTTCTCTTCTCACGTACGTCCCGAGCGGGTCCGTGTCGTACGGCGTGCCCACAAAGAGTTCGGCCCAGGAGGCTATTCGTTCCGAAAGTGAAAGAGCTCGTATCCGCGCCTGGGTCGACTCGACCTCTTCATCGCTAAATGCGAGCGCGTGCTGGGCAATGCAGAAGCTGAAAAGAAGAAGCATCCTCGCCGCATATCGCATCACGGCAAGTTCTTCTTCTCCACGTGGTTTCGTAAGGTCCCGACCTTCTCCACTTCGGCCTCCACCACATCGCCCGGATAA
>Ga0316626_10001291_pt1 | contig 11050 bp, 9 predicted proteins | sample OWC_Aug_T1_C1_D5_FD_207656 | JGI IMG/M metagenome (GOLD analysis project Ga0316626, IMG submission 207656) | Wetland soil microbial communities from Old Woman Creek delta, Ohio, United States - OWC_Aug_T1_C1_D5_A | ecosystem: Environmental > Terrestrial > Soil > Wetlands | place: USA: Ohio...
TGATCCTTACCTGCCAAGATCCTTTGTCCTGACTTTTCCTTAACGCTCAATACCCTGGCTCTTTACCAGAGCACCTTAAGGTGGTTTGAAGCCTGCTCCTGCAAGCCGGCTCCGAGGGGCCGCCCCTCATCTCTTGCATAGTTACGCGCTACCTCTATATCAACATGCGCTCCTGGCGCACATACATGCCAGGTTCGCAACCTGAAAATTTTCCGCCGTTATTGCATAGATAAAAATATTATCAATACTTTTTAAGTCTTCGGATTTTCAGGTAAAATAGCAGTGTACGCAACCTTTCTCCTAAAAACCTACACCCCAACATATAGAGGTCAAAAAGGCAGGGCCATTTTTGATCCTGCCTTTGATCTCGGGAAATTCGTTTCAGTCTTAATTAAAAGGAGCGGCCACCTAAAGCAGGAGATTGCTCATCATTCAGAGATCTGAAATCAATAATTCTCTGCCAGCACTTCAAAGAAGGCCACGGGATGGGAACAGACCGGACATTTTTCCGGAGCGTCCTTTCCTTCGTGAACATAACCGCAGTTCCGGCAATGCCATTTCGTCGGTTTATCCTTTTTGAAAGCTCTTCCGGTTTGAAGATTCTTTAATAGGGCAAGGTATCTAGACTCATGTTCTTTCTCCACTTTAGCAATCTGAGCGAAGGTCGTGAAGGCTTCCGTGAATCCTTCTTGTTTGGCTATTTCGGAAAAATTTTGATAAAGGGTGGTCCACTCAAGATTTTCTCCGGCTGCCGCAGCCTTCAAATTGGCGGCGGTATCTCCTACCACCCCAGCCGGATACCCCGCTAGGATCTCTGCTTCCCCACCCCTGAGCAACTTAAAAAAGAGTTTGGCGTGTTCCTTCTCGTTGTCCGCTGTCTCCAGAAAAATCCCAGAAATCTGCTCGTACCCCGCTTTTTTAGCCTCGCTGGCAAAATAGGTATAACGATTCCTTGCCTGCGATTCGCCCGCAAAAGCTGCCAGTAGGTTTTTCTCCGTCTTACTTCCTTTGAATTCCATGATTTTTTCCCCTTCAATTTAATACGAATACAAAATGATACATTTTCCACTCTCGATCATTAAGAGGCCCCGATCTCATGTTCCTGATTCTCTGAGATTCAAGGCCTATTCAATCAATGGTGAAAAGAGGATTATAAGGCTCGCATAAAGGCTACAAGATCATTCTTCTCCCGATCGGTCAGTTTAAGCTCCAAGACGAGATTGAAAAATTCCACCGTATCCTCCAACGTTAACAGTCTCCCATCGTGCAGATAAGGGGGGGAATCTTTAATCCCTCGCAGGGGAAAGGTCTTTATGGGACCATCCGCGCTGGCCATCCGCCCGTTGATCATTGTGGGTTTATAGAAGCGTTCTGTTCTCAGGTTGTGCATGAGATTGTCGGTATAATAGGGTGTCGGATGGCAACTCGCACAGTGAGCCGTGAAGAGAGTCTGCCCACGCATTTCAGACTCCTTTGCTTTCTTTGAATTTAACTTACCCTCAATACCAAGTTTGGGAGCTGGAGGAAAATCCAGGAGGGCCATAAACTCCGCCATAAAGTGAACCTGGCTTGCCCTTTCCAGGATATTAACTCCCTTTTTTGTAGCCATTACCGGGTCGCCATCGAAGTAAGCCGCCCGCTGCTCAAACTCCGTGAAATCCTCGACGCTTTTAAGGGCCCGCTGGGAACCAAATAGCCTTTGGATATTTACCCCTCGCAACGAAGGGGTATCAAGGCGATGGCGGAACGCCTGAGGCCGAATGTCCCCTACCAGGTGAGTCGAGGCGTTGGTGTGCCCGTTGGCATGGCAGTCAAAACAGGTAACCCCTCGGCTGGGGCGTTCGGAGCGGCGGTCTTCTGTCTGGTTGAACTGCTGTTGAGGGAAGGGGGTCAATAACAACCTCAAGCCTTCGATCTGTTTTGGGTTCAGAATCCCGTTGAAAAGCTCGTAGTAGTTGTCAATGGTAAGTAACTTTCCCTTGGAGACATCCCCAAGATCAAGCCGGGTAGTGAGATATATAGGTGCTGGAAATTCAGGCAAAAAATGATCCGGTAGGTCAAAATCGAGGTCAAAGCGAGTTAGATCCCGCCCCTCTTGTTTCTTAACCTCATCAATATGAAACTTGGGGAATACCATTCCTCCTTCTGGGTGGTTTGGATGGGGCAGAGGGAAAAAACCTGCCGGGAAGAGATCTTTTTCCCGAATTTCTTCAGGACTCATGGCCCCCAATCTTTCCCAAGTCATACCCTGAGGGGGCTTTACCCGGACACCCTCCTGAATGGGCTTCCCACGGGACATTGCTTCCCCTGCCGCCGGCCGGTTGTTCAAATCATACCGTTCGCTTAGGAGATCCATATGTCGCTTCGTCACTTCAGGCTTTGCCGCCTTCATCCGAGCCATGATTGAATCGAAGCTCGCAGTGATCACTACGGGAGAGTAACTGGATTCACCCATTGCGGGCGATTGGACAAAGGTCGAAATCGACACCATAACCAACAACAGAATCCCAGCTCCCAATGCCAAATATTTGATCCCTTTAAACATTGATTCCCTCCTTTCTATTGATAGGAAATTCCCTATTTTTAATTGCCCGTTTCAGGAAAAAGGTGCCATCCAAAAGCCCAAACCCAGAGCTGGTCTGGAAAATCTGGACAAGTCAGAAGGTGGTCTTAAGTGATAAGCTGCTTGGTTCACGCCGCCACCTGACTCCTTTGGCGGGAAGCCCAGTACACCACATCCGGAATCCGATTGTCAAGCCCCTGATGCCAACGCCTCCGATTATAGAACTCAAAATAGATTCCTAACTCCCGCCAGGCCTCGGCAATCGAACGATGCCCCTTAAGATAAACCTCCTCATCCTTCACGTTCCGTAACCGCTCCACCTGCTTCGTCCGATTTCCTCCCCCATAGATATCCGGATCCCTCTCTTCTTTGTCCTCCTTCTGATCCATGTTCTTATTTGTGGCAACGAAGGGAGGAAGGCAGTCCTGTTTCGATACAGCGCCATCTTGTGTTTGGAAAAGAAAGAGCCCGGAAGATGGGCAGTTGATTGGGTTCTTAATCCCGAAATGGTCTGAGGCTCGACTTTTGACCGATAGGCACTTTCCCCAAACTGGCAATGGTCAGACAAAGGGTCTCGGCCAACCTTTCTTTGGGGTTATCTGGCGTTGTATACCGTTATCTGTCAATCTCCCTCGTTATCGTTTGCCGGCAATATGAGGCCAATAAGGCAATTGGAGTAAATAAAAGAGGCCAAACCTGGAAAGTAGCCGTAAATGTGGCTGGAGCCTGCAAATATCTCCCAATATATTCTTCACACTTTTTTTCAATAAGGTCTTGGGTTAAAGCATAAAGTAAGGTATTCTGATTATGAACAATTGGAAAGGCATCAGCAAAAATGGCAAATGGAAACATATTTTCTTATGAGTGGATCGAGAGCCTCCCCCGCCTGGAAGAGACGATTCGAATTTTTGGGCAGGCTGAGATCATCGGGGTTGACCTGGAAGCGGACTCCATGCACCACTACTTCGAAAAGGTATGCCTCCTGCAGATCTCTACGGAAAAAGCGTCATATATCCTGGATCCTTTGGCACTGAGGGATCTGTCTTCTTTACGGCCCGTTTTCTCCAGTCCCCGCATCCGCAAGGTATTCCACGGGGCGGATTATGATATCCGTTCCCTGTATCGGAACTTTCAGATCGAGGTCGCGAACCTTTTCGATACACAGGCGGCCTGTAAATTTCTTGGTCTCCGGGAAACCAGCCTGGAGGCGTTGCTGCGAAGTCGCTTCCATGTGGAGCTGAATAAGAAATATCAGCGGGCCGATTGGTCTAAAAGACCCCTTTCTCCTGAGATGTTAGAATACGCGGCGATGGACGGCCGGTACCTGATCCCCCTGGCCCGGATGCTGGAAAAGGAACTGGAAGAGAAGAACCGATTAACCTGGGTGGAGGAAGAATGCCTCCATCTGAGCAAGGTCCGATTCCTGCCGCCCAACCATGCCCCGCTTTACCTGAAAGTGAAAGAGGCTTTCCTCCTGGATTCCAGGAGTCTTGCGGTTCTTGCGGCTCTGCTGGAATTCCGCGAGGCCCAGGCAAAGGAGCTGGATCTTCCCCCTTTCAAGGTGCTCCGCAACGAAGCGCTCCTGGAATTGGCTAAGAAAAAGCCTTTGGGCTTGGAAGAAATGGAGACAGGGAAAATCCTGAGCCGGGAGCAAAACAAAAGATATGGGAAACGCCTGCTGCAGGAAATTCAGCGAGCCTTGGCCATTCCCGAGGAAAATCTTCCGGTGTACCCCCGGGAGGCAAGGCCGGATTTATCAACGTCCGTTCGCAAAAGGATCAAAGCCCTGAAAATCTGGCGGGATAATCGGGCAAAGCATTTAGGACTGGAGCCTGGAATCCTTATGAATAATGTGCTGATCAATGCTTTTGCCTTGAAAAATCCGCGGTCGATAAAAGAGATGGGAGAGATTCCGGGTCTGAAAAAATGGCAGGAGGTTTATTTCGGACAGGAGATTCTGGCTGTCCAAACAGGTGGAAATTGGGAACGTCCAAGCAGAACTCGGGTTGCTTCAGAGAATTAAGAGTGCTCATGCGATAAGCCTTCAATTTCCCTGTGGTAGGCTGCCAAAGCCTGCGGTCAGTGGTAGTGCGGCCCCCCAACCGGCCACCGAAGTTGTCACCGGGAACCCGTTAGGAGACATCGGTCCGGTGATTTTTTGCGAAACCATCAAGATTTGACGGGAAAAGGTCGATGTACTTAGAAAGCAAACAGCTCTTTTCAGACGCCAGAACTACGAAAGGTTTTTCCTGATTCTATGGCCTTAGAACTCCGTCAAAACCTGAAACTCTCCCTGCAGCCGATTATGACGCCCCAGCTGCAGCAGGCGATTAAGCTCCTGCAGCTTTCGCGCATGGAGCTCATGGACCAGATCCGTCAGGAGGAAGAGGAGAACCCGGTTCTTGATGAAGTCGCCGAGCCCGCCGGCGAGGCAGAGCCGCTGGAGCCTTCCTATGAGAGCCTCTCCCCCCAAGCACCCCAAAAGGCACGGGATGAGAACGGCGAGGCGGATCTTCCGCCACTGGGTTGGGGTCGCGAAAGGTATGGACGGGGCTCGAAAGGCGGCGAGGACGATGACGACCGCCCGACCTTCGAAAACTTCCTGACTAAGAAGGCAACCCTCTCCGACCACCTTCTCTGGCAGCTGCGCCTGAACGACTTCAGCGAGGCGGAATGCCTGGCCGGGACCCTGGTCATCGGGAATTTGAATGAAGACGGGTTGCTGCAGGTAGGGCTGGAGGAGATCGCCGCCCAAAGCGGCTTTAGCCTGGAAGAAGCGGAAACGGTCCTTCAAAAAATCCAAGCCTTCGATCCTCCGGGGGTGGCTGCACGGGATCTCCGCGAATGCCTCTTAATCCAGGCGCGCCAGCTCTACCCCCAGGATGCCGTGGTGCAGAAAATCATTGAGGAACACCTGCCCCAGCTGGCGAAAAAGGCCTATCAAGCCATCGTGAAAGACCTGAGGATCTCCATAGAGGAGGTCGGCCGGGCGGCGCGCCAGATCGGTGAACTGGAGCCCAAACCCGGGCGATATTACAGTGATGAAACAACTCCCTACATCACCCCGGACGTGTTCGTGTACAAGATCGGGGACGAGTATGTGGTCGTCCTCAACGAAGACGGGTTGCCCAAGCTGCGCATCAACCCGTATTATCGCGACATTCTCCGGGAGCGGCCCCAGGCCGCCGCGGGTGGCGCCAAGGAGTACATCAACGACAAGATCCGGTCCGCTCTCTGGCTCATCAAATCCATCCATCAGCGTCAGCGGACCGTGTACCGGGTGACAAAGTCCATCGTCAAGTTTCAGCGGGAGTTCCTGGACAAAGGCGTGGCGTTTCTGAAGCCGATGGTCCTCAAGGACGTGGCGCAGGATGTGGAAATGCACGAATCGACGATCAGCCGGGTCACCTCCAATAAGTACGTTCATACCCCGCAGGGGATCTTCGAGCTCAAGTACTTCTTCAACAGCAGCATCAACACCTCACGGGGGGAAAACGTCGCTTCCGAGAGCGTAAAAGAAAAGATCCGCCAGATTCTGGCCAAAGAAGATTCCCAGAAGCCTTACAGCGACCAGGCGTTGGTAGAAATTCTGAAGAGACAGGACATCCTGATCGCCCGCCGCACGGTGACCAAGTATCGCGAGATACTTGGCGTTCCTCCTTCCACGGGAAGGAAGCAGATCCTATAAACCCACGAAATGATGGCGTGAGTATGGAAGTTTCCGTGACTTTTCCCAAAATGCTTACCACGATGACTCTTAATGCGGCTTCATTTTCCTCGTAGTAATTTGGATCAATAAGAAAATAGCGGATTACGTACCCCTTCAGTCACAGGTGGCCAGTCGCTATGAATGGAGGACCGGCGCAAAGGCCGAGAGGTGCCCTGGCCTGGGGGCCCGGCCGGTCCGCTTGGAATCATAAGGCGCTGGGATCTTCGGGGAGAGGGCGGGGGCCAAGGCCTCCCGCCCCCCATTTCGGAGAAGCGGTGTTTTCTTTGAGTCTCGGGTCATCCCGGCCGATGCTTCCGGCGCGTACCGCCCGAACCCCCAGGCCCCAACAAAACTTGTTCCGGGCCACCCGTGACTGAATGGGTACCGGATTACGTGCCAAACCCTGCAATCCGCAGATCATCCCGATTTAGCAGAGATGGGAATATTATCAACACTTTTTAAGTCTTTGAATTTTCAGGTAAAATAGCAGATAGGGAAAGCTGTAAAATTTAACCGTGCTCCCAGTATAGGAGTATCTTTTAAAGGAAGGAGGCTCTCTTTCATCGGTTTCCAGGCCCTGGTATGGGTTTAAGGTCATCCTTGGAGATCTCGGGAGTGCCGTAGATCGAGTCAAGGCCAATGTCCAGTATTTTGAGGTCCTCCATAAAGGGGCGGGTCCGGTACTCCCGTACTTCCTGAAACTTATTTAAAATCATTTTCATCGTCTCAGCAGCTTTCAGACACTGCTCAAGCATATTTTTCTTCTCGGATTCCGCGATATTCTCGTTCTTGGAGAGCATCTCCAGGTTATTAAGCATTGTCGTAAGGGGCCCGCCAAAGTGGTGGCAGGTCGCACCGACACTCTCCATCATCACCCGCTGGTTCTCCGCCTCAAGTAAATCCTTGCGCTGTTTCTCGATTTTCTGCTGCATCTTATATTTCTGGACGGCATTTGAGATGACCAGACGCAGGCTGTCTGGCGTAATCCGCCCCTTGACCAAGTAGTCCGAGACCCCAGCCTTCATGGCCTCGACCGCGACCTCTTCGGTACCATGGCCGGTTAGCATAATCACCGGTAGGGCGCAGCCTCCTTTGCGGATCTCGCGAAAGACTTCAAGCCCGGTCTCTGCCCCCAGTAAATAGTCCAGGAAGATCAAATCCACCTGGCAGCGCAGGGCTTCCGCACGTCCCGTTGGGACGTCGTTACAGACCAAAATCTTGATCTTCCACCCCTCGATTTCGTCGAGAAGACGGCGTAAGTTTTCGGCATCCGCCGGGTCGTCGTCAATGACCAGGATGGCGAATTTCCTCTTTTCCATGGTTCACTCCGTATGAGTCGGAAGGCCGAATTGTTCAATGACTTTCCCCCCCCCTTTTTTTATGTGAAATCGTGAATCGGAAGTGAGCCCCTTTCCCAAGTTCAGAATCCACCCAGATTTTGCCCCTATGCCGCTCGACGATCCTGCGGCAGATGGTCAGTCCGAGTCCCGAGCCCTCGTACTCGGCCCGGCCGTGCAGCCGCCGGAAGGGCTGGAAAATCTCCTGGGCGTACTTGGGCTCGATCCCGATGCCGTTGTCTTTCACTCCAAAGATCTGCTCCCCATCTTTTTCTTCAAAGGTCAAATGAATGATCGGGCACGGATCGCCGCTGAACTTCAAGGCATTGCCGATGAGATTCTGGTAGAGCTGCGTTAGTAAGGTCGAATCGCCCCAGACCTCAGGCAGTTTATCACGCGTGATTTGGGCTCCTCTTTGCTTCAGCCCGATGGCTAACGCTTCCAGGGCTCGGTCGGCGCACTCCCCAAGAGAGATCTTTTCTCTTTTTTTGGCTACTCTGCCCGCCCGTGAGAGCGCCAGGAGATCCTGGATGAGCTTTTGCATCCTATTGGCGGCATCGGTGAGGAAGGCAAAGTCCTTCCCCGCCCGCTCAGGCAGCGAATCGCCCAGATCCTTGCGCAGCAGTCCGCTAAACGCCACAATGATGCGGAGCGGTTCCTGCAAGTCGTGGCTGGCCGCGTTTATGAACTCCTCGATGTCGGCGTTAATGATGGCAAGCTTTCGATTCGCGCGTTCCAGCTGAGCGGTCCGATCCGCCAGCGCTTCCTCCACCCGCTTGCGCTCGGTGATATCGATGCAAAGTCCGTTAAAATGGAGGAGCCGCCCAAGATGGTCATACACGGGGGTGGAAATCGTTCGCACCCAGATCCATTCGTTGCGCAGCCGGTGGTGCCAGCGTACAACCTCGTCATAGGGCTCACGTGTTTCAAGAGACCGTTTATTGGCGGCAACAACGCGCGCCATGTCATCCGGATGGATTTCCTCGAACCAGGCACCGAAATTGTATACGTCAGTGATACCGGAGACATCCGTGATGGAGGGGCTAACCAGCACTACCCTTGCCCCGTATGGACTTGCCTCGTCCGGAACAGCCTGATAAATGAAAAACCCTTTTGCATTCATCAGGAGAGACTGCAAGTTCTGCGTGGCAACCCAGGCCTCGTCCTCCGCCTTCTTGCGCTCTGCGTCCGCTGTTTCCAGTTCCTGAATTCTCTTCTTGAGGGCGACAATCTCTGCGAGCGGTTCCTGATTTGCTCTGGATGGATCGTCCATCTGATACGCCTCCGTTGTGATAACGGTGTAATCTTATGATGGACAATTTAGGGTTTTAAATTTTCCACCAACAAAGAACCCGTCATGGATTTCCTTGGCTAACCCTTTTCTCTCCATCTCCTGGAGGGTCAAAAACTTGGAAGAGAGGTCCTGGAACCGTTCCTCTGACGCTCATCCTCTTCCACCCCCCGAGCATCCGGTCGTTTTACAGATGGGTCTTCTTACGGTGGGGAAAATAACCCTTTTATTTTAGGTTACAATAAGGATACCTTAGAGGGAATACAGTGTTTCCCGTATTTTTACCGGATAACCCTGCAATCCGCAGATCATCCCGATTTTAGCAGAGAATATTATCAACACCTTTTAAGTCTTTGAATTTTCAGGTAAACCAGCAGATCTGTAGCTCTGCCATTTCTCCCTCGTCCTTCAAGCTTCAAGAGCCAGGATTCTGCGTACAAGCTATTACATTGAAAGCCAATTCCCCCCACCCAGCGAATTCATTTTTTGGTCCCTTTTTCCATTTTGCAGGTATTTGTTACGTAATGACCAGTAGCCATTATGCCTTGGAAGGTCCCTTCCAATACTCTATCTTTAAGGACAAACTGATAATCATTACCTTTCACCTTAAATAATAGTTTTGGGTTTGGGCCGGGAATAAAATCGGCCAAGGCTGGCTCCTTTTCTCCTCTCGGTGGAATATAGGTGCATCGAGCTTTTGCATTTGCAGTATCAATCTCGTGAATTATTAATGTGTGAGGCGTATCCATTCCCAGCCAAACACCCTCCCATTCACCTATGAGGCCTTGTTTTTGTTCATCAAGGGGTTCTGCTTTTACCTGGATGACAAAAACCATAAGACATACGGTAGTCAAAATTCCTATGAAAGTAATGGCGGAAGTATTCCTGGTAACCATAATTATTCCCTCCCTACTTATTAATGCAAATTGGGAAGTGATAGCCATTATAAGAGGCACATTCGCAGGACAGAAAAGAAAGGCCCCAAAGGGTATTCTAACCCCCTTGGAGCCTTCATATTGGATCCTTCCGGGCACATACTTTCATACGCAACTCCAGAAGGTAAGAGACGTACGTTACTGGCTACGCCTCGACGGATCCGATCATAACGGTGACGCCACCGGTTGCGAATTTCGAAAGGTCAGCAACTGTAGCTTGCCCCTCAGCTGACCCCAGGGACTGTCCCATCTGAACTTGATCTGTAAAATAGAGCTCGGCCATGCGATAGAAGGCTGACTTTCCTCCATCCGGCCCGGTCACAAATTTGGTAAGCTCGATACGAGCCACACCCTTCATTTTAGCCGCAAGTGGCAAGTGAGTGCTTCCGTAGTACTTTTCGAAATCATCAGGACTCGTCGGATGGCCGTATAGCACAGTGACTTTCATCATTCGGATTTCCTCCTTTCTATTTCTGACGTTAGAAGGTTCGAGGTTTTTGTTGGGAGTTTTTTGTGAACGAAGGATGTCCTACAGCTCGAATGGTAGCAGGACCGTAAATTCTGTCAAGCGGTTTTTGGACTATCAAAAAGCGTCAAATTTATAACGCTTCACAATGAAGAGATACCATAGGTTGGGGCTGTTTTGGGACCACCACAAGTTGCGATTGCCAAACCCTGCAATCCGCAGGTCATCCCGATTTTGGCAGAGATGGGAATATTATCAACACTTTTTAAGTCTTTGAATTTCGTAATGATAGGCAGTCTGGCACCAGATTTTCAGGTATGGTTCGTGAAGGTTGAGCCTTGCAGCCAGGTCGGATACGGTTAACCCATCCTTTTTCTTATAAAGCGCTTCCCATATTCCGAGTTCGGCGCCAAGGTTGATCAGATGGATAGCGATGAACCCCTTTTCGAATGAGCGGATCTTTGCCATCTGGGTCTTTGCGTTTATCTCTTCCATGAATTACCCTCCTCTATCGATGGGAATAATGATTCCCCCATAATGGAATCCATCTAAAACAGAGCCCCCTCTCTTTTTGAGAATCGGGAGTCCGGCCTACCGGAACCCTCTTCTCAAGGGACACTCCAGAGGGTTTGGGGTTGAGCTAAATGAGGCTATAAATTTAGACCGCCTGATCTAAAAGGGCGAAGCGGGAGGTCCTCCAAAGGGAGTCTTTGAATCCCCTTGGAGCCTTCGTATTAGATCATTCTGGA
>Ga0316626_10001292_pt1 | contig 11044 bp, 11 predicted proteins | sample OWC_Aug_T1_C1_D5_FD_207656 | JGI IMG/M metagenome (GOLD analysis project Ga0316626, IMG submission 207656) | Wetland soil microbial communities from Old Woman Creek delta, Ohio, United States - OWC_Aug_T1_C1_D5_A | ecosystem: Environmental > Terrestrial > Soil > Wetlands | place: USA: Ohio...
GGCCTCATCCTCTACCGCCACAAGAACTGATGGCCCACTCCTCGTGAAGACGAAGTCCGTCTACAGGGTGCTTTTCCGGAACCAGGAGAGCCTGTACGAACTGTACGCTCGGAAGGTGGGGCAGGGTGCGCTGTTCGCCTTCGTCGAGGTCGAGGAGATCCTCTTCGGCAACCGGGGCGGCGTCCTCGTCGACCCGTCGGAGGAGCGGCTGAAGTCCGAGTTCGCCGGCGTCAAGCGCACCTACATTCCGCTGCAGGCCGTGGTCCGCATCGACGAGGTCGAGAAGGAGGGGACGAACAAGATCGTCTCCCTCGCCGCGCCCCAGGGAAACGTGACCCATTTCCCGATGCCGCCCGGGAGCCTCGGGACGAAACCCGGCAAGGGCTGAGAGACCCCCCGGTTACAGCAGGTTCCTCCGGATCCGCTCCACCGCCTCCACCACGTTGTCGCGGTTGCCGAAGGCGGACAGCCGGAAGAATCCCTCGCCCGACGGCCCGAACCCGCTGCCGGGCGTCCCCACCACGTGGCACTCCGTGAGAAGGCGGTCGAAAAAGTCCCACGAGGAGATCCCGCCCGGGGTCTTCAGCCAGATGTAGGGGGCGTTGACGCCGCCGTGGATGGTGAGTCCCGCGCCCGCGAGCCCCTCCCGGATGATCTTTGCGTTTTCCATGTAGTAGTCGACGATCGCCTTCGTCTGCCGCCACCCCTCGCCGGAGTAGACTGCCGCCGCCGCCCTCTGGACCGGGTAGGAGACGCCGTTGAACTTGGTGGTCTGCCGGCGGTTCCACAGTTTGTTCAGGGCCACCCGCTCGCCCGTCGGCGTGTTCGCCGTCACCTCCTCCGGCACCACCGTCAGCGCGCACCGCACCCCGGTGAAGCCTGCGGTCTTGGAGAAGGAGCGGAACTCGACGGCGCAGCGCTTCGCGCCTTCGATCTCGTAGATCGAGCGGGGATAGCCGGGCTCCGTGATGAACGCCTCGTAGGCCGCGTCGAAGAAGAGCACCGCGTCGTTGGCGACGGCGTAGTCGACCCACCCTTTGAGCTGCGCCTTCGTCGCGACCGTGCCCGTCGGGTTGTTCGGGGAGCACAGGTAGACGATGTCGACCTTCCCCTTCGGGACGTCGGGGAAGAAGCCGTTCGCCTCGGTGCACGGAAGGTAGACGATCCCCTGGTAATATCCGCGCTCGTCGGCCGGTCCCGAGCGTCCGATCATCACGTTCGTGTCGTTGTAGACCGGATAGACCGGGTCGCCGATCGCCACCTTGTTGTCGAGGGCGAAGATGTCGAGGATGTTCGCCGTGTCGCACTTGGAGCCGTCCGAGATGAAGATCTCGCTCCGCTTGAGGTGGACGCCCAGCGGGGCGTACGCCTTTTCGATCAGCGTGTCGATGAGGAAGTCGTACCCCTGCTCGGGGCCGTACCCCATGAACGTCTTCTCGTCGCCGAGTTCGGCGACGGCGCCGTGGAACGCCGACAGGACCGCGGGCGGCAGCGGGCGCGTGACGTCGCCGATCCCGAGGCGGATGACCTTCGCGGACGGATTCGCCGCGGCGAAGGCCCGGACCCTGCGCCCGATTTCCGGGAAAAGGTACCCGGCTTTCAGCTTGAGGTAATGCTCGTTGACCCGTGCCATGCGCGCGAACCCTCCTGTTGGGAATCGACGGCGTCCGAAGAAGATATCACACGGGCCTGGGGGATCTTACCGTGCGACGTTCCCCGCCCGCAGCAGCGCCGCGATCGTCTTCCCGTCCCGGATCTCCCCCGATGCCGCGAGGCGATACGCTTCCCCGATCGGCATCCGCACCGTCGCGATCTCCTCGTATTTCTCCGGCTCCGCGTTCCCCTGCGACAACCCGGTTCCGAGGAACAGGTGGATCACCTCGTCGAAGACGCCGGGGGAGGGGTAGAAATGGCCGAGAGGGACCAGTTCGCGGGCGGAGAGCCCCGTCTCCTCGGCCATCTCCCTGCCGCCGCACACCGCCGGATCCTCGCCCGGGTGAAGCCTCCCCGCCGGGATCTCGAGGAGGGTGCCGCCCACCGCCGGCCGCAGCTGCCGGATCAGGGTAACGGTCCCGTCGTCGTGCAGCGGGAGGACGCCGACGCCGCCCGGGTGCCGCACGACCTGGAAGGTGTGCCACCCCTTCTCCCCGATCCGGACCTCGAACTGCTCGATGTCCACGACCAGCCCGGAAAAGAGCGTCGACCGGTTTCTCGTTTCCATGCGGCCCCTTTCCACTCCGGTCCCGGTTACGGAAGGAGGACGATCTTTCCCCTGGCGCCCGGCGACATCACGGTCCCGTGGCTCTCCGGCGCCGCCGACAGCGGCAGCTCGCGGCCGATGACGGGCCGAAGCGACCCGTTCTCGAGCCCCGCGACGAGGGCGGCGTGGACGACGGCCCGATCGGCATCCGGCATGTTGAAGAGGGACATCCCGACGACCGAGGCGTCCCGCCCCATCGCATCCCGCGGGTCGATCTCCACGGTCCCCCGGTTGCCGATCACGACGACCCGGCCGCCCATCGCGAGGGCCTTGAGATCCCGCGGCAGGTTCACGTTCGCGAGCATTTCCAGGATGACGTCGAACCCCCGTCCCCCCGTCGCCGCCACCGCCGCGTCCATGTACCCCGCCGAACGGTGGTCGAAGACGGCGTGCGCCCTTTCGCGCAGGACCAGGGCGATCCCCTCGGCGGTCCCCGCCGTGCCGAAGACGCGCAGTCCAGCGGCCCGGGCGATCTGTACGGCCGCTACCCCCACGCCGCCGCTCGCCCCGTGGACCAGGACCGTCTCTCCCGGCACGGCTCGTATCCGCTGGAAGAGGGCGCGCCAGGCGGTGGCGTACGGCACGCCGACCGCGGCCCCCTGCGCGTACGAGACGCTGGCGGGAAGCGGGTGGACCCGGGTGGCGTTGCACAGCGCAAGCTCCGCGTAGGCGCCGGTCACCGTTTCCGAGGTGTACACGCGGTCGCCCGCGGAGACCCCCACGACATCGTCTCCCACCGCCTCGACGATCCCGGCGGCGTCGTGCCCGGGGGTGTAGGGGAGCGCCGGGCGCCGGGCGTAGGCCCCGGACCGGATATACGTCTCCACCGGGTTCACCCCCGCGGCCCGTATGCGGACCAGCACCTGCCCCGGTCCCGGCGCGGGATCCGGAACCTCTTCCAGGCGCATCACTTCGGGCGGACCGAACGCACCAACGCGGATCGCTTTCATGTGGATATCCTCCTGTGCTCATTGTAGCCGATGGGATGCTCGCCGCCCCCCCGCTGTTTCGCCGGGCGCCTACGGGGTACACTATTACAAAGAAGCCGAGAAACGAATCCGGAGGGGAGCCATGGACGACAGGAACGACAACGTGATGGCGGGAGCGCTGCTGCTGGTGGCGGGTGCGATTCTCGGGGCCGGCGCGGCCCTGCTGTTCGCGCCGCAATCGGGTCGTCAAACGCGCAGGGACATCGCCCGGTACGCCCGGAAGACGAGCCGCAAGCTGGAAGGCGTGGCGGGGGAGGTTGCCGAACGCGTGGCCGAAATGGCCGACGCTGTCGAGGAGAAGGCGGAGGAACTCCTCGAGAAGGGGAAGGATCTCTCCACGGAGTCCCGGGAGGCGGTCCTCAACGCCTTCAACGAGGGACAGGATCGGCTCGGACGGCAACGGGACCGGTTGGCGAAATTGCTCGGAGTGTAGCGTCTCGCCCAGGCGGAGTCGGCGGAGAAAAACGGGACGGGGGGAACGCGTGGTGCCGGACGAAGAGAAGAAGGAAACCGGGGGAGAGCCGGAAGAGGAGAGTTTCGGGGAGATGCTCGACAGGAGCTTCGTCGCTCCGACGCGGTACGAGCCCGGGCGGAAGGTCTCCGCCCGGGTCGTCAAGGTGACCCCGGAGTGGATATTCCTCGACCTGGGACGGAAGGGCGAGGGTGTCCTTGCGGCGAGGGAACTGCTGGACGAGGCGGGGGCGGTACGGGTCAAGGAGGGGGACGCCCTCGAGGCGTACTTCGTCTCCTCGGACGGCAGCGAGATGCTCTTCACCACCCGCGTCGCCGGGGGGGCGGCCGGGTCCGCGCAGCTCGAGGAGGCCTCGAACTCGGGGATCCCCGTGGACGGGGTCGTGGTGAAGGAGATCAAGGGGGGATACGAAGTCCGCCTCGCGGGCGGGGCGAGGGCGTTCTGCCCCCATTCACAGATGGACCTTCCGCGGTCCGGGGGCCCGGAGGAGCGCGTCGGGAAGCACGCCGCGTTCCGGATCACGAAGTACGGGGAAAAGGGTCGCAACATCGTCGTCTCCCGCCGGGCCTTGCTGGAAGAGGAGGAGGAGCGGAAAACGCGGGAGGTGATGGCGACGCTCACGGAGGGGATGGTGATGACGGGGACCGTCACCGCGGTCCGGGAGTTCGGCGCCTTCGTCTCGGTCGGCCCGATCGAGGGGCTGCTCCCCATTTCGGAGATCGGGTATGAGAGGGTGGAGGATATCCAGAGCGTTCTCTCCGTGGGGCAGCAGGTCGAGGTCGCGATCACGCGCCTCGACTGGGCGAACAAACGCTTCTCCTTCAGCCTCAAGAAGACCCTCGCGGACCCGTGGGAAACGGCGGTCGACCGTTTCCCGGCGGGGTCACTCCACGTGGGCAAGGTCGCCCGCCTGGCCGCCTTCGGGGCCTTCGTCTCCCTCGGCGGGGGAGTCGACGGCCTGCTCCACATATCGAAACTCGGCGGGGGAAAGCGGATCCGGAGCGCGGGCGAGGTCCTCCGCGCGGGGCAGGAGATCGAGGTGAAGGTGGACTCGGTCGATCCCGTGAAGCGCCGCGTCGCACTCTCCCTTCCGGGGACGGAGAGCGCGGAGACGCCCGAAGAGGAAGCGGAAGATTACTCGAAGTATATGGAGCCGGCGCCCCCTCCCCCCACGCTCGGCTCCCTGGGGGAAGCCCTCAAGGCGAAGCTCGAGCGGAATACGAAATAACCGGAGCCGCATCGGAGCGGGATACCCCTTCCGATCCGGGCGTCTGTTTTTTCCGGGCTACAGGTTGATGAGTTCGAGGAAGTACGGCATCTGGCGGCGCCACCACGGCCAGTCGTGGTTGACGTCGTGACCCCAGTAGTCGATCCATGCCGGGATCCCCTTTGACGCGAGGATCGCCTGCAGGTCGCGGGTATCCGCGACCATCTCGTCCTCCCATGCCCCCTGCCCGACGCACACCACGATCCGGCTGCGCCGGTACCGGTCCAGGTACCAGGGGTCGGAAAGAGCCGGAAGGTAGGCCAGAGGCGTATTGAAATAGACGTTCTCGTCCATGTACTCCCCGATGAACCGGGAGAGCCTGTACACGCCGGACAGGGCGATCAGGGCGTCGAAGATGTCGGGGTGCCGGAAGAAGAAGTTCGCGGAGTGGTATCCCCCCATGCTGCACCCCGTCGCGAGAAATCCCGCTGCGCCGGGGAACATGCCCCGGATGAACGGGGCGGCCTCCTCGACCACGTACCGGTCGTAGTCGTTGTGTCTTCGCGCGCGCTCCGCGGGGTGGGCCCCCTCGTTCAGCCACGACTGCCGGTCCACGCTGTCCAGGGTGAATAGGGTGACGGCGCCCGCGTCGATAAAGGGTCGGCACGCCCCGACCATCCCGAAATCCTCGTACTCGTGGAATCGCCCGCCGGAGGAAGGGAAGACGACCACCGGCTTCCCCGCGTGGCCGTACACCTTGAGCTCCATGTCCTGCCCGAGGTTCCGGCTCCACCACCGGTGGTACGCGACGTTCATCGAAAATCCCCTTCCCGCCGCGTCACGCGGTTTCCTGGGTGTACCGGGCGGCGTCCAGAACCTCGTCGAGTTCCTTCGACCGGACGAGATACCCGTAATCCCCGATCGCGGCCCGGAAGATGGAGTTTATCTCCTCGTGGTGGCAGATGAGCGGCCCCAGGGACCGAAGGACCTCCTCGTGCGACCGTTTGTACCGCTTGCTCCGCTTCCGGCCTACGTAGGCGACATGGTACGGACGGGACCACGCCGCCGTGAAGCGGTTGTGGGCCACCACGCTCGCCCATCCCCGGTAGATGTCGATGTCGTTGGCGTAGTTGAACATGTCGGTCGTCAGCCCTCCCGGCGGCCGCAGGTTCACCTCGAGTGCGGTGATCCCGCCGTCGCTGGCCGCGCGGAAGAATTCGAAGTGGAAGAACCGTCCGCGGACGTCGAATGCGCGCGCCGTGCGCCTTCCCGCCTCCTCCAAGTCCGCCGGGATCTCGCGGAGGGAATAGTAGAAGACGTGATCGTCCTCGTTCACCGTCTCCATGATCCCCTGGCTGTAGGCGTGGGCGGTGAAGAAGACGAGGTTCCCGTCCCGGTCCGCCAGCCCGTCGAAGGAGAAGATTCTTCCCTGGACGAACTCCTCCACGATGTAGTCCGCCGGAGGTTTCCGATCGAAGAAGAAGGAGAGCTCGCCTTCGTCGCGGATCTTGAAGGTCGCCGCCGCCCCCACCCCAACGTCGGGCTTGGCGACCACCGGGTAGCCGGTTTCGGCGACCAGCCGTCGCGCCTCCTCGAGGGTACGGACCACCGCGCCGCGCGCGACCCGGATCCCGGCGGACCGGTAGATCTCCTTCATGGCGGACTTCCGCTTCACGGTCCCGATCCGGTCCTGCCGAAGCCCGGCCATGTTGAAATCCGTCCGAAGGCGCGCCTCGGTTTCCAGCCAGTGCTCGCTGTGGGAGTCGATCCCGTCGAGCTTCCCGTGGCGGTGGGTGAAGTGCCCGAGCGCCCGAACCAGCGCGTCGTACGAGTTCATGTCGTCCACCCGGTAATATTCGGAGAGCGCCCCGCGGAGCTCCGGCCGCAGCGACCCGTACGAAGCGTCAGCCAGCCCGAGGACGTTCACCCCTTCCTCCCGGAGGCCGCCGCAGAAGCGATAGTAGTTCGGGGGAAAATGCGGGGAGAGATAGACGAAGTTCATTGCCCTATCGTCGCACATATGCCAGGGAATTTGCGAGACGCTGCACCAGGTCTGGTATCCTTGTATGATGATCCGCGGGAGAGAAGGTGTCGTTCGTGTCGTCAACCGGACGCGGGAAATCCTCCTGGGGGACAAGGTGCGGACGGCGAGGACCTTCCTGTCGCGCTTTGTTGGGTTGCTCGGAACGGCCGCGATCGCGGATGGCGAGGGGTTGTGGATCGTCCCCTGCCGGGGCGTGCACACCCTGGGGATGCGGTACCCGATCGACGTGGCGTTCCTCGATGCGCGGGGGGCCGTGGTCGGGATCCTGGAGGGGCTTCCCCCGAACCGGATCGGGCGTGTTTTTCGGGGTGCCCGGGGGGCGCTGGAACTGCGCTCGGGGATTTTCGCCGCCACAGGTACCGTGCCCGGTGACCGGCTGGAGTTCGAAGAGGGCGGACCGGCTTGACACCATCGGCCGGCGACTGCTACATTGTGCCTTAGCACTCTCCTTGCCGGAGTGCTAACTCGTTCGCGGAGAAGGTGAAATGGCTTCCGGGATGGATGATCGCACGACCCGGGTCCTGCGCCACATCGTCGAGGACTACATCGCCACGGCGGAGCCGGTCGGATCGAGAACCATCTCAAAGAAGATGGGGCAGTCCCTCTCGCCCGCGACGATCCGCAACATCATGGCGGACCTCGAGGAGGCCGGGTTCCTCGCCCAGCCGCACACCTCCGCGGGGCGCATCCCCACGGGCGCGGGGTTCCGGTACTACATCGACCACCTCCTGGCGCGGCAATCCCTCGCCCGCGGCGAAATGGACCAGTTGCACCGCGCGGCGGGCGAAGGGAATGGTCCGGCGGACGAGCTTGTGCGGCAGGTCAGCCGCCTGCTGTCGAACCTGGCCCGCCAGGCGAGCGTCGTCGTGGTTTCCTCGCCGGAACAGCAGGTCCTCAGCTCCGTGAGCCTCATGCGCGCGGGAGTAGAGAGGATCCTCCTGGTCACCGTGATGCGGGGAGGATGGGTTCAGCACCGCCTGATCGAGGGCGAGCCGGATCTCACCGGCGACGAGCTCGAGAAGTTCAGCGCATACCTCAACGAGCTGGCGGAGGGGAAGACGCTGCTGCAGCTGCGCGCACGGATCCTCGACGAGCTCGGCAAGGAGAAGGCCCGGTACGACCGCGTGATGGGGCGTGCCCTCGCGATGAGCGCCCGGGCGCTCACGGACGCCGCTCCGGGCGAGGTCTTCATCGAGGGGCGCGCGAACATCCTCGAACAGCCCGAGTTCGCCGAGGACGTCCACCGCCTGAAACGGATTCTGCGCGCCTTCGAGGAGAAGAGCGTGATCTTCCGCCTGCTTGACCGGGCGATGGAGAGCCGGGCGATCCAGGTGTCCGTCGGGCTCGAGAACACGGTGGAAGAGCTTCCGGACATCTCGGTGGTCGCCTCGGGGTACCGGCAGGGCGCTTCCTCCGTGGGGAGCATCGGCCTCATCGGGCCCGTCCGGATGGACTACTCCCGGGTGATCCCTCTGGTCGAATACGCCGCGAGCCTGCTCACAACGATGTTCGAGGACCGTTAGCCCGCCCGGATTTTCCGTGCAATTTCAAAAGGAAAGGAAAGGAATGAAAGACTGGGAGAAAGAATCGCCGCTGGAGGAAGCCGTGGCGGAGGTACCGGCGGGGGAGGATGTCGAAGAGGGACTGTCGAGCGTCGGGGAACGCGGGGAAACGGTCGACGCGGCGAAACTGAAGGAACAGCTGGCGTACCTTGCCGCGGAGTTCGAAAATTTCCGGAAGCGCGTCGCGCGGGAGCGGGAGGCGCAGGCGGCCTTCGGGAACGAACAGCTGCTGCTCGCCGTCCTGCCGTTCCTCGACAACCTCGAGCGGGCGATGGGCCAGGCGGGGGCTTCCGCAGATGCTCTTCTCTCCGGCATCCGGATGACGTACGACCTGTTTCTCCTGGAATTGCGCAAATTCGGCCTGGAGCAGCTCCCCGCGCAAGGTGGGACGTTCGACCCGTCCCTGCACGAGGCGATCGCGAGCGTGCCCTCCTCGGGGATGCCCGGGGGAACTATCCTCGCCGAGGCGCGCAAGGGGTACCTTCTCCGCGGGCGCCTGCTGCGCCCGGCCCAGGTGACGGTCGCCGTCGCCCCCCCGGAGGACGGCGGCGGGGACGCTCCCGCGGGATCGGTGTTGTAAGTGGCGTCGAAGCGCGACTATTACGATGTCCTCGGCGTTTCCCGGGAGAGCGCCTCCGACGACCTCAAGAAGGCGTTCCGCCAACTCGCCCTTCAGTACCACCCCGACCGGAATCCCGGCGACAAGTCCGCGGAGGACCGGTTCAAGGAGATCAACGAGGCGTACTCGGTCCTCTCCGACCCGGGGAAGCGGGAGCAGTACGACCGCTTCGGGCACGCGGGGCCCGCGGGGCAGGGGTTCGGCGGCACCGGTGATTTTTCGGGATTCGGCGTCGAGGACATCATCAACGACTTCTTCGGCGGGATCTTCGGGGGCGGCGGGGGAGGCGGCCGCTCCCGCCGCGGCGCGGATCTCCGGTACAACCTGACGGTCGCCTTCGAGGAGGCGGTCTTCGGCTCCGAGAAGGAGATCGTCGTCCCCCGGACGGGGGTGTGCCGGGACTGCTCGGGAACAGGTGCGCGGAAGGGGACCCGTCCGGAGCGGTGCGGGGCCTGCAACGGGCAGGGCCAGGTCACGATGCAGCAGGGCTTCTTCGCGATCCGCCGCACCTGCGGCCGCTGCGGGGGGACGGGCCAGGTCGTCAAGGACCCGTGCGGAAGCTGCGCCGGCACCGGACACATCCGGGAAAACCGCACGCTAAAGGTGAAGATCCCCCCCGGGGTCGACAGCGGCACACGCCTGAAGCTGCGCGGCGAGGGGGAGGCCGGCCCCGCGGCCGGGACCGCCGGCGACCTGTACGTGGTGCTCACCGTGAAGGAGCACCCGTTCTTCGTCCGGGAGGGGGCGGACCTTTTCTGCGAGGTGCCGATCACCTTTCCGCAGGCGGCCCTGGGCGCGACGATCGAGGTGCCCACCCTTTCCGGGAAGAAAAATCTCTCCATCCCCCCCGGCACGCCGTCCGGCCACGACTTCGTGATGCGGGGGGAGGGGGTGGCCGCGCTCAACTCCGGCCGGCGGGGGAACCTCGTGATCCGCGCGCTGATCGAGGTGCCCAGGAAACTCACGAAGCGGCAGAAAGAAATCCTCGCGGAGTACCAGGAACTGTCCGAGGAGTCTCCGGGCCCCATCTCCCGATCGTTCTTCGAGAAGGTGAAGGAGATCTTCGGGTGACCTGCTGCCCCCGGCGAATTTTCGTTTTGGACCTCGTGCCGAGCCGGGGGTACCCCAGGGAGCGCAGTTCATCCGGGAGTGGGGCCCCGGTTCGCTTTACTCTCCTCGCCGCCTGCCTCTTCGCATTCCTGCTCCCCGTCCTTCCGGTTTTCGCCGGGGCCGCCGAGGCTCCCAGGCCGCTGGTCGGCGGGGCCGACGCGATCCCCGTTCTCCGGCCGGGGACCCGCGATCCCTTGCGGACGGCGCCGATCGTCCCCTTCCTTCAGGCCGAAAGCGAATACACCGCGGGGAAGACCGACGAGGCCCTCTCCCGGTTCCTCGACCTGGCATACACCGCCGCGGACGACGAGCGGAAGGGGTTCATCTGGTGGCGCGTCGGGGAACTGCTGCTCGTCCGCGGGGAGCTCGACAAGGCACTGGAGGCGGCCGACAAGGCGGCGCTCCTCTCCCGCGCTCCGTACCTCTCCCTCTCGGCCGTCGACCTCAAGCTGCGGATCTACCAGCGGATGAATTGGAGCAACGAGGCGGGCCAGATGGCGGCGTACCTCCTCGACCGGAAGTTCGTGGGCGCGGACCCCTCCGCGCTCCTGGCCCTGATGGCGCGCGTGGACGCCGGGGCGGGGAAGCTGGGCAGCGCGCTCGCGCTCTTCCGCCGGGCCGTCGCCGCCACCTCGGATCCTCAGATTTCCCGGCGGCTGTCGGCCGAACGGGAGTCGCTGATCGACGGAGCGACGGACCTCTCCGTGCTCCGGGGGGCGGCCGAGGGGGAGGAGGATCCGGAGGTACGCGGCCACCTGTATTTCGCGATGGGGAATGCGGC
>Ga0316626_10001294_pt1 | contig 11026 bp, 10 predicted proteins | sample OWC_Aug_T1_C1_D5_FD_207656 | JGI IMG/M metagenome (GOLD analysis project Ga0316626, IMG submission 207656) | Wetland soil microbial communities from Old Woman Creek delta, Ohio, United States - OWC_Aug_T1_C1_D5_A | ecosystem: Environmental > Terrestrial > Soil > Wetlands | place: USA: Ohio...
GAACGCTTCGATTCAGCCCCATCACCTTGAGCGGAAGGACGCAAGGAAACGTGAAGCACGAATCCCTGGGATGGTCGTGTGACATGCGTTGTACAGAGCCTTTCTTTAGAGAGGTCTGCGATGGAGCAACTTCACGATCTTGCGCACCACGGACCGCGGGCCTGTGCGCACGCTGAACACCGAGAGCTTGTTCCGGAGCCCCGGGACCACGATGACTCTGCCGGCCCGGTAGCCGTCATACCCTGCGCGGGCAACCCGGGCAGCAGGCATGCCGCCCATGCGGAACAGCAGGGTGCCCTCCATATGGGCATCCGCGCCGAACTCCGTGATCGTGGGACCCGGGCAGAGACAGGTCACGGACACGCCGGTTCCGTCCAGTTCCTCGGCAAGTCCTTCCGAGAAATGGAGGACATAGGCCTTCGTGGCATAGTAGACGCTCATCAGCGGACCGGGCTGGAACGCCGCCGCTGACGCCACGTTCAGGATGCCGCCCCTCCGGCGCTCGATCATGCCGGGCAGGAACCGCCGCGTAAGCTCGGTCACGGCGCCCACGTTCACCTGCACCATCTTCATCTGCCGTTCGAGCTCGAGAGCGGAGACCGTTCCCCAGTCCCCGAACCCGGCATTGTTCACCAGCACGTCGACCCGGATGCCCGCCCTCCGGAGTTCGTCCTCGATCTCGCGGGCCGCGTCCGGCAGGCTGAGGTCCTTCGGCAGGACATGCGCCTTCACGTTGTAGCGGGACGTGAGCTCCTGCGCCAGCTCACGCAGCCTGTCTCCGCGCCGGGCGACCAGCACGACGTCGGATCCGCCCCCGGCGAAACAATGGGCAAGCTCGCGTCCGATGCCGGAGGATGCGCCGGTGATGAGAACGGTCTCTGCTGGCATGGAAGGCTCCTTACTATTGCTTTCTACGCAAAAAAGGCGCAAGCATCATGCCTGCGCCCGTGACGTCGGATTTGCCCGCTACTTCTTGAATATTTCCTTGAAGAACTTCTGCATGTCCGCCCAGGACTTTTTGTCCGCGGCGGCATTGTAGGCTATGGGCATGCTGAACTTCTTGCCGAGCTCGGTGGCATCGGGGTTCGTGAAACTGTGGATCGCACCGGGATAATTCGTGAACTTAAAGTTCACCTTCTGGTCGGCCATTTCCTTCTTGAGTCCCTCGATAGCCTCAGCAGGGATGAACTTGTCGTCAGCGCCGTTGTAGACGCGCACCGCGGCTTTGATCGGCGTCGGCTGGTCCGGCTTTACGACCGCAAGGCTGCCGTGAAAACTCGCAACACCCTTCAGGTCCACACCCTGGCGCGCCATGTTCAGCACCACGCCGCCGCCGAAGCAGTAACCGATGGCAGCGATGTTGGACGGGTCCACGGTGGGCTGCTTCTTCAGGAACTCCACTGCCGCGAGGAACCGGTCCTTTGCGACCGGGAAGTTCTTCATCACCTCGGAAGAGAACTTGCCAGCGTCGTCGGGATGCGAGGCCATCTTGCCTTCGCCATACATATCGAGCGCCAGGGCGGTATAGCCCAGTTCGGCCAGCATGCGCGCCCGCTTCCGGATATATTCATTCTGGCCCCACCATTCGTGCACCACCAGGACGCCGGGCCGTTTGCCCTTCATGTTCTCGTCATAGGCCAGGTACCCTTTGAGGGTAACGCCGCCCGCAGTGTACTCCACGGGTTTGCCCTCGATCTTCGGTTTCGCGATCCCCGCGCCTGCCAGCGCGAACAGGATGGCCGCGACCCCCACCAGCATTCCGATGCGTTGCATTGCAGATCCCTCCTTGAGAATGTCTCCGGACCGTTCCGGACCGGGTGGTGAATGAGAAAAGGGACTCCAGTGGTCCCTTACGGCTTTATAAGTATAGCACATCACGGCGGCCCGGTGCTACCGGTTCCGCTCTTTGACCACCCGCTCGACCTCCCGCCTCGATTCCTTCTCCTTGATGGTGTCGCGCTTGTCGAAGGCCTTCTTGCCCTTGGCGAGCCCGATCAGCACCTTGGCCTTGCCCCGGACAAAGTAGATCTTGAGCGGGATCAGGGTGTAGCCTTTCTGGAGCATCTTGCCGATGACCTTCCGGATCTCCGCCCGGTGCAGCAGGAGCTTGCGCGTCCGGAGCGGCTCGTGGTTCATGATGTTGCCGTGGGGATAGGGGCTGATGTTCGCGTTGAAGAGGTAGACCTCGTCCTTCCGGATGAGGGCATAGCTGTCCGAGAGGTTCGCCAGGCCCATACGCAGGGACTTCACCTCCGTGCCCTGGAGCGCCATGCCCGCCTCGATGGTCTCCTCGATGAAGTAATCGTGGTAGGCCTTGCGGTTCGTCGCGACCGTTGTATCTTCTTTTTTCTCAGCCATAGATGCCATCATACACGAAGCAGGCAGGCGAGGCAAGCGCGGGACTGCCTCGCTGACGAGGTCCGGGCGGACTGCTGGACCGGTCCTCATGCTTTCGATGCATGGATTTTGGCGCCATTGGGTGCTATCATGTTAATAGACACCATGTTCAAAAGGAGGTGCATCATGTTGGTACGTACATCGACCGCGGTATGGGAAGGCGGTCTAAAAAACGGCAAAGGGAAAATGAAGATCGGCAAAGGCGCCTTTGACGGCACCTATTCGTTCGCGTCCCGGTTCGAGTCAGGCACGGGGACCAACCCCGAGGAGCTCATAGGCGCGGCCCATGCGGGCTGCTTCTCCATGGCGCTGGCCCTGATGCTCGAGCAGGAAGGCTACAAGCCGGAACGGATAACCACGACGGCCAGGGTGAAGGTCGACAAGGCGGGAGACGGTTACCGGATCACCGGCATCGACCTGGACACCGATGGTGTTGTCCCCGGCATTGACGAGGCGCATTTCCGTGAAAAGGCCGAGGCGGCAAAGAAAGGCTGCCCGGTATCCGTTGCCCTCGCAAGTGTTAACATCAAGCTGGAAGCCAGGCTCGGAAAAGCCAAAGCAGCGTAAACATTTCCTTTTTCTGAACTACGATGGGCGGTCATGCTTTTCGTGACCGCCCTGTTTTTTGGATGAAGTCCCGTCTGAGTGGATGACCATGTACGCTTTCAGCATCTAGCCAGGCAATGTCTTGCCGAATGGTGCCGCAAAAAGACGCAAAACCCGCAAAAGAACAACAGCTTTTCCCTTTGCGCTCCCCGCGTCCCCGTGTCTCCCTGTCTCCGCGTTTGACGTATCGCTCTCCTGCCTCTGCCCTCACATCAAATTCAACGGGTCCACATCCACAATGACCTGAACTGTGCGGCCGTACTTATCCTCCACTGCCTTCCTCGCTTCGATTGCCAGCATCCGGAGCGTCTCCCGTTTCGAAGACAGCAGCAGCATCTGGAAGCGGTACTTGCCGCGGACCCGAGCGACGGGGGACGGCGCCGGCCCGAGCAGCGTCGTTTCCTTTCCCTTGAGCAGGAACCGGACGCGGTCCTTCGCGACCTTTGCCGCGTCGGCCGCGGTCTTCTCCTGGCTGCTCTTCACCTCGATCTTGACGACCCTGCGGACCGGCGGATATCCGAGCTCGGTGCGGTAGGCGATCTCCTCGCCGTAAAATCCGTCGTAGTCGTGGGTCATGCTGTGCCGGAGCGAGTAGTGGCCGGGGTTCATGGTCTGGATGATGACCTCGCCCGCGGCATCCCCCCTCCCGGCCCGCCCGGCCGCCTGGGTGATGAGCTGGAAGGTCTTCTCCGCGGAGCGGAAGTCCGGCAGGTTCAGGCCCACGTCGGCGTCCACCGCGCCCACAAGCGTAACCGCCGGGAAGTCGTGGCCTTTGGCGATCATCTGCGTCCCGAGCAGGATATCGACCTCCCCGCGGTCCACCCGGCCGAGCAGGCGGTCATGGGCGTCCCGGCCGCGCGTGTTGTCGCTGTCCATCCGGGCGATGCGCGCATTGGGGAAGAGCGCGGCCACCTCTTCCTCGACCTTTTGCGTGCCCGTGCCGAGCGGCTTCACGTTGACGCCGCTGCAGACCGGGCACCTGTCCGGCGGCAACCTATGGAAATCGCAATAGTGGCACTTGAGCTTGCGCTCGCTCTTGTGGAAGGTGAGGGAGACGCTGCAGCTCGGGCACTGGATGGCCTTCCCGCAGTCGCCGCAGATCAGGACCGAGGAGAACCCCCGCCGGTTGAGGAGAAGGAGCGATTGCTCCTTTTTCTCCAGCCGCTGCTGCACGGCTGCAATCAGTGCCGGCGCATAGACCGATTCCCTCGGCTGGGTCCTCACGTCGATGATGCTGACGCCCGGCATGGGGCGGTGGTCGACGCGGTTCGCGATGCGCACATACCGGTACTTGCCGGCCTTGGCGTTGTAATAGCTCTCCAGGGAAGGCGTGGCCGAGCCAAGGACGCAGACAGCGTCCTGGAACTTTGCCCGCACCACCGCCACGTCTCGGGCGTGGTAGCGCAGGCCGTCGTCCTGCTTGTAGGAGTTTTCGTGCTCCTCGTCCACCACCACGAGCCCGAGCTTCGGAAAAGGCGCGAACACCGCGGACCGGGCGCCGATGGCCACGTCCACGAGGCCGCCGCTGATGCGCCGGTACTCATCGGCCCGTTCCCGGTCCGTGAGCCCGCTGTGCAACACGGCAACGCGGCCGCCGAAGCGCCGCCGGAAGCGGCCCAGGAGCTGCGGCGTGAGCGCGATCTCGGGGACCAGCACGATGGCGCCTTTACCGGTCCCGGCAAGGGCGGCGATGCAGTGCAGATATACCTCGGTCTTCCCGCTCCCCGTCACCCCGTGGAGCAGAAACACTTCGAAGGTTCCCGCTGCCGCTGTTCCACTGATCGATCGGACAGCCTCAGCCTGCTCCGGCATGAGATCCGGCGGCCGGTCCGGAACGAACAACTGCTCATCAGGGCTCTGCTCGATCGCCTTCTCAACGATCTCCGCCATCCCCCGGTCGACCAGGGCCTTGATCGTGGTGGACGCGTACCCGCCCAGTTCATCAAAGGGGACCACCTGGCGGTCGCATAACAGGAACAGAAGCTCGCTCTGTTTCGGCCCGCGGATCAGGTTCACATCGTGGTCTCCGGAGCGCATCTGGAGGAACCTCGTGGTCCTGACCCTGGCGGTGCCGAGCGCCCGCGGCACCATGGTCTCGATGGACAGGCCGAGGGGATGCAGATAGTAGTCGGACATCCATCGGGCGAGCTTCATGAGGCCGGGAGAGAGCGGATCGCCGAGGACCTCAATGACCTTCTTGAGGCCTGCCCTGCCGGCCTTGTCGGGAAACCCCACGACCGTGCCTGTCACACGCCTGCTCCCGAACGGCACGAGCAGACGCGAACCAACGGACAGCGAGCCGCGCATGTCTTCGGGTGCAAGATAATGGAAGGTTTTCTGGACGGAGACCGGGACGGCTATTTCGACGATGATATCAGGCATGGAATGCATTCTGAGCGCGGGGGTGCGGAGTGTGGAATGCGAATCGAGCGACGACGAACGACCGCCGATGAATACGGGAAAGGGAGCGCTTCTTCTTGCTTCTTACGTGAATGCTTACTTCTGTCCTCTGGCTTCCGGCTTCTGTGTATGCGTGTTCGCTTCCTTCTCGCTCAGGATGTCCTTGAGCTCGCTCATGAACTCGTTGATGTCCTTGAAGGAACGGTAGACCGACGCAAACCGCACGTAGGCGACCTCATCGAGGTTGTGGAGCTGGTTCATCACTTCTTCGCCGAGGGCCTTGCTCGGGATCTCCTTGAAACCCTTTTCCTGCATGGCCTTTTCGATGTCATCGACGGACTTTTCGAGGACCTCGACGCTGATGGGGCGCTTTTCACATGCCTTCTTCAGGCCGTTCAGGATCTTCATCCGGTCGTACGGCTCGCGCCGGCCGTCCTTCTTGATGACCGAGGGCAGGACATCCTCGACGCGCTCGTAGGTGGTGAAGCGGCCCTCACACTTGAGGCACTCGCGCCTCCGGCGGATGGTCTCGCCTTCCTTTCCTAGACGGGAGTCCACGACCTTGTTGTCGATGCTGGTGCAGTAGGGGCAGCGCATGATTTTAGTTCAGAGTGCGGAGTGCGGAGTGACGCTACTGCGATACCGGACGCCCGAACAAGGGAGCCGTCTCCTACCCTCCTACCCTCTTACCTTCCCACTTTCCTCGGTCGATTTCTTATACTGCACGACCTCGAGCCCCGATTCCTTGATCATCTCCGCCGCGAGCTGGTCGGGATACCCGTCATCGAAGATGAGCTTCTTGATGCCCGCGTTGATGATCATCTTGGCGCAGATGCCGCAGGGCTGGTTCGTGCAGTAGAGGATCGCCCCCTCGATGTTCGTACCGTGCTTGGCCGCCTGGATGATAGCGTTCTGCTCGGCATGGAGGCCCCGGCAGATCTCATGGCGCTCACCCGAGGGGATGCCCAGCTGTTCCCGGAGACAGCCGCGGGTGAGGCAGTGCTCGATGCCCGACGGCGAGCCGTTGTACCCCGTGGCCAGGATGTTCTTGTCCTTCACGAGCACCGCGCCGACCTGGCGGCGGAGGCAGGTCGCCCGCTTCTTCACCAGGTGCGCTATCTCCATGAAGTATTCGTCCCACGAGGGACGCTCGTGCTTAGGCATGGACCTTGTCCATCGCGAACATGGGATACTTGGCGCAGAACTCCTTCGTGCGCTGCTTGATGGCCGCGAGCTTGGCCGTATCCTGGCCGTTCGCCAGCGTCTCGCAGATAAGGTCGCCGATGATCTTCATCTCGGGCTCCTTCATGCCGCGCGTCGTGACAAGCGGCGTGCCGAGCCGGATGCCGCTCGTGGTGACCGGCGGTTTCTGGTCCCAGGGGATGCTGTTCTTGTTCACCGTGATCCCCGCCGCGTCGAGGGCAATCTCAGCGTCCCTGCCCGTGATGTTCTTGGGCGTCAGGTCCACGAGCATAAGGTGGTTGTCCGTGCCGCCCGAAACGATGCGGAACCCGTCCCCGGTGAGGCGCGCGGCGAGCGCCTTCGCGTTCTTCACGACCTGGCGCTGATAGTCCTTGAACTCCGGCATAAGCGCTTCCTTGAAAGCGACCGCCTTTGCCGCGATGACGTGCACCAGCGGTCCGCCCTGGATGCCTGGGAAGATGACCTTGTCCACCGCCTTGGCGAACAGCTCCTTGCACAGGATCATGCCGCCGCGCGGCCCGCGCAGCGTCTTGTGCGTGGTCGTGGTCACGAAATCGGCATAGGGCACCGGGCTCGGGTGCTCGCCCGCCGCCACCAGCCCCGCGATGTGCGCGATGTCCGCCATGAGGTAGGCCCCGACCTTATCGGCGATCCTCCGGAAGCGGGCGAAGTCGAGCACCCGCGAGTAGGCGCTGTACCCGGCCACGATCATCTTCGGCTTGTGCTCCACGGCGAGCCGCTCCAGCTCGTCGTAGTCGAGCAGTTCGGTCTTTTTATCCACATGATAGGAAAAGGACTTGTAGAGCTGGCCCGAAAAGCTCACGGACGCGCCGTGGGTCAGGTGTCCGCCATGCGGCAGCGCCATGCCGAGGATGGTGTCTCCCGGCTGAAGCACGCTGAAATAGACCGCCATGTTCGCCGACGAGCCTGAGTGCGGCTGCACGTTCACGTGCTCGCAGCCGAAGAGCTGCTTTGCCCGGTCGATGGCCAGCGTCTCCACGGCGTCGGCGTACTGGCAGCCGCCGTAGTACCGCCGGTTGGGATATCCCTCGGCGTACTTGTTCGTGAAGACCGAGCCCTGCGCCTCAAGGACCGCCCTGCTCACGCAGTTCTCCGACGCGATCAGCAGGATCTTCTCAAGCTCGCGCTTCTCCTCGTTCTGGATGGCGTTGTAGACCTCGATGTCCGTTGCCTTCAGTTCCGACATGATGAACCCTTCTTACCAGGAGAAAATCTTATTGCCGCCGAGATCACCGAGCACACAGAGAGAATCTTCTGACCCGTTGTCTAATTGGGTTTTGTTTACTCTGTGGCCTCTGTGAACTCTGTGGCAAAAGTTGTATTTTGATCTTATTGCTTTGATGTGATCTGTTCGATCTTGTCCAGCCGGCGCTGGTGCCGGCTCCCCTCGAACTCGGTCTCCAGCCAGGTCTTGACGATGTCGAGGGCGACGCCCCTGCCAATGACCCGCTCGCCCATCACCAGGACGTTGGCGTCATTGTGCAGGCGGCTCATCCGCGCCGTGAAGTTGTCGTGACAGAGCGCGGCACGCACCTTCGGATAGCGGTTGGCAACAATGGACATGCCGATGCCTGTACCGCAGATGAGGATGCCCCGGTCTGCGCTGCCGTTCGATACGGCCTCGGATACTTTCCCGCCAAAGTCGGGATAATCCACGGACTCCGGACCCGACGTGCCATAGTCAACGACCTCAAGGTTCTTGATCTTGCTGAGAAAATCGATGACCTCTTTCTTCAGCACATATCCGCCGTGGTCCGCGCCAATGGCCAGTTTCATGTCGTCAAACGCCCCTTTTCGTGCATCTAGAAGGCCTTGATATTAACATCCCCTATATTAGAGTGTCAAGGGAAATACCGGAAAGGGAGTTCCCGGTTTCACTTTCCCAATCTCAAAACCAAATTTTCAAACCTGTTCTGAAAAACCCTGGAACCGCGAAGGCGCGAGGGAAGGCAAAAGGTTGTTCCTGTTGCAAAACAAAGAACTATCGATTTTCTTCGCGCTCCTTGCGCCCTCGCGGTGAAATGTGCTTGCCGTTATTAAGCATTTGTTTCATAGAGGACCATGCTGAGCACCGCCACTGCGGCGGTCTCGGTACGCAGGATGTTCGGGCCGAGGCTGACGAGGTGGAACCCCCTCTTTTTCGCCAGGTCAGCCTCTGCCTGCGAGAACCCGCCCTCGGGCCCGATGAGAACGACGACCTTCTCGATGCCCTGCTTCCCCCGAAGGACCTCTTGGATGGGCCGGGTCCCCTCTTCCCAGGGGAATAAGTGCAAAGTCCGGAGTTCAGGGTTCACCGTTCCGAGAAAGTCCTTGAACGAGCGGATCCTCTCGACCGTCGGAATGTCCGGCCGATCGCTCTGCTGAGCGGCTTCGCGGGCGATCTTCTGCCACCGTCCGATGCGCTTCTCCTCATCCTTGATCTTCACGATGGTTCGTTCCGTGACGAGGGGTATGACGGAAGCAACACCGAGCTCCGTTGCCTTTTGTACGATCCAGTCCATCTTGTCCGACTTGGGCAGGCCTTGTCCAAGGATGACAGCGGGGGAAGCGGCCTTCCGCTCCCGCCGGTCGATGATCTCGGTTCCGATCTCCGCTTTTTCGATCGTCGTGATCCTGACGGTGTATTCCCTGCCCCGGCCATCGAGCAGGACGAGCAGGTCGCCGGGCTGCTTCCGGAGGACCGTGCGGATATGGCGCACATCTTCACCCATGACCGAAATGGAGGGATCGCGGACCTGATCGGGAGTTATGAAAAATCGGGGGGGCTTGGACATGAGAGTCACATTCAAAGTTCAGGGCTCAACGTTCAACGTTCAACAAGATGAAACGTATTCACCGCAGAGATCGCGGAGCGCGCGGAGAAAGGACTTCGACTTTCGCGGCATCTCTTTTCTCTGCGATATCTGCGCACTCTGCGGTAAAAGCTGTTCTACGCTTTCGGAGCCTGCGGCTTTGGTCCCCTTCTGCGCGGCCGTCTGCGCCGCTTCCGGTCGTCCGGCCGCCTTGCCTGCCCGGGCCTGCCCGGGCCCTTCGTTGTTGCGGGCGGCGCGGCTTCCCCCGGGACCACCGGATGGGACCGGATGAAGTCCTTCCACCAGGCACGGAGCTCGAGCCGCTCGCCCGTGAGCTCGCTCGTGAACCGGAGGTACTCGAAGGTGTCCGCAAAGCCGGGACGCCGGAGGAAATACAGCGGCGCCTTGCCCTGGGTCTTCTCGAACCGGCCCTGGTTCCAGAGGATGTCCCGGATGGCGAGCGCCGCCTTGCGCGGAATCTGCACCCGCGGAACGACCTCGCCGAGGAAATCCGCGACCGCCTTGTCCAGCGCGTCGAGCGGCACCATGCCGGACGCCCTGAGCCGCCTCCACTTTTCTTCGATATAGTGTCCGAACATGAGCGAGAACAGGATATGCGGTTCGACTTTCCTGCGCGCCTGTACGCACGTGTCCACCCACTCGAGCGCCTTGCCCACCCAGATGTTCGGGAACCCGTCCCCCTCGGTGTCGAGCCAGGCGTTGATGTGCGGGAAGAGCACGCCGAACATGCCCGTGTGCCGCAGCATCTGGAAGGTCTTCTCGCCCTCGCCCTGGAGGAAGAGCTTCTGCACCTCCTCGTACATGCGGGCGGGCGACGCCAGGGCGATCTTGTCCTTATGCTCGAGCAGGGCCTCGTACGTTCCCGCCTCGATCTCAAAGCCCAGCAGGGCCGCGAACCGCACGGCACGCACCATGCGCACGGGGTCCTCGGTGAACCGGACCACCGGGTCCCCGATGATGCGGATAAGGCCCTTCCGGAGGTCTTCCATGCCGTTCACGTAGTCGATGACCGAATAGTCGGCGATGCTGTAGAACAGCGCGTTCACGGTAAAATCCCTGCGGATCGCGTCCTGTTCCGGCGTGCCGAAGACATTGTCCCGCAGGATCATGCCGTCCTCGGTCTTGAGCATGCGCGGCGGGCGTGGCCGCGCGGCCTCCGGGGCTTCGGCCGGCGGGGGCGCTGTCTCGGCCCCGGGCGCAAAAGCGGGCGGTTCCGGTGCGGCGGCGGCTCCGGATGCCGCCGGGGCCTCGGGTTCATCGGTGAGGTTCGAACGGAACGTTGCGACCTCGATGATCTCTTCGTGGAAATGGATATGGGCGAGGCGGAACCGCCTGCCGATGAGCCTGCAGTTCCGGAAGATCTTCTTGACCTCGTTGGGACTGGCGTCGGTGGCGATGTCGAAGTCCTTGGGCTCACGGCCGAGGAGCAGATCGCGCACCCCGCCGCCGACGAGGTAGGCAAGATGACCCGACTCCTTGAGGCGGTAAAGGACCCGGACTGCGTTGGGGCTGATCCACTTGCGGGAGATGGGATGTTCTGTCCTGGGGATGATGACGGGGGAAATGCTCACGCCGGCATCATAGCA
>Ga0316626_10001295_pt1 | contig 11025 bp, 5 predicted proteins | sample OWC_Aug_T1_C1_D5_FD_207656 | JGI IMG/M metagenome (GOLD analysis project Ga0316626, IMG submission 207656) | Wetland soil microbial communities from Old Woman Creek delta, Ohio, United States - OWC_Aug_T1_C1_D5_A | ecosystem: Environmental > Terrestrial > Soil > Wetlands | place: USA: Ohio...
GGCGGCCAGGAGGTCGGGCGGCAGCGTTGTCGGCGACTGCGGCGGCAGTGGAGAGAACCGTGGTAGCTGGGGCGGCATCGCGGCACCGGACAGGACGAACGCAAGGAGCATGCCCGCGATGCCGAGCGCGATGCAGGGGAGAGAGAGTATGCGCGTCCAGCGACGACGACGGCCCGGGCCTCCCGGGACGTGAGGATGCCCCTCGTGCGCCCCACCCGGACCGGGGCACGCGAGAAGCAACGCGGCTCTCATGGTCGATCTCCGACTGTGTTGTCGGTCAACGGCAGGACGCGGCGGGCACGAGGCCGGCAAGCCGCGCGGAGCATACCACGCTTCCATCGGTCCAGCGGCGCGCAAATGCGCCCAGATTCGCACAAGTGCGCGCAATCGCGCGAGGAGATGAAACCAGTCATCGACGTTGTCGAGAGATCCTCGTATGCTGGTGGAACATCACGCAACGGTCACCTGCGGTCCTTGACCTGGGAGAGACCCTGGCGCAGTCGCCGGAGCCCGTGGAGTTCGTCGGTGTGCACGGCTCGTGCCGGCGAGGAGGTTGCACAAATGAAAGGACCGGAGGACTTTGACTACCCAGTGGACACGAAGGGTCTGGGTCCTCTCCGCACGTACCCGCCGAATCCCCAAGTGCCACCACCCGGACCACGTCCGAGCTGTCGCTGCCTCGTGGAGGGTCTCCCTCTCCTGCACGGCGAGGAGCAGGACACATCCTGCGAGGCATGGCAGGTCGTGCTCGAGAACATCGAGCTCGCGGTCAAGGAGGGTCAGGAGGAGTTCAACCCGCTCATCGGCCTGGCCGGGTCAGAGCGCCACCTGGTCATCACGCTCCCGGAGTCCATCGAGCGCCTGGTGAACGTGAGGAAGCTCTTCCTCTATGCGAGTCACCTCGTGCGCATCCCGCCGCAGATCGCGGGCATGCGTTCGCTTTCCGTCCTCGATGTCTACACCTCTGAATCTCTGCACTTCCTCCCGTACGAGATCACGCGCTGCAAGAACCTGGACCGGTCACGGGCGAGCACCCGCGTGCTGTACGGGAACCACAAGTACCGGCCGCCCTTCCCGGACCTCACGAGCAGCGAGAATCTCCCTGCCTTCGCGCAGCTGACTCCATCCTCGTGCAGCGTGTGCCAGGCACCCCTCGATCCCGCGCGGGTGGTCCGCCGCTGGATCACGCTTGATGTCGGGACCGACGCGTTCCCGCTGCTTGTCAACGCGTGCTCAAGTGCCTGCATCGAGGCTCTGCCCACTCCGGCGGCCAATTACGTGCAGGTGCCGCATGAGAGCGGGCTCGGGGTCCAGCAGCCCTTGCCCTCCGACTACTTCGCGAGGGCGCGCCTGGCACCCGGGGAGTGAGGAGTCGCCCCAGGTCTACTTCGCCCCCTTCTCCTTCGTCAGCACCACCCGCTCCTGGTCCGTCTTGCCCGCCTCCTGCACGAACCGGCGGAAGTCCGCGTACTGCGGTGGGTCGACCCGCTCCGCGTCGATCTCGAAGAGGCGCTCGAACAGGTAGACGCCCGGCTCGACCTCGGTGCTGCGGAAGCTAAAGCGGCCGAGATCGCAGCCCGTCTCGACTGCCGGCGGCGTCGAGAGAATCCGGTAGCCGTCTGGCAAGCGGAACCGGACGGCCTCTCGGTAGCAGCCTCTCCAGGTGCCGAGCATCATGGCGTACTTCCGGTCCTCGGGGGCGACCTCCCGGGGAACGTTCGCGAGCGTCCACGGCACGGGCAGGATCATCAGATCTGCCGCGAAGGTGGCGTAGGTCGGACAGGAGAGCGCGTACTCCATGACCATCGCCCCGCCCGGATCCTGGGCCTTGAGCGACACCTCCCGGACGAGCGGCTGCGGGTAGGCCTGGCCGAGAAGCGCCTCGAGCCCTCTCTGCATGTCCTCACGCGGCTCCCGCGTCACCATACGGAAGAGCACGGCGTCCTCGCCCACGAGCCGGCAGGCGCCCGTAACGGAGAGCACCCCCTTGGGATCGACCGTCGCCTCGATCGACGACTCGTGCCCGTTCCAGCACGGCGGGTCGGTGCTGATCGCCTCGAACGTGGCGGGGGCCGGACCGATCACGAGCGCGGAGGCTCCCTCCAGGCTCGCCGGGACATTGGGGAAGGCGAGGTCCTTCTCCGTCGGATCGATCCAGTGGACGGCGCCCTCCCGCGTCTCGGCGCGCACGATCACGTGGGTGAAGCGCGGCGAGGGCAGGTAGGGCATCGTTGTCTCTTGCTTCGAGTTCACGAGTGCGAGCCGGGCCTCGATTCTGAGCTCCCGGAGGAGACTCGCGGCCAGCACCGCCTGGTCCTTGCAGTCCCCGAAGCGGTTCTCGAGGACCGTGCCGGCCGCCCGCGGAACGTAGCCCGAATCGATGAACTGGCCGCCCTCGTTGCGGACAGAGCGCTGCACGAACTCGGCCACGGTACGGATGAGGACGCTATCCGCGGCGACCGCACGAGGGGTGCCACCCACCGTCACGAGCGCGCTGTCGGCGAGCGCGCCGGCCGCCCGCTTGACAGGCAATGTGGGGCGGATGCGCCCGCGGGACATGGCGTCGTACCAGGTGGCGATCGTGTCCCAGGACCGCACGGTGGAGATGTCAATCCAGGCCAGCTGCTCGTAGTCGGGCGGCAGTCCGACCTCGTTCGGCTCACCGGGGAGCTTCTCCATCTCCCAGACTGCGAGCTGCCACTCGCCGCGGCTCGACAGCCGGGGCTCGATCGTGGCGTTGTGCATCCTGGTCTCGAACTTCATGCCGGCGGGAGTGAGCAGGGCCAGACGGCTGCGAAGGCAGGGCGCGCCCTGCTGGAACATGTACGTGTGCCAGAAGTGCTCGGCGAGCCCCGGAGCGGGACCGTCGCGGACGACGAAGCGGACCTCCGCGACGTCCCCCGGCTCGAGCTCCTTGAAGGCGACCTCCTTGAAGCCCTTGTCCGCCTCGATCATCCGGCCGTCGTCCTTGATCGTGCGCGCGATCTCGACCTCACCGCCACCGAGGCGGGACGGCACCGGGAGCTTGCGGATGCTATCGATCCCGGACTCGTTGCGCACCTTGACCACGATGTGGGCCCAGGTCTCGCTGGCCCCATCGGGATAGCGCGCAACCTGCTCCTCGGTCAGGAGGATGACCGCTCCGATGTCCGGGTCGGCCCAGCCCAGGTCGGCCGCGGTGAGCTCCTGCACATCGGTGGTGGGGAAGAGATCGCGCAGCGGAGGCTTCTTCTCGATCTCGCGCAGCTTCGCGCGGGCCCGGAAAGCGGTCGGCTCGAGCTCGATCTGGCGCGCGAGGAGAGGCTTTGCCTCCTCCATGTGGCCCTGCTCGAGAGCGAGCTCGGCCAGGGTCCCGGTCATCCCGTCGTCGAGGGGTGACCAGCGGAGGCCTTCCTCGAGGGCGGCCACGGCCTCCTTCGTGCGTCCCTCGCTCCGGTAGGCGTCGGCGATCTTCTCCTGGATCTCATCCGGTCGAGCGCCGGCGTCCCGGGCATGCCGCAGATAACCGATCGACCTGTCGGTGTCACCGGTGCCCGCCGCGATCTCCGCCGCGCGCAGCGCAAAATCCGGATAGTCCGGTCGAACCCTGAGCGCGTCGAGCGTGGCAGTCTCGACGGCTTTCGTGTTCTCCTGCTTCTCGAGTGCGGTGAGCTGGAGATCACGAACCATCACGTTGCCGGGCGTTGTGGCCACCACTTGTTCGATCTCGGCGAGACCTTCCTTCACGTGACCGTTCAGGATGAACTGCGCGCCGCGGGCGGCCCTGAGTATCGGGTTGTTGCCGCTCATCGCGATCGCATCGTTGAGAACTCGATCGTGCGTGGTATTGTCGCCTTCGCCTCTGAGCTTCGTGAGGAGACCGATCTGTGCAGCCACGGACTCCGGGTAGAGAGCAGCAATCCGGCTACTGTGCGCTTGCGCCTGCTCGTTGTCGCCGCGGGTGATCAGCAAGCTGCTGCGCATGCTCTCGATGACGGCCTGGCCATGAGAAGGGCTTCCTGCGCCTGCATCGGCCGCGGCGGCGATGGCAGCCTCCGCCTCGTCCAGGAAATCGCGCGCCAGGAGGGCATCGACGTACAGGTACCGGTCGGCGTCCGGGGCGTTCGCCATCCCGCGCGACCAGCGCCGGAACCACCCGTCCGCCGGGAAGCGCTCGAGTCCGCGGGGAATGGTGGTGCCGGCGGCGGTGGTCTTGACGGGGGCCGAGCTCAGGGCAGGCTGCGTCGAGCTGCACTCGAGCGGGAGCGGGTCGCCCATGGGGTCTGTCGCGCGGAGCGCAAGGATGAGGTTCTCGGTCTCCGCGGCAGCCTTCACGAGGATCTGGTTCCAGCCGGCCACAAGCTCCACCGGGATCTCGTAGAGGCCGGGTGAGCCCGATCGCACCTCGTGCTCGTCGAGAACCAGTTCTCCGTTGAGCCACAGGCGGAAGGCGCCGCTCCCGTTCAGGCACAGCACGGCGGGCCCGGGCCCAGGAGCCTTCACGGCAGTGGCCACGTAGCCAACGGCGTCCGGCTCGTCGTCGAAGTACACGTCGAGGTGTGCGCTACCGTTGTATGCGGGCACGTGCATCCAGTGGATCGGCCGGCCGTGCCGGTCCTGCATCGTTTCATCGAGCCGGACGCCGCGCTCCGGGGGATAGATCTCGTCGATCCCGGCCCCACCGCCGTTGTCGAACGGCCCGCCGGCGACGAAGTCCGTCACGCGCTGCAGCTCGGCGGCGCGGTCGCGGGCATCAGCAAACCGGCCCTCGATGTTGAGCTTGAGAACGTGTAGCTGGATGACGTTCGCGCGGAGCGCCTTCGCCTGCGTGGCCGCCACATCGAGCATGGCGAGGAGGTCATCGACGTCCGGCGGCGGGCCATCGCTCACGATGGCGTTGCCCATCTGATCCACGAGAGCTGGATTGCCCGGGTAGGCGGGGTCGGCTGCGACAGCCTGCGCCATGGCCGCGATCTCCGCGCCGATCTCGCCCCGGCAGTCGTGCGCCACCGTCATCCCGCGCGCGGCGCGGGCGCGGAGTGGGGCGGGCACGGAGGAATCGGCGACGATGGCGCCGAACGCACGGGCGGCCGCGGCAAAGCGACCGCTGGCGAGGGTGTCCTCGGCGGCGAGGAGGGCGGGCGGGATCGGCGGCTGCGGCGGGTCCGGCGATTGCGCTGTGGCGTGCGATGCGGCGAGGGCAAGGATGAGCCCGGCGATGCCGAGCCAGGCGATGGGGAGAGGGAGGAGACGAGTGCGGTGACGACGAGTGTACAGGACGTGACAACACCCCTCATGTGTTCCGGTCGGTCCGGAGCACGCGAGAAGCAGTGCGGCTCTCATGGTCGGACTCCGTCTTGGCTCAAGGGTCGGCGGCAGGTCGCGGCGGGCACTGACCGGCAAGCCGCACATAGCATACTCCGTTTCGCGTGCTCGGGGGGAGCGCGCGGGCAGCAGCCCGATGAATGAAGCCCGCGCGCCCCTTGGCCCCGGATCCACAACCGCAGTCTCGGTCGAGATCAGTCCAGAAAGGTCACATGCTCCATGTTCGGGGCCTCGTTCTCGGTGTTCATGAGCACCCGGTGCCAGCACTTGAGGACGATCATCTTGTGATCGGAGTGGCGAACCCGCCCCCGGACGTACACCTCGGCCCCGCGCCGCATGACCCGCCAGCCCCACTTCCTGGCGCCGGGGTTGTTGCGGAGGACATCCTCGTACTCGGCCTGCGTGAGGCCCGTCGGATACCGGCGGCTCACGTAGACGGTGTCGCCCCCCAGGCGCACGCACTCCTCCGCCCGGTGGGCCTTGCTCCGGAGGCTCCGGGCGAGCGGCTCGTCGCGGAGAACCATCCGGGGATCCACATGGAGATCGGGGCGGGGCACGAAGAACCACTCCCCCTGGCGGACGAAGGCGGCGTTCCGGCGCCGGAGGCGGTCGCCGCGCTTGAGGCGCGCCTTCACTTCGGCGGCCTGGACCGCGGGGGGCTTCAACGCATCCATCGCCGTCTCGACCGTGGTCACGCCCGGGCGGGGCGGGATCGCGGCGACGAACCAGTGTCGCTCGTCGTGCCCGCAGAGGAACTTGGCCTTCTGCCTGGCGCCCTTCTCGTGGAGCTGCAGGACGACGTGGCGGCGCCGGGGCGCGAAGTCGATGACGCGGAGGTCCTCGACCCGACGGGGGTGGTAGCGGAGGAGGAAGTACTCCCCGCGGCGGTCGGTGCGCACATCGAAGGTGGCAGCCGGGCCGGCCGGCGGTGGCGGGGTCCAGCTGCGCAGGGTCACCCCTCTGGCACGGAGCCAGTGCGGGGTGCGGGGCGAGTGATCGGCGATCTCCTCCGTCAGGAGCCGGACGCCGATCCCCTCGAACTTCCTGGCGACAAGTTCGAGATCCATGGCATTCCTCCTTGCCTACGGCGTGGTGCGGTCATCGCCGTGCGGATCTGCTGCTTGACCTTGCTCCGGATCACCGCCACCGAGCCTGGGGAGTACCCCAGGGCAGCCGCCACCTCCGCGTCGCTGAGCCGGAGGTCGGGATCGTTGGCCAGGAGCCAGACCCGACGCCAGGCGTGGTTCGGAACGAGGGCGGCGAGCAGCTCGAGAGCGATCTCACGGGCGCAAGGGTCGATCGACACAGAAACGGCCACCTCGATCTCGCAGCTCACCGCCGGGTCCTCGGTGGAGCAGGTGCGGGCGCGGTACTCCGCCTCACGGCGCAGGCACGCCCAGGCCTTGCGGCGGGCGATCTGGTAGATCCAGGTCGTCGGGCGCGCGTGCCCCCGGAAGGCATGGCCATGCCGGGAAATGGCGAGCAGGGTATCGGCGGCGGCCGTCTCGATCAGCTCGGGCGAATCCGAACGGACGATCGACCGCACGAACGACCGGACGAGCGGGTAGAAGTGCTCGGCGATGCGCTCGGCATCACCGGACCGGATCAGATCGGAGCTGATCGGGTCGGAGCTGATCAGATCGGAGGCGCAGTCGCGGTCCTCCAGGTGCAGTTGTGCAGGCATAGTGACCCTCCTGGGGGTGAGATGCGTTGTGCATCCCTTCGTCCCCTGGATTGGCTTAATGTCTGCACGGAGTGGCTGCCGAGGAGGTTTGAGAGGGCCGCGAGCGGCTTCATGGTCGCCTCCGCCTGGGCGTCGCCCGGTGGGCCGCCCGGTTTGGATGGGTTCTACTGCGTTGCCCGATTCTACTCCGTTGGAGCCGGGAAGGGGCCGCGTTCTTAGCGACTCCCTTGAGGCGCCGAACCTTCTCCGGGTGCTCTAGTCCACCACCACGACCTTCCTCGTCGCGTACGAGCTGCCGGACTCGAACGTCACCTGGTAGACCCCTCTCGCCACATCCCGCGTGTTCCACTGGAGGCTGTATGCTCCGAGCGGGCTCATCGGCCGCACAACACGTTCGGGACGGTCGAGTGGAAGCACGCACCGCGGGGGATCTCGCGCCCGGAGTGGCTCAAGGACATCGGCCCGACCGAGACTCAGCGCTGGTACAACGCGACCGCGCGATCGGCATCGCAGCATGCGCAGATCCGCCAGGCACCGGTAGCGCGGGCTAGCGCCGAACGCCTCCAGGGGCAGGTGCGCGCGTGGCTCGAAGCCGGTTCACCGGCGGACGAGGCGCCGGGGGGAAGGTAGGGCGACAGCGCCGAGCGCACGTGGAAGGGCACTCACAAGTCGGCGCCGGCGTCTTGCCCGCGCGGCAACGGGTGCGCCGCGAGGCCGGTCGGCGGCTGGATCCCGGCCCCGTCCACCATCCGGAACACGCGCACGCGCGGCCCGCGTGTCTTCCCCGGCGCTCGCTCGAACCTGGCGAGCTCGATCCCCCTCGCCATCAGCGAGTCGTACTTGGCGACGATCGCCGCGCACTGCGGATCGGCCCCGGCCCGCGCCGCGTAGCGATCGTAGGCGCTGCCCACGATCATGTACTCGATCGCGTAGCGATTGGTGGCCGCGATGTCCGCGATGAAACCGAGGTGGCCGAAGGGCCGATAGTAGACATGCTCCAGATGGTTGTTCCGCCGGTACGGCCCGGCGATCGTGTCGAACGTGTCGGCGGGGGCCGGGATCAGGTTGCCGCTGCGCGTCACCACGAACAGGTCGTAGCGATCCCGCCTGAGGAAAGGCGTCTTGGCCTCGATGAGCACTTTGCTTTGCGGCGGGATGTGCGCTGCTACCCAGTCGGCAGCCATGGTGCGCGTGTCCGTGCGGCTGAGATCCGCTCCCTCGTCCAGGTTCGTCTTGAGGAGCGGCCAGAGGACGCCGAGCGCGAGGATGGCGGCGGCGAAACGAGCCGTGCGCGCGCCGAAGCGCCGTTCCGTCGCCTCTGCTCCGCGCACGACGGCGTAGGCCGCGAGACCGCAGAGGAAGGGGATGGTCGGGACGATCCAGCGCGACCAGCGGAGCCCGACCGCGGCGATGGGGCCGATGTAAAGCGGGACAAAGAGGGCGGCGATTACCTTCTTCCGATCGCGGGACCTGAGGCAGAGCACGAAGCCGATCGCCGCCAGCACGGCCCCCGCGCGCGACAGCGCTTCGACGAGCGGCAGGTCGAGGTACCAGAGGGCATCGGCGAGCCACCCGCGCCCGGTGTCGAAGAGCAGCATGGTCGATTCGGGAGTCGACTCGCCACGCAGGTCGGCGAGGGCCGTGTGCGAGTCGAGGAAGAGAAACGGTGATGCGAGAAACGCGCCAAGGACCGCGAGCCCGCCGAACGCGACCGGTTTGAGCAGGCCGGAGCGCGGGCGATGGCGATGACTGGCCAGATGTGCGATGAGGACGACGAGACCGGCGATCGCGGTAGGGTACTTGGTGGCGATCCCGACGCCGGTGAGGAGGCCGGCGGCGATGTACGTGCGCCAGCGTGGTTTCTCGAGCAGATCGAGGCACAGCGAGAAGACTGCCAGGATGATGAGCCCGGACATGATATCGGTCCGGATGATGCGGGACAGCGAGGTGTGGAGCGGGCTCAGCGTGAGGAGCGCCGTGGCGAGGAGAGCCGTCGGGCGCCCGAAGATGCGGTCGAACACGCGGTAGCCGAGGCCAATCGTCACGACCCCCAGAGCGAGCATGAGGAGGCGCCCGCTCAAGTAGGTGACTGTCGTGTTGTTGAGGAAGAAGGTCTCGAAGTCATTCGCACCGGGCCACAGGTGGAAACTTGCGCCGACTTTCTGCAGGAGCATGTAGAGCCCGGACAGCGCGTAGATCGTCGTCGTTCCGGGATGGCCAAACCAGCCCGGATTGGGGTCGCCGTCAATGGCGATGCGGCCGGCGATGTTGACGAACACGTGCTCGTCGGTCTCGTAGGGATAGGGGAGGCCGAATGCGATGCCGTAAGCGCGCAGGAGCACGGCGGCCAGCACCATGAAAGCGAAGAGCGGTGCGCCCCGCGCGAGCCAGCCGGACAGCGGGCGATGCCAGTGCTCCTCGGTCTGCGCAAGAAGGCACACGGTGAGCCCGAGGAGAATCCAGTGCACGATCGGCGTCGAGGCGACGCCGGCTGTGGCGTCCAGGAGGAAGAGGAGCGGCACGGTGACGCCGGTGATCGCGAGGAGCCGCCCCGGGGACGGGCCGACCGTGGTCGGATGGTGCGGTTCGCGGATCAGGGTCCACCACGCGAGCGCCGCGTTCAGCATGAGGAGGACGAGCACCGCCGCGTACTCGAAGCGGTAGGCGCCGACCGCCGCGGTGAACTGGCTCAGATGGCGGGTGAGCGCGAAGAGCGCGAGGCCCGCGAGCGCCCCGGCAAAGAGGCGAGCCAGAGATGCAATGCGGACGCGAACGCGATCATCCATGAAAGGGGCGACCTTAACGCTTTCCGTGGCGGTGAGGCGGGGGAGATTGGTGCCCGCGGGGGCGCGGGCTGCTTCGGTCCATGAAGCGTCGAGGCCGGGTCAGCCGGGCTGCGAGAGCTTCACTGCCATCGAATCGAGCACCCAGGTTAGCATGGCAGGCGGGTACCCGTCAAGATAATGGACAGGCAAGCGGGGCGGGCGCCAGACGGCTCGGCGAGAGGCCCTGGACGGATGAGCAGTAAGATTCCACGCACCGCCTTTGCGGCGAGCCACTCGGACGGCGTTCCCGTCGCTTGCGGAGCCGGATGAGCCGGATAAGCCGGATGAGCCGGCGGGAAGCGAGGCGCTCCCCGTCGTCTACCTGAGCCTGACGAGCGGCAGCCGGGCCGTGCCGCGCTCGGCGAGCCCGCTCGCATCGCCTGCACTCCCGGCACCGCCGCCGGTGCCCGCGAGCACGCTCGCGGCGCCGCCTTCGGCACGGATTTCCGCCCAGTAGACGCCGGAGGGCGCCGCGCGCCCTTCCGCATCCCGCCCATCCCAGTGCGCGCGATGGCGGCCCTGGGCCCGCTCCTCGCCTGACAGGAGCTCGCGTACAACGCGCCCGTGCGCGTCGTACACGCGGAGCCACACGCGCCCCGCGGCGCGGAGCGCGAAGGTGATGTCGGTCGACGACGCGAAGGGGCTCGGGGTCGCCGGACCGAGGGCGACGAGAGCGGACGGGGCGACGGGAGCTGCATCATCAGGGATGCCACTCTGCTCGGGCAGGAGCAGGAAGTCGATCGCCGCGCTCTCGCCGGAGGAGAGGACGACGCCGGTCATGGTCACCGGCAGGTAACCCTGCTTCTCGGCGCGCAGCGTGTACGTGCCGGGGAGCACGTTGGGGAGCAAGTAGCTGCCGTCAGTGCCGGAGATGGCCGGTGCGTACGACGTGCCGAGAAGAGTGACCGTGGCGCCCGAATCGTCGCCCACGCCGGCGAGATCGACGCGCCCGCCGACCGCCGCCGGCGTGAAGGCCGGAACCGCGAGATCGAGCGCGGCGGTGCCGTTGGCGACGGCGATCCGCCGGAGGAAGCTCGGCGTGATGTAGGCGATGGTGTCGCACGAACGGTGGTAGCAGGGGTAATCGTCCCACTCGTTCTCGATCGAGAGCATCGCCGGGAAGCCGTGATCGTGGAACGGTTCGTGATCGCTGCCCCAGCCGTTCCCCGGATAGATGTACACGCTCAGGCCGCTGTAGGTTTGCGCGTGCTC
>Ga0316626_10001296_pt1 | contig 11024 bp, 9 predicted proteins | sample OWC_Aug_T1_C1_D5_FD_207656 | JGI IMG/M metagenome (GOLD analysis project Ga0316626, IMG submission 207656) | Wetland soil microbial communities from Old Woman Creek delta, Ohio, United States - OWC_Aug_T1_C1_D5_A | ecosystem: Environmental > Terrestrial > Soil > Wetlands | place: USA: Ohio...
TTGGGTCACGACAAGCTCTGCGACGGCACCCAGCTTCAGTCGGCTGCCGACCTTCAACGTTCGCAGGTCCAGGCCCTGCGTCGTGATGTTCTCCGCGAACTCGCCCGGTGCGATGGAGGCGCCTTTCTCGCCCAGATGCTCAATCTCCTCGGCGGCGAGCAGACTGACCTGTCTGTGGCCGCCATCCGCGTGGACGTCGCCGACGATGCCCAGGCCGGCCTCCAAGTTCGCCTCCGGCACATTCGTCTTGGGCATGCCCTTCTGCTTTGAGATGGATATGGCCCTAACCCGGCCGTTTGTAGTCACCACTTCGCCCGCCTGTTTTCTCCAGAAGCTGAATGTTGTTGAGGGTCATGCCTTTGCCCGCGTACTTGAGCATATCATAGATGGTCAGGCACGCGGCCGCAACGCCGTGCAGGGCCTCCATCTCCACGCCTGTCTTGCCCGATGACTTCACCGACACCGTCGCAGTCACGGACTTGCCGGCCTCATCCAGCGTGAAGGCTACGTCGATGCCTTCGAGGAGGATCGGGTGACACATGGGAATGACGGCCGGCGTCGATTTTGCCGCCTGGAGCGCCGCCACCTTGGCCGTCGCAAGCACATCCCCCTTGGGACACGTGCCCTGCCGCAGGGCGTCAAACGCCGCCTCGCCGAGAAGGACCGAGCCGGCCGCTTTGGCCGTCCTCACGGTCACCGGCTTGCCACTGACATCGACCATGCCCCTCAGACGCGGAGTACGGAGTGCGGAATGCGGAGTAAGATCGCGACTCGAATCCGCAATCTGAGATTTGAGATTTGAGATCTTTCTTCTCTTCACTCGCCTCACCCTCCGATTTGCTGCATCAGGAAATCGCCGGCGGCGGCGTTCAGCTTCGTGTGTTGACTCTTTTCCCGCAGCGCCTTTCGCAACAGGCGCAGGACCGCTTCATCGTTGGCGCCTGCTTGCAGGAGTCTCTTCACGTCGTAGCAGCGAGCCGCGTACAGGCACGGCTTGAGCTTGCCATCGCGGCTCAGCCGCAGCCGCGTGCAGCGCCGGCAGAACACCGAGGACCGCCCGCTGATGAAGCCGATCGCCCCGAGGGCGTTTTCGATCTTGAAGTACACGGCGGGTCCCCCGCTGTCGGGCACGACAAGATTCGAGAGCGGCCCGAATCTGGATTCGATGGCGGCCCGGACTTCGCCATTGGGGACGTAGCAGCTCGCCGGACCCGTGAGCCGCGTCGTCGGGACATACTCTATGAAGCGGACCGCCACCGGCAGACGGAGACTCATCTCAGCCAGGGCCTCCACCTGCGACAGATTCACGTCTCGTATCACGACGCAGTTCACGCGCACCGGCGTCAGACCGGTCTCCAGAGCCTTGTGCAGGCCCTCGATCACACGCCCCAGCACATCCGCACCCGCGATCCGTCGGTAACACTCACGATCCATCGCGTCGAGGCTGACATTGACCCGCCGCAGACCCGCCTCCTTGAGCTGGGCCGCCATCGAGCCAAGGAGCACCCCGTTGGTCGTCATCGACAAGTCCTCCACGCCCGAAATCCCGGCAAGTCTCTGCACGAGATCGACAATGTCGTCCCGCAGCAGTGGCTCGCCGCCTGTCAAGCGGACCCGCCGTATGCCGCACTGCGTGCACAGCCGGACCACCCGAGGGATCTCATCCGTGCTCAAGATCCCCTGATCTTCCACGAGATGGGCATGGCCGAGCGGATTGCAGTAGAGGCACCGCAGGTTACACTGGTCCGTCACCGAGACTCGCAGATAGTCTATGTTCGTGGCCCGCATCCGCTTACAATCCTGACCCCGGCAGCAGCCTGACGCTCACAGGCGCCGCCTTCTCAATCTGTCGAACGCCAATGTCCATGCTGGTCAGTCCGTCCGCCTCGCACAGCGCGAGGACGTGGCCTGAGCCATGATACTGTACCGGCCTAACGCTCGTCTGGCTCGTCAATTTCACCGGAATCCAGGCCTGCCGGTCCGTGTCCTTCCTCACAACGGGCTCTTCCAGACTCATCTGCACGCACAACGGCGAGTAGTCATGGCCCATCAGCCGGTAAAGGAACGGCTTGACCATCAACTCGAATACGGCGAACGTCGAGACGGGGTTTCCCGGCAATCCGAAACAGTATGCCCGTTCAGTCAAACCAAAGACCGTCGGCTTTCCAGGCTTGATCGCCACTTTCTCGAAGAGTAATCGCACCTTGTTTCGCCGAAGGACCGCCGGAACGAAATCGAGGTCGCCCATGGAGACACCGCCGGAGATGAGCACAACATCATGTCCCGCCAGTGCTTCCTTCAGAATCCTGTCGATTTCGGATTCGACGTCCTTGACGATGCCGTAATCGCGGGCCGGCACGCTCATCGACTGAAGCTGCGACAGAAGCTGCGGGCCGTTGGAATTGCGTATCAGGAACGGCTCTGCGGCAGTCGCCGGCGGCACAAGCTCATCACCGCTGGCGATCACAGCCACTCTCGGTCGCCTGGCCACGAGCGGCCGCACGTGTCCGACCGAAGCGAGGATCGCAATGTGCGCCGGGCCCAGACGGCTGCCTTTTTGCATGACCACCTGCCCGGCACGGATGAACGTTGCCCTGCGACTGATGTTGTCGCCCGTCTGCCCGCCCATGAAGCGAATTGTATCCTCACCGGCAGTCTCCGTCTGCTCGATCATGACGACGCAATCGGCCCCGAACGGCACAGCGGCCCCGGTCATGATCTTGGCACATTGATTTGGCCCAACGGTCTTCGCCGGCGCGGCGCCGGCCGGGATCGTCTCGATCACTGCGAGCCCGTCGCCGAGGTCCGCTCGCCGACACGCGTAACCATCGACGGTCGCCCTGTCGAACGGCGGCATGTCGGCATCGGCCGCGACATTCTCTGCGAGCACACGGCCCAGCGCATCACTCATATCGACTCGTTCCGTTCCGAGCGGTCGGGCGGCGTCCAGGACGATCTGCAATGCTTGTTTCAACTCTATCATGGCTTCTTCGAGACTACCTGCGGCTCGGCTCCGAGACACAAGCGGTAGTCGTCCGGCGTATCAATGCTCACCAACACGCCGCGATCAGCGACATCGATCTCAAGGACCTTGTCTTCATTGGACGCCACCACATGCCGGGCTCCCTTGTCCTGCGGAGCGTTGGCAAGCTCGTCAAACAGTGACGAAGCGAACAGGGCTGGGTGACCGCGCCGGCCCTGGAAGGTCGGTAGTACAATCGGCCGGCGTGACTGCCTGAATGCACCCATGAGCCGCCCGACGACGTCCCTCGTAATGAACGGATGATCGGCCAGGCACAGAAGAATCGCATCGGTGTCCGCCGACAGACTGCTCAAGCCCCTGATCAGCGACGACAACTGCCCTTGTGCATAATTCTCATTCACCACCACGTCCACTCGCGACAGATCGACAGACTCGCGGACCATCTGCGCCCTTGCCCCGAGAACCACCGTGATTCCGTCTACGCCGGAGTTCCGCAGAACGCCCACGATCTGCTCCAGAAACGTTGTATCGTTGAATCGCAAGAGAGGCTTGGGCATTCCCATGCGCCTGGACTCGCCGGCCGCCAACACAAGGGCATGAATCATGGATGTCCCTCGCGCCGCGACAGGGTCATGTGGTCGACCGGCGGCTCGTCGCCCAGCCGCCGGATTTTGACCAGCTCGCACACGATGCTCAAGGCGATCTCCTCCGGCGTGACGGCCCCGATGGCCAGCCCAATGGGCGAGTAGACGCGGTCCAGTTGTTCCTGCGGAACGCCCCGCGTCCTCAGTTTCTCCAGGATGGTCAGGGTCTTTCGCCTGCTGCCGATCATCCCGATATATCGCGCCGGGGTCTTGAGGGCCTGTTCGAGAACAACTTGATCGCACGTGTGGCCACGCGTAACGATCACGATGTAGGAATGGTCATCGACCTGCATGCCGTCGAAGACACGTTCGAAACCCTGTACGATGATCTTCTCCGCATCCGGAAACCGCTCCGCGTTGGCGTACTCGGACCGGTCGTCGCAAACGATCACGCGAAAGTGCACGCTCCTGGCGTACCGGGCGATGAAATGGGACAGGTGGCCTGCCCCGCACAGAATCACCGTGGGCGATTGCGTCCGATCCTCCTCGGCCGCGTGGATCCGCTCGGCAAACACCGGCAATGCACTTGTGTCGAACGTCTCAACGACAAACTCGATGGAGCCGCCGCAGATACCTTTCTCGTCATCAGGTGTTTCCCCAAGACTGAAAGCGAATGTGCGCCTGGCCGGCCGGTCGAGCATTCCGGCCGCTTCCCCGATCATCTTCGCCTCGATCAGGCCGCCCCCCACGGTCCCCGCCGTGCCTTTGCCCCCGTCGAAGACCAGCATCTTGTAGCCCACCTTGCCCGGCGTCGAGCCGGTCGTGGCCGTCACCGTCACCAAGGCAACAGCCTGCTCGCTTTCGAGCAGCGTCACCGCTTTACGAAATAGCTCAAGATCATCCATCTTTTTCTCTACACTTGTACGATGGCGATTGTATACTCAAAGCCTGCGACAGGAAATCACCATTTTGCCAAGCTCCAGTCAAAGGGGGTCCATATGGCAGAAACGATCGCGTTCACACTCAATGGTCAACCGGTCACCGTCACCACCGACGGCCAGCGGCCGCTCCTGTGGGTCCTGCGGACTGATATCGGCCTGACCGGCACGAAATTCGGCTGCGGGCAGGCCCTCTGCGGCGCATGCACCGTCCTGGTGGACAACAAGGCTGTGCGGTCCTGCGTCACCGCCGTGCGCAACGTCGCCGGCCGGGACGTCCGCACCATCGAAGGGTTATCGAAGGACGGCCAGATGCACCCGTTGCAGAAGGCATTCGTTGAGCACGATGCCCTCCAGTGCGGGTTCTGCACGCCGGGGATGATCCTCACGGCGTACAGCCTGCTCCGGCAGAATCCCGAGCCCACGCGCGACGAGATCATCGCCGCCATGGACCACAACCTGTGCCGCTGCGGGGCGCACACGCGTATCATCGACGCCATCCAGGACGCGGCCGCCCAGATGAAAGGAGGGAAGGCCTGATGAACGACAATCGGCACTTCGAAATCGACTTCCACGATATCGTGACCGACCCCAACCTTTCACGCCGGGACTTTATCAAGGCCCTCGGCGGCGGGATCATCATCTTCTTCTGCGTCGGCGACAGCTCCGTGCTCGAAGCTCAGCGTCGCGGCGGCTCGCGCCTGCCGGAAGACTTCAACGCCTTTCTGCGGGTCGGACCCGACGGTCGTGTCACCCTGTTCACAGGCAAGATCGAGCAGGGTCAGGGGGCCATCACGTCGCTGCCCCAGATGCTCGCCGACGAGATGGACACCAGCCCGGACGTGGTCGACATGGTGATGGGCGATACATCGCTATGCCCCTGGGATATGGGGACATTCGGTTCGATGACCATTCGCTTCTTCGGCCCGCCGTTGCGAGCGGCCGGCGCGGAGGCCCGGAAGGTCCTCATCGAACTCGCGGCCGAGCAACTTCAGGTGCCCCAGGAGCGATTGACCGTCGAGAACGGCGTCGTCTTCGACAAGGAGAACAAGGACAAGAAAGTCACCTACGCCGATCTGGCCAAAGGCAAAACCATCGAACGACACGCGAAAGAGAAGCCTCCGGTGAAGAGCCCGTCGGCGTTCAAGGTGATGAACAAGCCGTACCTGCATCGCGACGCGAGGGACAAGGTCACCGGTACGGCCAAGTACGCCGGCGACATGCGGCTGCCCGGCATGCTCTACGCCAAGCTTCTGAGACCCCCCGCTCACGGCGCCAAGCTCAAGCGAGTGGACACCTCCGCCGCCGAGAAGATGGAAGGCGTCACCGTCGTTCGCGACGGCGATATGGTGGCGGTCCTGCACAAGGATCCTGATCAGGCGGCCGCGGCCCTGGCGAAGATCGATTCCGAGTTCGACGTGCCCGCGGCAACTGTGGACGATCAGACGATCTTCGAGCACCTGCTGAAGAATGTCGGGCGTGAGAACGTCGTCGTCGAGGGCGGGCAGCTTGAGCAAGGCGAGAAGGCGTCGGAGATCGTCGTCGAGCAGACCTACCTCGACGGCTACAAGGCCCACGCCGCGATAGAGACGCACACCGCCCTGGCCCAGGTCGAGGGCAACAAGGTCACCGTCTGGGCGTCCACGCAGACGCCGTTCCCGCTGAAGGACCAGGTCGTCAATGCTCTGGGTTTCCAGGCAGAGAACGTCCGTGTCATCACGCCGTTCGTCGGCGGCGGCTTCGGCGGCAAGAGCGCCAGCCAACAAGGCGTCGAGGCGGCCAAACTGGCGAAGATCACCGGCAAGCCCGTGCAGGTGATGTGGAGTCGCGAGGAGGAGTTCTTCTACGACACATTCCGACCGGCCGCCGTTGTGAAGATCAAGTCGGGCCTCACCAAAGACGGCAAGGCCACGCTCTGGGACTATCACGTCTATTTTGCCGGCGACCGTGGTGCATCACAGTTCTACGACATCCCGAACCACCGTACCTCCAGCGTCGGCAGCGCCTTCGGTGGTGGCGGCCCGCACCCCTTTGCCACCGGCGCGTGGCGCGCGCCCGCCAACAATACCAACTCCTTCGCTCGTGAGTCGCAGATCGACATCATGGCCGCTAAGGCCAAGATGGACCCGATCGAGTTCCGGCTCAAGAATCTGAAAGATGAGCGGCCGATCCGTACTCTCAGGGCGGCCGCCGAGAAGTTCGGCTGGAAGCCCGCCCCTGCGCCGAGCGGCCGCGGTTTCGGCGTTGCCGTTGGCATCGACTCCGACACGTTTGTTGCCGAGATTGCTGAGGTCGAGGTTGACAAGCGCACCGGCAAGGTCCGGGTCAAGCGAATCGTCTGCGCCCAGGACATGGGTCTGTCGATCAATCCGCAAGGGTCCACGATCCAGATGGAAGGCTGCATCACGATGGGCTTGGGCTACGCGCTGACGGAAGACGTCCGCTTCAAGGGCGGCATGATCCTCGACCGTAGCTTCGACACGTACGAACTGCCGCGATTCTCGTCCTTGCCGAAGATCGAGACGGTGATTCTGGATCTGCCCAACGAGACCGCGCACGGCGGCGGCGAGCCGGCCATCATCACCATGGGCGCTGTGATCGCCAATGCCATCCACGACGCCACCGGCGCCAGGCTCCTGCAAATGCCAATGACCCCCGAGCGAGTCCGAAAAGCCCTCGCAGCTATGGCATGACAGGCCTGAGAGTGACGAGCGATGATCCGTCCGGGTGCTGCAATGCGGAGAGGAGAGCGATACACAAAACAGTGCGAGCGATGGAACAGACCGGGCCATGCGCATGAGTTGACCTTCAGTTGTTACCAAGGTCGCGCGCTTCTCGCCAAAGAGCGAACATGTGTCTGGCTTGTCGATGCGATCAATGCTGCGCGCCGCAAGCATGATTTTGATCTCTGGGCATACGTCTTCATGCCGAACCATGTGCATCTGATCATCTGCCCAAGACAGGAGCAATACTCAATCTCAAGTATCTTGCTGTCCATCAAACAACCTGTCGCACGGAAGGCGATCGCGTACCTGAGAACCAACAGTCCAACCGGCTTGCAGCTTCTCGCCACAGGTCAACCCGCCAAGCCATATCAATTCTGGCAAAAGGGCGGTGGGTATGACAGGAATGTCACGAGCGTTGAGATTCTCACTGAAGCGATCCAGTACATTCACAACAATCCGGCACGGAAAGGCCTCTTACCACACCCGACGAATGGCACTACTCGAGTGCGGCAGACTGGGAGAGCAACCGACTCGGCCCAATCCCTATCGATCACGACACTTTTCCGACGCGTTAGACCATCGCCAAGACCTTCGGTCTTGACGATGCCACCCCACTGTCTCTCTCGCTTGGTACCCTTTCTGGGTGGCAGCGTCAAGCGAGGCTTGGCGATGGCTTCCTACAGGACTGAGACTGGCTCACGTGTCAGCGTTCAACCATCGCCAAGGCCTTCGGCCTTGACGATGCCACCCCTCCTTCTCTCTCGCTTGGTGCCCTTTCTGGGTGGCAGCGTCAAGCGAAGCTTGGCGATGGCTTGATCTGCGACATGGAGACGTGCGCGAGTCCTCGGCTGACCGCTTTGCGATAGCCGGTGACGATCAGGTCCCCGTTCGGATGCATTTCGACAATGGCGTAGGAATTGTTTTCCTGGCCGCGGCCTTCCACCACAGCCTTCAGTGTATAGTAGTGGATACCGTTGATACGAACGTATGCGCCTTCGTGGTGGTGGCCCTGGAAGACAGCAAGCACGCGGCGTGATGATTCCAGGACCCGACGGACTTGGGCCGCATTATTCACACTGACAGGACCCGTGCCGCCAATCAACTGGTGAACAAACACCACGGCGGGACGGTTACAGGAAGCGAGGTCCTGCCTGAGCCAGTCGATCTCACGTGCTGCAACGCGGGCGGTCGTCCAACTGAAATTGCCGTGATCGTAGTCGCTGCCGTCCGCCCTGTAGTTGGCGTCCAGGACGACGCAGTGCAGATCCCTCACGTCAAACGAGTAGTAGCTGCGGGCGGGATCTATGCCGGTGTTCTCGACACACGACAGGAACTGCTGCTTCGAGAGGCTATCCACGTCGTGGTTGCCAAGGACATGATACGTAGGCCCCTGGAACTGCTGAAGCACACCTTCGACCGTCCGCAGATACGTCAACGTCCTGTCTTCAACGGGCGACTTGTCCTGGTCCTTGAGGTCTCCGAGCTCCACGAGAAAGTCGACCTGCTCCGCGTTCATGCGTGCCACGCACTCGGACAACTTGTCCAGTGACTCGCGGTAGAAACGTGTGCCCGCCGGATCCGCATCGGCATAGTGGCAGTCGGTGACCATGCCGAAGCGAACCGGTCGAAGTCCGGCCGTCCGCATTCTGCCGGGGGAACAGGACAGAGTCCCGAGCCCAACGCCTGCCGCGATGCACAGGAAATCGCGACGGCTGATGATCCACGGCCGACCGGACAGGCTGTGCTGTTCAGAATCGTTCATCATGTCTGCTTCAGAACGTCGCCGCGCATCGGCATCGAGCGGAGGCGCACGCCTGTGGCTGCGAAGGCCGCATTGCCGATGGCCGGCGCCAAGGCGATGATCGGCGTCTCGCCGCCCCCGGCCGAAGGAATGTCGGTCTTGTCGATCAGGTGGACGTCGATCTTCGGGACATCCTTGAATCGCGGCACGCGATACCGCACGAAGTTCGCGTTGAGGAGCTTGCCGTCTTCAAACTCGATTTCCTCGAAGAGCGCGCCGCCCAGGCCCATGACGATGCAGCCTTGCACCTGCGAAAGCAGATTGGCGGGGTTGATGATCGGGCCGCATTCGAAGGCTTCACAGACTTCGTTCACTTTGATCTCGCCCCGCTTGCGGTCGATCGCCACCTCGACACACGCCGCCACTACGGAATTCTTCTCGGTCCCGCAGGCCAGGCCCACGCCCAGTTCCGGCGTGACCTTTTTGCGTCGCTCCGCCCAGTTGAAGTGCTTTGCGACTGTCTCAAGGACAGTTCGAATGCGAGCGTTTTCCAGATGAGCGAGTCGGAAGGCCAGCGGATCGGCGCCTGCCGCCGTGGCAAGCTCGTCCATGAACGATTCGCGCGCGAAGTTGTTGCCGGTCGCCGCGAGGCAGCGGTAGGCTCCCTGAGCCAGAGGAGAGTCGGAGCGTACGGACTGAGCCCGCTTGTTCGGGATGTTGTAGGGTGAGTCAACCGCGGCGCCACCGGCGTTGATGTTGACGAAATCCCAGGCGATGAGCGAGCCTCTGGCGTCGAGCCCGCCTTTGCATTCGATGACCGCCGCCGGGCGGAAATAGGCCCAGGTAAATTCCTCGGCCCGCGTCCAGTGCACCATGACCGGTCGCCCGGCCGCTTTGGCCAGACGCGCCGCCTCCTGTCCGGCCGGCGCGGCGTGCTTGCCGCCGAATCCGCCGCCCATGTCCGGCACGATGACCCGCACCCGCTCAATAGGCATGCTGAACATCCGGGCCAGCTCGCGTTGTGCGGCCGGAGGATTGTCGACGCCGGCCCACACGGTCAGCTTGTCGTCCTTCCACTCAGCGACGCCCGCCCGCGGCTCCATGGGCACATGCTGGATGTAGGCCAGCGTGTATGTCGCGCTGAGCGTCTTGGCCGCGTCTGCAAAACCCTTCTCCACAGATGCGCCCCCCGCATTGCCTCTCTGCGCGTGTTCCTTGAGATACGCATGCACGGTCTTGTTCGACGGCTGTGAGATGGTCTTCCATGTCGCCGTTTTGGCCGCGGCTTCCAGGGCCTGGGTCGCCAGAAACACCGATGGAGCGGCGAAACCTACGAATTCACCGTCGCGCACCACAACGACATCCTTCATAGCTCTGGCTTCGGCCAGATCGACGGATTCCAGCTTCGCCCCGTATGAGGGCGGACGCAAGACTCGCCCGTAGAGCATGTTCGGACGAACGATGTCTGAAGGGAACTGATGCGCCCCGGTCACGAGGTCTCGCCAATTCGCCCTGGCAATCGAAACACCCATGACCTTCCAGTCGCTCACCGCTGTCAGGGCGATGCTGGACTCGACCGGCTGCTTGAATGCCTCGACGATTTCTTCTGACTTGGCAAGGTCCGCGTAGGTTAGTCTCTGATTCGTCACCTTGTTCGTGATGACCCCGTCGCGCACTTCCAGGCCGCTCGCGTCCACCTGCCACTGCTTGGCCGCGAAACGCGTTAGCAGCTCGCGAGCGGTCGCAGCGGCCTGCCGCATGGGAGGCACGTTGATCGGCGTCGTCCGGCTCCCGGAGGTCCCGCCGTCATCGGGCACAAAATCCGTGTCCGCCATGACAATGCGAATTCTATCGAAAGGTACCCGCAACTCCTCGGCTGCTGCTTGCGAGAGCTCGGTGCGCGCGCCCTGGCCTTCTTCGACCTTGCCGCTCATTACGGCGATGGTGCCATCCTCGTTCAGATGCAGCCTTGCCACAACCGGCATTGTGCTGCCCCCGCCGCCGCCACCCCGCCGCTGGCCCCAGGAGAGCGTGTCGGTCACGGTGAGGAGA
>Ga0316626_10001297_pt1 | contig 11021 bp, 9 predicted proteins | sample OWC_Aug_T1_C1_D5_FD_207656 | JGI IMG/M metagenome (GOLD analysis project Ga0316626, IMG submission 207656) | Wetland soil microbial communities from Old Woman Creek delta, Ohio, United States - OWC_Aug_T1_C1_D5_A | ecosystem: Environmental > Terrestrial > Soil > Wetlands | place: USA: Ohio...
CGCACCTCCGGCGTCACCGCGCGCTCCGCGCTCAACAGGCGCTGCCCCGCATCCAGATAGTTCAGAACCGCCGTCAGCGGCTGGTTCAGTTCGTGCGCCAGCCCCGACGCCATCTCCCCCAGCGTCGACAGCCGCGCCACGTGCGCCAGCTCATCTTGTAGTCGCCCCAGCCGCTCCTCCGCCGCCTTCCGCTCGCTCATGTCACGGGTGACGGTCACGATCTCGCAGCAGATCCCCCCATCCGTGTCGATTCGCCGCGCGTTCACCTCGACCCAGCGATAGCCTCCGCGCTTGTGGCCAAGGCGAAAGCTCAGGGTCGCCCGGCCGGATCCGGCAAGGACTTCTTGGTGCGCCTTCGCCACGATCTGCAGATCGTCCGGATGCACGAGCGTGTAGCTTGCCCGCCCGACGAGATCCTCCGGTTCGTAGCCGACGATGCTCCGGTAGGCCGGCGAGACGTACTGGAAGCGACCATCCACATCGTGACGCGCGATGCCGTCGGTCGAATTCTCGGCGAGGAGGCGATAGAGATCGACGCTCCGCTGGAGCGACTCCTCCGCGCGCATCCGCTCCGCCACCTCGCGCTTCAGCTGCTCGTTCGCCTTGTTGAGCTCCGCCGTGCGTTCCTCGACGCGTGACTCGAGATGCTCGAGCAGGCGCCGGAGATCGCCGTGCGCCTCGTGCAGCTCCTCGTGCGCCCGCTGGAGGGACTCGTGCCCCTCTTGCGCCGCCGCTTCCGCCCGCTTGCGGTCCGTGACATCGAGGGCCATGCCGAGGACCCCGATCGTGCGCCCGGTCGCGTCGCGAAGCGGCTCCACGTGCGACTCGAAGGCGCGTCCGGCCCAGGCGATCTCGTAGGTCACCGCCTCCCCGGCGAGTGCGCGCCGATGCGCCGCGATCGGGACGAAGGAAGGGTCCTCCGTCATGAAGTAGTCCTGCATCCGCAAGCCATGGACCCGCGCCGGCGTCAACCCCAGATCGGTCAGGCCGCGGCCACCGGCGGACGTGAAGACGAGATCCTGATCGGTGGTCCACGTGACCGCTGGCATCTGCTCGGCCATGAGCCGGAGCAGCGCCCCGCGCTCGCTCTCGGCGTCGGCGGCGAGCTTCAGCTCGGTCACGTCCTCGGCGGTCCCGACGTACCAGTCGCCGTCTTGTGGCGTGGAGATGACGATCCCGGAGCTACGGAGCCAGCGGGTCGTGCCGTCCGGCCGGACAACGCGGAAGATCACATATCTCGGATCCGGAGCGTGACCGCTCAGGCGAGCGGCAATGGCCTCCAGCACTCGTTCGCGATCGTCGGGATGGATGGCGGCGAGCCAGGACCGCGTGTCCGCATAGATGCTCGCGCACGACCGCCCGAGGATGCGTTCGGTGCCGGGGCTCAGGTAGATCATGCGGCTCTGATCCGGCGTGATGATCCAGAAGATCCGGTCCAGGTTCTCGACGATCGTCCGGAACATCCCCTCGCGCCTTCCCGCGGCGCGGATATCCTCCTCGCGCGCGGCGAGGGCGCGTTCGGCGGCGGCGATGCGGGCCCGGAGGTCGACGGGCGTGGGGTCGAGGGCGGCAGGCGATTCGCTCGGCATGGAATCTCCGGACGGATGCCGGGAGGTGAACGGCGAGCCCGATCGGATGCGGGCGCGCCCATTCATGGTAGCCCGCGGGTGAGGCCGGCGGCAACCCGCCGCAGGCGCCGCGGGCGCCACCGCCTGCCGCCGGCTGCCTTCGGCGGGGCGGCCGGGTCCCCGGACGCCCGCGCCATGGTGGAGTCGCCCGCACCACGCTTGCCGCGCCCGCGCCGTTCTGCGCTATCATGGTGGGCCGCTGTTCCGGTCCCGGTCCAGCCAACCGTCGTGCAAGGGAGTCCGCAGATGCCACTGGTCGAGAGTTCGCCTGCCTTCGTGAGCAGCGCCTACGCCCGCATGGAGGAGAACCTCCCGATCATCCGCCGGCGCCTCGGCCGTCCGCTCACGCTCGCCGAGAAGATCCTCTATACCCATCTCCATGACTCCGAGCACCAGGAGCTCGCGCCGGGGAAGGCCTACCTCGCCCTCCATCCCGACCGCGTCGCGATGCAGGATGCGACGGCACAGATGGCGCTCCTCCAGTTCATGCAGGCGGGGCTCCCGCAGGTGGCGGTGCCGACGACGGTGCATTGCGATCACCTGATCCAGGCGCGCTCGGGTGCTGTCGCCGACATGAAGCTCGCGCTCAGCGAGAACGGCGAGGTCTACGAGTTCCTGCGCTCGGTCGCGGCCAGGTACGGCATCGGCTTCTGGCAGCCGGGCGCCGGCATCATCCACCAGGTGGTGCTCGAGAACTACGCGTTCCCCGGCGGGCTCCTCATCGGCACCGACTCGCACACGCCGAACGCGGGCGGGCTCGGCATGTGCGCGGTGGGTGTCGGCGGCGCCGATGCGGTGGACGTGATGGCCGGGTTCCCGTGGGAGGTGCTCGAGCCGGAGCTGATCGGCGTGCGCCTCACGGGCGAGCTCTCCGGATGGACCGCGCCCAAGGACGTCATCCTCTACCTCTGCGGGCTCCTCACCGTGAAGGGCGGCACCAACAAGATCGTCGAGTACTTCGGCCCGGGCACGCGCTCGATCAGCGCGACCGGCAAGGGCACGATCTGCAACATGGGCGCCGAGCTCGGCGCCACGACCTCGGTCTTCCCGCTCGACGAGCGGATGGATGCTTACCTGCGCGCCACGCGGCGCGCGGAGCTGGCCGATCTCGCCGGGAAGCACGCGCAGCTCCTGGCGGCCGATCCCGAAGTGGAGCGGAGTCCGGAGAAGTTCTACGGGCGGGTCGTCGAGATCGATCTCTCGCGGCTCGAACCGCACGTGGTCGGCCCGCACACGCCCGATCTCGCGCGGCCGGTGTCGCGGCTCGCTGCCGACGCCGCCGCGCAGGGCTATCCCGACCGCCTCTCGAGCGCCCTCATCGGGAGCTGCACCAACTCCTCCTACGAGGACATCGCGCGCGCAGCCGACGTCGCCGCGCAGGCGAGCGCGCACGGGCAGCGCATGGCGACCCCGCTCCTCGTCACGCCGGGGAGCGACCAGATCTTTGCGACCATCCGCCGCGACGGGCTCATGGCCAAGCTCGAGGCGGTGGGCGGCACGGTGCTCGCGAACGCGTGCGGGCCGTGCATCGGGCAGTGGCAGCGCGATGACGTGAAGAAGGGCGAGCCCAACTCGATCATCACCTCCTTCAACCGGAACTTCCCGGCCCGCAACGACTCGAACCCGGAGACCATGGCCTTCATCGCGAGCCCCGAGATCGTCATGGCCTACGGCCTCGCCGGGCGGCTCTCGGTGAACCCGCTCACCGATCCCTTGACCGCGCCCGACGGCAAGACCTGGCGGCTCTCACCGCCGAAGCCCGCGCCCGAGATCCCCGCGGCCGGCTTCGCCGCCGCTGCGGCCGGCTACGTCGCCCCGGCCGCGAAGCCCGATCTCGTCCAGGTGCGGATCGACAAGGCGTCGAAGCGTCTCGCCGCGCTCGCGCCGTTCGCCCCGCCGCGCTTCGACAAGTTCTCGGAGATGCCGGTCCTCATGAAGACCAGGGGCAAGACGACGACCGATCACATCTCGCCGGCCGGCTCCTGGCTGCGCTTCCGCGGCCACCTCGACGCGATCAGCGACAACATGCTGACCGGCGCCACCAACGCCTTCTCCGGCGAGCGCGGCACCGCAGTCGACCAGACGACGGGCGAGCGCGGGAAGCCCGTGCCCGTGGTGGCCCGGCGCTACAAGGCGGCGGGCCTCAACTGGGTCGTGGTGGGCGACGAGAATTACGGCGAGGGTTCGAGCCGCGAGCACGCGGCCATGTCCCCGCGCCACCTGGGGGCGGTAGCCATTATCGCGAAGAGCTTCGCCCGCATCCACGAGACCAATCTCAAGAAGCAGGGCATCCTGCCGCTCACGTTCGTCCAGGCCGCCGATTACGACCGCGTGCGTGAGACCGACCGGGTGACCCTCGCCGACGCCGCCGTGATCGAGCCCGGCAAGCGCCTCTCCGCCGTGATCCTCCACGCCGACGGGTCGCGCGAGACGATCGAGCTCGCGCACACGCTCAGCCGCGAGCAGATCGCCTGGTTCCGCGCCGGCTCGGCGCTCAACCTCCTCCGCGAGCGCGAGGAGAAGAAGCACCAAGGCACGAGCACCGAGCGTCGATAACCCGGGACGAGATGATCGCAGTCGCCACCGATCCGGCCGCCATCGTCGCGGCGCTCGAGACCGACGGGCTCGTCCTGGTCGAGAACCTGGTGCCCCCAGCCGCCCTCGCGGCGATGCAGGACGCCTTCGCGCGCGTGCTCGGGCAGATGAACTGGAACACCTCGCCCGGCTACCAGCGCACCGATCGCCACCGGCTCATGGTCGAGGACATTCTGACCCTCGATCCTGCCTTCCAGGCCCTCGGCCTCCATCTGCACGTCAAGGATGTCATGCGGCGCTACATCGGCGAGCACTTCGTGCTCTCCGAGGTGCGCGGTTGGGAGACGGTCGCCACCCGCGACAACTTCCACGGCTGGCACAACGACGCCTGGTACGACCACAGCCTGCCCGAGGTGCCGCGCGAGGTGAAGCTCGGGCTCTACTTGAGCGACGTCGAGAGCGGGCACTTCTCGTACATCAAGGGGACGCACGTCCAGAACCGCCACCGGCACTGGAACGATCGCGAGATCGCTCACCTCAAGGATCGCATCGCCCACGTCAAGGGGCGGGCGGGATCCACGTTCCTGTTCGATACCGCCGGCATCCATCGCCAGTCGAGCCCCGTGCTCAAGCCGCGGCAAGTCGTCTTCTTCAACTACCACGACGGTCGGGTCCCGCTCCAGGAGATCGACCGCCACGCCTACCGCTACCACCCGCTGATCCTGAACGCCGCCTTCCTCGGCGATCTCTCGGTGGAGGATCAGCGCATCCTCGGCTTCGGCAACCGCAACAAGTACCAGCCCGGCTACCGGCCGGTGCAGCGCTATCGCCTGCTCGCGGCGGCCTACTCCTGGATGTTCGCCCGGGTGCTCGAAGCAGAAGGCGCCCGCCACTTTCTGGCGACGGGCGCCGACTATGTGAAGCGGAAGCTCGGCGTGCGCTGAGGCGTCAGGGCTCCGACGCTGCCGTGATGAGGATCGCCTTCAGCGTGTCGTAGTTGGCGGGGACCGACAGATCGTAGGTCGTCAGATTGTAGATACGCTCCACGCGGTTCTCCGGATCGAGCACGTAGACATCGCGGTACGCGACCCCCCAGAACGTCCACACGCTGTCCGCGACCGTATCCTGGAGCCAGGGCAGGTGCCGCCCGGCGCAAATCGCGGCGTTCCCGCCCTCCGCACCGGCGGCGTTCACGCCGAGGATGTTCACCGCGCGCGACAGGCTCTCGTCCGCGAGGTCCGTCTCGAGCGAATCGAGGTAGCCGAACTGGCTACGGCAGTAGCTTCAGGTGGCGGCCCCGAAGTACCAGGCCGAGATCCTGTCCTCGTACTGCCGCGGCGACACCTGCTGATCGTAGGTGGCCGAGTTCTCGTTCACGTCGAGGAGCGAGAAGTCGGGGACCACGCCTGCCGGCGGTTGCGGCTGATTGGGGGCCTCGTCGTCGTCGCAGGCGAGGACCGCGGCCAGGGCCACGGCCAGGACGGCGACCGGGATCGGGAATCGAGCTCGCACCTGCTGTTTCCTCCTGCGGTCTGGTTGAGCAACGACGCGCCCGGATAGTATAGCACGCAGCCGGGCGCGCGGTTCACTTCCAGCCTGCGGTCAGGCCGAATGACCAGTGGCGCGGGAGCCCCGGCTCGTAGTACTCGCCGTCGACGCCGTTCAGGAACACCGAGGCCGTGTAGCGCTCGCCGGTCAGGTTCTCGACCCCGACAAAGCCGCCGAGCGATGCGGACCCGACATCGCGCGCGTAGCTGGCTCTTGCGCCGAGAAGCGTGTAGGGCTCGGTTGCCGCCGTGTTGGCGTCGTCGGCAAAGTAGTCGTCCGCATAGTCGACGATCATCTCGGCCGAGAGCCCGAACGGCGTCTGATAGCGCCCCGAGAGCCGGAGGACCCCGGCGGGCAGGCCCGGCACCTCGTTATCGGCGTAGTTTCCGCGGTCGTTCTCGTAGATGACGTACCGATTGCGGCTCCAGGTGAAGGCGGCGCCGAGCGCGAGCCGGTTCGCGAGGAGCCAGTCGAGCCCGCACTCGAAACCCTGGCGCCGGGAGCGCCCGGCCGTGTAGTAGTAGGCACCACCATCGAAAGGCACGATCTCGTCGTAAACGTCGATCCAGTAGAGCGCGAGGTCGTAGCGGAGCCGGCCGAGATCGCGCGCCGCGAGTTGCGGATTCGTCTCGCCGCGTGCTCCCAGCTCGTAGGTCGTCGAGCGCATCGGATCGAGGAACGGGTTGAGCGCGGTCAGCGTGTCGTAGGGTGCGGGCGGATCCACCTCGTTGAAGGCCGGGCTCTCGACCCCGCCGCCGAGCGCCGCGAACACGATGAAACGGTCGGTCTCGTAGGCAAGGGACGCCTTCGGCGTCAGGCGCGAGCGCGGGCTCCATCCGATCCTCGGCGACATACCAGATGTTGTCGTAGCGCGCCGCGAGCCGCGCCGACCAGCGCTCCTTCCAGACGACCTCTTCCTGCACGAAGACGCCGGCCGTGTTCGCCCCCTCGCGCTGGTTGGCGAGGAGCTCGTCGCCCCGCGCGCCGTATGGCACCAGGTCGTAGAAGAGGACCGTCCCGTCCTGCCACGCCTCGTCGGCACCGACGGTCAATGTGCTCCGGAGATCGCTCGCGAGCGGTGCGTGCCATGCATAGGACGCGCTGCCGCCGACGTGGTAGCGCGTGAAGTCGCGGAAGCGGTTCCGCTCCGAGCGCTCGAGCACCTTGGGCTCGATGTAGAAGCTGAGCGCGAGCTCCTGGTCGCTGCCGGCGCCGCGATCGAGGGTGAGCGCCATGCGGCCGATCCGGTTCCGCCGCCTCTCGTTCCGCGCGGCGAAGTCCGCATTGGCCTGCTCCGGCGCCGAATCGGCCTCTGCTGCGGTGAGTGGGCCAGGAAAGAGATTGAGATCGCTCACCGCGTCGAGGGACACCCCGAGCGCGGTCTCCCCGCCGAGCCGGCCCTTCAAGCGGACCATGGTCTGGAACGCCGTGCTCTCGCTGTGCTCTCGCCAGCCGTCGAAGTCGTAGTTCTGGAGCGAGGCGACGCCCCGCCCGGTCTCGCCCAGGCGGAAGCCGCCGAGGATCTGCTCCTTGTGATAGCCGAAGGAGCCGGCCCGCTCCCGCAGCTGGAGGTAGGGCGACTCGAAGTCGAGATCCGTGCGCAGATGGATCACCCCACCCGAGGCGTTCCCGTAGAGCACCGAGGCGTTCGAGCGCAGGACCTCGATGCGATGGGTGCTCCCGAGATCGACCAGGTCGAGCCCGGTCCGCCCGTCGGGCTCGGTGAGCGGAACGCCGTCGGCGAGGACGCGGATGCCGCGCACGCCGCCCGAGTTGGAGCGCTCCCCGTTGCCGCGCGCCCCGAAACCGCGGATGGTGACTCGCACGTCCTGGGCGCCGGAGCGGCTCTGCACGACAACGCCGGGCTCGGCGCCGAGGGCATCGGCGAGCGAGATGCCGCGGGTGTCGTCATAGCTCGCCTTGTCAACGACGCTCAGCGCGGCCGGCGTGCGCAGGATCGATTCGGGCAGGCGCGAGCCCGTGACCAGGATCTCGCGGAGGAGGACCACACCAGTGTCGGGCGGCGCCTGGGCGAGGACGAGCAACGCGGCACAGACGACAGGACGGATCAACGCGGGCTACCCGTCCCGCCGGCCGCGCCCGCTCCCAGCTCCTTCAGCCGGGCGATCCGCGCCGGCTCGTTCTCCGCGAGCCACGGATCCTTCGCCAGGATCTCGTGGGCACGCGCGAAGTTCGGCGCCGCATCGTCCTTCCGGCCGAGCGCGAGGAGACACTCCCCGAGCTCCTCGTACACGAAGCCGTCCTCCTCGCCGATCGCGTCGAACTCGGCCTCGAGCTCCTGTTGCATGGCGAGCGCCGCCTCGACCTGGCCGAGCGAGCGCTCGGCGCGCGCCACGCACCATTTCGCGATCCGGGTCTCCACCGGCTGGTTCTCCGCCTGGCGGAAGGCGAGCGCCTTCTCGAACATCTCGAGCGCCGTCTGGTAGTCCCCCTGGTCGTGGTAGGTCCAGCCCATGTTGTTGTAGAGGGAGCCCAGCCACTTCCTGGCGCGCGGGCTCGCCGAGGCTTCGGCCAGCGCCATGGCGCGCTTGTTCCACTCGAGCGCCGCGGCCGGCGGCTCGACGATCGCCATCATGTGGGCGGCGTCCACGGCGTAAAAGTCGGCGCCCATCCCCCGGCCGCGCTCCCACGCCGCGAGGAAGAGCGGGCGTGCCTTGTCCGGCTGCCGGGACGAATTGAACACGCGGCCGCGCTCGAGGAGGTAGCGCACGCGCGCCACCGCGAGCGAGTCGCCGAGCATCGGCTCGACCTCGTCGAGGGTGACGTGTGCCTCATCGAACTTCCGCTGCAATCCCTGGGTGCGCGCGATCTGAGTCAGGAGCTGGGCGAGGTAGTCGATGTCTCCGGACGCTCGCGCCGCCGGCAGGTAGGTCCGGAAGACCGCCTCGGTCGAGTCGGGCTGGTCGAAGTTCCACTTCGCATCGAAGTCCTCGGCCGCCCCCACCTCGCCGCCCTCCGCCCTCGACCAGGTGCTGATGATGGAAGTCCCCGCAATCAGCATCGGTAGCGAGATGATGACTGCCGAGATGATGACCGCAACGCTCCTGTCACGCATGCCGGATCTCCGCAAGCTTCGCCGCCACGCGGCGGACCGACTCATCCGTCATCGCCGCCGCCACCTCCGCGAGCGGCACCCAGCGCGCGCCCCCCACATCCGGGCCAGGTACAAGCGCGGTGCTCCGCGCGCGAAGGAGCACGCGCACGTCGAAGTGCTCGTGCGCCGGCTCCGCGCCGTGCGCCGGGATCGGATGCACATCGAGATCGAGCAAGGTGTCGTCTACTGGACCACTTCCAGGCAGCAGAAACTCGGCGACCCCCGTCTCCTCGGCGACCTCGCGGCGCGCGGCCGCCTCCAACGACTCGTCCCCGGGCTCGATATGCCCTCCCGGCTGGAGCCAGCGCCCGAGCCGCCGGTGAAAGATGAGGAGGAGCGACGTCGCATCCGGCGCGAGCACGAAGGCGCTGGCGGTGAAGTGTCCGGGCGAGAAGTGCGATCGCCCGAACACGTCGCCCGGCCCCGTCGCGAGCGCGAGCATGCGCGCGCGATGCGCGGCCTCGCCTTGATCGGCCGGTACATGGGCGCGGAGCGCGGCAGCGAGATGAGCGCGACGGCGTTCGGACTGCAGGGGGGCGGGCACGGGCAACAGGCTCAAGCCGGGGCCTTCCTCCTTTCGATCAGCCAGATGATCGCACGGAACCGAAAGCCCCGCCAGGGCGGGGCACCGGCTGGACATCGGCCGGGCACCGGCACGCCGCCGCAATTGCCGTCGCGGCCGGGGCGGCCCTCGGCTAGGCTACTGGCCGATGTCCGAGCCGGCCTCGCCCCCACTCCACCCAGAGGCGCGTGTCCAGCGTCTCCTCCGGAACGCCACCTGGCTGTTCAGCGGCAACGCGATCGCGTCGCTCTGCGGGTTCGGGCAGGCGGTCGTCCTCGGGCGCGCGCTCGGCGTCGACACCTACGGTCTTCTCGCCGTGATCATGGCCTTCGTCACCACGGTGAACCAGATCGTGGACATCCGCATGTGGGAATCGGTGACCAAGTTCGTCGGCGACTTCCACGAGCGGGGCGACCACGGGCGGGCACGGGCCACTGTGAAGCTCGCTTACCTCATCGATATCGCGACCGGGATCATCGCCTTCCTGCTCGTTTGCGTGCTGGCGCCGCTGGCGGTCCATCGGTTCCTCCACGGCCGCGTCGCCGCGGAGGACGTCATCCTCTTCGCGGGGACGCTCCTGGTCGCTACGGTCAACGACACCTCGATGGCGCTCCTCCGGGTCTTCGACCGCTTCGACTGGCTCTCGGCCGAGCGCGTCGCGAGCGCCATCGTGCGCCTTCTCGCCCTGTGGGCGGTTGCCGCTGCGACCGGCCGCTTGACCCCGGTCCTTGCGGTCTACGTCGCCGTCGAGCTCGGGCGCGGCATCGTGCTCCTCCTCCTCGGACTGCGCGCCACGCGGCATGCGCTCACGGCTCCGGGGCCGGATCACCTCGGCGCGGTCAAGGACCGGCTCGGCGCCTTCTGGCGCTTCACGCTGAACAACGCAGCGACGACCGTCCTCGCCCTCATCACGCGTCAGGTGGACATCCTGATCTTGACCGCGCTCCGCCCGCCGGCCGAGGTCGGTCTCTTCCGCATGGCCAAGAACTTCGGGCAGTTGATCCTCCGCCTCTCGGATCCGGTCTATCACGCGATCTACCCGGAGCTCGTGCGGCTCGTGACCAACGCCCCGCGGGAGATCGGCGCCTTCATCCGGCGCAGCATGCGCGTCGTGCTCGTCCTCGTGATCCCGGCCGGGCTCTTCCTCATCGTGGCCGCCGGCCCCGTGCTCGAGCTCGCAGTCGGGCGCGACTTCGCCGCGGCCGCAGGACCGCTGCGCATCGTCGTCCTCGGCGCGCTCCTCCATGCGGGCTTCCTCTGGGCGCGACCGCTCGCCCTCGCCCGCGGCCGGTCACATCTCTCGACGATCGCCCACGCCGCGGGGGCCGTCGTCCTGGTAGCCGCCTCCTATCTCCTCGTCCCGCGGCTGGGCGCGATCGGGAGCGCGCTCACCTTCGTCGCATCGAGCGCCGCCACGGTTGCGATCCTCGCCGCGGGCGCCGTGCGCGGAAATCGTGCAGACCATGCTACTCGCGCCACTCGCGCTACTCGCCGCCCGGGCTGACATGGCGGGGGCCTTCGTGCTAGAATCCGCATGCTAGACACCACGGTGTCATCCGGTCAGTCCCAGCCCGAGTTGTGCAGTAACACCCCGGAGCGCATCATGGCCGACTGCGCATACAGGACCATCCTC
>Ga0316626_10001300_pt1 | contig 11016 bp, 6 predicted proteins | sample OWC_Aug_T1_C1_D5_FD_207656 | JGI IMG/M metagenome (GOLD analysis project Ga0316626, IMG submission 207656) | Wetland soil microbial communities from Old Woman Creek delta, Ohio, United States - OWC_Aug_T1_C1_D5_A | ecosystem: Environmental > Terrestrial > Soil > Wetlands | place: USA: Ohio...
TTCGACATGAAAATGGTGTCGGTCGCGATCCTGACGACTCCGGCGCTGGTGCTGCTCGGCACGGCGATCGCGGTGCTGGCGGGCGGCGGCAAGGCGACCATATTCAATCCCGGCGCGCACGGCTTCTCGGAAGTGCTGTACGCGTTCTCGTCCGCCGCCAACAACAACGGCAGCGCCTTCGCGGGCCTCGGCGCCAACACGCCGTTCTACAACGGCTGGCTGGGTCTGGCCATGTGGTTTGGGCGCTTCGCGGTAATCGTGCCGGTGCTGGCGATCGCCGGATCGCTGGCCGCCAAGAAGAAACTGGCGCACGGACCCGGCACCATGCCGACGCACGGGCCGCTGTTCGTGGGGCTGCTGGTCGGCACCGTATTGCTGGTTGGTGCGCTGACCTATGTCCCGGCCCTGGCCCTTGGGCCGGCGGTCGAGCATCTCATGCTGTGGGCCGGAAATTAATGACGCCCTACTGCGCTTCGCTCCGTTCGTCCTGTCATTAACTGAGGCAGCTCACATGACGACAAAGAAACTCTCCATGTTCGATCCGAACCTGGTCCAGCCGGCGGTGATCGATGCGTTTCGCAAGCTCGACGTGCGCGTCCAGCTCCGGAACCCGGTGATGTTCGTGGTGTACATCGGCAGCATCTTTACCACCGGCCTGTGGATCCAGGCGCTGTTCGGCGACCAGGGCGAGGCGCCGGCCTGGTTCATCGGCGTCACGACCCTGTGGCTGTGGTTCACGGTGTTGTTCGCCAACTTCGCCGAGGCCCTGGCCGAAGGCCGCAGCAAGGCCCAGGCCGCCGCGCTGCGCGCCGCCAAGAAGACGGTCATGGCCAAGAAGCTGCGCAAACCGCAATACGGCGCCAAGGTGGATTTGGTACCCGGCACCGATCTGCGGCGCGGCGACGTGGTGCTGGTCGAGGCCGGCGACATGATTCCGGGCGACGGCGAAGTCATCGAGGGTGTCGCTTCGGTCAACGAGAGCGCCATCACCGGCGAGTCCGCGCCGGTGATCCGCGAGGCCGGCGGCGACTTCTCGGCCGTGACCGGCGGCACCACGGTACTGTCCGATTGGATCGTGGTGCGCATCAGTGTGAACCCGGGCGAGGCCTTCATCGACCGCATGATTGCGCTGGTCGAGGGCGCCAAGCGCCAGAAGACGCCGAACGAGATCGCGCTCACTATCCTGCTGGTGGCACTGACGCTGGTGTTCCTGCTCGCCACCGTGACACTGCTGCCCTACTCGCTGTTCAGCGTGGAGGCGGCCAAGTCCGGCCAACCCGTCACCATCACTGCGCTAGTGGCGCTGCTGGTGTGCCTGATCCCGACCACCATCGGCGCGCTGCTCTCGGCCATCGGCATCGCCGGCATGAGCCGCATGCTCGGCGCCAACGTCATCGCCACCTCCGGGCGCGCGGTCGAGGCGGCCGGCGACGTCGACGTGCTGCTGCTCGACAAGACCGGCACCATTACCCTCGGTAACCGCCAGGCCTCCGGGTTCATGCCGGTACGCGGCGTGCCGGAGCAGGAGCTGGCCGATGCCGCGCAGCTCGCCTCGCTGGCCGACGAAACGCCGGAAGGCCGCAGCGTCGTGGTGCTGGCCAAGCAACGCTTCAACCTGCGCGAACGCGATATCCATGCGCTCGGTGCGACCTTCGTGCCGTTCTCGGCACAGACCCGCATGAGCGGCGTCAACCTCCCGAGCGAAAACGCAGGCCGTAACGAAATGCGCCAGATCCGCAAGGGCGCGATGGACGCGATCCGCAAACACATCGAAGCCAACGGCGGAAAATTCCCGAACGAGGCCATCCAGGCCGCTGACGATGTCTCGCGGCGCGGCGGCACGCCGCTCGTGGTCGCCGACGGTGCGCGCGTACTGGGCGTGATCGAGCTCAAGGACATCGTCAAGGGCGGCATGAAGGAACGCTTCGCCGCGCTGCGCCGCATGGGCATCAAGACCGTGATGATCACCGGCGACAACCGCCTGACCGCCGCGGCGATCGCCGCCGAGGCCGGCGTCGACGACTTCCTCGCCGAGGCCACGCCCGAGGCCAAGCTCGCGCTCATCCGCCAGTACCAGGCCGAGGGCCGGCTGGTGGCCATGACCGGCGATGGCACCAACGACGCGCCGGCGCTGGCGCAGGCCGATGTGGCGGTGGCGATGCACAGCGGTACGCAGGCGGCCAAGGAGGCCGGCAACATGGTCGATCTCGATTCGAACCCGACCAAGCTGCTCGAAGTCGTGGAGGTCGGCAAGCAGATGCTCATGACGCGCGGCGCGCTGACCACGTTCAGCATCGCCAATGATCTGGCCAAGTACTTCGCCATCATCCCAGCAATGTTCGTGGCGATGTACCCGCAGCTCGACGCGCTCAATGTCATGGGACTGGCGAGCCCGATATCGGCAATCCTGTCGGCGGTGATCTTTAACGCGCTGATTATCGTCGCCCTGATCCCGCTGGCCCTCAAGGGTATCAAGTACCGCCCGCAGGGCGCCGGCGTGGTGCTGCGGCGCAATCTCGCCATCTACGGCCTGGGCGGCATCATTGTCCCGTTCGTCGGTATCAAGCTCATCGACCTCGGCCTAGCGGCCGTGGGCCTGGTGTAGGGAGAACATGCCATGAAGACTCTGGTACGCCCTGCGGTAACGTTGTTAGCCGCGCTCACGGTACTGACCGGTGTTATCTACCCGCTCGCCGTCACCGGCATCGGCCAGCTGTTGTTTGTGCATGCGGCCAACGGCTCGATCATGACGGTGAACGGAAAACCGGTCGGCTCCGCGCTGATCGGCCAGCAGTTCTCGTCGCCCGGTCATTTCTGGGCCAGGCCGTCGGCCACCGGTCCGTACCCCAACAATGCCGCCGTCTCGAGCGGCTCGAACCTCGGGCCGCTCAACCCGGCGCTGACCGACGCCGTCAAGGCGCGCATCGAGGCGCTCCGGGCCGCCGATCCGGGCAACGACAAACCAGTGCCGGTCGATCTGGTGACAGCCTCGGCCAGCGGGCTCGACCCGGACATCTCGCTCGCGGCGGCGTACTATCAGGCAACACGTGTGGCCAGGACCCGTAAGCTGCCCATTGAACAGGTGCACACGCTGATCGAGCAGCTTGCCGAGCGGCCGTGGCTGGGCATCTTCGGAGAGCCACGTGTCAATGTGCTGGCACTCAATCTCGCCCTCGACAACCGGTAATCGAAGCAGGCAATGGCCCAGAACAATCGCCGCCCCGACCCTGACGCGCTGCTGGCCGCCACGCAGGCGCAGGAGGCAGAGGCCCGGCGCGGCAAACTGAAGATCTTCTTCGGCGCCTCGCCCGGCGTCGGCAAGACCTATGCGATGTTGCTGGAAGCGCGGCGTCTGCGCGTACAGGGGCTGGACGTGGTGATCGGCGTGGTCGAGACCCATGGGCGAAGCGAGACCGCAGCGCTCATGGAGGGGCTGGAGCTCCTGCCGCGCAAGGGAGTCGAACACCGTGGTGGCACGCTCAAGGAGTTCGATCTCGACGCCGCGCTCAAGCGTCACCCGGCGGTGCTGCTGGTCGATGAGCTGGCGCATACCAACGCGCCGGGCTGCCGCCACCCCAAACGCTGGCAGGACGTCGAAGAACTGCTGGCCGCGGGCATCGACGTGTTGACCACGGTCAATGTGCAGCATATCGAGAGTCTCAACGACATCGTCGGTGGCATCACCGGCATCCGCGTCTGGGAGACGGTGCCGGACCCGGTATTCGCCGAGGCCACCGAGGTGGTGCTGGTCGATTTGCCGCCGGACGACCTGCTGGTGCGGCTGCGCGAGGGCAAGGTGTATCTCCCCGAGCAGGCCGAGCGCGCGATCCAGAACTTCTTCCGCAAGGGCAACCTGATCGCCCTGCGCGAGCTGGCGCTGCGCCAGACGGCCGACCGGGTCGACGACCAGATGCGGGCCTTTCGTCGCACCACCGCCCAGGAACAGGTCTGGCGCACCCGCGATACCCTGCTCGCGTGCGTCGGTCCGAGCGACGTCGACGAGAAAGTGGTGCGCACCGCCGCGCGCCTGGCCGCCAAGCTGGGCAGCGCCTGGCACGCCGTCTACATCGAGACTCCGGCACTGCAACGTCTGCCGGAGGTGCGCCGTCGCGCCATTCTCGGCACCCTCAAACTCGCCCAGGACCTGGGCGCGGAAACCACCACGATCGCCGCACAGGATGCGGTCGAGGGGGCGCTCGACTATGCGCGCCGCAACAATCTCGGCCGGATCGTCGTGGGACGCAGCACCCATGGCCGGTTTCGCTGGCCGCGGCAACCGCCCTTCGTCCGGCGACTGGGCCAACAGGCGACCGACATCGATCTCGTGACCGTGGCCCGGGACGCGGGTCGCCCGCGCCGCACGCCGGACGGCGAGGCGGAGTCGCGGACTGACGCCCGGGGCGCGGTCCGTCTGCGCGGCTACGTGTACGCGGTGCTGACCGGCGTCGTCATTACCGCCGCGGCCACGCCGCTGCGGCATTTCTTCGATCTCGCCAACATCGTGATGCTGTTCCTGCTGGGCGTGGTTTTGGTCGCGTACCGGTTCGGGCGCGGCCCGGCGGTGCTGGCCGCGGTGCTGTACGTGGCGTCGTTCGATTTCTTTTTCGTCCCGCCGCGGCTCACCTTTGCAGTCAGCGACGTGCAATACATCTTCGTGTTTGCGGTCATGCTGATCGTCGGCCTGGTGATCGGCCACCTCACCGCCGGCCTGCGCTACCAGGCACGCGTGGCGCGCTCCCGCGAAGAGCGCGCGCGCAGCCTGTACGAAATGGCCAAGTCGCTGTCGTCGGCACTGGTCGAGGAGCAGGTGGTCGAGATCGCCGACAAGTTCGTGGAGTCGAGCTTTCCCGCCAAGGCGGCCATCGTGCTGCCGGACCTGTCCGACCGGTTGCAGGACCCCGCGCCGCGCGGCGCCGTGCCGACGCTCGACCTGGCCGTGGCACAGTGGTGCTACGACAAGGGCGAACCGGCCGGCGCCGGCACCGATACGCTGCCGGCCAATCGGCAGCTGTACCTGCCGCTGCGGGCGCCGATGCGGGTGCGCGGCGTGCTGGTGATCGAACCCCGGAACCCGCGCCTGCTGATGATCCCGGAACAACGCCGCCTGCTCGACACCTTCGCGGCCCTTGTCGCGATCGCGCTGGAGCGCATCCACTTCGTGGCCGTGGCGCAGGACACGCTGGTCAAGATGGAATCGGAACGGCTGCGGAGCTCGCTTCTGGCGGCGCTTTCCCACGACCTGCGCACGCCACTCACCGCACTCGTCGGCCTGGCCGAGACGCTGTCACTCGAACTGGTCGGGGCCGAGTCCACGCACGCCGAGAAGGCCGACGTGATCCGCGAACAGGCGCTGCGCACCAGCCACATGGTGAACAACCTGCTGGAAATGGCCCGGCTGCAGTCCGGCGAGCTGAAACCGCGCAAGGACTGGCAGTCGCTCGAGGAGATCGTCGGCAGCACCCTGAAGGGACTGGAGCCGGCGCTTGGCGAACACCCGGTCACGGTTGACCTGCCTGCCGATCTGCCGCTGATCAAGTGCGACGCGGTGCTGATCGAGCGCGTGCTGGTGAATCTGGTCGAGAACGCCACCAAGTACACACCGCCCGGAGCGGCCATCGGCATCGTCGCGACCCGCGAAGACGCCGCGGTACGCGTCGAGGTCTGGGACGAGGGCCCGGGCCTGCCGCCCGGCCAGGAGCGCGTCATCTTCGCGCAGTTCACGCGTGGCGAGAAAGAGTCGACCGTCCCCGGCATGGGACTCGGGCTCGCCATCTGCGAAGGGATCGTCACGGCACACGGCGGCAGGATCTGGGCCGAGAACCGCGCGCCGCACGGCGCGCGCTTCCTGTTTACGCTGCCGCTGGAAGCGCAGCCGGTCGTGGACCCGGAACCCCGGTCGTAAACCGGCGAGGAGCGTGTTATTGAACCGCACCAGCAAGTCCTGATTGTCGAGGACGAGAAGGAAATCCGACGCTTCGTGCGCCACGCGCTGGAAGCGGAGGGCTTTCGCGTGTTCGAGGCGGAGAACCTGCAGCGTGGTCTCATCGAGGCCGGCACGCGCAAGCCGGACCTCGTCGTCCTCGACCTCGGCCTGCCTGACGGTGACGGCCGGGACTTCATCCGCGCGGTACGCGGCTGGAGCAGCGTGCCGATCATTGTGTTGTCCGCGCGGATCGAGGAGCAGGACAAGGTCGAGGCGCTCGACGCCGGCGCCGACGATTACCTTACCAAGCCGTTCGGCGTAGCCGAGTTGCTGGCACGGGTGCGGGTATCGATGCGCCACCGCGGCCGGGCCGGCGAGACGCCGAGCCCGGTAGTGCGTTTCGACGACGTGGTCGTGGACCTTGTCGATCGCCGCGTCTCCAGGGGCGACGAGCAAGTCCATCTGACCCCGATCGAATTTCGCCTGCTCGCCGTGCTGCTGGCCCATCCGGGCAAGGTGCTGACGCACCGGCAACTGCTGCGCGAAGTCTGGGGGCCCACGTCCGTGGAACACAGCCACTATTTGCGGATCTACATGGGGCACCTGCGGCAGAAGCTCGAAGCCGACCCGGCGCGCCCGAAATTTCTGATTACCGAGACCGGCATCGGTTACCGCTTCGTGCCCGCCTGAAGGGTGCACGAGCGGGCAACGCACCGTTGGCGCCGGGGTCACTCATCGCGGCGCGTCGTCCGCGTCCCGGCCGCACCGGGCGCGCGGGCGTTGCGCTTTTTCGCGACCCGTGTCATATCAGGGTTTGGACGCGTCACGGGCCCGGGCGCCCGGCAGCGCAGGCTGCCGCCGCCCGGGGCTGCCACCGGAACCACCGCTGCATGCGGAGACCCTATGGACATCGATGCCATCCGCAAGACCTATCGTCGCTATGCGCGGCGCTACGATCTCTATTTCGGCGCGCTGTTCGAACCCGGCCGTCGCGCCGTGATCACGCGGATGTGCTGCCGGCCGGGGGAGCGCATTCTCGAGGTCGGGGTCGGCACCGGGCTGTCTCTGCCGTTATATCCGGTGCATGCGCAGGTGACCGGCATCGACATTTCACCCGAGATGCTGGCACGCGCCCGGGCGCGCCGTGAGCGCGACCGGCTGCGGCAGGTCGTGGCCCTGGAGCAGATGGACGCCGAGCACATGCGATTCGCCGACGACAGCTTCGACAAAGTGGTGGCGATGTACGTCGCCTCGGTGGTGCCGCAACCGACTCGTCTGATCGACGAGATGCGCCGGGTGTGCAGACCGGACGGCGAGCTGTACGTGGTCAACCACTTCCACCGCGGCGGCTCGCTGATCGGCCGCATCGAGCGGCAAATCGCCCCGCTCTCACGGCTCATGGGTTTCCGCCCCGATCTGTCCTGCGATGACTTCATCCGCGACAGCCGGCTCGCGGTGATCGAGCGCGTCCCGGTCAACCTGTTCGGTTACTGGACCCTGCTGCGCGCCCACAACGACAAGCCGGTCGTTGCCCGGGCGTAACACCACACCAGCCCGGCGCTCCGGGCCTTGGGACGGTGGGGGAAAATTTTCCCGCACTGGAGATCCCCGACAGTCGGTTCCACATCGCTCGCGTCGCGCCAGAGGCCCGGCGATGGCGAAAACACTGCAGCACAATCTCCGCGGCTCTGGATCCGGGAGCCGCATTTTTCAGCAATGGATATCCAAAAGCACAACGCCGTCGCGGGCGACTCGATTCGGGCGGCCCGCGACGGCGTTGTATGTTGTGGTACGCGTGTGCGGCCGGCCGCAGCCGAACCGCGCCACGCACGCGCTCAGATGCCTTGCCTGCTGGCGTTCGCCATGGCGGCGGACATTGGTATCCCGACGGTGCGATCGCTCAGGAAGTCGAAGATCTCCTTGATCGGAAGGTGTGTCGCCGCATCCTGGGAATAGAACGCGCGGCGCACCGACAGGTCCGGCCCAAGCAGGAAGTCGGCGGGCAGCAACGGATTCATGGCGCCGAGCGAGGGTCCGAAACCGCGGAAGAAGGCCGAGAACATGCGCGGGAAGTTGAAGAAGCCCATGAACAGCTTGCCCCACGACGCGCGCACGTCGTAGAGACTGAAGATGCGCTGGTCCGGATCGGCAAGCATCGGGAAGGGCCGCTGGCGCTTGCCGAGGTAGCGCTGGATGGTCTCGCGCGACGAATTGAAAATGGCGACCGGGATCAAGTTGCGCCGCGAAAACTCGTCGAAGTAGCGGGTCAGCTCGTAGATACGAAGGTTGCAGAACGGGCAGCCGGCGTCCCGGTAGAACGACAGCAGAACCCGCTTGCCTTCGAAATCGTACAGACTGACCTTGCGCCCCTGGATGTCCTCCAGCGCAAAATTGACCGCCTTTTCTCCTTCTTTGAGATGCATGGCCGTACCTCCTTTACCCCGTTGGTGGTGGATTGGTGATCGTTGCCCCGCCGAATCGTGGCGCACCGCAGCGCGGATCAGGTCTTGAACGACTCCTGCGAAGAGAATTTTCTCTGCATCCTTGCGACTCCGTTAGTCTGGTAAATCGGACCTCCCCGGTGCGCACGCCGTTACCGTCGGCTCACGCGATCCGCCGGATTGCTTCCGACGCTCAATTCGTCGCCGTCGAAGATGCCGTCCTCGTCCCGATCGATTCCGATGCGCATGCCGGAGAGCGGCGGAACGCAGGTAAAGGTGATTTCGCCGGATGGGGCGCGGGCGCGACGGCGCAGCGCTTCGCTCGTGAGCAGCGCTTCGTCGCTGCGATCCGAACGGAACAGCCCCCCGCCGATATAGAGATAGCCCGCCTCGCGTTTCGCATGCCGGCCCTTGGCAACCAGGTCACAATCCCCCGCATCCGCCCGCGTCATCAGCAGGGCGAGGCGCGGCGCAACGACCGCTTCGCTGTCCCGGCCGAGCGTCACCTGTTGGCCCAGGATCGGCGCGAAGTTGGTGTCGAACGCCATCAGGAATTCCTCGACCTCGCGGCGTTGCAGGTCGCCGACCGGTCCGACGGCAAATCCGCCCGGGTTGGGGAACGGGCTTTCCGGGCCGCTGTTCTGGAAGAACCGGATCTTGAGGAACCGGAACACGGTATCGACGCTGCCGTCATGGAAGAAGCCGAAACCGCGGACCTGATCCCCCATGAAGGCGTTGTCGACATTGGGATCGTCGAATTCCGGGAAGAAGAAGTCCGGGGCCTTGCCCATGCCGAACATGCCGACCTTCTGATACATGTTGCGCAGGTGCGGGATCTTGAACACCTGCGGTTCGAGCTCGAACGTCGCGCGACCGTCGGCCCCGAAGAAACCGGGCTTCTTCACGCCGTGCTCGGCGTTGCCGCGCGGATCGACCATGTGACACCCGGAACACGGTGCAAACGGATCGGCCAGGCCGCCGAAGAAGAAGTCGTGGCCGGCCTGCTGGCGCGGTGTCAGGGTATTGTCGAGCGGCCGCACCGGATTGGGCGGGTACATGATCTCGAGGGCGAAATCGGTGAACGCCTGCATGTCCTCGGCGGACAGGGTCGCATGCCGCCCCAGCAGGCCGACGAACGCCGGGTTGAACTGGCGGAACGCCTCTTCCTCGTTGTACACCCCGCCGTCCGGTTGCGCGTTCGGCTCGAGGTTGCCGCCGTTGCGGTCACCACGCCAGTGCATCGAGCCGTGGTTCGCGAGCCCGCGCAGGCTCTGCGTCGTCATCGGCCCCTTCATCGGCCGGAAGTGCACGGGAATATGGTTGAAGCCGACGTCGGACGGACGCACGACGAACGGCCCGGGATTGTTGATCTCGGTGCCGTCGGGATTGCCGAGGTCCCACGCCAGGGAATCGAGATCGCCGAAGACGTGGCAGCTCGCGCACGCCGAATCGCCGTGGCTCGAGGACAGGCGCGCATCGTAGAGGAACCGCCGGCCCGTCACGATATGCGCGGGCTCGGGGTTGTGCATCGCCACCTGCGCGACCTCGCGGCGACGCGCGGTGTCGATGACCTTCACCGAATTGTCGAACCGCGTCAGGACATAGAGCCGGCCGCGCGCCTCGTCGAGCACCACACCGCTCGGGCCGCCACCGCTCAGCTCGATATGATCGGCGGCGTTCGGAACGAACGTATCGCTCTCCAGTTGCCGGGTGTCGAACACGCCGATCTTGCTCGAGCCGAAGGCCGTGACGTACAGCGTGCCGCCGTCGCGGGTGACCGCCATGTCCATCGGGAAGGCAAGGCTGCGGTCGTTCACCGAATTGGGAATCGGCGCGCAGCAGGTACTGTAATCGATGTGCTTGTTCAGGTGTCGCGGCAGCACGGCGCCGTCAGCGAGCACGCTGATGCGGCTCTCGTGCAGGTGCCCGCGCACGGTCTGGCCGGCAAACATCCCCGGCCCTTCGAAGCGCTTGAAGTTCTGGGCATCGGTGTTGGCAACGTACACGCTGCCGGTTCGGGGATTGACCACCATGTTGAATATCGTGGCGCCGACCCCCTGGAAGTACCCATCCGCGCCTGCCACCGGCGCTGGCGGGTTGGCAGTGGCGTCGATCACGAACACGTCCTTGTCCGGCAGCGAAAACTTGACTTGGTCGTCCCAGGAACGGCCGCTCTCGTCGACCCAGTGCTCGCCGTTGAACCGGACGATCAGGCCGGTCTCGGGCTGGGCGATCCCTTCGAAGTTGGTGTGCGGGCCGGGCGTTCCGCCGTTCGGTGTCACGATGCGCTCGTGCAGAGTCGTCGTGCGGTTGCCGGTATGGAAACCGGCCGCATAGACCCGCCTGCCGTCCGCGGAAACCGCGAGCGCGCGCGGCGTATCCGTGAAAAGAGTGATGACGTTCAGCGGCCGGCCTTCCAGCGTGTTGCCAAGCTTGTCGGCGTCGAACACCCAGACGTCGGCCCGGCCGACGCCGGGCACGGTCAACTGCGGGTCGCGGGCGGAATTCTGTCCGCGGTGCGCCGTAGTGATAAACGCGCGATCGCGCTGCGGGCCGCCGAACACGATATCGCGGGGCTCATCGCCCACGAGCAGGGTTCGCACGACATGGCCGACCGGCCCGGGACGCGTGGACTTTCTGTCATGACCGTCT
>Ga0316626_10001301_pt1 | contig 11014 bp, 9 predicted proteins | sample OWC_Aug_T1_C1_D5_FD_207656 | JGI IMG/M metagenome (GOLD analysis project Ga0316626, IMG submission 207656) | Wetland soil microbial communities from Old Woman Creek delta, Ohio, United States - OWC_Aug_T1_C1_D5_A | ecosystem: Environmental > Terrestrial > Soil > Wetlands | place: USA: Ohio...
GGTTCCACCGTCGTAGAACCTGAGCTCGAGGCGGCGGCCGGTAGCGCTGCAACGGCCAGCGCCAGAGGGACAGCGCTCCGCAGCATCATCATCTTCGTCAGGTGGACCATGGCGACCTCGGCTGGTGGTGACGGCGGATCAGTTCAGCTCGTTCGCGCGGTTGGTGTCCGGGGGTGCGACCGGGCTGAATGTCCCGAGGTAGTTGATCAGCGCCTCGAGGTCGTTGCCGCCGTCGATGCGCGGTCCCGCGACGGCCTTGAATGTGGTGAAGTTGTCACCGCCGCCGGCCAGGAAGTTGTTCACCGTGACGTTGTAGGTCGCAGCGAGGTCCAGCGGAACGCCGTTCAGCTTCGCGTTCGATATCGCGACCGCCGTGCACGTGCCGTTGACGATGGTCTTCGACAGGTCGTATGTGAAGCCCGCCGAGACGCCGAGGTGGAGGAACGGACGACTGGAGCCGGCTGGCTGACACTGTTCCTCGAGTACCGAGATGATCTGCGCACCCGTCATCGCGAAGGTGAACAGCGTGTTGCCGAAGGGCTGGAACGTGAATGCCTCGCCGAACGTGACGACGCCGTCGCCTTCACCCGAGGAGGCCGGGTAGATCAGCTCCGACCGGATGCCGCCCGGGTTCATGAAGGCGAGCTGTGCACCGTTAGCCGAGGTGGCCCACCGCTGCGCGTCAGCCACCAGGTTGCCGGCGGGCGACTCGACACCACGGTCCGAGCCCGGCGGGTTGCCGCCGCGGACGATCGTCGCGGTGATCGTGCCGACGGGCGTGTTGCCGGCGGAGTCGTACAGCGGTCGCCACTTGTCGATCACCGCGGTGATTGCCGGATCCGGCGTGAGCATGGCCCGGTCGACCAGGTGGTTCCGCGAAGTGCTCAGTTCGCGCCGCACGTCGTTTGTGCGCTTGTCCAGCACGAGGTCGACTTCCGTGACGACCCGGCCGAACGAGTAGGCGCTGGTCACGATGCGCGGCTGGCCGGCGGGATCCGTGAGCACGCAGTTGTAAGGCAGGTGCGTGTGCCCGGTGATCACGACGTCGATCGCGGGGTCGAGCGCGTCGTTGATCGCCACGATCGGTCCGGAGATGCCGACGCAGGAGTCGATGTCGCCCGGAGGCGGCGTCTGCGATCCGCCCTCGTGCAGCAGCACGACGATGGCGTCCACACCATGCTGCTTCTTGAGGATGGGCACCAGTGAGTTCGCGGTCGCCGCCTCGTCGCGGAACTCCCAGCCTTCGATGCCGGAGGCGGAGACAAGCGTATCGGTGGCCTCGAGCGTCATGCCGATGAACGCGATTTTCACGCTCTCGATCTTTCGGATCCAGTATGGGGGCAGCGGGGTCTCGCCGAATTCGTTGACGACGTTGGCTGCCAGCCACTGGAAGTCCGCACCCTGAAACGGCGCACCCGGGAAGAAGCAGCCATCGTCGGGATGGCAGCCGCCGTACTGCATCCGGCTCAGCTCGTACACGCCTTCGTCGAATTCGTGATTGCCGACGCTCGACACGTCGAGCCCCATGGCGTTCAGCGATTCCACGGACGGTTCGTCGCGGAACAGGCCCGAGAAGGCAGGGGAGCCGCCGATCAGATCGCCGGCGGCAACCGTCAGGCTGTACTTGTTACCCTGCCGCAACTTGCGGAGCATCGCGGACAGGTACTCGCCGCCGCCCGCATTGACGCCGGCCACCTGGCCCGCGGCGTCCGGGAGCACATGCCCGTGGTAGTCGTTGAAGCCGAGCAGCTGAACCTGCACCAGCTGCCCGGGCGGGTCCACCTGTCCGTTACCGCGATTTGCCGAAGGATTGCGCTCGGCCAGTGCGGGAGCCGCCGTCAGCGACACGAGAGCGATTACTGGCAAGACAGTGTTCAGAACAATGCGGCTCATCGTCGAATTCCCCAGGTCAAATTAAGAAGGCGGCCCCGGACGGGGCTCGAGCGCATATGACGCATGAGGACTGTTACGCCGGCGTGAAGCTTCGGTGAAGCTTGCAGGGCAGGCGCAGGATTCACCGAGCGGCGAATCGAGCAGGTGAAGCACGTCGAGGGTAAGCTGCAGCGGTGGCCAAAGACCGGCGCGTAGCGTTGGAGAACATCATGAATCGTCGTCAAGCGCTCAAGTGGCTCGGTGGATTGTCCACCTTCCTGCTGCCCATTCCAGCAACACAGTTCGCCATCGCCGAGACGAGCAAGACCATGCGACTGGTCAAATCAAAGTCCGAATGGGCCGCCCTGCTGCCGCAGCCTGCCTATCGCGTACTGTTCGAGGAAGAGACCGAGCGCGCCGGATCGAGCCCGCTCAACGAGGAGAAGCGCGATGGAACCTATGTCTGTGCTGCGTGCTTCCTGCCCCTCTTCAACAGCAAGATGAAATACGACAGCGGCACCGGCTGGCCCAGTTTCTGGGAGCCTTTGCCCGGGGCGGTCGCCACGAAGACCGATTTCAGCCTGCTCTATCCACGCACCGAGTATCACTGCGCCCGCTGCGGCGGTCATCAAGGACATGTCTTCAACGACGGCCCGAAGCCGACCGGCAAGCGCTATTGCAACAACGGCGTTGCGCTGTCGTTCGTGCCGCGCACCGACAAGCTCCCGGAGTTGCGGAAATGATGCGGCGGCTTGGTATCGCTGTCGTGTGCACGCTGGGCCTTGTTGCTTCGATCCGTGCCGTGGCGGCCGAGACGACGCCGGTCAAGGCGGAAAACACGGCGACAGCACTGTTTGCCGGGGGTTGCTTCTGGTGCATCGAAGCCGATTTCGAGAAGCTGCCGGGCGTCATTGGTGCCGAATCCGGTTACACGGCCGGAACGAAACCGAACCCGACCTACGAGCAGGTCAGTGCTGGCGGCACCGGACACACGGAAGCGGTTCGCGTCACTTACGAGCCGGGCAAGGTGAGCTATGCGCAACTGGTGGATTTCTTCTGGAAGCATATTGACCCGACGGTCAAGGACAAGCAGTTCTGCGACAGCGGCAACCAGTATCGCAGCGGCATCTACTGGCAGAACGCGGCCGAGCGCACGATTGCGGAAAGCAGTCGCGATGCCTTGCTCTCCAGCGGAAAATTCAAGGAAATTCATACCGAGATCGTCGCGGGCACGACCTTTTATCCGGCCGAGGAATACCATCAGGATTACTACAAGAAGAATCCGATCCGCTACGCCTACTACCGCAATGGCTGCGGCAGGGATGCACGCGTGCGGCAACTCTGGGGGAACAAGTAGCGCAAGACGCCTCGGCAAGCGGCCCGTCTCCCGGCTTCTCGAAGGATAGATCATGCCAACAGCACCTGGAAAATGGACTGGACGGATTGCCCGCGCAACGATCGTCGCCGCCGTGCTGGTGCTGCTTGCGGGCCCGGCGACCAAGTTCGGCATCCTGCCCTGGAAGGCAGGGCTCGGCCTGTTCGTCGTCGCGGCCCTGCTCGCCGGCATCGGCGCGCTGTTCAGCGTTGTATCGCTGCTGCGCCGTCGCGGCGGGTTGGTGGCGGCGATCGCGGCCGCCGCGGGTGTTGCCGCCTTTGCCGTGCCGATGGCCAGTGTCGTCACCGGCCGCGCCGTGCCGCCGATCAACGACATCACCACCGATCCCGCCAACCCGCCGGTCTATGTCATGATCACCGCGGCAATGCGCGGTGCCGATGCCGTGCCGCTCAGCTACGATCCGAGCTTCGCCGCGCAGCAGACGGCCGCCTATCCCGAGGTGAAGCCGCTGATCGTCGCGTCGCCGCCGGAAGATGTCTATCCGAAAATGCTCGCCGCTGCCGAGGCGATGGGCTGGGCCATCGTTTCCAGCGATCAGGCTTCCGGCCGCATCGAAGCCACCGCAACGGTGCCCTGGTGGGGCTTCAAGGACGATATCGTTGTCGTCATGAGCCCGGATGGCAGCGGCACGCGCGTTGACGTGCGATCAAAGTCGCGGGTTGGCAAGAGTGACCTTGGCGTCAACGCGGCGCGCATCCAGGAATATCTCGGCAAGATCGCCGGGTAGGCCATGAAGCGCCTGGTGCTGGCGGGCGGGGGGCACGCGCACCTCGCTGTCCTGGACGCGCTGGCCCGGGACCCGCTTCGAGACGTCGAGGTCACCTTGGTCACGCCTGCACCGAAACAGGCCTACTCCGGCATGCTGCCGGGCTGGATCGCTGGTCACTATGCGCGTCCGGAAATCGAAATCGACCTGGAGTCCCTGGCGCGCCGCGCGAACGTGACGTTGCTCAAGGACTGCATCCACGCCTTGGACGCCAACCGCCGCTGCGTCGCCGTGTCGGACCGGCAACAGCTGCAGTACGACGTGCTTTCGCTGGACGTCGGCAGCGAGATCGACACCTCGTGGGCCGTGACACCCGGTGATCGGTTGCTGCCCCTGCGCCCGATCGCAGGTTTCCTCGAACGCTGGCCGGACATGCTCGACACGGCGCGCCAGCGTCCCGGATACCGGGTCGCCGTGGTCGGCGCCGGCGCGGCCGGGATCGAAGTCGCACTGGCCGTGCGGCACGCGTTCGACCAGGAGCGCATCGATGGCAAGGTCTGTCTGGTGGCGCCGCGCGAGAAGTTTCTCGCCGGCCACGGGCCGGGTGCGAGGCGAAGGGCTGCAGACTGGTTGCATCGCGCTGGCGTCGAACTGCACGACGGCCGTGCGGTCGGCACGTGCGACGGGCTGCTCTTGCCGGACGGCAGTCAGATGCCATTCGACTGTGTCATCGCTGCCACGGGCGCTTCGCCCCCGTGCTGGCTGAAGCACAGTGGTTTGCGGCTTGACCAACAGGGGTACGTCGCAGTGGATTCGTGCCATCGCAGCGTTTCCCACAGCGATGTCTTCGCGGCGGGCGATGTGTGTTCGCGTGAAGATCCGCGCTTCGCTCGATCCGGCGTTCACGCCGTGCGGGCGGGCCCCGTGCTGGCCGCCAATCTCGTCGTAGCGCTCATGGGTGGGCACCTCCGCCAGTACCGGCCGCGGCGGCGATCGCTGTATCTGCTTGCCTGCGGTCCGCGCAACGCGATCGTTTCGTGGGGCAAGCTGAGCGCCGGTGGGAAATGGGCATGGCGGTGGAAGGACCGGATCGACCGAGGTTTCGTCAGGCAACACTCTGTCGCGATCTCCAGCGTGCGGGAGAGGCCGGCGCAGCCGTAATACGCCGGGCCTTGGGCCGGTCAGTAACGATACGGCATCATGCCGCCTTCAGCGCACAGGCGACTCGGGAGTTCCATGAACGCAACACTGCCCCTGCTCGAGTCGACCGACTTTCCAGCCCTGCGGCGCAGGGTCCTCGAGACCCTGCAGGTCAACCTTGGCTATCGCTGCAACCAGAGCTGCGTGCACTGCCACGTCAACGCCGGTCCCAACCGCACCGAGATGATGGATTGGGACACGCTCAAGCGGGTTCCCGACGTGCTCCGGGCCCGCAACGTACGCACGCTCGACCTCACGGGCGGCGCGCCTGAGCTGCACGAAGGGTTCCGCTGGCTGGTAACCGCGGCGAGCCGCCTCGGCGTCAAGGTGATCGACCGCTGCAACCTCACGATCCTGTTCGAGCCCGGCCAGGAGGACCTCGCGGAGTTCCTCGCCCGCCATCGCGTCGAGATCGTCGCCTCGCTGCCGTGCTACTCGGTCGACAACGTCGATCGCCAGCGCGGCAAGGGCGTGTTCGACAAGAGCATCGCGGCGCTCGAGAAGCTCAACGCGCTCGGCTATGGTCGCGCGGGCTCCGGCCTGGTGCTGAACCTCGTCTACAACCCGCAGGGCCCGGTGCTGCCGCCCGATCAGGTCGCGCTCGAGGCGGACTACAAGCGCGAGCTGTTCAAGCACTTCGGCATCGTGTTCAACGGGCTGTTCGTGCTCGCCAACATGCCGATCCAGCGCTTCGGCTCGATGCTGGTCTCGAAGGGCCGCTTCGAGGCGTACATGCGGCTGCTCAAGGAGAACTACGCGGCCGGCAACCTGGAAGGCGTGATGTGCCGCAGCCTCGTCAGCGTCGACTGGCGCGGCCACCTGTACGACTGCGACTTCAACCAGCAGCTTGGCCTGCCGGTCGAGGGCGACCGTGGCCGGCACTTGGCCGACTTGCTGACGGTGGACCCGGCCGGCGGCTCGATCGTCGTGGCGGATCACTGCTACGGCTGCACCGCCGGGCAGGGCAGCAGCTGCGGCGGCGCGCTCAAGGGTGAGGGATGAGCCGCAAGCTCATCATCGTCGGCGCGATCCTTCTGCTGGTCATCGCGTTCTTCGCCTTCGATCTCGACCGCTGGCTGACGCTCGACGCGCTGAAGACGAGCCAGGCTCGCTTCGAGGCGTGGCGTTCGACCTCTCCGCTGCTGGTGGCCGGGGCGTTCTTCGCCGTCTACGTGCTGGTGACGGCGCTGTCGCTGCCCGGGGCCGCCGTGATGACCCTGGCGGCCGGCGCGTTGTTCGGGCTGGTCACCGGCACGGTGCTGGTGTCGTTCGCCTCCAGCATCGGTGCGACGCTGGCATTCCTCGCGTCGCGGCTCGTGCTGCGCGACTCGGTGCAGCGCCGCTTTGGCGATCGGCTCAAGGCGGTCAACGAGGGCATGGCCCGGGACGGTGCGTTCTACCTGTTCACGCTGCGGCTGGTGCCGATTTTCCCGTTCTTCATGATCAACCTGGTCATGGGTCTCGTGCCGATCCCGGTGCGCACGTTCTACTGGGTCAGCCAGCTCGGCATGCTGGCCGGCACGATCGTCTACGTGAACGCGGGCACGCAGCTCGCGAAGATCGACTCGTTGTCCGGGATTCTCTCCCCGGGGCTGCTGCTGTCGTTCGTGCTGCTCGGCATCTTCCCGCTGCTCGCGAAACGCCTGCTCGCCTGGCTGCAGCGCCGCCGCGTCTACGCGAAGTGGCCGAAGCCGGCCCGGTTCGACCGCAACATGGTGGTGATTGGCGCGGGTGCCGCGGGACTCGTCTCCGCGTACATCGCGGCAGCCGTCAAGGCGAAGGTGACGCTCGTCGAGGCCCACAAGATGGGCGGCGATTGCCTCAACTACGGCTGCGTGCCGAGCAAGGCGCTGATCAAGAGCGCACGACTGGCCCACTCGATGCGCCATGCCGACCATTACGGACTCGAGGCGACCACCCCGCAGTTCAGCTTCCGCAAGGTCATGCAGCGGGTGCACGAGGTGATCCGCACCGTCGAACCGCACGACAGCGTCGAGCGCTACACCCGCCTCGGCGTCGAGGTTCTGCAGGGCTACGCGCGCGTCGTCGATCCCTGGACGGTCGAGGTCGCGCTCAACGACGGCGGCACGCGCCGCCTGACGACGCGCAGCATCGTCATCGCGGCCGGTGCGCGCCCGTTCGTACCGCCGCTGCCGGGTCTCGACGCGGTCGGCTACGTGACCAGCGACACGCTCTGGGACGAGTTCGCGAAGCTCGACGAGGCTCCTCGGCGCCTCGTGGTGCTCGGCGGCGGGCCGATCGGTTGCGAGCTGGCCCAGAGCTTTGCACGGCTCGGCTCCGAGGTCACGCAGGTCGAGATGGCGCCACGGATCATGATCCGCGAGGACGAGGAGGTGTCCGCGCTCGCGAAGGCCGCGCTCGAGCGCGATGGCATCGCGGTGCTGACCGGGCACAAGGCCCTGCGTTGCGAGCGCGAGGGCGAGCGGAAGTTCCTCGTCGTCGAGACCGTCGGCGTCGAGCAGCGCATCGAGTTCGATGCGCTCGTCTGCGCGGTAGGGCGCGTGGCGCGCCTCACGGGCTACGGGCTCGAGGACCTCGGCATCCCCACCGAGCGGACGGTCGTCACCAACGAGTACCTGCAGACTCTCTACCCCAACATCCTCGCGGCCGGCGACGTCGCCGGTCCTTACCAGTTCACGCACACGGCGGCGCACCAGGCGTGGTACGCGTCGGTGAACGCGCTGTTCGGCGACCTCAGGCGCTTCAAGGCCGACTACTCCGTCGTGCCGTGGACCACGTTCATCGACCCGGAGGTGGCGCGGGTTGGCCTCAACGAGCAGGAGGCGAAGGAGCGCGGCATCGCCTACGAGGTGACCCGTTACGGCATCGACGACCTCGACCGGGCGATCGCCGACGGCGCGGCACACGGCTTCGTCAAGGTGCTCACCGTACCGGGCAAGGATCGCATCCTCGGGGTGACCATCTTCGGCGAGCACGCCGGAGACCTGCTGGCCGAGATGGTGCTCGCGATGCGTCACGGGCTCGGGCTCAACAAGATCCTCGGCACGATCCACACCTACCCGACGCTCGCGGAGTCGAACAAGTACGTAGCCGGCGAGTGGAAGCGGGCACACGCGCCGCAGCGCGTGCTCGGTTGGTTGCAGCGCTATCACGCATGGAAGCGCGGGTAACGATTGCCTTGAAGCTGTCCGTCGTCGTCCCGGTATTGAATGAATCGCGCGCGCTGCCGGCGCTGCTGGAGCACTTGCAGCCGCTGCGGCGCAGCGGCGTCGAGGTCGTACTCGTCGACGGTGGCAGCGAGGATGGCAGCGCGGCCATCGTGGCCTGTGCCGGCTTTCAAGTGATACGTGCCGAGCGTGGCCGCGCGCGACAAATGAATGCGGGCGCAGCTGCGGTCCACGGCGACGTGCTGCTGTTCCTGCACGCCGACACGCGGCTGCCAGATGGAGCCGTGCAGCTGATCGACGCGGCGCTGGCAGACGGTCGCCATGTCTGGGGTCGCTTCGACGTCGAGTTCGACGTCCGCACGTGGACCATGGCCGCCACCGCGTTCGGCATGAACCTGCGCTCGCGCCTGAGCGGCATCGCTACCGGTGACCAGGCGCTCTTCATGACACGAGCGGCATTTGACGGAGTGGGTGGATTTCCTGACCAGCCGCTGATGGAGGACGTCGAGATCACCGCCCGCCTGCGCCAGCGCTCACGTCCGGCGTGCGTCCGGCGACCGGTGCTGACTTCGGCGCGCAGGTGGCAGGCACGCGGCGCCTGGCGCACGATTTTCCTGATGTGGCGACTGCGTCTGGATTACTGGCTCGGCGTGTCACCGGCGGATCTCGCGCGGCGCTACCGTTGACCACGACACGAATCGTCATCTTCGCGAAGGCGCCGGTCGCGGGCTTCGCCAAGACACGCCTGATTCCCGCGCTGGGCGCGCAGACGGCCGCACGGCTGGCGCGTCGCATGTTGCTGCACACACTGCAGGAAGCGCGTGCGGCCGGCGTGGGACCGGTCGAACTCTGCGTCACGCCGCATCCGTCGGATCCTGTATGGCAATGCTTGCCTCCGCTCGACGGCATTTGCTGGACGGAGCAGGCGGTGGGCGACCTCGGCGTGCGAATGGCCGACGCGGCCCGGCGGGCAGCGGCGGCCGGCGAGCAATTCCTGCTGATCGGAACGGACTGCCCGCAGCTCGACGCAGCGCATCTGCGGCGGGCGACCGAGATCCTTGATGACAGCGATGCGGTGCTGTACCCGACATTCGATGGCGGTTATGTGTTGCTGGGAATGCGGAGATTCGATCCGCGGCCATTCGAGCAGATCCCGTGGAGCACGGCAGCGGTGGCCGACCGGACCATCGAGCGTTTCCGCGAGCTCGGCTGGAGCCTGATCGTCGGCGACATGCTGCACGACATCGACGAGCCGATCGACCTGCAGTGGTTGCCCGAGGGCTGGCGCGCCTGGGTCAAGCGGCAACGCCACTCCTGAGTGGTGAGCCAGTCACATCCTGCACGGGATCGCGGCCGAACCCGTCACCGGCACTGGAAATCGTCCGCGCCGACCGGTTCGCAGCCGTCGCCCCATTTCCCGGTCTGCCGCCAGTAAGCGACCACTCCCGTCTGGAGCAGCAGTCTCTTGAACTCCGGATGGGCCCTGATGCTGGAATGCGGCGTCGTCCAGAACTGCCAGTAGTGCACATGGTGCATGCTGCCGTCGTGGAAGCCTTTGCTGGATTCCAGGTACCGGCGCAAGGCATCCGCGGTGAGGTCGGCGTCACCCAGCGCGTCGGCGGTCTCCATCTGGAAGACTGTGCTTTCGGGGCCGCCACCATACGCGGGATCGGCGCTCGCTTCGCGCAGGATCGCGAGCATGGCATCGCGGTCGTTCAATACGCCCCCGAGGTCGAGCAGGAACGGCCAGTCATGGATCTTGGCCAGTCGGCCGTGCAGATCGCGCAGCGCCTTGGGGTCTGCATCCGGCCGCGCCAGCAGCCGATTGAAAGCGAGGCCGGTCGGCTCCGAATCGCTGCCTTCCAGAGGCAGGCTGCGCTGATACTCGGCCTCCGCATCGTCGATGCGGCGGGCCGCCGTGTAGTCGTATTGCAGGTCGCGCGAAATGAACATGGCCAGCGGCTCGACGGCCCTCAGCTGCTCGACCACGGCGACCGTTTCGTCGAGATGGCCGACCGAGAAAATCAGTTCCGAGTACGGATAGGCGCGTTCGTAGCTGATCGGCCCGCCTTCCATGATCTCCCGGGTCAGAGCGATGGCCTCTGCCCACTGGCCCTCGCGCCACAGCGCGTAGGCGCGCTCGCGTTTGACGATCCAATGGTCGGGCGCCAGCCCGGCGATGCGTGCGCGGACTTGCGTTGATTCCTCGCGCAGGCGCTCGGCTTGCACCCCATCGACTTCGCGGGCCAGCGCGTTCAGTGACCTGGCCAGTGCGTCCCAGCCCAGCACGAATTCGGGGTCGAGCGCCACGGCCTCGCGTGCCAGTTTCACACGCTCGCGGTCGTGTTCCACGTCATAGTATTCGGAGAAGAGCAGCTGCCGCCAGCGCAGGTAGCGGTCGTAAGCATCGACGTTGGTCGTGCCGCCCTGCGCGGTGTTCAGCTTGACGGCATCCAGCTTCACCGACAGCGCCTGCGCCACGTCGCGGGCGATTTCCTCCTGCACCGCGAACACGTCGGTCAGGTTCCGATCGTAAGTCTTCGACCACAGCTGCGAGCTGTCCGATGACGCGACGAGCTGCGCGGTGATACGGATCCTGTCGCCGGACTTGCGCACGCTGCCGTCCAGCAGGTGGGCGACGCCGAGCTTGCTGCCGATGGTGCGCAGGTCATCGTCCTTGCCCTTGAACGA
>Ga0316626_10001302_pt1 | contig 11013 bp, 6 predicted proteins | sample OWC_Aug_T1_C1_D5_FD_207656 | JGI IMG/M metagenome (GOLD analysis project Ga0316626, IMG submission 207656) | Wetland soil microbial communities from Old Woman Creek delta, Ohio, United States - OWC_Aug_T1_C1_D5_A | ecosystem: Environmental > Terrestrial > Soil > Wetlands | place: USA: Ohio...
GCTTCGCCCGGCTCTTGCCGAACGACATCGCCTTGCCGCCCCCCGCCTGCATCTGGCGCATGAAGAAGATCCACACGCCGATCAGCAGGAGCATCGGCAGCCACGAGACGAGCATGGTCATGTACCACGGGTTGTCGTCGAGCGGCCGCGCCGTGATCTGCACGTTCTTCGCGCGCAGGTTCTTCACGAGGTCGGGATCGTCGGGGGCGTACGTGTGGAAGGCCTTCTTCTCCTTCCCCGCGTTGTCGACGTACTTGCCCGTGATCTCCTGCCCCTTGATCGTGACCTCTTTCACCTTCCCGTCGTCGACGTTCTTTGAGAACGCCGAGAAGGAGGTCTCCTCGAAGTCGACCTTCTTGGCGTTGAACGTGTTGAAGAGGAAGACCATCGCCAGGGCGATCAGCATCCAGATGGCCAGGTTTCTGTAGAACTGGTTCAAGCTCCCGTTTCTCCTTGATGTCGTGGAATCGAAACCCGCCCCGTATAGTGACGGGATAGCAGTGGATTATTTTAGCACAGGAATGGTCATTGTCTATTTCGTCGAACGGATCCGCAGAATCGCGGTCTTCCGGGTCGCCGGGATCACCGGCGCGAGGGCGGAACGGAGGACGCCTGGGATCCAGAGGATCGCGCCTTCCGCGTCGCAGACGACCGGGCGCCCCCACCGCTCTTCCCTCGGCACCTTCCGGTCGATCAGGATCTCCTTCACCTTCTTCTCGCCGTCCCGGGCGTTCCCGCCGGGGCCCCGCCCGAACGGCCGGATCCGGTCCCCGGCCCGCAAGGGGCGAACCGCGAGCGGCAACGTCAGGGCGGCCGCATCGAACAACTCGGCGTCGCCTTTCGCCGCCAGGCGCTTCGCCTGCGCCGGGGTACGCTTCCCCCGGGATTCCCATGCGAACGAAGCGATCCGGCCTTGCCGCCCGAGCGGAATCTTGTACTCCCCGGGGGCGGCAATCCGGATGGGCGATTTTTTCCCGGACCCCCATCCTGCGGATTTCCGGTCGCTGCCGTTTTCTCCCGGGGCGAAGTCCGCCTCTTCGTACCGGTTGGCCAGTGTCCACCCCTTGCCTGCGTTCACGCGTGCGGAGGGCCCACCGTCGCATACGCTTCGATCCATCGCCTTGAGCAACCGTTCGTTCGGTGAGACCCCGAGCCGATCGAAGCAGATCCGCTGGAGGATCTTCACCCGCAGGACGGAAGGGAGCGCGGAAAACGTTTTCCTCCGGAAAACGACGACACACCTTTTGTCCTGGCCAAGCGCTGCATTGCTTGGGTGCGACTCGCCACTCCGGTTCGCCTTGCCACCTGAAGACAATTTTACATTCCGACGGATCCACCTGCCCGCCTCGCCCTCAAGGTAGTCGTCGAGTTCGCGGAACCTCTCCCCGAGGGTGAAGATCCGTTTCTTCACCCCTTTGCCGTATCGCTTCTCCAGCAGAGGTACGAGGACATTTCGCACCCAGTTTCGTTCGAACCGGGTGTCCACGTTCGATCGGTCGATTCTGTAAGGGATCTTCCGTTTCTTGAGGTAGTCAAGGATATCTTCCTTCCAGACATCGAGAATCGGCCGCACGATCCCGTCCCCCGACGCGCGGGGAATCCCTTTCAACCCCCCGATCCCCGCCCCCTCGAAGACGCGCATCAGGATCGTCTCGACCTGGTCGTCCGCGGTATGGGCCAGCGCGATCGCCTCCGCCCCTACTTTTCCGGAAAGATCCTTCAGAAAGCGGTACCGGACCTCTCGAGCCCTCTTCTCGAATCCGGCCGGGAACTGCTCCCGGATCCCCGCGCTGCCGCCCGAAAATTTTCCGGAATCAACAACAAGAATATCTGAATCATATCGAAATCTTTTACATATATTCTCAACCAACACCTGATCTTTGAGCGAATCTTTTCCGCGCGTCCCGTAGTTGACGTGCGCGACCACCACCCGGGCCCCCTTCTCGCGTACAAGTTTGCCGAGCAGGAGGTACACCGAATCCGGCCCCCCGGAAACGGCGGCGACGACGACCCGCTTTTTCGGCTCGTTTCCTTCAGGCGTCATGAGGGTCGTGGGGCACCCGCTGTTCCGAGGCCCTTACCGTTTCTCCTCGTCCACGAGCTGCAACAGATATTGCCCGTACCCGTTCTTCCGCATCGGTTCCGCGAGCGCAGCGAGCTGTCCGGCGTCGATATATCCCATCCGGTACGCCACCTCCTCTACGCAAGCGACCTTCAACCCTTGCCGCTTCTCGATCGTCTCCACGAACGTGCCGGCCTCCAGCAGGGAGTCGTGCGTCCCGGTGTCCAGCCAGGCGAACCCGCGGCCGAGCAGCTCCACCCGCAATTTCCCCCGGGCAAGATACGCGTTGATCACATCCGCGATCTCCAACTCACCGCGTGCGGAGGGCTTCAGCCGCGCCGCGATCTCGACCACCGTGTTGTCGCAGAAGTAGAGACCGGGGACGGCGAATTTCGACTTCGGCCGCATCGGCTTCTCTTCGATGCTCAGCACCTTGCCGGACTTGTCGAACTCGACGACGCCGTACCGCTCGGGGTCGCGGACCCAGTAGCCGAAGACCATCGCCCCGCTCTCGAGCTCCGCCGCCCGCTTCAGGATCTGCTGGAACCCGTGTCCGTAGAAGATGTTGTCGCCGAGGATCAGGCACGCCTTGTCCTGCCCGATGAACTCCTTTCCGATGAGAAACGCCTGCGCCAGTCCTTCGGGCCGCGGCTGTTCCGCGTAGGAGATCCGGATCCCCCATTGCGAGCCGTCCCCCAGCAGGTCCCGGAACCGGGGCAGATCGATCGGCGTGGAGATGAGCAGGATGTCCCGGATGCCGGAAAGCATCAGGACGGAGAGCGGATAGTAGATCATCGGCTTGTCGTAGATGGGGAGGAGTTGCTTGCTGACCGCCTTGGTGATCGGGTGAAGGCGGGTCCCCGCCCCCCCGGCAAGGAGGATCCCTTTCCATTGCAGAGAGCCTTCGACATGGTTCACTTTGTCACCTCATGACCGGCCGCCGGAAAGTTCATTCGTCGGATAATCCCGCATGCATGCTGAACCCACAGTGGAACCCAGGGGAACGATTTTAGAACATTTCGTGGAATCTGCCCATTCGAAACCGGTGGGGGCAGGCCGTGCAGAAAATGAAAAAGGCGGGGAAACGGCCCCGCCTTCTTCAAACCGCAGATCTCGAAGGGATCGATTACATCATTCTCTTCGTCCGACGGTAGCCGACGAGGCCGACCAACCCGCTGCCCAGCAGCAGCACCGTCCCCGGCTCGGGGACTCCGTTCGTCGGAGGATCCTCGTTGATCCCGGCGACTCCCTTCAGGTAGAAGGCCGCCAGGAAGATGTTGTCGTCATTCGACGGGTTGATGGTGTCGACCACGATACTCGTGTCGCCAAGGGTAATATTGGGAACCAGGTCGTACCGCTCGTGATCGTCTGCATAACTGGGAAGGGGCGCGGAAAACGGGTCGTCATTCCCCCCCACGGTCATCAAAGCTCCGTTTGCAACAAATCCGTCGTCGTTGTTGCCCGCGTTTCCGCTGATAAGGGTACCGTTCACCGTGACATTCGAGGACTGACCTTGGGCGCTGAAACTGATGCCGAGCCGCATCTCCGCGAAGAAACCCGCCTCCGCGGGGTCGAGCGGATCGGCAAAGTTCGCCGAGAACGAGTCGCCCGCGAGGGCCTGCTTGCCGTCAAGGATCGCTACCGTCGCGGTCGGGAGCGAGGCGAGCTTGTAGATGACCACCAGCGCCTCCCCATCCGTGGACGAAAGGGATTCCGACACACTGAAGTTGTAGGTCCCTCCGGCCCCACCGTCGATCGTGGGCTTGACGATGCTCGTCACGTCGCTGATCCCGGTCCTGAAGTAATTCGGGTACGAGGGGAGGATATCATTCGTCCATTCGTCGAAAAACGTAACCGCCGTGCCGCCCAGCGTAACAGTGCCCAGCGAGGCGCTATTGTTGTAGGTCGCGCTGTAGAGGTACGCCTTCTCTACGGTCGCACCAAGCGGAACGAACGCAGAAATCGTACCGTTGTTGCTCGTATCCCCGAATCCGTCCGTGGAAAGCCCGTAAGTGCCGACGTAGGCCGTCCGTTGTAACAGAGCCGCATCCGCGACCCCGGCGAAGACCGCCATGACGAACAGCAACCCCACCCCCAACAGCACCGCTCCCTTTCGCTGACGTTCCATAGCCTCTCCCTCCTTTAATTTAACTGCCGACCGTTGAACTCCCCGTTTACATCGAGGCGACAGCATGAACTCAAATAAATATCAGATAACTATATTATTAGTGATGCAAATCAAATGCCAACGAGAACACATCGCGTGATCCCCGCAACGCATTGATTATAAAGGCGTTTATTTTCTTCCATTCGCAGCAGAGTACATGGAGTTTTCTTCGGATGGAACTTGTTGCGCTTATTGGGCAATTAATTGCCCTGAATTCAAATCCAATGCCTTCGGAGCAATTTCTTCGGGTACACTTTTATTTTAATGCAGCCAAGGTTTTCCGAGCCTCTTCCGCGCCGGGGAACTTCGAATCCAGCGACAGCGCGGCCTTGAGTTCCGCGGCCGCCTCCTTGTTCTTCCCCTTCTTCGCCAGGACCATCCCGTGGTGGTACCGGACGGAAGGGTTCCCCTTTGTTTTTGCGGCTGCCTCGCTGATCAGCGGGTACGCGGTCTCGATCAACCCTTTCTTGTAATAGACCCATCCGAGCGTGTCTGCAACGCTCGGGTCCTCCGGCGCCGCTTCCCGGGCAATCTGAGCGAACTTCAACGCCTCATCGAGGTTCCCGCCTCCGTCAGCGAGGTTCGCCGCGAGATTGTTCGCCGCCAGCGGGTGCTTCGGCGAAAGGGCCAACACCTTCCGGTACTCCTTGTTCGCCTCGTCGATCCTCCCCTGGGAGTTGATCACCATCCCGAGCAGAGCGTGCGCCCCGATGTTCTTGTCGTTCTTCTCGATCACTTTCGACAGGCGCTTCTCCGCCTCCGGGAACTTCCTTTGAGCGGTGTACAGCACCCCAAGCTGGAAGTACGGTTCGGCATACTCCGGAGCCAGTTCTATGCATTTCAGAAAGGCCGCTTCCGCATCCGCGAAATTCCGTGTGGCCAGATCGAACCGCCCCACCATGTCCCACAGCAGCGGGTTCTTCGGCTCCTTCGCCACCGTCTCGTCGAGCACTTTTTTCGCCTTCGCCGTCTCCCCGGCGGCGGCCAGCGCAAAGATGTACTCGTTGATCGACGTCAGGTTCTTCGGGTTCCTCTCGACCGCCTGGGCGAAGAATGCCGCCGCTTCCTTCGGCTTCCCCTGCAATTTCCGCGACATCCCCATCTTCAGGTAGCCTGCCGGGCTCTTCGGCGACTGCGTGATCATCGCCTGGTAGATCTGCTCCCCCTTCTTCCACTCCTTCCTCGCAATGAACGAGTCGGCAAGAAGCATCGCCGCCTGCACGTTGGACGGGTTGCGCCGCAACACCTCGAGCGCCGCCTTCTCCGCCGCCGCGGGTGCGCCCGATTGGAGCGAGACTTCCCCGAGGAGCAGTTGGGCCCGCGCGTTCCCCGGGTCGAGCTTCACCGCCTCCTCGATCTCTTTCCGTCCCACCTCGATCTGGCCCTGCTGGATGTCGGTCAGTCCGTTGTAGAGCCGCGCGCGCGCCATCCCCGCGTCCTGCTTCACGACCTCCCCGAAGAGCGCCTTCGCGTCGTCCAGCCGCTTTTCCGCGAGGGCGATCCGCCCTTTCAGATACTTGCCGTCCAGGTCCTTGTCGTTCTCCTTGAGGATCGAGTCGACGATCGGCTTGGCGTCGGCCACCTTGCCCGCCTCGAGCTTGATCTCGGCCAGGACTTTCCGCGCCTTCTGGGAGTTCATCTCCTTGATGACCGCGTTCAACTCCTTCTCGCTATCCTCCGTTCGCCCCTGGTAGAGGTAATGCTCCGCCAGCGCGATCCGGAGGTTCTCCTTCTCCTTCTCCTTCGACAGCTCGATCGCCTTCCGGTACTCCTTCTCCCCCTCCTCCCGCTCGCCCGAGCCGAAGAAGTAGTTCCCGCGCGTCACGTGCACTTCCACGGCGTTCGGGTCGGCCGCCAGCGCCTTGTCGTACCACTCCTGCGCGCCCTTCCGGTCCCGCTTCACCAGGTACATGTTGCCTATCGTCAGGAGCGTGCGGACCCGTTTCGGGTCGAGCTCGGCGGCCTTTTTCAGATACGCGATCGCTTCGTCCACCTTCCCGGCGCGCATGGCGAGACCCGATTGGAGGATGTACCCCTGCGGATCGTCCGGCCGGATCTTGACGAGGTTGTCGGCGATCTGCGCCGCCTCGTCCTGCTTCCCCGCCATCAAGTAAATCTCGCCCAGCTTCCCGAGCGCCTCGAAGTTGTTCGGGTCGAGCTCCACCGTCCTCTGCAGCTCGGTGAACGCCGTGCGGATGTCCTTCGCCTCCAGGGACGCCTTCGCCAGCTTCCAGTGCGCCGCGGAATCCTTCGGGACCGCCTTCACGGCGTTTTTGTATTCGATCACCGCTTCCTTGAATTTCTCTTCCTTGGCGTACTCATCGCCGCGCTTGACGTACTTGGCCAGCTTCGCCTCCGGGGAGCGATCGCAGGAACCGGAGAACACCGCTACCACAACCACGCACGCCAGCATAATCCTCGATCGCCGCATATTCTCCTCCGTAAATTCTTTAAAATGAACGCGTATTCTTCGTCCCCCTAATTATGCATAAAATTACCACTTATGGGCAGTTTATTTCCTGACAGCGAATTACCCTCCCGCAGATTGCAGTGGACCCGATGATTTATCAAGGGGTTTTCATTTACCTCCTTATCGGCGGATAGGCGCGAAACTTGCTGAAGCAATATTGGCTCCATTATCACATCCCGGTTCCGCAGGCGTTCGGGGAACAATATGGCATCGTTCGACATCACGGGGATTCCTCGCTGCACCATCGACTTCCCGCTCGAGATTTCCCCCGAGGAGATCGCCTCCCTCTCCGGACCGGTCAACACCCTCCTGAAAAGCAGTTACCTCCTCGGAACCAGCTTCGAGATCGAGACCACCTTCAACTCGCTGTTCGATATCGCCGAGGAGATCGCGGGGGTCGAGGCGTGCGGGCTCCTCTCCTGCGTCGACAGCGATCCGGCATCCTGGGAGGTCCGCCGCGGTCGTCACATCGAGGCCCGACCTTCCCCGGAAAGCCTCTCCTTCCTGATCGCCCCCGCGGCGATCGCCGCTCATTTCGGGAAACCCGTATCCATGGATCCCGAGTGGGGTGCATGGTCCGCCCCGATCTGCAATGCGTGGTCCTCCCGGTCCTTGGTGGCTTTTCCCTTGCGGATCGATCGCGACATCACAAGCGTCGTCGTCTTCGGCAAGCGGGATTCGCATCCCTTCACCCCCGTCCACATGAAACTCCTCTGGGCCCTCTCACTCCAGGCAGAGACCCACCTGCATCGCGCGGATCCAGGGAAAATCCTCCCGATCTATTCCTTCCTCGACCCGTTGACCCACCTGTACAATCGCCGATACTTCGACCATCAGCGTGAAAAAGAGATCCTGCGCTGCCGCCGCAACGGCGGATCGTTCAGCCTCCTGATGCTCGACATCGATGGATTCAAGTCCTACAACGAGCGATTCAAAAGCACCGCCGGCGATATCGCCCTGCAAGAGTTCGCCGGCATCCTGAGCGGCTCCGTGCGGGAGGTCGACACGGTGGTGCGCCTCGGCGGGGACGAATTCGGAATCCTCCTGCTCGAAGGGGACACGGAAGGGGCGCTGGCCTTGGCGCAGCGCATCACCCAGCGGTTCCATCGGCACCCGCTGCCCGGGGAAACGGAAAACCGCACGGAACGGCTGTCGGCAAGCGTCGGTTTCGCGTCATTTCCCACCGACGGATTCGACGCGGCGGACCTGCTGGAAAAGGCGGAACGCGCCCTGCTCATCGCCAAGAGCAAGGGGGGCGGCAAGATTCTCTCGTTCCACGAGACGACCGATGCCAGGGGCGTGAAAAACATCCTCCATGACCTTCCCGTGCAGAAGATCTACGACGCGGGCCGATCCGTGGTCGACATGGACAAGTTCCTGGAGATCCTCCTGTTCACCGGGATGCAGGGGCTCTCCGCGGGCCGCGGTTCCATCGTGGTCAAGGATGCGGAGGGCGACTTCACGCTCCGCGCCGCCATCGGGTTCAGCCGGCACGAAGAGCACGTCACCGCGTCCGGCGGGTTCCACGCGGGCCCCGTCACCGCGTGGGTGGTGGACCACCAGCTGCCGCTGGTGGTCTCCAAGCCGGAGGACTCTCCGTTCAACGGCCAGTTCAAGAAGAACGGGTACCAGACGGAATCGTTCCTTTCGATCCCGCTGACGCATCACGGCCAAACGTTGGGTGCGCTTCATCTGACGAACCGGAAAGACCACCGGGAATTCACGCACGAAGATCTGAAGGCGTTCGCGCCGATCACGTCCGAGATCGCCGCGATCCTGGCCCAGGGGATCGGATTCCGGGAGAACGTCCGCACCTTCTCCCTTTCGATCCTCACCTCCCTGTCGGACGCGCTCGAGCTGCGCTTCCCCTTCCTCTCCGGACACTCGAAGCGGGTGCGCGACCTCTCCACGCGGATCGGAGAACGGATGGGGATTGCCACAGCCGAACTCACCGCCTTGCGCCACGCCGCGGAGCTGCACAACGTGGGGATCGTCGGCATCCCCGGGAACCTCCTGGCGAAGAAGCGCCGGCTGAACGAGCAGGAGACGGAGATGGTCCGGAAGCACCCCTTCCTCGGGTCGAAGATGCTGGAAGGCGTCCCGGGAATGGACACGACGCGACGGGCGATCCTCGAGCACCACGAACATTTCGACGGGTCCGGCTACCCGTACGGCCTGCGCGGGGAAGACATCTCCGTGGCCGCCCGGATCCTCTCCGTGGCCGAATCCTACGACTCCGCAGTCTCCGCCCGCCCGTACCGCAGCGCCCTCCCGCCGAAAGCGGCGCTGCAGATGGTCAGGGACGGGTCTGGCACCCTGTTCGACCCCGAGGTGGCGCAGGTTTTTTCGGAAGTGGCTCCGCGCCACTGACCTCGGCACCGGACGGGTTGGAGACGGAAGCGGTTTTGAAGATAACGCGATCCGGATCCATGAGACCCCACGTTAACGTCACCCCGTAGTTACTTGGCTGATTTATTGATTTATATGCCGTATATGAGAAAAACATTTCCCCTATCCTTCCCCGTGACCGGCCTCGGTTTTTTAAAAACGTTTAAATTCATATATTTGCATGATGGCATCGAGCAACTATGACTGGCATGATACCTGCTACTAAATAGGCAGAAGTTTCTAGGACACCTGAGGGAGGCGGCTTATGAGAAGCATGAAGGGACGTATCGGATCAAAATTTCTCCCGTTGTTCATAATTATTGCAATTTCCCTGGTGGTATTTTCCGCGGGACCGGCAAGCGCCGAACCGATCCTGCAGCTTTACGCCGAGGGAGCTACGTATAACTCCGTGACGCAATCATGGGAGAAATCGTACGCCCCCGGTGAAACCCTCCGCCTTTGGACGATCGCATGGACTACCAGCAAGGGACCGATTTATGACGTAAAGCTTTCCATCGCGTACGACAGCCAGCCTGCCGCCCCGGCTTTCACACTGACTTCGTCGACAACCGGCGGTTATGGCGGCTATGTGGATCCGTCCACACCCAGCGCTGCTGTGTTCAGCCAGTACCGGAACGACGGATCGACGCCGACACTGGGGGACGGCTCTTCACTGCCTGGACACAGCATCTTTGGGGCGGGCACCGACTGGACGGAATATCGGTTGGGGGATTTCGATAAGGCGGATTCATTGATCGCCGACTTCACGACCGGCACTTGGGTCGGCCCAATTCCCCCGCCCGGGACGAAATACGGACAGATCAACGTGTATGAGATCGTCGTATCCGGTCTTCTGGGCGACGATCTTCATTTCGATCTCTACGATCACTACGTATCTCAATCCCGAATGCATTACAAATTCGCACCGTTCTCACACGATGCGACGTTCATAACGCCGGAGGCCGGCGCGCTGCTTCTGTTCGGGACCGGGCTGATCGGTCTGGTCGGTTACCGTCGGGTGCGCCGGATGCAGTAAGCGGGATATCGGAATCTCCGGAAGGAACGGGGCCCGCGTGGGCCCCTTTCCTTTTTCCTGCATTTCCTGTATCCCGGTTCCGAACATCCCCCATATTCCATCGGAAGCCGTCCCTCGCCCCCGGCAACGGAGCCTGCTCCCCCTCCTCCACCCCTGGACGACTTCCAGCGTGATCTCCGTTATTAGCGAACATTAAGGAAACCGTTTACTCACTTAGTGGGGAAACATTACCACCATGGAAACGCTCGTTGGTATCATAAGAAATACTCCATATAAATCAATTTCTTATAGGTATTTCTGCGACGTATTCTTTGGCATGTTCATTGCTCTATAAGTGCTCGTCACAAATTGTATCGTACGGCCACTTGAGATCGTTGACCAAAGGAGAACGGACAAAATGGACAAACAAAAACGGATCGGGAGGATCTCTCTCGGAGTTGCCTTGTGTCTTCTGATCGGGGCACCATCGTTTGCTGCAATCGTCAGCCCGGGTCATTCGATCAAATTGGAATATGCCCTCAATAATTCCCACTACGGTGGTGGGGCTTTCAAAGCTACGAATACCAGTTCGGGATCCATTTGGACTACGTTCTGTCTTGAAGTGAACGAATATTTCTCCCCGGGTTCTACCTACAACGTTGACTCCGTTGGCTTGAATGCGATCGGAGGAGGAGCAGGAACCGGGAATCCGGGGAGCGCCTTGACGCATCCCTTTACCGGCTACGACCCTATTTCCCCGCAGACTGCTTACCTTTACAATGCGTTTCTTAATAATCCAGACGCACTTGGATATGATGGGAGTGGAGCCAAGCAGAAGAGCCTTCAAATCGCTTTCTGGTACCTTGAAAATGAAATAACTTCCTTGGACTCCATGTATACCGGCGACGCGC
>Ga0316626_10001305_pt1 | contig 11003 bp, 11 predicted proteins | sample OWC_Aug_T1_C1_D5_FD_207656 | JGI IMG/M metagenome (GOLD analysis project Ga0316626, IMG submission 207656) | Wetland soil microbial communities from Old Woman Creek delta, Ohio, United States - OWC_Aug_T1_C1_D5_A | ecosystem: Environmental > Terrestrial > Soil > Wetlands | place: USA: Ohio...
CCGGAAGTGACCGTGATCTTCTTGGTGATGACCTGCGCCGAGGGAAGTGCCAAGGCGAGATTCTTGATGCGGCTGCCCATGCGCTTCCAAGCCCGGCGCACGCCTTCGCCCACCGCCTCGAGGTTCATGATGTTGCCATCGACCACCGCGTCCTTGGGAAGCGGCTCGATCGCATATCGTTCCAGGCGCATCTGGTTCTTGCCCGATCCGCTCAACTCCACCATCTTCACGGACGCGGACGTGATGTCGACACCGATCAATGGCGGGGTCTGGGCCTTGAACAGCTTGGCCAGGAACTCGCCGTTCAAATCTAGTTTTCCCTTCAACATAGGCAGGAACTCGTGCTAGCGACTGGTTGCGATGACACGCGCATGCTCGGCATTCATCGAAAGAGGCCGTGCGTGGATGGTGTTACGGCGCAGCGTACGGCCCTATAATGATCGGCACCTTTGCACGCGCCGCCAAAAAGCAACATTGATGCCCAAGCGTTGGTGGATCTATCCACTGTTCTTACTCGCAACATTGCTCGTCGCCGGGACGTTGTTGGTCGGGTACGCGGCGGCAATCGTGTATCCCACCCTGCCGTCGCTCGAAGTTCTCACGTCCTACAACCCCAAGGTACCTCTGCGGATATACAGTGCGGACGGACACCTCATCGGCGAGTTCGGCGAGGAGCGCCGTGCGCTGGTGCGCATCGAGGACGTACCCCAGAACCTGCGCCGCGCGATCCTTGCTGCGGAGGACGAACGCTTCTATGAGCATGGCGGTGTCGACTATGTCGGCGTGCTGCGCGCAGCCGTGCGCAACTTCACGTCAGGTTCTGCCCAACAGGGCGCATCGACCATCACCATGCAGGTGGCCAGGAACTTCTTCCTTTCAAGCGAAAAGACCTTCACGCGCAAGTTCAACGAAGCGCTGTTGGCCTTTAAGATCGAACGCAGCTTGACCAAGGACAAAATCCTCGAGATCTACATCAACCAGATCTATCTCGGACAACGCGCTTACGGATTCGCATCGGCCGCCCAGGTCTATTTCGGAAAGAATCTGCGGGACTTGAATCTGGCCGAGATGGCCATGCTCGCCGGATTGCCCAAGGCACCCTCCCGATACAACCCTGTCGTCAATTTGCAACGGTCCAAACAACGGCAGCTTTACGTCCTGCGGCGCATGCAGGACCTCAAATTCATCAGCACCGCTGAACACGACCAGGCGGTGGCTACCCAGCTCGTGGTGCTGCGCGGCCCCAGCGCCCACGCGACCCGGGCAGACTATTTCGCCGAAATGGTGCGGCAGTCGGTCTACGAGCGGTACCGGGAGGACACCTATACCAAGGGCTACAAGATCCACACCACGCTGCTCAAGGCGCACCAAGACGCGGCGTATGAGGCAGTCCGAAAGGGAATCCTGGGATACGACCGGCGGCGCGGCTATCGGGGCGCCGCGCATTACGTGGACCTCCCCGCTTCAGCCACGCCCGAGACGCTGGATGACCTGCTCCAGGACACCGCGGACAGCGACGACCTGTATGCCGCAGTGGTCCTGGAGGCCGACACGAAGCGGGTCAGGGCCTACAGCCGCAACGCCGGCGAAGTCGTGATCTTCGGAGAGGGCCTGAAGTTCGCCAGGGCCATGCTGAGCGACCAGGCGCCCGCCAACCGACGGGTCAGACGCGGCGCATTGATCTGGGTGCAGGCGCTGGGAAAGGACGCCTGGCAGATCGTGCAGATGCCCGAGGTCGAAGCGGCCCTGGTCTCGCTGGATCCGGCCGACGGCGCCATCCGGGCGCTGGTGGGCGGATTCGATTTCCAGCGCAACGAGTTCAACCGGGTCACCCAGGCCTCGCGTCAGCCAGGTTCGAGCTTCAAACCCTTCGTCTATTCAGCGGCGCTGGAGCGGGGCTTCACTCCGGCAACCGTGATCAACGACGCACCGCTCGTGGTCGATGCCAGCGAAACCGGGTCGGTCCCCTGGGAACCGAAGAACTTCGACGGAGATTTCGAAGGTCCGATGCGCATGCGCACCGCGCTCACCAAGTCGAAGAACCTCGTTTCCATCCGCATCCTGCAGGCCATCACTCCACAGTACGCGCAGGACTACATCACCCGTTTTGGCTTCGACCCCAGGCAGCATCCGCCCTATCTGACCATGGCCCTGGGCGCAGGCTCGGTGACCATGCTCGACCTGGCGGCGGGGTACGCCGTGTTCGCCAATGGCGGATACCGCGTCATGCCTTACTTCATCACCCGCATCGAGGACGCGCAGGGCAAGGTGCTTGCACGGGCCAAGCCGGTGGCGGCAGGACAAGGGGCGGTACGCGCTATCGATCCGCGCAACGCCTTCATCATGTTCTCCATGATGCAGGACGTGATCCGCGGCGGGACGGGCGCGCGCGCCCTGGAATTGGGCCGGGGTGATCTCGCAGGCAAGACGGGCACGACAAATGATCAGATGGACGCCTGGTTCGCCGGCTTGCAGCGCCACTTGGCCGCGGTGGTGTGGATGGGGTTCGACCGGCCGCGCTCGCTGGGGGGGGCAGAGACCGGCGCAGCCGCCGCGCTGCCAATGTGGATCGCCTACATGAGGCAGGTGTTGAGGAGCATGCCCGAAGAAGCGCCGGAGATGCCCGAAGGCGTGGTCGCCGCACGCATCGACCCGTTGACCGGGCTGCGCAATCCGGACGGCGACAGCGGCATGGTGGAGTACTTCTACGCCGAGAACCTTCCACCCGAACAGGAAGGCGGACGCGGTCCCCTGGCCCAACCCGGCCTATTGCAACAGGACGACGCCCGAAGCGACTTGTACTGATGGGAAAGGAATCCCCGGCGAACCGGCAGCAGATGCGCAGTCGGATCGCACACATGGCCGCCCGCATGATCGCCGAGGACGGCATCAGCGACTATGGCTTGGCCAAACGCAAGGCCGCCCGGCAGGCTGGTGCACCCGACTCGCGCAACCTGCCCAACAATGTAGAGATCGAGGAGGCACTGCGTGCCTACCAGGATCTCTACCAGGCGGACGAGCATCCGGAGCGCCTCGCGCGTCTGCGCGGATTGGCACTGGAGACAATGCGCCTGCTCGAGCCCTTCGAGCCTTATCTCACGGGATCGGTGTTGAGCGGCGCGGTGGGGCGGCACGGCGACATCCATCTGCAGCTATACACCGACAGTGCGAAGGATCTGGAGATCTTCTTGCTCAATCGCGGCATCCCGTTTCGCAATCGGGAAATCCGCATCTGGACCGGTGATGCGACGGATACGGTTCCCGATTTCGTGCTGACAACCGCAGACGCGGACATCCACCTCATGGTGCTGGCACCCTTGCACCGACGCATGCCGCTGCGCCTCTCGGCCGACGGCAGACCGCTGGAGCGGGCCTCCATCCAGTCGGTGCAGGCGCTGCTGGAAGGATCAGCGCAACCGCCGCAGCCGGCCTCTTGAAGCGGCCGACGCTGGCACTACGGCCTCCGGACTGTATTATTTGCCCGCATTACCGGCATACAATCCGCGGTGAATTCGCGCCCAATGTTCGGCGCGCGAGGTGCCGCGGCACGCGCCACACGAGAAAGACAGTTCGCACATGAAGGACAGCCCGACCGACCTCGACGATGTGCGCTATCAGGTCGATTCCGACGTCGAGGTCGCGTACGTCCTGCGCAGCCTCGCCCGCGGCAAGGCAGTGGTGACCGCGCACGTGAGCGGTTCCAAGGAATTCGCCGTCACCGCAGTGTTGGACGTGGACGTGCAGACCAACGTCGTCACCCTCGATGCCAGCGCTAACCTAGAACTGAACCAGCGCCTGATAGAAAGTTCTCCCGTGCGTTTCATCAGCAACGATGAGGGCGTGCGCGTGCAGTTTCAGGCACTGAAGGTGGAGAGCGCCCTGTTCAGGGGCCGCCCGGCGCTGCGGATCACCATCCCGCGCAGCCTGTACAAGATGCAGCGGCGCGAGTACTACCGCATGCCCACGCCAATCCTCAACCCGGTGACATGCTCGATTCCCCTGGGCGAGGAGCAGGTCCTGGAGAAGTCCTTGTCGGACATCAGCCTGGGAGGCATCTGCCTGGTCGGGGAGTTCGGGGAAGATCCTCCGGCCCTGGGCAGCATTCTCGAACGCTGCAGCATCGGGCTGGGCGCGATCGGCACCCTGCGCATCGACCTGTGCGTGCGCAACACCTATCTAATTGCCCTCAAGAACGGCACGCACAGCCGCCGCACGGGCTGCCAGTTCCTCGAAATCACTCCGCAGCAGGAAGCGATGGTCCAGCGCTACATCATCCTCCTCGAGCAGAAGCGCAAGGGCAAGCAGGGCTGACCTAGGCGCGCAGCCACTGCGCGGCATCCATGGCGAAATAGGTGAGCACGCCGTCGGCCCCGGCCCGCTTGAAAGCAAGCAGTGCTTCCAGAACGCACATGCGCTCGTCCAACCAGCCGTTCTGGAACGCTGCCTTGAGCATGGCATACTCGCCGCTGACCTGGTAGACGAAGGTCGGGACCGCGTATCGGTCTTTCACCCGCCGAACGATATCCAGATAGGGCATGCCGGGCTTGACCATGACCATGTCCGCCCCCTCGGCCAGGTCTAGGCCCACCTCCCACAGGGCCTCGGCACCGTTGGCCGGGTCCATCTGATAAGTCATTTTGTTGGCCTTGCCGAGGTTGGCAGCAGAACCGACCGCGTCGCGGAACGGCCCGTAGAAGGCCGACGCGTACTTGGCTGAGTACGCCATAATGCGCGCGTGGATGAACCCCTGCTGGTCCAGCGCAGTGCGCAGCGCCCCCACCCGGCCATCCATCATGTCCGAGGGTGCCACTATATCTACGCCTGCCTCGGCCTGAGTGAGCGCCTGCTTACATAGAATTGCAACGGTCTCGTCGTTGAGGATGCGGTTCTCCGCATCCAGTATCCCGTCCTGGCCATGGCTGGTGTAGGGATCGAGGGCCACGTCGGTCATCACTCCCAGTTCAGGAAATTGGCGCTTGAGTGCCTGCACCGCCCGCGGGATCAGCCCGGCCGGGTTGACTGCCTCAACCCCATCGGGCGTCTTGAGCGAGGGTTCGATTGCGGGGAAAAGGGCCAGCGCCGGTATGCCGAGGCTTAGGCAGCGCTCGGCCACCGGGATCAGGCGATCCAGGGAAAGCCGGCTCACGCCAGGCATCGACGGCACCGACTGGACCACCCCGCTGCCTTCGACGACAAAAACCGGATAGATGAAGTCGTCCGGGGTAAGCTCGTGTTCGCGCACCATCCGCCGGGAGAAGTCGTCCCGGCGCAGGCGACGCATGCGCCGTTGCGGGTAGCGGCCAAGGGTGTCCATTCGGGTTGCCTCTCTTCCTTCGATCTGGTCCGGGAAGTCGATCGGAACGGGGGAACTATTGGGATTCCCGCCGACTCTTAGCTACAGACGGTTACGTCTCCCGCTTTCCCTCCCTGAGCGGGTGCCTTGATCCCAAATTGAGGCTTTTACCCCCGGTTTTCCCCTTTGACCGGGGGTTTTCTTTTTTTGCCGTCCGATTCTACGCCGGGCGGTCGGGCGCATCATCGCACGCGCCGAGCTGCGCCACGATGAAGCGGCGCGCCTGATCGACCCCAAGCTTCGACACACTCGAGAACAGCTGCGCAGCGCACGCCGGATAATGCGCTGCCAAGGTATGGGAGACCGCCCGCAGCGTGCGCACTTGCTCCTGGCGGTTGAGCTTGTCGGCCTTGGTCAGCAGCACCAGGACAGGTTTGCCGGTCTGGGCGAACCAGCTAAGCATCTGCTTGTCCAGCTCGGTCATCGGGTGGCGGGCGTCCATGATCAGCACCAGCGCGCGCAGCGCGCGCCGCTCCTGCAGATAGCGGCTTAGCACCTGCTGCCACGCACGTTGTACCGACGCGGGCACTCGGGCGAAGCCGTATCCAGGCAGATCGACCAAGTAACGCTGTGCGCTGACCCGGTAGTAGTTGATCTGCTGCGTCCGACCGGGCGTCTTGCTCACGAATGCAAGCTGCTTGCGGCCGGTCAGCGCATTGATCGCGCTCGACTTGCCGGCGTTGGACCGGCCAGCGAATGCAACCTCGTTGCCGCTGTCGGAAGGAAGCTGCGACAGGCGCGCAGCACCGAACTCAAACTGTGCGTCGTGGAGCATGCCTGCGGGGAGATAGCGGAGTCGTCATGGCCCAGGGAAGAGCAAGTACGTTAGAATGCGCGCCGTGTAAGTGGACCGTCACGGTCCTGACGACAGGAGCAATGATGAAGTACCTGTGCGCAAGTTTGTTGCTCGCGAGCGTGTTCACAACGTCTGCGTTCGCGCAAGGCGGCAAACCCGATCTGGTCAAAGGACAGTCGATCGCCGCCGGCGTGTGCGCAGCCTGCCACGGGGCCGACGGCAACAGCCCGATTCCGACCAATCCGGTGCTCGCCGGCCAGCACCGCGAGTACACCTTCAAGCAGCTGCGTAACTACAAGGCCGGCGATCGCAAGAACGCGATCATGAACGGCATAGCCGCGAGCCTTTCCGATCAGGACATGCGCGACGTCGCCGCCTACTATGGCAGCCAGAAACCGGGCCAGGGCACGGCCCGCGATACCAAGCTGGTCACAGCAGGCCAACAGCTCTACCGTGGCGGCAACAGCGCCACCGGCACCGCCGCCTGCGCGGGTTGTCATTCCCCGAGTGGCGGTGGTATCCCCTCGCAGTATCCGCGCCTGAAGGGCCAGCACGCCGACTACACCGTCGCCCAACTCAAGGCATTCCGCGCCGGCGAGCGGGCGAACGACGAGAACGCGATGATGCGAGCGGTGGCGGCGCGCCTGACCGACCAGGAGATCGCGGCGGCCGCGGAATATGTGCAGGGCCTCAAGTAGCGCTCTAGCGCCGGCCAAATGCGCGGCCGGCCGCTTCGACGGTCTCGGCCAGATCCTTCTGCGTGTGCGCGGCCGATACGAATCCGGCCTCGAACGCCGAAGGCGCCAGGTAAATGCCCTCGTCTAACATGGCGTGGAAGAATCGGTTGAATGCCTCGCGGTCGCACTTCATCACTTCGGTATAGCTCGCCGGAGGCTGGGCACTGAAATAGAGCCCGAACATTCCCCCCACCGCCTGGGCGGAGAAACTCACGCCCGCCGCGAGCGCTTTCTGCTTCATTCCATCCACCAGCGTCCGGGTTGCGCGGCCGAGTGCATCGTAGAAGCCCGGCGCCTGCAACAGCGCGAGGGTGGCGCGGCCGGCGGCGACCGCCACCGGATTGCCGGACAGGGTACCTGCTTGGTACACCGGCCCCAGCGGCGCGATGCACTGCATGATATCGCGACGGCCGCCAAACGCTCCGAGCGGCATGCCGCCGCCGACAATCTTGCCCAGGGTGGTCAGATCCGGCCGGATGCCGTACAGGCCCTGCGCTCCGCGCGGACCGACACGAAATCCGGTCATCACTTCGTCGAAGATGAGCACGGCGCCATAGCGCGTGCAAAGCTCCCGCAACCCCTGCAGGAAGCCTGGCGCGGGTGCGACGAGATTCATGTTGCCGGCCACCGGCTCGACGATGATCGCGGCAATGTCCTTGCCCTGCTGGGCGAAGGCCTGCTCCACACCGGCGAGGTCATTGAAGTCGAGCACCAGCGTATGCGCGGTGACCTCCGGGGGAACGCCCGCGGAACTCGGCACGCCGAAGGTCAGGGCGCCGGACCCGGCTTTCACCAGCAGCGAATCGGCATGGCCGTGATAGCAGCCCTCGAACTTCACGATCTTGCTTCGGCTGGTGAACCCGCGCGCGAGCCGGATGGCGCTCATCGTCGCTTCAGTGCCGGAGCTGACCAGCCGCACCAACTCGAGCGAGGGCAGCAGCCGGGTCAATTCGCGCGCCAGTTCGTACTCCGCCTCGGTCGGCGCGCCGAAGCTCAGCCCGTCCGCAGCGGCCTTCTGCACCGCATCCACCACCGCCGGGTGCGCATGTCCCAGCACCATCGGCCCCCACGACCCGACGTAGTCGATGTACCGCTTGCCATCGGCGTCCCAGAAATACGCCCCCTGGGCACGCTGGAAGAAGATCGGCGTCCCGCCCACCGAGCGAAACGCGCGCACCGGCGAATTCACGCCGCCCGGAATGACCTGCTGGGAAAGCTCGAACAGCGCTTGGTTACGTGTGGTCATGATGAAGGGTGATCGGATGTACAAGGCTCGAAACAGCTGGCGAACGCGCACGCCGCGGCAAAGGTATCGGGCACGTGGAACAACGCAGTGATGACGGCGAGCGCGTCGGCGCCGCGCGCGATGAGCGCAGGCGCGTTCGCGGGCGTGATGCCGCCGATCGCCACCAGCGGCAGGGCGCTGCGTTCACGCGCCTGCCGCAGGAGGTCCAGCGGCGCACGCGCGGCGCCGGGCTTGACCGTGGATGGATGGAAGCTGCCAAACGCCGCATAGTCGGCGCCGATGGCCTGGGCATGGTCCAGGCGGTCGAGATCAGCGTAGCAGGAGACACCAACGATCGCGCGATCGCCCAGCACCTCGCGCGCGCGCTCGGGCGCCACATCGTCTCTGCCGACGTGCACGCCATCGGCGCCTATCGCACGCGCCAGTTCGATGTCGTCGTTGATGAGCATCGGCACGCGGTAGCGCCTGCACAACGCCAGCAGCCGTTCGGCCTGGCGCCGCTTCAGCCCGGCCGCGGCATCCTTGGCGCGGTATTGCAGCATCGTCATCCGGCCACGCAACGCCTGCTCGACGCGCTCACACAACCAGGCATCGTCGGCCGTGGCCGGCGTGATTCCGTACAGCCCGCTAATCCTGTTGCGCATCATCTTCGTCGTCACGCGCCCAGAACAGACGATCCGGGATGTGCTGTCCCATGCCTGGCCGATAGGCGAGGCTGAGCGCCTGCCACGTGTACTCCTGGGCATCGCGCACGGCCTCCGGGACGTCGAGTCCGTTGGCCAGCGTCGCGGCGATCGCGGAGGCAAGTGTGCAGCCGGAGCCGTGATAGCTGCCGGGCAAGCGCTGCCAGTTGTCGGTGCGCAGCAGGCCGTCGCGGCCGTAGAGGCTGTTGCGGACCTCGGCGGTGTTCTCGTGCGTGCCAGTGATCAGGACGTACTCGGCGCCTAGCGCGAGCAGACGGCGTGCGCACTCGTCGAGCGACGGATACTCGTTCTCGTCCGATTCTTCCTGCGCCAGGCGGCGCGCCTCGAGACTGTTTGGCGTGAGCACGGTGGTCTGCGGGATGAGCAGTTCACGCATGGCGAGGATCACATCCTCGCTCGCCAGTTCATCCCCACGCCCGGAAGCGAGCACCGGGTCGAGCACGAGCGGAACCTCGGGATAGTCCGACACGACCTCCGCGATAGCGGCGATGATCTCCACGCTGCCGAGCAATCCGATCTTGAACACGCTAACGGGCATGTCTTCCAGGACGCAGCGCGCCTGATCGGCGACCCACTCCGCATCCAGCGCCATGATCTCTTCCACGCCCACGGTGTCCTGCACCGTGATCGCGGTCACCACCGAGAGCGGATGGCAGCCGAGGCTGGACAAGGTGAGGATGTCCGCCTGCAGGCCTGCACCCCCGCTGGGGTCGGTGGCCGCAAACGTGAGGACGATGGGAGGCGATTCGGACATGCGGGGAGGAGAAACTGAGGAGGGATTTGTTAGAATTGCATTCTACTCCAACCGATCATCCCACCCCCCGATACCAACTCCGATGCCCCAGCAAGACGCGCGCGCCTATCGAACGTTCATGTGCCTCATCTGCGGATTCATCTACGATGAATCCGCCGGGCTGCCAGAAGAAGGAATTCCCGCAGGCACCCGCTGGGAGGACGTCCCGGTGAACTGGGTGTGCCCCGAGTGCGGCGCACGCAAGGAGGATTTCGAGTTGGTGGAGGTCTGAGCAAGCAGGAGGCACGTGTGCGAATCCTTCATACCATGCTGCGCGTCGGCGATCTCGAGCGTTCCCTGAAGTTCTACAGCGATGTCCTGGGCATGCGCGTGCTCCGGCGCAAGGACTATCCCGAGGGCAAGTTCACGCTCGCCTTCGTCGGCTACGGCGACGAGAGCGAGACCGCCGTGCTCGAACTGACCCACAACTGGGGCGTAGAGAAGTACGAGTTGGGCAATGCCTACGGGCACATCGCGCTGGAAGTCGACGACGCCTATAAGGCGTGCGAGAACGTCAAGAAACTGGGCGGGAAGGTCACGCGCGAAGCCGGGCCGATGAAGCACGGCAGCACCGTCATCGCGTTCGTCGAGGACCCGGACGGATACAAGATCGAGTTCATCCAACGCAAGACGGCTTGACGCGCCGGGGATCGACGCAGCCAATCAGCGCAGCGCGACCGCGGCATCGGCCAATCTCACGAAGTCCGCCACCGGCAGCACCTCGGGTCGCAAAGACGGGTCGATGCAGGCAGCTTCGAATGCCGCCTCAGGCACCGCGTCGCGCAAGCAGTTGCGCAGGGTCTTGCGCCGGTGCGAGAACGCCTGTGCGACGACGGCCGCAAACGTTGCGTAATCGCTTGCAATGCATGGCAGGGGCCGGTGCGGGGTCATCCTCACCACGGCCGAATCAACCTTGGGCGCCGGACGGAAAGCCCCTGGCGCCACGCGGAACAGGCGCTCGATCGAATACCAGTACTGCAGCATCACCGAGAGGCGGCCGTAGGTCTTGTCTCCCGGCGGCGCGGCCATGCGCTCGACCACTTCACGCTGCAGCATGAAGTGACAGTCGCGGATGCTCCCGATGCAATCGGTCAACCGGAACAGCAGGGGCGATGAGATGTTGTACGGGAGATTGCCGACGATGCGCAAAGCGTCCCCGAGCGAGGCGAAGTCGAAGCGCAGCGCATCGGCGACATGCACTGTCAGGCGCTCCGGCGTGAAGCGCACGGCAAGCTCTCCCGCGAGATCCCGATCGATCTCGACCGCGTCCAGGTGCGGCACTCGCTCCAGCAAGGGCCCGGTCAGGGCGCCCTGCCCCGGCCCGATCTCCACCAGCCGATCGTCTGGCGCTGGCGCCACAGCGGCGACGATCCT
>Ga0316626_10001306_pt1 | contig 11001 bp, 9 predicted proteins | sample OWC_Aug_T1_C1_D5_FD_207656 | JGI IMG/M metagenome (GOLD analysis project Ga0316626, IMG submission 207656) | Wetland soil microbial communities from Old Woman Creek delta, Ohio, United States - OWC_Aug_T1_C1_D5_A | ecosystem: Environmental > Terrestrial > Soil > Wetlands | place: USA: Ohio...
CCGCCGGCCGCTGCTGCTTTCAGGAAATCTCTTCGCTTAATTTCCATAGGTCAATCTCCCGTGGCCGTTATTTTTTACCCTTCTCGTCCTCACCCAGCTTGTTCGCAACCTTCGATGCTGCGGCGAAAGCTGCACCAGCCGCCGCGGCGGCGACCGCTACGCCGGCGATCGTCGCACCCTTGCCCTGCTGCTCCTGAGTATGCGGATAGGTATCCGGCGGCGTTACCATATGCAGGCTTGCCCTGCTGAAGAGCGGCTTGTGGAAGCCGATCCCCTCCTCCGTGCAGCCGAAGCACGGGTGGCCCGTTCCGACCGGCCACGTGCCGGCTCCCGTGTCGCCGAAAAGGATCGACGGGCAGTTGGCATGGGTCTCCGGCCCCTTGCAGCCGAGCTTGTAGAGGCAGTAGCCCTTCCGGTGATTGTCGTCTCCGAACTCGGTGGCGAAGCGGCCCGCATCGAAATGCGGCCTGCGCTCGCAGTTCTCGTGGATCAGTCTGCCGTAGGCGAACATTGGCCGGTTCTGCTTGTCGAGCTCGGGAAGCTTCTTGAACGTCAGGAAATAGAGCACGGTAGAAAGGAAGTTGTAGGGATTCGGCGGGCATCCGGGGATGTTCACCACCGGTTTGTCCGTGATGATCTTATGGACGGGCGTGGCGCCGGTCGGGTTCGGGTCCGCCGAAGGGACGCCTCCCCATGATGCGCAGGACCCGATGGCGATAATGGCCGCTGCGTCCTTGGCCGTATCCTTCAGGATGTCGAGAGCGGTCCTTCCGGCGATCATGCAGTAGATCCCGTTGTCCTTGACCGGGATCGAACCATCCACCACGAGGATGAACTTCCCCTTGTTCGCCTTGATGGATGCCTCACGGGCCTCTTCCGCCTGTTTTCCGGAGGGGGTGCTGAGGGTTTCATGATAATCGAGGGAAATGAGATCGAGGATGAGGTGTTCCAGGGTGGGATGGGTCGCCCGGAGAAGAGACTCGGTGCAGCCGGTGCATTCCTGAGCCGACAGCCAGATCACCGGCGGCCTCTTGGGATTGACGACCGCCTCGGCCATCTGCACACCCGCTCCGAGTGGCAGCCCCATGCTGGACGCCACAAGAGTGCAGTACTTCACGAAATCCCTTCGCGATACACCACCGATCTGCGGACTGAACACATCGAAGTCTTTGTTCTTCATACTTCCCCCTCATATAAGGAATAAGGATCTATCGCAGACGCAGTTTGTCGACCACGGTTACCTGCAGAACAATGCCATACGGCAGGCGATCAGGAGCTGTTGATGTATATTGTCAAAATAAAAGCATTGATCATGCCATTGGTATATGCTGTTGTTGTTACTTTTTATCAAATCGAATCATAGTGAAATTGCCAATCATTGTCAACTACTTGTTACCGCAGGGAGCACATTGAATGTTCACTGACGATTGTTGCATCATTTGTTAAATGTCTTCAGGATATACTCTGCTATCTCATGGGCATCACGGTCCGGCAGGATCTTGACGTCAAAGACGCTCATACCCGGCCCCGGTTTCCGCATGATCCCCACAATTTCCGTCTTGGTATTCACCTTGTTCGCTTCGCGGTCCTTTTTGTGAAGGGTCCTTTTCGGATTCACAATGTTGCCGCCGTCAGGATGGCAGACAGCGCAGTGCTCTTTGAAGAGCGCCTCGCCGGTCTTGACCGTGCTCGCCTCAGATGAGGGAACCGGCGCAGAGAAGGCCACAACAGCGGTACAGAGGAGCGCGCCAGTGGATAGGATCACAATTTTTTTCATGATACGTGAATTCCTTTCCGCAAGAAGGAGATCAAGCAATGCGGCAGAACGATCGAGAAAGCGAACAGGGAAGCGCGGGTAGGGGGAGCGAAAGCGGATGATCTTTTCCGTAACAGGTAATGGCTATTGAATGCAGTAGTGACTGCGGTCATAGGCAATAATCCTGAAGCAAGGGATCCGGCACCTCTCCCTCGCAGACATGGTTCGGGAGCATAATGCTTACTGCCAGTACCATCGTTCGTGTCAATAGCCGGGGAAGCTCGATACGTAATGCGGAACAACGGGTTAATTATATCGTAAAAAATGGATATTGCAAGGCGTGAGAGAAATAAAGTCGCGGTTTCAATCCCGCGCAACAGACCGCACGATGAGAAACCCCGATGCAAGGACAAGGATCCCGCCCGCCAGCGCACCGTATGTTGGCGTCTCGGAAAGGAACAGGGCTGCAAGCGGTATGGCGGCGAGCGGTTCCGTATATCCGAGAATGGCCGCGTGCTGGGCGATGACCTTCCGGAGCGCGCTGTAGTAGAGCAGCGGGGCAACGGTCGAGTGCATCACCCCGGTGACGGCAAGCAGCCCTATCGTCCCTGCCGTCAGGGCATGGGGCGTCAGGACCGCAAAGGGCGCTGTTACCACAGCGGTGATCCAGAGCACCATGAAGACCGCCTTGTGATGCAGCAGCATCTGGCTCATTTTCCGCGATATCATGATGAGCAGCGCGTAGGCGGCTCCCGAAGCGGTCCCTGCCAGGATCCCGCCGGTGTGATCGCCGCTCAGCGAGAATCCGCCGCTTGCTCCGACGATCAGGGTCATCCCGGTCATCGCGATCGGAAGCGAGAGAAAGGTGATCTTCTGCAGCCGCTCGTGGATCAGCACAGGGGCCAGCAGGGCAACAAAGACCGGAGCCGTGTAGTGGGTGAAGACGGCGTTCGATACCGTCGTGTGCCCCAGCGCATAGAAATAGGTCAGGTTGTTGGCAAGGGATGACAGGGCGAGAGCGGAGAACCACGGCCAGGCGCCGGCGATGCCGTCGAGATCGAGCTCTCCGCGCGCCGAGAGAACGGCGGGCACCGTAAAGCTCGCGATCAGCGCGGTGTAGAAAAGGATGAGGACGGGAGGGAGGCCGATCCAGCGGATCATCAGCCCCCAGGTGCTCCAGATGACCATTGCCGCGATGATCTTGAGGTAATGCTTCATAGGAAACAAAAGGAGCCAGAAGTCAGAAGCCAGAATCCAGAAGATCCGCGTCCTCCGCTTTCTGCCTGCCGACTCCTGGCTCCCGGCTACTGGCTCCTGACTCCCGCTGCCGGTATACGCTACGTCCCCATCTCCCAGGAGGCGAGATATTTCTTCTGCTCGGGGGTCAGCTTGTCGATCAGGATGCCCATGGCGTTGAGCTTGAGCCGGGCGATCTCCTTGTCGATGTCCTGCGGAACGGCGTAGACGTCGTTCTCCAGCTCCCTGCTGTTCTTCAGCATGAACTCGGCGGACAGTGCCTGGTTGGCGAAGCTCATGTCCATGACGCTCGACGGGTGCCCCTCGGCCGCGGCCAGGTTGATAAGCCTCCCCTCGCCCAGGACGTTGATCATCCTACCGCTTGGCATGGTGAACTCCTCAACGAACTCCCGGATGAGCCGCCTTTTTTTCTTCATCTTGTTCAGTGCGTCGAGGTCGATCTCAACATTGAAGTGGCCGGTATTGCAGACGATGGCGCCGTCCTTCATGGCACGGAAGTGCTCGGCACGGATCACCTTGATGTCGCCGGTGACGGTCACAAAGATGTCGCCGATCTTCGCGGCGTCGGCCATGGGCATCACCTGATAGCCGTCCATCACCGCCTCGATGGCCTTGAGCGGGTCGATCTCGGTCACGACGACGTTGGCGCCCATGCCCTTTGCCCGCATGGCCAGACCGCGTCCGCACCAGCCGTAGCCGGCAATGACGAAGACGGACCCCGCGATGAGCCGGTTCGTCGCGCGAATGATGCCGTCCATGGTCGACTGTCCCGTACCGTAGCGGTTGTCAAAGAAATGCTTGGTCTGGGCGTCGTTCACCGCGATGATGGGATACTGGAGCACTCCGTTGTTCGCCATGGCCCGCAGCCGGATGACGCCCGTTGTCGTCTCCTCGGTGCCGCCGATCACGTGGGCCAGCAGGTTCTTGCGCTGCGTGTGGAGCACCGAAACGAGGTCGGCGCCGTCGTCCATGGTCATCATGGGCTTCGTGTCCAGCGTCGCCTGGATGTGCCTGTAGTAGGTCTTTGCATCCTCGCCCTTGATGGCGAACACGGGAATCCTGTCATGCTTCACCAGCGATGCCGCGACGTCGTCCTGCGTCGAGAGTGGGTTCGATGCGCAGAGCACCACGTCGGCTCCGCCCGCCTTGAGCGTCTGCATGAGCGAAGCCGTCTCCGTGGTCACGTGGAGGCACGCTGCCAGCCGCACGCCTTTGAGCGGCTTTTCCTTCTGGAAGCGCTTCATGATGATGTTCAGCACCGGCATGCTCTGGTTCGCCCATTCGATCCTGAGCCTGCCCTTGTCGGCAAGCTTGATATCCTTCACATCGTATTTCATCTCTTCTCCTTTGGCCTGGTAGGTATTCTGCCTCTGAACACAACTGTAGGGGCACGGCGTGCCGTGCCCCTACAGGGTGGTCCTTCTTCCGCGCCGGTCCTAGACCCCGGCGTCCTTCTTGAGCGCTGCCGCCTTGTCCGTCCGTTCCCAGGTGAACTCGGGCTCGGTCCTGCCGAAGTGGCCGTAGGCCGCCGTTTTCCGGAAAATGGGCCTCCGGAGGTTCAGGGTCTGGATGATGCCCTTGGGCGTCATGTCGAAGTTCTTCCGGATGATCTCGACCAGCTTCTCCTGCGGGAGCTTGCCCGTGTTGAAGGTGTCGACGTAGATCGAGACCGGCTCCGGCACGCCGATGGCATAGGCAAGCTGCACTTCGCACTCGGTGGCGATGCCCGCGGCCACCATGTTCTTGGCAATGTAGCGCGCCATGTAGGACGCCGACCGGTCGACCTTCGTCGGGTCCTTGCCGGAGAAGCAGCCGCCGCCGTGGCTCCCCACGCCGCCGTAGGTGTCAACGATGATCTTGCGTCCCGTGAGGCCCGTGTCGCCCATGGGCCCGCCGGTCACGAACCTGCCGGTGGGATTGATATGGTACACGATGGTCTTCTCGTCCAGGAGGTCCTGGGGAAGGACCGGCTTGATCACTTTTTCGATGATGTCGGCGCGCAGCTGCTTGAGGTCCACGTCCGGGCTGTGCTGGCTCGAGACAACGACGGTGTGCAGCTTGAAGGGCCGGTCGTTCCGGTATTCGATGGTGACTTGGGACTTTCCGTCCGGCCGCAGATAGGGAAGAACTCCTTTTTTGCGCGCATCGGTCAGCTGCCGGCTCAGCTTGTGGGCCAGCATGATGGTCATCGGCATGAGCTCGGGGGTCTCATCGCAGGCATAGCCGAACATCAGGCCCTGGTCGCCGGCGCCTCCCGTGTCCACCCCCATGGAAATGTCCGGGGACTGCGCGTGCACCGCGGTGATGATCCCGCAGGTCTCGGCATCAAAGCCGAACTTTGCGCGGGTGTAGCCGATCTCCTTGACGACCTCCCGTGCCAGGTCGGGGATCTCAACGCGGGCCTTGGACGTTATCTCTCCCGCCACCATGATCAGACCGGTCGTGAGAAGCGATTCACAGGCCACCCGGCTCATCGGGTCCTGGGCAAGGTAGGCGTCGAGGACGGCATCGGATATCTGGTCGGCGATCTTGTCGGGATGCCCTTCGGTCACCGACTCCGACGTGAAGAGAAAGTTCCTGTTCGAGCTGCTCATCTCGTTGTTCACAGCCTCCTTCGGCTATTCTAAGGTTTCGCATTTATAGCACAGTTGCCGGTTTTGTCAAGATAAAAGTACGGCGCAGACACACAATATTGTAGCAGGCGGGCTTCAGACACCCAAGGGGTTTGAATGGACCGGAGAACGCTCCGGTTCGATCAGATCGTGACCTGCGGCTAAGCTGACGCCGGTGTCGGATCAGCGCTTCAGGTCCGCGGCGAGCTCCCTGAGCATGATGACCGGATCGAAGGGCTTGAGCGCCGGAAGGAAGCTGGCTGCGTTCGAAGGAGGTTCCGGGAGCCGCATCTCGAACTGCACGGCCCCTTTCGCCGGTATGGCCCCTCCCTGGGGCCGCACCGCCGCGGCGATGAAATGCTGCATCAGGTCATCGATCTTCATGCCGCGTTTCGCCATGATCTCGTAATCCCGCCTCGTGAACGCCTGGGCGCCGTTCAGCATCTTCATCTGGGAGATGACCTTCTGGTTGGCGTCATACACCTCCACCACGAGGAACCAGCCCGGTTTTTTCCTGTCCAGCGCGTTCTGAACGGTCCCGGCGATGATGAGATCGCCGCTCGCAGGATCGATATGGCCGGCGGCATTGACCACGGTCAGGCCGTCGGGCGTCATCTGCAGCCGGAGCTGCTGCGCAGCGTCCTGGCCCATCTTCTCCATGCTTCCGGTCAGGGCGCCGGCGGCATACACGGAGGCGAGTATCACCAGAACGGAGATCGCCAGCCCGGTCCTCTGAAGACCGGTCATGGGCTCCGAGAAGGACTCCTCCTTCGAATGCACCATGATCCTCCGGGTGATCACGAGGATGATGCTCAGCAGGAAGGAGATCACCAGCCACGCAGCTGAACGGGCGATGAGCGCGGCGCCATCGGCCCCTTTTCCCATCGCGAGGGAGATCAGGGCATGCACACCAAGGCCGATCCCGGCACCGATCACGGTGCCGATCAGGATGTTCACGAGAAAGAGGAGCTTCCTTCCGGCACCGGCCTGGATCGCGGCGACCACGAGACCGATGATGATGCCCATGCCGATGATCGCCGCACCTGCGGCAGCGGCAAGGGAAGCAATCGGCAGGGACGCGAGGACCGGTACGAACTTGACCAGCATGCTAAACCCGAAATAGACGAGCAGCGCCAGAGGGATGCCGCATACGATCCCGGCGATGGCGCCGGTCGCGCTCCCGGATGCGAACGGGTGGATGCCCGTTTGGCGGCGGCTTGCGGCGCGCGGCAGCGGTTCCTCCGCCTCGTCTGCGCCGCTGCCCCCGGGTATGGCCAGTGCAGCGCCGAGGTCCAGGTCCTCTTCCGGCTCCGGTCTCGCGGGAGCCTTGGGTGCAGCGTAGGCCCGCGCCGCGGTCCGGGACTCCTGAGAGGCCGGCTCCTCGCCGAACGATGGTCGTGGGCTTTCCTGCGGCCCGCGCACCTGATCTGAAGAAGTACCCTCAGGCGGCACGGCAGAGAGCGGTTCCTTTCCTGCGGCCGCAGATTCGAAGGGTGACTTTCGTGCCGGCTCCGAGATGATGTCTGCCGGGAATGCGAACGCTTCCTCGGCCGCCTTTTCCTCCTCCGGGGAGATGCTGATCTCCGGACCGGCACCCTGCCCCGCCTCGGCCTTCAGGTCGGCGAAGGGATCGGTCTCGAACGATCCCGCGGACCGATCGGCGCCGGAAGCCGCCTCGTGGGGCGCGCTGAAATCGAAGTCATCAAGGCCGGTGGAAACGGGCGGCTGTTGCGTTCCTGTCTCCTGTTCCTCGAAAACGCTTTTCGGAGCAGACGCCGCAGCAGCCTCAGGCTGCTGGGGAGGGGCGGCGGGCGGCGCCGGGGGAACGACCGGCTGGGGCTCCGGGCGCGGAGCGGAAGTCTCGGCAGCGGTTTCCCGCGCAAGCTTGTCGCGTTCGAGGTCTTCCTTGAGGACGGTGATGACGTCGCCGCATTGCGAGCATTTGAACCGGATGCCCTTCCCGGCGATCTTCTCATCGGCGATGCGGAACAGCTTGCTGCACGTCTTGCAACGGATATCCATACGGAGCGGTCTCCTGGCAACCCGGGCACGCAGAGGCACGGGGACGTTCACACGCCGCTATTGTAATACATTTACCGGTAAATTTCCACTTGTCTATTTTTATTTTTCTTCCGTTTCCTCGTGCTGGACGGTCCCGTTCTCCGCCGGGATGGCGTACTCCCCGGACGCCCACCGGGCTAGGTCGGCGGTCCGGCACCGCTCGGAACAGAACGGCCTGAAAGGATTGTCCTCCCAGGCCGTCTCTTTTTTACATTGAGGACATTTGATCAGCATGGTCATATCGCGTATTTCGTCAGCCAGCAGCAGGGAGGTACCTGTCTCTCTCCTGAATTCTCACTTCAATTCATAGACCATCGGCACTTCCACCCACCCGCTCACATACGGCATGGGCGCCGCCCGGTACACCGTTCTGACCGACGCTTCGTCAAGGATCTGCACGCCGGAGCTCCTGACAACGTTCACCGTCTCGACATCCCCCGAGGGAAGCACCTTGAATTTCACGAGCACCGTGCCCTCGATGCCGTGTTCTCGTGCAAGACGCGGGTAGGTCTTGGCCCGCTCGATGGCGCTGCGGAAGAGCTGCAGCTGATCGAAGGAGATCCCCCCGCCCGAATCGCCGGCATTCTTCCCCGGCAACGCTCCCGATCCATCCTCCCCCTTCATGCCTCCCCCTCCGGGAAACGTGGGAAGCGCCGCCAGGTCCGGCATCACGGCTTCCCGGAAAGGTTCGGCAGCGGGGCCTGCCACAGCAGCTGGCTGCTCGATGCCGGCTGCAGACGGCGACGGCACGACGGTGCTCGCCTGCTCCGCGATCTTTTTTCGTGCACCGGCTGCATTCCCTTCTCCCACGAGCGATACCGTGATCGACCGGAATGTGTCCCCCTGAAGGAATCCGCCGTAATGGGCGAAGGCGAGGGCGCCGCCGAAGACCGCAGCATGCACGGTCAGGGACAGAACGAAGGCCCAGGAAAAGATTGTACGACACTGCTTCATCACGGCTCTCCGCACTCCCGCGTCTCCGGATCAGAAGGAGAACGATACCCCTCCGCGGATCTCCTTGGGCGGCATGGGATATCCCTGGACCGCCTCATACTTCCGGCCGAAGATGTTCGTCGTGGCAAAAAAGATCTCCCCGCCTGCTCCCTTGCCGATCTTTTCCGCTACCTTGGCGTCATAGACCGAATAGCGCCAGGCCGGCTTGCCTGGCTCCACGTAATTCTCGACCGCCCGTCCCTCGATGGTCAGGGTGACACCCTTCTCCGGGAATATCGTGAGGGCGCCTTTCAACTGCTTCCTCGGGATCAGGTAATATATCTTTTGCCCGGTCGTCTCGTCAACAGGGTTCAGGTAGGTATAGTTCGCTGACAGCGCGACGAGCGAGGCGACCCGGTACGCTGCCTCTGCCTCCATGCCCCTGATGCGTGCCTTTCCGATGTTCTCCGGCTCCATGGGGTACACATTCCAGTTCCATTGGATGAGGTCGGTGACCTTGCGGTCGAACCCGGCGATCTTGACGGTCAGCTCCTTGCCCAGCTGCTGCTCCACGCTGCCCTCATACTCCTTTGCGGTCTCCGGTTTGAGGTTCGGGTTCCCCACGCCCCATGATGCGTTGAAATAGAGGTCATTGAACGTCGGCGCCCGGAAGCTCTTGCCATAGGATGCACGGAAGATGGTCCCGGTGCTCTTGAGCGCATACCGGCCGCTGGCCTTGGGGCTGAACTTCTCTCCGTACACGGAATGATCGTCATGCCGGCCCCCGACCACGAGGATGAGCGGCTCACCGATGCTGATCTCATCCTGGAAGTAGTATGCCTTCAGGGATGCGGAGTGATCGGAAGCGCCGTTCTGGGCGTCAAAGCTGTCGAGATGGTCCCGCCTGACTTCATAGCCTGCTGTCAGCTGGTTCCACGATGCAATAAGCCAGGTAAGCTGCGCCTCGCTGCCGTTGCTTTGGGACTCGTATCGGTTGTTCGTCGGCGCCGGAAGCAAGGTGATGAAATCAATCGTATCGGGGTCCTGGAACCCGAGGTCGTCCTGCTTGCGGTAGCCGGATACCTTGAGATCGAGCGATTGTCCGATCCTGCCCCGATAGGCGGCGCTGAACACCCGGTTCCGCTCCTGTTGACGTGCATGAGGAGTAAGCCCGTAGATCGTCGAACCGGGGGAGCCGAGGTCCTTTTGCAGGTAATTTGCCGCCACTTCCAGAGAGGAGGTCTTGGAAAAGTCGTAGCCGGCCTTTCCGCCGAAGACCCATTGGTACAGATCGCTGTTCACCCGGTACCCATCCGATGTCTCGCGCTTCCCGGAGACGGCATAATACCAGCCGCCCTTCCTGCCGTCTCCGCCCAGGTAGATCGAATCGTACCCATGGCTCCCGATGGCCGCGCCGACGGTGCTCTTGGCCTCCCGGGGCTTCTTCGTGATGATGTTGATGACGCCGCCGACGGCGTCGGACCCGTAGAGGGCGGACGCCGGTCCCCGGACGATCTCGATCCGGTCTATGTCCTCCACGGACACAGGCAGGAACGACAGATCGAAACCGCCGTCCCGCGACGAGTTCATGCGGGTCCCGTTCAGAAGCACCAGGACCTGGGACGAGTATGCTCCCCGTATGCTGAGCGATGCGACCGACCCGGGTGTTCCGTAGTCCCCGATGTTCACGCTCACGGCGTTCCGGACCGCCGTGGCGACATCGATCGCTCCGGACCGCTTGATCTCCTCGCCGCTCACGATCGTGATGCTTTGGGTCACATCCCGCAGGTCCTTTTCCGTTTTCGTCGCCGTCACGACCACTTCTTCCAGTCTGACACCCCCTTCCTCTGCCGCAAGCAGTGAGAACTGTCCTGTTGCGATCACCAGCAGACAACCGATACCGACCACTGTTTGCTTCATCGTAAAGCATCTCCTTCCATCGAGGTTTAAGGGAATGAGAGGTCTCCTGGCTGAGGACCGTCTACTTGCCTGCCTTCCCATCCCGTTGCGGGACAGTGGCGATCGGTCAACGCCTCGTCGCTTGTCGCTCGTCCCGGCGTTGAGGGGCTTTCGTTTCCATCACAGTTGCGTGGCAGCGGGGGATTTCCACCCCCTTCCGCTTCGTCATTCCCTGTTGTGTCGTGTGTTATTGATGCGTCGTGATGCATCCGATCCGCCGGATGCTCGCCTCCACCTCCTTTCGTCGTGAATCAAGGAGCATTGACCTGGAAAGATTTTACGTCGAGGAAGCGGTACCCGCCCCGCTCGACCGTCTGCGCATCGGTGATCTCGATGCTCCCCCGGAACAGCGGACCTCCGACGACGAGTGTATGATACTCGCCCCGTTCGCCGCAGGGATCCACGTGCGGCCGGGCGGAGAGA
>Ga0316626_10001308_pt1 | contig 10995 bp, 9 predicted proteins | sample OWC_Aug_T1_C1_D5_FD_207656 | JGI IMG/M metagenome (GOLD analysis project Ga0316626, IMG submission 207656) | Wetland soil microbial communities from Old Woman Creek delta, Ohio, United States - OWC_Aug_T1_C1_D5_A | ecosystem: Environmental > Terrestrial > Soil > Wetlands | place: USA: Ohio...
ACCTTGGCGGGATAAAAAGATTTGACTTTCTTTTTTGAAGGTGTGAAGATAAGGCAGCTATGGGCCAGCAGCAGTCAGCCGGCCTATCGCTGATTGCTTTTGGCTTTTTGTCTTATGCCGTCGGCGAGGGAAGGGGGTGCAAATCCCCCGCTGCCCCGCAACTGTAAGCGGAACGAAACCCACAGGGAGCCGCAAGGCGCATGGCCTAGGGTGCAAGGGGACTAAAAACCTTTAGCCTTTGACCTTGAGCCTGATGCCGGCTCCGGCCACTGGACCCGGTCCGGGAAGGCGTGGGAAGTTCGCTCGCCGGAGCGAACGCGTAGGATGCCGCGAGCCAGGAAACCTTTTCGACGGGATGTTCATAGGCAATCCTTCCGCGGGGAAGGGTGGGCGCTTGCGGTGTGTCTACTAACCCCAACCTCTTCCCGGGAGGTTGGGGTTTTTTTCGCCGCGGAGAGCGCAAAGACCGCGGAGATTTATAATTCGGAAATAAAAAAATCCCCTCTCGCAAGATTGCAGGATTGGGAGAGGGTTTTCAAAGTTCCGGGAGAGGCCGGAGCGGCGCACGCCTTCTTTGGCGAGGATAAATTGAACGAAGAAAAAACACGGTTATACCTGACCCGCCACGGGGAGGTGGTCAACCATGGGGTTTATAACGGCCAGACGGATGTGGATATAACCCCGGTCGGGGTGCGGCAAATGGAGAAGCTCAGGGGTCTTCTTCAGGACAAGCCTTTGAAAGCGGTTTATTCCAGCGATCTCTTGCGGACGAGAAAGGGGGCCGAGATTATCGGCGCCCCGCACGGGCTCAAACCGGAGAGCTTTGTCGAGTTCCGCGAAGTAAATTTCGGCCGCTGGCAGGGCCTCACGTACCCGCAGGTTATGGAGCGGTACCCGGCGGATATTCCCCAGTGGATGAACAACCTGGAGACGTTTCGAATCCCCGAGGGGGAGAGCCTGGCCGATGTCCGGGAAAGGGCTATGCCCACGCTGCGCGGGCTTATTGAACGGCATCGCGGGCAGGAGTTCCTCCTGGTCTCGCACGGGGCGCTGAACCGCCTTCTCATCGCCGAAGCCCTGCGGCTTCCTTATGCCCACCTTCTGCGAATTGAACAAGAATACGGCTGCCTGAACATCATCGAATATACTTCCTCCTGGGCGTTTATAAAGCTGCTGAATGGGTGAGATTTTGAGAAATTTGATTTTCGGCGCTCTTTTCTTTTTCCTGAATTCCCCGTCTTTTGCCGCGGTGTTCGAGGACGAGATCGGCCGAAAGGTGGAGATCCCCGGGCCGCCGCAGCGGATCATCTCCGTCGCTCCGAGCGTAACGGAGATTCTTTTCGCCCTCGGGCTCGGAGAAAGAATCGTCGGGGTGAGCAACTACTGCAACTTTCCTCCCGAGGCGCTGCGGAAAGAAAAAGTGGGCGGTTATATCACACCTTCCCTGGAAAAAATCCTGGCGCTTCGTCCGGACCTGGTTTTTCAGACAGCGGATGGAGATCTGAAGGCTTTCGTAAACCGTCTGGCCGGCTTCGGGATCCCGGTGTACATCACCAACCCCCGTTCCGTTGCCGAAACCCTGAAAGCGGTTTTGAAAATCGGCGAGGCGACGTTTTCTTCGCCGGCGGCCCAGGTTCTTGCCGAAGGGATGAGGGCGAAAATGGCCGGGATCCGGGACAAAATCGCGGGGCGCCCGCGCCTGAGGGCGCTCCACGCCATGTCCGTAGACCCGTTGATCAGCTCCGGGAAAGAGACCTTCGTTCACGACCTGATCCTCCTGGCCGGAGGGGAAAATATCGCCGCCGACGCAAAGGGGAAACACCCCCTTCTCAGCATGGAGGAGGTGATTGCCCGGGACCCGCAGGTGATTCTTCTATCCTCCATGCTTTCCAACGAGCCGATGACTGCCCAGAAGCAGGCGCTGGGGCGATACCGGGAGATATCCGCCGTGCGCGCCGGCCGGATTCAGGTGATCCAGGCCGACCTGATTTTGCGCCCGTCGCCGCGGATCGTGGACGGGCTGGCCGAGGTGGCCCGGGCGATACACCCGGAAGCTTTTCCGTGATGGATGTCCGGGCTCAGGATCAGCGCAGGGAAGAAATCATTTTCTCTCCCGGGCACCGGCACGGATTAGGGTTTTCATATGTCTTCCTGGACCTTCAAAAAGTGGGTTTTCTGGATTCTCTTTCTAGCGTCGGTCCTGGCCGTGGCGGCCGGCGTCGCCGTTACGGTTGGGGCGGTTTGGATCCCGCTTGGCAAAAGCGGGTCGATCTTCCTCCATTATTTGGCGGGGCGGGGCGGCGCTCCGGAGGGCCTGGACCGGGAAGCGGCGATCCTCCTGGAGCTCCGGGTGCCGCGGGTCGCTTCGGGCGCCTTAGTCGGGGCGGCTCTGGCCTTGTGCGGCGCCGTTCTCCAAGCCCTCCTGCGCAACCCTCTCGCCGATCCCTATGTCCTGGGGATTTCCAGCGGCGCCGCCCTGGGAGCGGTCCTGGCCATTCTTTTCGGGCTGGGGTCGATTGCCCTGGGAGCTTATGCCGTTCCGGTGGCTGCTTTTTCCGGCGCCCTTCTGACGCTGCTCTTCGTCTACTTCCTGGCGCGGGTGCAAGGGCGGGTTCCGGCGCAGACCATGCTCCTGGCGGGGTTCATCGTCAGCGCCTTCTTTCTGGCCATCATCATGTTCCTGATTTCCTGGACCAGCGACGAGCGCCTCTTCCAGGTCACCTTCTGGCTGATGGGTAACCTGGAATACATGGCTTCCAAGCCCCTGGGAGGAATTTTTCTGTACCTGCTGATCGGGAGCGCCGTTCTTTTTTCGCGAGCGAAGGACTTGAACCTGGCGGCCCTGGGAGAGGAGACGGCTTCCGAGTTGGGCGTGGAAGTGGAACGGCTTAAGAAAATAACCTTTGTTTCCGCTTCGCTGATTACCGGGGCGGTTGTTTCCGTGAGCGGACTGATCGGTTTTGTGGGCTTAGTGGTTCCCCACTTAGTGCGCATGATCTGGGGGCCGGACCACCGGTTTCTCTTGCCGGGTTCGGCCCTGGCCGGCGCCATTCTGCTGGTCCTGGCGGACACGATCGCCCGGACGGTCCTGGCCCCTTCGGAGGTCCCGGTCGGCGTCATCACCGCCCTGGGGGGGGCTCCCTTTTTTGTGTATCTCCTGAGGAGGAGAGGACTTGGCGGCAATTCTTAGAGCGGAATCCGTTTTCTTTCGATATCCCGGGAGAGAGATTTTCCGCGATCTGAGTCTGTCGCTGGAGGAGGGCGAGATCGTCGGGCTGATCGGGCCGAACAGCTCCGGCAAGACCACCCTTTTGAAGATTCTGGACGGCATCCTGGCCCCCGACCGGGGGGAAGTTTTGCTGGGCGGGAAAAAAGTCCGCACCCTGCCTCGATCCGAGATTGCCCGGACCATTGCCGTCGTCCCGCAGGAAATGGAGGTCCCCTTTTCCTTTACGGCGGGGGAGATCGTGCTCATGGGGCGGGCTCCCTACTTAGGCCGATTTGCCTGGGAAAAGAAGAAGGACCTGGACATCGCCCGGGAAGGCATGGCTCTCACCGACGTGCTGGATTTGGAGAAGAGACCTTTTTGGGAGCTGAGCCAGGGGGAAAAGCAGCGGGTTCTCATGGCCCGGGCCCTGGCTCAGGAGCCGAAGATTATTTTGCTCGACGAACCGACTTCGCACCTGGATATTAACCACCAGGTGGAACTCAACGAGCTGATCCGCCGGCTTAACGAAGACCGGAACCTGACGGTCCTGAATATCTCCCATGACCTGAATCTGGCCGCGGAGTATTCGCGCCGGGTCGTCCTCCTGCACCGCGGGGCCCTTTTCGCGTCCGGCTCACCCGCGGAGGTTCTGACCGAAGAGAACATCCGGCGGGTTTACGAGACAACCGTGCTGGTGGAGAGGAACCCCCTTTCGGGGGCCCCGCGGGTAGTCCCGATCGGAAGACCCCGCGAGCCCCAGGCCCTGCGGCGCGGGGCTGTTCATATTATTTGCGGGGCCGGAAGCGGGATTGATTCCGCCCGGCGTCTGCTCCTGCGGGGATTCCGCGTTTCCCTGGGGGTTCTGAACGTGGGAGATACGGACCAGAAGATGGGGAAGACCCTGGGGCTGAACATGGCCTTAGAAGAGCCCTTTTCCCCGATATCGGAAAAATCATATCGGGAAAACCAGGAATTGATCCGGGGCGCAGACCGAATCGTGGTGGAGAAATTTCTCGTCGGTAAAGGGAACCTGTTGAACCTGCAGGCCGCGATCGAGGGTCTGCAAAAAGGAAAGAAAGTTATCGTTTTGGAAAACGACCTGGCGTTTGATTTTAGCGGCGGCGAGGCCGCGAGCTGCTACCGGAAGCTGAAAGAGGGGGGGGCGGTTTTTATCCCCGACCACTCCCGTTTATTGGAGGAGGTTGAGAAAGACCTGTCCTGAAGGCTCCAGCGGAAGGGGGTGCGAATCCCCCGCTGCCCCGCAACTGTGAAGGGAACGAAAGCCGCAAGAAGCCGCAAGGCGCGAGGAGCAAAGGAAGGATTCCTTTTAGCCTTGAACCTTTGACCTTGAGCCCGCGGCTCCGGCCACTGGACTCCGTCCGGGAAGGCGTGGCGAGTAGACCGCCCTGAGCCAGGAGACCGGAGCTTTTCGGGAAAACTTTCAAATCTTTCGAGGGAAAGGAAGAAAAAATGGCCAAAGGAAAAATGGGGCGGGTTCTTTTCATCGTCATGGGGTTCCTGAGCATTTTCAGCGGCGCCTGGGGGGCCGAGGTTGAATTGGGGCAAGTGGTCGTCACCGCCACGAAGACCGAAATCGAGATCAGCGAGTCGCCGCAGGCCATCGCGGTCATCACCAAGGAAGAAATCCAAAATTCCCCGGATCGTTCCATCGGCGAGCTCGTTCAGCGAACTCCGGGAACGCTGGTGACAAAATATGGCTCCATGGGGTCCCTGTCCCTTCCCCAAGTCCGGGGATCAAGCGCCGGCCAGGTTTTGATCCTTGTGGATGGCAGGCGGGTGAACGATGCCCAGAACGGCCTATACGATCTGAGCGCGCTGCCGGTAACCAGGGATGAAATCGAGAGGATTGAAATCCTGCGCGGCGGCGCTTCCGCTCTTTACGGGGCCGACGCCGTGGGCGGGGTGATCAATATCATCACCAAGGCGTCAACGCCCACGCCTTACACCCAGGCCGAGGCTTCGTACGGCCGCTTCGACAGCCAGCAATATTCCGTCGTCCATCGCTGGAAACCGGGCCCTTTCCGCTATGGCTTTTCCTTTGCCCGGGAAAGCTCGACGGGACACCGGCCAAATAGCGATTACGACGCCTGGATTTTAGGCGGACAGGCGGGCTGGGAACTGGGCCCGCAGACGGAAGTCGGGTTCTCTGCGAAGTATATCAACAAAGAGATCGGCGTCCCGGGGCCGATCGCCTTTCCGGATCCGGACGACCGGCAGAAGGATGACAATACCCTCCTGGACCTGACCTTCCGGACCCAGATCACTCCGAAATTGAAGGTCCACTTCAAGGGCTTTTATAATTATTACCGCAACACCTTCGACGCGGGAAGCCAGGGGGTTTTCAGCACCGGCCCCCCTTCGCTCAATAAAAGCCAGGCTACGGGGGGCGATCTTCAGGCTACTTATGGACTGGGCAGCGCCCACCTTTTCACGGGCGGGGTGGAGGGCGTCGAGGATCGGGTGAACAGCTCCGCCTTCGGAACGCAGCGGGCGACCCGGGCGGCCGTCTACCTCCAGGATGAAATCGAAGTGCTCTCGTCCCTGACGGCCACGCTCGGCTTGCGCTTCGATGCGCATTCGATTTACGAGGAACAGTGGAATCCGCGCGTCGGGCTTCTCTGGCGGCTGCCGTGGGAAAGCCGGGTACGGGCCTCTGTGGGCCGTTCCTTCCGGGCGCCCACGTTTAACGATCTTTTCTGGCCGTCTTCGGCTTGGACCGCCGGGAACCCGAATCTCCAGCCGGAGACCGCCTGGAACTACGAGGCGGGGGTGGAAAAGAGCTTTGAAAAATGGGCCGTGGCCAAGGTCACCGGTTTTTACCGGGAGGTCGATGACCTGATCAACTGGGCGGCGGGGCCGGATTTCGTTTTTCGGCCAAGCAACATCGACTCGGCGGAGATCTGGGGGGTCGAAGCGGAAGCGGTGCTCTATCCCGCAAAAGGCTGGTCGCTTCCAGTGAACTACTCTTTTCTTTACCCCCGGGATAATAAAACCGGGGACCCTATTCCTTTCCGGCCCAAGCACATGGTGAATGCCGGAGTTGAATATGTTTCTTCCCTGGGTTTGAAAGCAAATATAAAAGGACGATATGTTCGTTACTACGTGACCCAAACATCGACCCTCAACAAAGACTATTTCGTTTTGGACGGCAGGGTCGCGTATGAATTTCCGGTTTACCAATTGTTTCGGGGAGAAGTCTTCCTGAATCTGGCTAATGCGTTCGACGCAGAGTACGAGGTTGTCGAAGGCTACCCGATGCCTCCGCGGTCCCTGAGCGCCGGGGTGACGTTTACGTTTTAAGCGGATACTCACCGCAGATCGCGCAGAGACATATAATTCGGAAATAAGAAATCTCTCCCCTTGAGAGAAGATAAGGATTGAGGGGCCAGAGTTGCATATCCTATATTTGTAGTGGAAGACAGGAGTGCTGTCGCTGCGCTCTCCGCGGCAAAGGGTTTTTATGCGGCGCTTTTTTTTCCTCTCCCTTTTTCTGCACGGCCTCATGCTGATGCTGCTCTTTTCCTGGGAGATCCCCCTGGCGGGGAAGATCCCGCCCAGAAGCATTATTCAGGTTTCCCTGATTGAAAAAGGAGAGGAACCCCCCCCGGCCCCTAAAGTTGAAAGGACGGAGGAGAAGCGGAAGGCGGAAAAAAGGATCGTGAAAAGAAAGCCGGTTCCCCCCCGGGAGCCGAAGGAAATAAGGAGAGAAATTCCGAAGGATCCGCCGAAGGAAGAACCGCCGGCAAAGGACCAGATATTGCAGACTGAACCCGATCTTCAGGTGAAAAGGAATGAACCCATTTTCAATCTCCCGGCCGCAGGGTCCGTCCAATCATGGGGAGAATTTACGGGAGAGGGGGCAAAGGGTTCCGGAAAGGACGAGAATAAACCGGCGGGGCAAGAAGGGGAGGGAGCGCTTCGGGTGGTTTCCTTGAATCCCGGCTCCGGGAAAGAAGGAATTGCTGGCGGCGCAGAGAAGGCAGCAAAGGCCTCCGGAGGGGAGGGCGGGAGTCTGGCCAGCATCCCCTCCGGATCTTCTTTTTCCGAGGGCGATTCGGTTCTCTCCCAGATCATCCGCCGGATTGAACAAGCCAAACGTTACCCTCGGGCGGCGCGAAGGATGGGAATCGAAGGAACGACCGTGGTGCGGTTCAAGCTCAAACCCGGCGGTCAAGTGGAAGCCGTGGAGATTGTAGAATCTTCCGGCTCGGATATTCTGGATGAGGCCTCCCTCAAAACCGTCCGCGAAGCCGCGCCTTTGCCGTACAAAGAGGGGTGGCTGAAGGTGGGCATCGTTTTTAAAATTCTTTAAATTTTTTCACCACGGAGAGCACAGAGCACACAGAGATAAAATAATTTTGGGTTAAGGGCAATATCAGGCATAGGCAAGTGTCATTATGTTGGTAAAAGTTCAACGATTTTTTGAGAACCGGGCGCTTGCTATATTTTTACGTTTCAGTTTTTTGATTAGGATTTTCTCTGTGTTCTCTGTGGTGAGAATAAAATGAAAAAAGAATGGATTTTTGAGGAAACCGCCGTTGAGTCTTATGCCGGCTACAAGGGGGAAGAAACCCCCAGGGCATTTTATTATGGGGGCCGGCGGATTGAAGTTAAGGAAATCCTGGACCGTTGGTATGAAGGCGGCATCGATCCTACCGGGATCACCCACGATTACTTCAAGGTGAAAACAGCGGAGGGAGTTAGGGTCCTCTTGCGATATACCCCCCGCTTCCAGGCCTGGACCGTCTGTCTCCAGGCACCCGCGACCCAGGACGCGGACCATTGAGGCTTTCTCTCCATGGATTTAAAAGATGATTTCCCCTGTGAACCCGCTTCCCAACCCGGCCGGAAACCGGAAGAGGTCCGGGATTTCAGCATCCCCGTCAACCCTCTCGGGCCGTCTAAAAGGGCCGAGAGAAAAATGGTTAAGAATCTCTCGGCGGCCTTGCGCTTTTCCGAGGCGCCCGACCGCGATTTGTCCGAAACCTTGGCCCGGTTTCACGGGTTATCCGCAGAGGAAATTCTTCTGGGGGCCGGGGCGACCGAGTTCGTCCGGTTTCTTCCCCGGGCACTTTTGGTCCGGCGGGCCCTGATGGTTACCCCCATTTCCGGCAAATATGAGAAGGCCCTCGAGGCAATCGGGCACGACCTCCAAACCCAAATCGACTACTTCGAAGCGCAGGAGGAAGACGGCTTCGAGGTGGATGTGAACGGGCTGATTTCCTCGCTGACTCACGGCTACGATGCGCTCTACCTGTCGAACCCAGGGTTTCCTACGGGGATCCTGACGGCAAAAAAAGACTTGGACCGGGTCCTGGCCCAAACCGAGCGGCATCGGACCTGGTTTGTTCTCGACGAAACCGCCATTGACTTTGCAGAAGAGGATTCCCTGAAGGATCGGGTGAAAACGTCCTCCCGCCTGCTCATCCTAAGGTCCTTCTCGAATTTCTTTGCCATTCCCGGATTGCGCGTCGGATACCTGCTCGGGAACCGGGAAGCGATTCAGAAAATCCGGGATCCATTTCCCTCCCGGACCGTGAACGCCCTGGGGCAGCTTGCCGCCGCCGAAAGCCTGAGAGACCAGGCCTATATCCGCCGGACCCGGGAGTGGGTGCCCAAAGAAATGGAACGTTTTGCGCAAAGCCTGCGGTCCATCCCCGGGTTTGTCCCCTATCCGGCAGCCGCTGATTTTATCCTGGTCCAGCTTCTTCCTTTCCTTGGAGTCGACGGCGGGTTGCTTGGCGAAGAACTTCTCAAACAAGGCGTGCGGATTGGCGATTGCGGTGCGCACCGACTCCTCGCCTCCTATTTTATTTTCATCGCCTTGCGCTCCCGGCGGGAAAACAACCTCCTGATCAAAACGCTCCGCAAGGTCACCGGGGATCTTCCGGCCCGGCGAAGCGCTGCGGCAAATACCGGATAAATTCCTTCCCGCTCGCCTTCCAAATCATCCCCGCTCGAAGGACCTAAGCAAAAATCATTGAAATCGTTTCCCCTTTTTATGGAGCGTTGATAAGCGCTTCGCAAAAAGAGTTTCAAAAAAAGCTTGACAATAAATCCCCAAATATTGTAAACACTGACTGTCCAAGAGAAAAACTTGGGAACGTTGCCGTTCGCGCAGATCGTAGCGTTTCTTTTGCACCAGCCCTTTCCTGAACCTTAACCGCTTTTAACAATTTAGGGAGTAACGGGTTTATGTGGGAAACTCTGGAAGTTGTCCTCATTTATTCGTTCATTCTCGGCTCTATCTACCTGCTCATCTCTTTGGGCTTCTCCATTATCTGCGGGGTTTTGCGGATCTTCCACCTGGGGTACGCCTACCTGTTCACCCTGACGGTCTATTTGACCTGGATGTTCATGAAGGAATTCGGATTCGGGTTGATCCCGTCCCTGCTGGGCATGGTGGCGGTCCAGTTCCTCATCTCGTACGCCATCTACAAAGGGATCATCATGAAATACGTGGCCCGGGAAGAGATCATCCTGACCGGGCTCCTCCTCATCTCCATTGTCGTGGAGCAGGCCGTCAATTACCGGTACCCCATTCAGGCCGGCGTGTTCATCCAGACGACGCTCATCGACGGGGCGTCCGAGATCGGCTCGGCGGTCATCTCGAACCAGCTCATCGTGGGGGCCGTCGTCGCGCTCCTTCTGACCTTTCTTTTCATCTTCTTTTTCCTTAAAACCCGGATCGGGCTGGCGATCCGCGCCCTCTCCCAGGATATTTACAGCAGCCGCCTCATCGGCATCCATGTGGAAGGCCTTTACACCCTCACCATGTTCCTGATCCTGATCCCCGTCATCCTCGGTACGCTCATCGTGGCCCCGGTCTGGGCCGTGGACCCGACGATGGGCTCGCTTTACATGACGACCGCCATTTTGGTGGCGATCTTGGGGGGGCTGGGAAATATTAAAGGCACCATCATCGCCAGCTATCTCATCGGCTTCACCCATGCCTTTGTCTCCTTCGTTTTGGGGGAACCGCGATTCATGAACTTCTCGGCTTTGCTTCTGGTCATAATCATCCTGATGGTGAGACCGCAAGGGATCGCTAAGAGCGAGGCGCTATGGTAGACGTCGAAGTCAAAAGAGACCGCATCATCATCCGCTACCAGGGGAAGAAGTGGGACTGGATCCTGGAGCCCCGGTACTGGCGGAACACCCTGATCTGGACGGCCTTCCTCGTCCTCTTTCCCCTCGTCGCCTATTTCGTGAGCCCCATCCTTCTCAACACGATCATTTCCGCAAATCTCTATGCGGCCATCGCCATTCCCCTGGCCTTGATGACCGTGGGGACGGGCCGGATGAACTTCGGCCCCAATTTTTTTATCGGGATCGGGGGATACACGGCCGCGCTCCTTTCCATTGCCTACGGGTGGGGGCCGATGGCCACCTTTCCCTTCGCCGTTATCGCCAGTCTGATTTCGGCTCTGCTTTTTTCTCCACTGGTGATCGTGGCCCGGGGGCTCTACTACGTTCTCTTAACCCTGCTTCTCCCCCTGGTTTTCCTGGAAATCACCTTCATCTACACCGATATTTTTAAAGGGGACGTGGGCCTGGCCGGGATCCAGACCTTGGTGCATACGGGGTCGGTCAAACTGAATTTTCTCCTGGCCGCTTTTATTTCCATGTTTTTGATGCTCCTTTACCTCTGGGTGGTGAACAAGGTTCTGAAGTCGCGGTACGGTTTGATCATGGCGGCCATCAACGACGGCGAGGAGGTCGCCCACGGGATCGGGGTCAACATCAATAAGGTGAAAATCCTGGCC
>Ga0316626_10001309_pt1 | contig 10991 bp, 14 predicted proteins | sample OWC_Aug_T1_C1_D5_FD_207656 | JGI IMG/M metagenome (GOLD analysis project Ga0316626, IMG submission 207656) | Wetland soil microbial communities from Old Woman Creek delta, Ohio, United States - OWC_Aug_T1_C1_D5_A | ecosystem: Environmental > Terrestrial > Soil > Wetlands | place: USA: Ohio...
CGCAGACCGCAACAACGAGTTCTCCGCTATTTTCATTCCATGGTTTGTTTTCCCCAAGTACCAGCGCCAACCTGAAGATGATTTCAAAAGAACACCTGAAGAACAGAAGATGGTTGAGCTGTACGGAATACACGATGGGCATCTGGCATATCGACGGTGGGCGATCCCGAACAAGTGCGGCGGCGATCCGCAGGTCTTTTGTCAGGAGTACCCATCTAACCCGGAGGAAGCATTTCTCGCCGGAGGCCGCCCGGTGTTCAAGCCCGTGGCCGACGTGCTCACCAGACAGCGGTATCTCGAAAATCTCTATTTTAAAGCCGACCCGAGGAAGTTCTATAAATTCGAGTTGTCAACGGGGCAGTGGGTATCTGAAAAGCCAACCGACGGGGATTTTGACGGGCTTCTCCAAGTGCTGGATGAACCCAAAGCCGGAGTGCTTTACACTATCGGCGGCGACGTAGCCGAGGGTCTGGAAAAGGGCGATTGGGATTCCGCGCACGTCGTTGAGACTATCAGCGGAAAAGACGTAGCGTTCTGGCATGGGAAGATGGACCCGGATTTATTCGGAGTTCTTCTGTTTCACATGGGCAAGAGATATAACTGGGCGCACGTCAGCCCGGAACGCAATAACCATGGATTTACAACAGTCACAAGGTTGCTGAACATGGAGTACCCGAACCTGTACGTTGAAATGATCGAGGAGCCGCCAGCCAAGCCACGACCGAGGTATGGATGGAACACAGGGAAATCGAAGACAATACAGGCCGGACTCATAGACACACTCAGGGCAGAGTTTCGTGAGCGTCCTGAAGGATTCAGAGACCCGGAAACCCTGGGGGAGATGTTGTCGTATAAAGAACTTGCTGATGGAGGCATGGAGGCTGAAGAAGGGCGTTTCGACGACCGGGTGATGAGCAAGGCAATCGCCAATAAGGCCCGCGAGAGAGCGCCAAGACGAAATCCATCTCCGTCAGCCATTGGCAACACTCATGGAGCGGGAGCATCAACGCCTCCTCCCATCAACGGGTGGACCTAGAATGAGAACCGCGACCCCGGCCCAGATAGCCATCGCGCAGATGTTTCAGATACCCAAAGGGCAGGAGCATACGGTAAATATTTTAAAATACACGCAGTACATGAAGTATAGATTCAGCCCAGATGCAAGGTTGGATGAATGGCTAGATAAACAGGAGTACCGCAGAATTTCGGGTATTACGGAGGGATAATCATGGGTAGCATAATAGACAGACTGAAAGCCATGGCGTGTTTTGAGGACTCGGCAATACCGGAGGCAGTAATTGGCGAGCGGAGCCGGTTTGACCCAAAGGGGAGGCTGATTGACCAACTCAAGATGGCGCGGCAAGAAAAGGTACTCGAACATCTTCACAAGCTCGGCGTCCATTTCCAGGACGGAGACACCGTGGAAACCATGCATCGGAAAATGGAGATCATGAGCGTCACCATCGAGGAGCATGTGAACAGCGAAGAAAATCCCCGCGAAAATTTCCTGATCATCTGCCACCACGGGAAGCCGGTCGTGGGGATAAGCCAACCGTTTATCACAGCCGACAGAGACATTAAAGTGAGAATCATTGATCCCGGAGCCAACAGGCTCGTCATCTCGGGAGTGTCAAATTGAACGGCGCAGTTGATAATTTCCCTGTCCCATATGTGACATCGACTGCGGCGGTCATGCCAGCCGAGTCAGTTATGTCGCTGCGGCCCGAAGAGTACAGGCTACCGGAAGCCACAAAGACTCCAGAGGACACCCAGGACACCATAGAGGATGTTAAGACTCGCCTCGCCAACCATATTCGGGGGAAATGGGAGACACACAAGCAGCATCGGCAAACTGTCGGCATTGATAATCAGTTTATGGCGTCGAAAAAAGCCTGCGCCCGTCAGTACGAGGACCAAAAGCTAAACGACATCCGCGCCTACGAACAGAACCCCAAGTACGACCCCCCGTATCATCCCATCATCGACGTAAAATGCCGCGCTCTGAACGCCAAGATGTCAGCGAAGGTCATGGCTCCTGGGGACAGGCCGTGGAATATCGACCCCACGCCGGTCCCGGAAGTCCCGGGAGACCTGCGTAAACAGATGGAACAGGAGTTGGCGTACCAGGTAGCCAATGAAGCGTTTACACAGGGGACTATTCCGAGCATAGAAGACGTTGACCGGGCCATGCCGCAGATTGAAAAGAACCTGTTGACGATGATGACGAAGCGGTCCAAGACTGTCAACGAGGAAGCTAAAACCCGTCTCGACGATCAGCTCAGGGAGGGCGGGTGGTACGAGGCCATAAAGGAGTGCCTGTACGATTTCGCCCGGAAACCATATGCGGTAATCAAAGGACCGATCCAGAAGAGCCGCAAGAAATACTCCCACGAGTATAACGAGCTGTCTCAACAGTGGGAAACGGTGGTTGTTGACGAGAAGTTGGACACCTGGTCCAGAGTGGCGGCAGAGAAGTTCTACCCCGCGCCGAACTCGAATAAGATCAACGACGGTGACACTATTGAATTGTCGTCGTATACCCGCAAGGGACTGTATGACGCCAAGGACATCGAAGGTTACGACGAGGCCGCTATCCGGCGGGTGCTGAAGCAGTGGGCGTCAGGCGGGCTCCATGAATGTACCACTCTGGACTACGAGCGGGCGACGGTTGATCAAAAATCATCCACGGATTTTGGGTCCGACTTGGACTGTCTGATCTATTACGGGACGGTCAGCGGTGAAATCCTGCTGGAATGGGGTATGACTGAAGATGTGATCACTGACCCCGACGACGAGTACAATATTTGGGCTGAACTCATCGGCTCCGAGGTGATCATGGCCCGTATCAACCCGGACCCGCTCGGCAAAAAGCCCTATTTCAAGGCTTCACTCGTGGAAGATCCTGATAAATTCGGAGGAGGTTCGGTCCCGGACATCCTCTATGACCTCTCCGGGGTATGCTGCGCTGTTCTCAGGGCCGCGCACATGAACTCCGCATATTCATCCAGGCCGATAACGGATGTGGCGGTTGATCAACTGGAGAACCGGAACATGCCGACAGTCACGCCGGGAATGGTAATTCGCCGGACTACCGACATGATGAAAGACCTGGCGAGGCCTGTGAACTTCTTTCAGCCCCGCAACGATACCGGCCCTCTGTCGGCATTCCTTGATTTCTGCGAAACAAAAGCCGACGAATGGACCGGGATTATGCGCATTTCCCACGGGGGAGATACCGCCGGAGGAGCGGATTCGACGGCTTCAGGCATGTCTATGAACATCTCAGAGAGCGGCGTAGGGGTGAAATTAAGCCTGTCCAACTTCGACGATGGAATCATCGGACCGTCTGTCACGGCTCAATACCTGACCAACCTGCGCGAGAATCCGGGGGGATTCTGGTCAAGCCCCTACCTCGACCCGAAGATTGTCGCCCGTGGGTCGTCGTCTTCCTCCATGCTGGCAAAAGAGCAGCAGGCCGTGAGACGGGTAGAGCTGCACAATTCACTGTCGCCCGAGGATAAGCAGATCATGGGTCTTGAGGGGATGAAAGAAGACCTGAAGGGGAGAATCCTGGCCCTCGACCTCGACCCCGACAAGTGGATGCCGGAAGAGCAGCAAGCGCTGCAACGGGTGAATTCGGCATTGCAGCTGCCACCGGGACAAGCTGCGCAAGCCATGTTACCCGCTCCTGGAGCGCAGACGTTGAACGCGGCAGGAGATAAGTCGGGCGGTAGGGACTTTGCGTTGCCGATGTAAGAAAGGTGGGCGGGTATGTTCGATGAGGCAAGGGCGTGTGGTTCGTGTAGATATTACATTCAGGGTGAGGGTGTCGAAGAAACCACTCTCCCCAAAGAAGAGTATGTAATTATCGGAACGTGCCATATAAGCCCAGCTAAAATAGAAGGATGGCCGATGGTATGGGATTGCTCAAAAGCGTGTTTTAAGTGGTCATCTAAGTCATAGGAGCCAACAGTAATGATCACCCCCACCATCGAACAACTCAGGGCTATCAGTGTTCTGAAGCAGAACGCGGAGTTCAAGCACGTACTCCAGTGGATCACGAAGAGCCTCACGGATCAGAGCATCCAAAACAATCGCACCGAGGGAGAAGGGACGCGCATTGTTCAAGGACGGAATCAGGAGCTTCAAGATATTCTCGCGCACATTGAGAACGCGGAAGCGCTCTATAAGGAAAAGACCAAAACCCCACAAGGATTCGTTTAAAAAGGAGAAAACATGTTATTTCATGGACAGGAAGCACTCGACATCGCGGCGGGATTAAATCGACAAGGGATTACTCAGATCAACCTGATCGGCAGGAACACAGACATCGACATCGGCACAGAGGACATCGTTGACGCGGGCGGGGATTATACCCAGTTCACGGCAGCGGCAGCGGTGCACGTTTCGAGCTCGAACAACGCCGACAACGCCACGCTGACTATCGTTGGACTGGACGCGAACGGAGCATTCCAGACGAAGACCGTGGCCCTGGCAGGCCAGACCGAAACGGCTGTGGCCGGCACATGGACGGCGATATTCCCATCTTCAGTCGTAAATCCGTCAGGTGGAGCGTCTACGGGACTGAGCGCGGCCTGCGCTGGAGATGTTTATATTTACGAAGACGACACGGTGACAGCGGGCGTACCGGACACGGCGACGAAGGTCCGGGGGAAGATCATCGCTGCAAACCTCAAGGCATACGCGGCAACGTTCATGGTCCCCACGGGCTACACGGGCTGGATTGCCGAGTACAACGGGAGCCATTCCGGGATTCAGATCTGGAAGATCCCGGCACTGGCCGGCACGGCGGAGTGGGTGGACAACCTGAACGGGTACAGGCTTGCCCCTATTCACCTCCCGGCGGGTACGTTCGTCAAGTTCCGATACACGGCGGCTGCGGACAACCAGGATGTGAGGGTGAGCGCGACGATCTTCTTGAGGAAGGGTGCGGTGGTGTAAGTATGAGAACCGCTTTTTACATTGTTGACACTCAATGCGACATTTGTGGAGACGTAGGAAGGCAAAAGCACACCATCCCAGAATATGGCCTGCTCCCCATTGTTGCATTGCCTCAAGAATGGAAAGAGATCGACGGAAAGCACATTTGCCCAAAGCATAAAGTGTCAATTCGTGTTGACGGGAAGGCTGTTTAGCACGCCGTAACGGCAGAAAGAAGGAGACATGACGACAGTATTTGTATTGATCGGGGTGGTTATTATTTTGTCTGTGGTGATAGTGTGCTTTCGATGGCAGTGGAAAGTATTGGAAAGTTTAGTGGCTGAAACAAATCGACTTAACCTGCTCGTTCAAAAACACGATGCGAAGTACACGCTTGATTCGGTGAATGGAAAGCCTCCCGAAACCGTTGACTGCATCACCTGCGGCTGCATGGTCAAGAAGTCAAACGCGGTCGCGGGGCCGGATAGGATTGAAAATGTAAAAGGCTACCCGACCAGATATTTTGTGCCGATTTATACCGGAGAAAAGGAAGTCGTCAACGACTGGTATTGTAAGAGGTGTGCGCCGACTACAACACTCCGCCATCTGGAGTGCTCAGCAACAACGTCCGCTGGTCCCGCTACCCGGTTCATGATGGACGGTTTCGAGGGAGGGCCTGCTATAGCGACGAAGCCCGTTGCGAAGAAAGCAGGTAAGAAGAAATGAAAAACTACTATGTCACGGTGACAAAAAATAGCAATATGATGTTCTCAGACACGAGATTGCTCGATCAGGTGTCATTCGCAATAAAAGCCGACGGCCCTGTTTCCGCGAATAAGCAGGCACACAAGACCGCCCATGGCATATTCCCATCACCTGTGCCAGATGAACACTGCGACCTTGTGGTACACGTGGAAGAGATCATGCAAAAACCCTCATGGATGGAGAGGGCGATGACGTTGTTGGGACGCGGTAATTGAAATCCCAAGAAGGCCGCATACTCACCCCCATGAAACTCGACCAATGGGCAAACCTGCTCAAGCTCTCCTGGCCGAAGTCAGGATACCGGATAGTGTGGGGTCCGTGGCGGGAGAAAAGGTCACTATCTCAAAATGCGTTCCAACACGTAATTTATGAGGACATCAGCGCGTACCTCATGAGCAAGGGTCGGACCGATTGCACAGCCGAATGGGTCAAGGAAATGCTGAAAAACAAGTTCCTTGGCTGGACGGAAAAAGAGTTTGTGGACGTGGTGACGGGTGAGCGCAAGATGCGCGAGGTACTGAGATCGACGGCGGGACTGGATGTTGGAGCGTCATATCATTACACGACCGAGATCATTGACTGGGCGCAGAGCATCGGATGCGAGATTAAAATTCCCGCTCGATGTGAGTACCGGGAGATGGCAGATAGGGAGAACCAGTGAAGCAAATTTACATAGGAACATATGACATCGGGTATGAGCGAATAAGGCTTTATCTTTCTAGCGGGACAGGCGCAGCAACGTCGTTTCTCCCTGATGATAAGGGTTTGACGGAAATCGCAGTCGGTGCAGACCATGAAAAATGGCGCAAGGTAGTAGGGGCACTACTGCATGAAGCGCAGGAAATGGCTATGTGCCGATTGGGGTTTGCGTTTTATCCTCATGGCAGCCTTAACAACGGAACCGCAAACTGCGTATTCATGCTGAACCATGAGCAGTTTGACGAGTGTTGCATGAGGGCGTCGGAGCTTCTTTCTGCTTCCATGTATGACCTGCGTAAAGCATGGGATAAGTGGCATGCGGATAAGAAGAAGGCTACAAAAAAACCATCCGCAAAGAAGCCTAAGTATGTCAACTACACTCTTCTTTGCCCGAAGTGTAAAAAAGACGGCAAGAAGGTACTCATTGAGAAGGGGAAGATTTTTCGAGAGAACCATTACCTTTGCGATCACTGCGGACATCAGTTTTTGGCACAGGAACCAGTCAAGAAGCCGAATCGCAAATAGTTCACACGGAGACATTCCATGATTGACTGCGCAGCTTGTCCTAAAGAGTGGCGATGTGTTTCAGCATGTGAAGCGTACAACGAAGAAGTGAAGAAACAGGAGGAAAACAATGACCCGCATAGAAGAGCTTGAACGCGAGATAGAACTGACGAAGCAGCTCATTGAGTTGCGACGGGAACTGGAGGATGTTCCGACTAGTCCCCGCCCGTATTTTCCGTATGTGGGAGACCCACTGCCTCAGCCATATGTGGGTCCACATATATGGTATTCCGGGTGGTATGGCGGCACAAGTGGCGGAAATGTCTGACTCAGAAGACCTAATACGCTACGACTCCGGCAGGCCAGACATGGCCCCTCCTTGGATATCAGGAGCGCCGAAAGACTGGCAGCAGACTATTTTAGAGTGCTACGGGAAGTATGCCATAGCGCAGGAATGGGGGCAGGCGTGAGTTTGGTAACAGAAAAAATCCTATTGTGTTTGCATCAACGACTATCGGATGGCCGTCGGGAGGACACATTGAGCATCCCGGCGAACCGTTGACCGGGCAGAATGTCACTCGATTTATCCAGCAATGCGCGGACAAAATGGACAAGTTGACCCGCGAATATGGCGTGGACAAAACGGGACGCTGGTTAGTGGTTCCGCAATTCATATTCCATCCTGTCACGCAGCCAGGGTTCTTCTTACTCCGTGAACGCGCCGTTAAGCTCAGGCTCATGGGTGGAGCGCGGAAAGCCTATATCCGCAGCCGCAGAAACAGCATGAAGAAAGGATAGAAATATGATTACCGTGATAGTTGCAATTATTCTCGTTTTTGTATCGTATTTATCATTAGCGACATACTATAAGTGGCTTGCCCGACTTGACAGTGACCGAAAAGACGCCGCAAGGTACAGGATGTTGCGAGAGTCTCATTGGAATGATTGTTGTGGGATGAGGCTATGCGTTACATACGTGGCTAACGTAAAGACGGGTGGGTATTGCCCGAGTATGTTTGCCTTAGACGCGGCGCTTGATGCGTGTGCACGCAATATTAAAAACGATAGAAAAGTGGGGTAGGAATGCCCGAAACGGAAATCTCAAAGTTCTACGATAAGGTGAAGTGGGTATTCAGGGTATTCTACCGCTACCACAAAGAGGGGTACAGCGGACCTGTCACGTTTCAATTTTTTCAGGGTAATCTCAAGCACGAGTGCAAGCGGGAGATTACGGAAAGGGCACCGGAATGAAAGACTGGAAATTGAGAGTGGTTGAGGAAAAGAAAGAACTGGATGAGAAGATTGCCAAACTGAGTGCGTTTATAGAGCAAGAGCAGTTTAATGTAATTGACGCAGATGAAAAACAACGATTGATCAGGCAAGAACAATACATGGTGGAGTATTCGTTGATTTTCGCAGAGCGCATCGCCAATTTCGAGTAAGTTCCACTGTGAAACAAAGTACCACTGACCGGGGCTGCAATGATTGAGTCGCAAGACTCCACGGCCCGTCGTAGCAAGTATCCCAGGCGGAGAAAGCGAAAAGGCGGGGTGAAGCCATTGGCCCCGGTCATCAAATATTATGACAGAACTATCCCTCAGACCATATACCGGGAAACTGTTTATAGCGAAAACCCGCAACGAATATGAACGCGCTCACCGAAGGTTGTTCAAGACGCCCGACGTTTTAACGTGCGGTCAGGCAGGGCGGTTCTCTGGGGGAGGAGGGAAAGACGGTCTCTGGACGTACTTGATATGGGGTAGCGATTACAGCACGATGGCGCACGAAATATCCCACGTTGTCCTCCATGTGTTCGAGAGGTGCGGGATTGATCCCCGAGAGTCACAGGGGGAACCATTCTGCTACCTACTGTCTCAAATAATGATGGACGCGAAATATCACTTGAGGAGAAAGCATTGAACGGTAAACGTACCCCCCAGTGTGTTCGAGATAAGATCGTCATGCTTCGCTTGCGCGATAATATGCCACTGTCTGCAATCGGGGAGCGGTTTGGAATGAGCTATTACGTGGTCCATCAGATCGTTGCGGCGGAGAAAAAACAGCTTGACAAAGCAAAGGGTTATAAGGGAAATTGTAGTTGAAGGTAAGACATTGCGGTGGGTAAGTTTGGATCTTGACCAGCCTCATAAGCTGGAGTAAAGCCGGGACAGTACCGGCCACCGCTACCAAAATGGATGACGAGCCGGGCTCAAACAATCTATTTGCGAAAGTAGATAGGCGCGGTCCAACACCGCGGTCATCCTTCAAAAGTTCTTTGACATAGCTCGACCGACACTTTGTCTATCAAGCATCGAGCGCATAATAAGTAAACAAGGCACCACCGACTTATACTCGACGGCCTGCACTGAGAACCCCTGACACGGGACAACCTCAGTGTAGGCCTTTTTTATTTTCAGCCCAGATCGAACACCCGGCCCACCGGGATCGACACGGCTACCCAGAATTTCCGCAGAATACCGGACTACCCGAATCTGCGACGGCGAACAACCGGAAACGGAATCGCAGCAAGGAGAGAACCATGGCAGAACCCAAAGACGTGAAAGAGCCTTCTGAATCTGAAAAGTTGCTCAATGACTTTTTCAAAGGCGCAGCGCCGGACGGAGAGAATACCGAAATCAAGGATCTTCCCGCCGACAGCCCGCCCCCGAAGGCCGACGAGGCAATACCGGCAGAAACGCCGAATGCCGAATCCACGGAGAAAGATGAACTGCAAACCGTAAAGGCAGACCTCGAAACCGCACTGGCTCAGATTTCCGAACTCAGCGCAGCTCTGACGGCGGCCCAAGCGGCACTCCTCGACGAGAACAGCGATACCTGGAAGCACAAGCATAACGTGCTGGACGGGATCATGAGGAAGCAGGGACCGGAACAGGCGGCCAAGATCAAGGAACTGGAAGCCGAGAATGAAAAGCTCCGGCAAGCCCCGTCAAAACCCGCCCCGTCGGCACTCGGGAATGAACCGCTGTCCGAGGAAGATCAGGCGTTCATCGACGAGGCCGGAATAAGCGAAAAGGCTTTCCGGTATATGGCAAAGAGGTTTACTGCGCCAAAGGCTGAGGCAAAGCCACCCGTTGAACCGAAGCCAGAGATTACACGGGAGCCCGAGACGCCTCCGGCAAAGACCGCCGCGCAGGAGACTGAAAAGCAGCCCAGCCCGGCAGATGCCGCCTTCCTGACCCTTGTCAGCGTAAAGGCGAAGGGATGGCAGGACGTGAACGCAAACCCAATCAGCAGGGCAGCGTTTGCAGCATTCGCAGATACCAAGCCCGGAGGGGAATTCGGCCCTCGATACCGGGACATTATGGCGGATGCAGTCGCGGGACTCGACGCCGATACGGTAGCGAAGGTCTACAACGCATTCTTCGCAACGACGAAGAAACCAGCAGCACCAGTGAAGCCAAGCAGGGAGTCCGCAGACTCAAGATCACGAGGCGGCGGCACTACCGTAATTGAAGACACCTGGACCCCGGAAAGGATAATGAAGTTCAACGACGACGTGAACTTGGGAATTATCCCTCGCGGAAGCGAGGAGTTTAATACCCAAATGGCAAGCTACGAAAAGTGGCGCAAAGGCCAAAAGTAGCGCGTCTTTGAATCGGAGTCCTCCGGGAGTAACACACAACGGAGGAATTTACAATGTACGATGCAATTGGAATAGCACTTTTTCTCGCGTTTATCGCGCTCTTTATGCTGACCATGGGGACAAAACTCTCCATGATGGATCAGCGGGGCGGTATCGGCACGTCGGGCAGTTACCCCGACATGAGCCCGGAAGGAGTAAACAAGCTCATCGCGGCAATGTTCGCCCTGGATTCCCGTCCCAATCTCTATGGCCGTATGTGCATGGCGGATATCACCAACACCGACTTTACCGGCCAGATCAAGGTCCAGGGAGACACGGTTCATATTCCTACCGACCCCCGAGCGACGGTATTTGCCTATAAAATCGGCATGGCGCTCCCGATGGAGTACCTGAGTTCTCCGGCGATCAGCTACACCGTGGACTATGCGGCAGCGTTCAATTTCGGTGTGGATGCCGTTGTGGCGAAACAGTCGGCAAT
>Ga0316626_10001312_pt1 | contig 10980 bp, 9 predicted proteins | sample OWC_Aug_T1_C1_D5_FD_207656 | JGI IMG/M metagenome (GOLD analysis project Ga0316626, IMG submission 207656) | Wetland soil microbial communities from Old Woman Creek delta, Ohio, United States - OWC_Aug_T1_C1_D5_A | ecosystem: Environmental > Terrestrial > Soil > Wetlands | place: USA: Ohio...
GCGCTACGCATGCAGCCTGACCGAGGATCGAAACGTATCGAACCGTGAGAGTGGCAGCCGATGGAGGAAGTCGATGGGTACCGGTGACACTACCAAACGAGCTGAGGTATCGCGCCGGGCGGAGACCCTGGCTGAAGCGGGGAAGCGGGCGCGGATCTTCGTGAGCATGCCGGTGGTGCCGGGGGTCACTCCGCGCATCCTTCTCGATCCGACCCGCTCCGAGCTTCATGAGAACTCGGATGACGAGCGCCGGCACGGGAGCTTCGCGGCCGACGAGATCGGGCTGCCCTGCTTCGATCATCTCGTTCTCTACGGAGACGGTTGCTTCGAGGGCATCCTCATCACCAACGGGCGGATCTTCCTCTACAAGGAGCACATCGATCGGTTCTGGGCCTCGGCGCGCCGCATCGAGATCGATATCCCGTACACTCCGCTCGAGCTCACCGAGCACATCCTCGCGGTCTCGCGCGAGGTGGACCTCGCCCAGGTCGGCGGCACGGGCTACATCCGGCTCGTCCTCTCCCGGGGGCTCGGCGACCTCGGCATCAACCCGCGGAAGTGCGTAGCGCCCACCGTCTTCTCGCTCACCTCGACCATCCGTCTCTACCCGCGCGAGATGTACGAGACCGGCATCGAGATCGGGCTGGCGCGGCGCATCCGCCGGCCCGACGGCTCGATCCTCGACCCGCGGATCAAGAGCAACAACTACCTGAACAACGTGCTCGCGCTCCTCGAGGGGACCCGCCATACCGGCACGCTCGAGGCCCTGATGCTGACGCGGGAGGGTTTCATCGCCGAGGCGACGGTCGACAACTTCTTCGTCGTCGAGCGCCACGCCGGCTGGGAGCGCGATCCGAGCAAGATCGTTGTTCTCACGCCGCGCCGGGCGTACTGCCTGAACGGCGTGACGCGGGCGCTCATCCTCAAGTTTGCCCGCGAGGCCGGCTGCCGCGTGGACGAGGAAGCCGACATCCTGCCCAACGAGGTGGTCGGTCCGGACCGCGAGTGCTTCATGACGGGCACCGGCGCCGGGGTGATGCCGATCATCAAGGTGGCGGGGGTCCTGGTCGGCGATGGGCGCCCGGGGCCGGTCAGCCTGAAGCTGATCGAGCAGGTGCGAGCCGCTCAGGCGCGTCCGGACACCGGCCTCCCCCTGACGGCGAAGCGGGCCGAGATCGAGGCGTACCTCAAGGGGCCGGGAACCCTGCCCGAGGAATGCGCGCACTACCGGCGGGAGGCGACGCGACCGGTGGCACCTAGCCCGGAGTACGCGTAGAGCGAGCCCGGCCGCGGCTTGGGCCGGCACTTTCTGCTTGCACAACGCGCGGCGCCCGCGCACGATCGCGACCGGGCGATGCTGTGCACATCCGATTCTCTGTCCTGGTAAGGAGGTCAGCATGGCTGCCATGGACGACATGACGGATACCGGCGCCGAAGTGGCCGCCGGGGAACTCATCATCTCCAAGTCGCGCACCAAGGCCGCTGCGAAGCGCTGCAACGTGTCGAGCGACTTCTACATCGCGCTCGACAAGAAAGTGCGCGATCTGATCGCCGAGGCCGAGGAGCGCGCGCTGGCCAACAACCGGAAGACGCTCAAGCCGGCAGATCTGTAAACGGTTCTGATCGGCGCCACCTCTCTGTTCCTCGCGATCGGCGCCGCACCCGGTCCCGGTCTCCGGTCCGGCGAGCGCTCCGCCCCCGCGGCCAGAAGCTCGCGCGGTGCCTGGAGTCCCCGTGTTCACTCCTCCGCTCAAGCCGCGGATCAAGATCTGCTGCATCACCACGCCGGGTGAGGCGGCGCTTGCCGTGCACCACGGCGCCGCCGCGCTTGGCTTTGTCTCGGCCATGCCGAGCGGCCCCGGTGTGATCGATGAGCAATCGATCGCGACCATCGTCGCCGGAGTGCCGCCGGGAGTCGGTACTTTCCTCCTCACCGCTCAGGTCGAGGTCGCGGCGGTCGCCGCCCAGCAGCGGCGGACGCGGGTCAGCGTGTTGCAGCTTTGCGACCGCTGGCCGCCCGGCGCCCATGCCGAGCTCCGCGCCGCTCTCCCCGGCGTCGGGCTCGTCCAAGTCGTGCACGTGATCGGGGAGGAGTCGGTCGCGGAGGCGGTCGCCGTGGCCGCGGCGGCCGACGCTCTGCTCCTCGATTCCGGGAACCCGCGGGGCGCGGTGAAGGAGCTCGGCGGCACCGGCCGCACGCACGATTGGGCCTTGAGCCGCCGCATCGTCGATGCCGTGCCCGTGCCGGTTTACCTGGCGGGCGGGCTCCACGCCGGGAACGTCGCCGCCGCCATCGCGCAGGTCCGCCCTTTCGGCGTCGACGTGTGCAGCGGCGTGCGCGGCCCGGCCGGCCTCGACGAGGAGAGGCTCGCCGCGTTCGTCCGTGCCGCTGGATAGCGGGCCGGGCACCATGCTGATAGACTGAATCATTGAAGTAGGCCGCTCCACCGCGGAGGTTCCATGCACCCCATGCCCTTCTTCGCCGCGGCCCGCCATCGCACCTGCCCGGCTCGCCGCCGAGTTCGCCCGCGTCGGGTCTCGTTGCCGTCCGCTCCTGGTTTTCTCCTGCTCCTCGCCGCGGCGCGGCTGGTGGCGGCGACCCCGCTCGCCGCTGCGCCCGGCGATGTCATCTGGGTCTTCCAGGGAATCGAGAACATCAATGCGTCGGCCGAAGTGCCCGACCTCGATCTGGACGGCGTCCCGGAGATCGCCACCGAGACCTTCGATTCCGGCGCCGGCACCGCCGACCATCTCTATCTCCTCTCCGGCGGCTCGACCGGCGTTCCCCAGATCCTCTGGTCGGCGCGCCCGCCCGGTGGGCCCTCCAGCTCCGGGGGCTACGGCGACGACTGCCTGAACGGGGCTCCGGATCTCGACGCCGATGGTTTTCCCGATCTCGTGCTCGGGACCGCCTGGGGCGGCCGCAGCGCCTACGGTATCAACGGGCGCACCGGAGCGACGCTCTGGAGCTTCGACACCTACATCCACACGCCGCCCATTCCCGCCACCTCGGGCTGGGTCTACACGATCCATCCCATCGCCGATCTCGACAATGATCTCGTGGCCGACGTCATCTTTGGGTGCGGCAGCTACAATGACGGCGCCTACGCGGTGAACGGGTCGACGGGGAGCGTCATCTACCGCCTGAATGCGCTCGACGCCATCTACTCGTCGGCTCCGCTGGGGGATGTCACCGGCGACGGCAAGGCGGAGGCGGTCTTCGGCGGTGGCGACGGCGACACCCGCGCCTACTGTGTGAGCGGGGCGAGCGTGGGCACGGCCACGACGCAGTGGATCGTGAGTCTCGGCGGGACCGCCTGGCACACGCACGAGTTCGTCGATGTGAACGGGGATCAACGGGACGATGTGCTTTTCGCCGTATACAGCGCGGCGGGCCAGGCCCGTTGCGTATCCGGTGTGAACGGTGCGCCGATCTGGACCTACACGACCGGCGCGAGCGATTTCGGGATGCGCATCGTGCCCCTCGATGATGTGAACGGCGACCAGGTGCCTGATGTTGTCGTCGGTTCGTATGACAACGCGACCCACGTCGTATCCGGGGCGAGCGGCGCGCCGATCTGGGTGCGCGACGCGGGCACCCTCAACGGCGGCGACGTGTGGGCGGTCGATCGCGTGGACGACGTGACGGGGGACGGGATTTCGGACGTCATCGCCGGCTCCTTCGATCGCCAAGCCTACCTCTATGACGGGGTGACCGGCGATCTGATCTGGTCGGTGGATGTCGGAGCGCGCGTCATGTCAGTACGCGGCGTGAGCGATCTCTCCGGGAACGGCGTGCCCGATGTGCTTGTCGGCACGCAGATGCTGTCGGGAGTCGGCGGCCGGCTCTTCTGCCTCGAGGGCAACGACGCGGCGGGGGTGGCCATGCCGGAGCCCACCGTCGTGGCGCGGACGGCGGGGATCGCGATCGAGTGGGCGGTCGATGCCTTTGCTCCGGGCACGACCTTCAATGCCTACCGGCGAGACCTGGAGGCTGCGGCAGCCGGCGGATCCCGCGACCAGGAGATCGTGAGCTTGCAGGCGGAACTGGCCCGCGCCGGTCTGCGGGCGCGCGACATGATGCGGCTCGAGGCCGAGCTGTCGGCCGACGATCCCTTCATTCAGCTCAACGCGGATCCGATCCTTGGCGACGGGGCGGTGGCGCGTTTCCTCGACCGGACGGCGGTAGCCGGATCCCGCTATGAATACCGGATCGGGTTCACTGAGCCCGGCACCCCGGCCGAGCTCTATCTGGTGCCGGTCATGGCCACCGCCGCGGGAACTCCGGCGATGCCGCTCAGGCTCTCGCTCCCGCGCCCGCAGCCGGCGCGGACCGCCGTGCATCTCGAGCTTGCCATGGCCGAGGGGATCGCCGCCGACGTGATGGTGGCCGCTCCGAACGGGCGGGTCGTCCGCCACCTCGGGCGGGGCCTCAGGGCGGAGGAAGGTCCGGCCGCGATCGTGTGGGATGGACGGGACGACGCGGGCGAGCCCGCCGCCCAGGGGGTCTACCTCGTCACCGCGACCGCTGGCCCGCTCCGCGCGACCCGGAAGGTCGTTTTCCTGCCGTGAGTTCGCCGCCGGGCCTGACCGGTGCGGACCGGGTGAGCCGAGTGGGCCGGGCGCGCCGGCCGCGCTGGGCGCCAGCGGATTGAACGCAGGTCGCCCGGGTGATAAGCTCGGGCGCCTTGTTCGCAAGCACCTGCCGTGAGGCCCAGAGTGCCGGTCCCCCCGGGAACCCGGCGCGGTCCCGGCTCGATCCCAATGCGATGGACGTGAAGGGCGCCCGCGCGCGCCCCCCCCCGAGGACCAGGAGACCATGAGCACCGACTTGAGAGCGCAGAGCGGGCCCAAGATCGAGGAGGTCGAGAACGTCACCGTGCGCTTCGCCGGGGATTCCGGCGACGGCATGCAGTTGACCGGTGACCAGTTCACGGCGACGTCGGTCATCGTCGGCAACGACGTCGCCACCTTCCCCGACTATCCGGCCGAGATCCGCGCGCCCGCCGGCTCGCTGCCGGGGGTGTCCGGGTTCCAGGTACGCTTCTCGAACCACGACATTCACACGCCGGGCGATCAGGCCGACGTGCTCGTGGCGATGAATCCGGCGGCGCTCAAGGTCAACCTCGCTGAGCTCAAGCCGAACGGGATCCTGCTCGTCAACACCGACGCGTTTCGCGATCAGGATCTGAAGCTCGCCCGCTACGAGTCGAATCCGCTCGAGGATCAGTCGCTCGACGGATACCGCGTGTTCAAGGTGGAGCTCACGAAGCTGACGCGGAACGCGCTCGAGAACTCGACGCTCAAGAAGACCGAGGGGCAGAAGGCCGTCGATCGCTGCAAGAACCTGTTCGCCCTCGGCATCATGTACTGGCTCTTCAACCGCCCGCTCGAGCCGACGCTCCGCTGGATCCAGGACAAGTTCGCCGGGAAACCGGAGCTCATCGAGGCGAACCATCTGGCACTCCAGGGCGGCTACAACTTTGCGCACTCGACCGAGCTGTTCCAGATCACCTACGAGGTGCGGCCGGCCCGCTTCGCGCCGGGCACGTACCGCAACATCTCGGGCAACACGGCGCTCGCTCTCGGCCTCGTCGCCGCGGCGCGCCAGGCGGGGCTCACGCTCTTCTACGGCAGCTACCCGATCACGCCGGCCTCCGACGTGCTGCACGAGCTCTCGAAGCACAAGAACCTCGGCGTCATCACCTTCCAGGCCGAGGACGAGATCGCGGCCATCGGCGCCGCGCTTGGCGCCTCGTTTGCCGGTTGCCTGGGCACGACCGCCACGTCCGGTCCGGGCATGGTGCTCAAGTCGGAGACGATGGGACTGGCGGTGACCGCCGAGCTGCCGCTCATCATCGTCGACGTCCAGCGCGGGGGCCCTTCGACGGGGCTCCCGACCAAGACCGAGCAGGCCGACCTGCTCATGGCGCTCTTCGGTCGACACGGGGAGGCGCCGATGCCGATCATCGCGGCCTCGACCCCGGGCGACTGCTTCCACATGGCGATCGAAGCGGCTCGCATCGCGACCAAGTACATGACGCCGGTCATCCTGCTTTCCGACGGCTATCTCGCCAACGGCGCCGAGCCGTGGCAAGTGCCGAGCCTGGCCGACTTGCCCTCCTACAAGGTCAATCTGCGCACGGAGGCGGCCGGGTTCATGCCGTTCCATCGCGACTCGCGGACGCTCGCCCGGCAGTGGGGAATACCGGGGACGCCGGGGCTCGAGCACCGAGTCGGCGGCCTCGAGCACGATGCGCACGGCAACGTGAGCTATGACCCGCTCAACCACGAGAACATGACGCACCTTCGCGCCGACAAGATCGCGGGTATCGCGAACGACATCCCGCTCCTCGAGGTCGACGGGCCGGCCGAGGGCGATCTCCTGATCCTCGGCTGGGGATCGACCGAGGGAGCGATCGTCGGCGCCTGCGAGCAGCTCGCGGCGGAGGGCAAGCGGGTGGCGCGGGCGCATCTCCACTACATGAACCCGCTGCCGCGAAACCTGGGCGAGGTGCTCAGACGCTACCGGCGGGTGCTCGTGCCCGAGATGAACACAGGGCAGCTCGCGTTCCTGCTCCGCGCCCGTTACCTGATCGATGTCGTGAGCTTTTCGAAGGTCCAGGGCAAGCCGTTCAAGATGAGTGAGATCAAGGCGCGAGTGGATGAGATGCTGGCCGAAGGGAGCAATGTGCGATGAGCGCGACGACCGCGAGCGGACTCAACACCCAGCTGACGCGCAAGGACTTCGTCTCCGATCAGGAAGTCCGGTGGTGTCCGGGCTGCGGGGACTACTCGATCCTCAAGGCCGTGCAGAGCGTGCTCCCCGAGCTCGGCATCCCGCGCGAGAAGTTCGTGTTCGTGTCAGGGATCGGCTGCTCGAGCCGGTTCCCGTACTACATGAACACGTTCGGGTTCCACACCATCCACGGGCGGGCGCCGGCAGTGGCGACCGGGATCAAGATCGCGAACCCCGATCTCCACGTGTGGGTGGCGACCGGCGACGGCGACGCGCTCTCGATCGGCGGAAACCACCTGATCCACGCCCTCCGGCGGAACATCGATCTCAAGATCCTGATGTTCAACAACCGCATCTACGGCCTCACCAAGGGGCAGTACTCGCCAACCTCGGTGTTCGGGCAGAAGACCAAGTCGACGCCCTTCGGGTCCGTGGACCGGCCGTTCAATCCTGTCTCGCTCGCGCTCGGCTCCGAGGCCACGATGGTGGCGCGCACGGTCGACGTCTTCCCGGGGCATCTGAAAGATACGCTCATGCAGGTGGCGCGGCATAAGGGCTCGGCCTTCGTAGAGATCCTCCAGAACTGCAACGTGTTCAACGACGGCGCCTTTCTCCATCTCACCGACAAGGCGGTGCGCGACGACAAGACCATCGCGCTCGAGCACGACCGGCCCCTCATCTTCGGCAAGGAGCAGAACAGGGGCATCCGGCTCCGCGGGACGCGGCTCGAGGTGGTCGAGTTCGCACCCGGGAACCCGCCGGCCGATCTCCTCGTGCACGAGGAGGGGGATGTGGACGCGACCGTGGCCTATATCCTGAGCCGGATGGGGCCGCCCGACTTCCCGTTCCCGATCGGGGTCTTCCGCCGGGTCGCGATGCCGACCCTCGATGCGGCTATTCATCAGCAGATCGCCGAGATCAGGAAGCGCGGCGTCGGGGATCTCGAGAAGCTCGTGCGCGGGCCGGAGACCTGGACGGTCAAGTAGCCGGCCGCGCCGTGGCAGCCAGCGCCGCGCGCCGCGCGCCGCGTGCGCATCAGATTGATGCACCACGGGCCCTCGCCGAGCCGGTGAGGGCCCGTTCGCCTGGGCCGGGCCGGGGTGCGGGAATCAATCTTGCTCCGTGCATTCGCTCGAATGGAGGAAGAACCATGAGCGATGAGCGCGCATCCCACGCCGACCCGAACGGCTCCACTCCCTGGCTCGACTGGATCGTGAAGCCGCTCCGCCAGCTCCTGGGCTGGCGCGCAGCGGACGGTCGTCCGCTGGCGCCGCTCGCTGCGGCGCCGCGCGCGGGCGGGCGCGGGCCGATCGTCGAGCGCTCGCGCGCGGGCGACGTCTACCGGCTGTAGGGCGTTCAGGCTTTAGGGCCTTTCAGCTTGTTGCCGGTTGCCGGCGGGCCGCAGGGGCTATCAGCGGAAGATCCAACCGACCGCGAGGCCCAGGTCGGGCGCTTCTCCGATGCCGATTCGCAACTCGGTCAGGAAGAGGTTGCCGCTCTCCATCTGCTTGCCTACGCCGCCGACCAGGTTGAGGCCGGGCTCGACCTCCGTGTTGTCCTCGTCGCTTCCGGGTGTGTCAGGATTGCCGTCCTGATTGATCACGCCGAGGCTCAGGCCACCTCCCGCATACGGCTGCCAGACATCCCACTTCTCGCGGAAGCGATAGAGCGCATCGACCAGGAAAGAGCCCCGGACGCGGTCATCACCAAACCCGACCTCGGCGCCGGGACGGAGATCCAGCCGGTTGGAGATCTCGCCGGTGTAAAACCGCAGGCCGACATGGACCTGGTCGGGGTTCAAGCCGACGCCGAGGACCGGGCCGGCGCCATGATAGGAATTGCCGGATGCAGTGGCGGCGTGCGAGTTGCGACTGGACAGGGCGAGCAGGATGACAGCGGCGGTCACGGCTGCCATGAGCAGCAACCGACGCCGGCGCCGGGGATTGGACCATGCGAACATGCCTTGCCTCCCGGGGGATGGGGTGATGGATCGCCAGAAAGTCCCCTTGTTCTAGCAAGCTGGATGCCGGGTTCGTCCCGGGGCCGGCGCGGTCCGGCCCGAGCGCACGAGGGGCCTGGCAGCGGGGAGAATGGACGGCGGCGGGCGCGGCTGCTCACTCTCCGCCCATGGGAGCAGCCATGCAGAGAGGGGCCGCCAACCGGAAGAACCGGGCTCTGCGCCGGGGGCGCCTGGCGTCGGCGGCTCTCGTCCTGGCCCTGCTCCTCGGGGTCGATCCTGCGGCATGCCTGGCGGCATCCCCTCTCGATCTTGACCCGGGCGCCGCTCCCGAGGGTTCCCTGGAAATCCGCGGCACCGCCCATTGACCGTGCTATGGAGAAGAGGGCGATTGCTGCCCACCAGGCTGCACGGATTGCGCCCATCCCTGCTGTCAGTCTTCGGTCCCCGCTTTCCTCCTGCCCGCCCATCTCCTTGTGGTGGACACGAACACCTCTCCGGCTGCGCCGGTCTCGCTGGCTGGAATTCGCTCCCTCCGCTCCTCCGGCCTCGATCGCCCGCCGCGTGGCTGATCGCGTTCTCTTCGCCTGATCCACCCAGCTGATCGCGACGCCCGAGTGGCGGGCCTTCCCCTGTAGGCCCGGGTGCGACGCGCGATCCTCGCGAAGGTCTGCTCACCGCAAAGGAAAAACTCCATGGGAGTGGAGGGGAAGCTCTTCCGCCCGCTCGCGGCGACCGTGATCTTCGCTCTCCTCGGTTCGCTCCTCCTGTCGCTGACCTTGATCCCGGCGCTCGCCGCCGCCACCCTGCCGCGGGAAGGCGCGGTGGGGGAGGGGCGGATCGTGGCTGGCTCAAGCAGCTCTATCTGCCCGCACTCGGCCGTGTGCTGGCTCGCCCGCGCGCCGCGGTCCTCACCGCCTCGCTCCTCGTCGCGGGCGCGGTGCTCCTCGGCACGCGGCTCGGGAGCGAGTTCGTGCCGCGGCTCTCCGAAGGGACCATCGTGGTCAACACGGTGCGGCTGGCCGGGGCCTCGGTCGACGAGTCGGTGCGCTACGGGACGCGGCCTCGAGGTCTCGGACCTGTTCATCGCCTTGAAGCACCGGTCGGAGTGGCGGCGCGCGAGCACGCAGGCCGAGCTCACCGCGCTGCTCGCCGATGAAATCGGCACGCTGCCCGGGACGCGCGCCGTGTTCACCCAGCCGATCGAGATGCGCATGAACGAGATCACGGCCGGCATTCGCGCCGATCTCGGTGTCAAGCTCTACGGCGACGACTTCGACGTGCTCGCCGCCAAAGCCCGCGAGATCGAGGCCGTGCTGCGCAGCATCCCGGGCGCGGCCGACGTTACAAGCGAGCAGCTCATCGGCCAGCCAGTGCTCGAGATCGAGATCGACCGCGCGGCGATCGCCCCCCACGGGATCGCGGCCCGGGAAGTGCTCGCCATCATCGGGGCGCTCGGCGGCAGCGAGGTCGGACTTCTCCACGAGGGGGAACGCCGGTTCCCGATCGCCGTGCGTCTCGACGAGGACTCCCGCCTCGACCCCGACGCGATCCGCCGCATCCTGGTGGTCGGCGCGAGCGGGGACCGGGTGCCGCTGGGACTCCTGGCGCGGGTGGAAGCGGTGACGGGCCCGGCGGCGATCCAGCGCGACTGGGCGAAGCGGCGGATCGTGGTGCAGGCGAATGTGCGCGGCCGCGATGTGGGGAGCTTCGTCACGGATGTGAAGCGCGCGCTCGACGGCGAAGTGGTCTTGCCGCCGGGCTACTACCTGCGCTTCGGCGGGCAGTTCGAGCACCTCGAACGGGCCGAGGCGCGGCTCCTCGTCGTCGTTCCGCTCGCGCTCGGGCTAATCTTCCTCCTTCTCTACATCACCTACGGGCGGATCATCGATGCGGCCCGCGTCTTCACCGGCGTCCCGTTCGCCGCGGTCGGCGGCATCCTTGCCCTCTGGCTCCGCGGCATGCCGTTCTCGATCTCCGCCGCCGTCGGCTTCATCGCTCTCTCGGGCGTGGCCGTGCTCGGCGACATGGTGCTCGTCTCGACCATCCGCCGGCGGCTCGCTGCGGGGCTTGCGCTGCGCACGGCGATCGAGTCGGCGGCGGCTGAACGCCTGCGGCCCGTCGTCATGACTGCCCTCGTGGCGAGTCTCGGCTTCGTGCCGATGGCGGTGAACACCGGGATCGGCGCCGAGGTGCAGCGGCCGCTGGTCACGGTCGTGATCGGGGGAGTCCTCTCCTCGACGCTCCTCACCCTGTTCGTGCTGCCCGCCCTCTATGCGCTGGT
>Ga0316626_10001315_pt1 | contig 10973 bp, 7 predicted proteins | sample OWC_Aug_T1_C1_D5_FD_207656 | JGI IMG/M metagenome (GOLD analysis project Ga0316626, IMG submission 207656) | Wetland soil microbial communities from Old Woman Creek delta, Ohio, United States - OWC_Aug_T1_C1_D5_A | ecosystem: Environmental > Terrestrial > Soil > Wetlands | place: USA: Ohio...
GAGATCGTGGTGCTCTCTCACTCGGCAGGCAGGCCCGTGGCCCGGCGCCTGGACCTCAAGGGGAGCCTGAACGCCGGGAAGCTCGAGGGAACGGTCCTTCAGGCCAATGAGATCGTGGTAGTCCCCAAGACCGGGATCGCCAAGGCCAATAAAGTGGTTGACCAGTGGATCAACGGCATGACGCCGAGGGCGCTCAGCTCTTTCCGTTTTGGGACAATAGAAATAAGTGGCGGGCAACAAGGCCGATAACGTGCCTAGCCAGTGGCTCAACCGTATGACGCCAACGGCGGTCCCCACGTTTCGTCTTGGGACCCAGAACGTCTCTGCCCGAGAGCGAACAGTGGCGGGGTTGGTTATCCGCCGAGCGGGAGGGATGACTTTCGTGCGAGGCTCTGTGGGCAGCACGGGGTTTCTCGGTAGTATCGTGCGAGCGGGGGGGAAGTGCCGGCTCGGCAGTCGGCCCGGCCGGGCCGTGGTCAGGCGCAGGCCCGGGAAGACGAGCCTGAGGTGCTCAGCCATCGTAGCTCGCGGGCTGCCGGTTCTCTTGACCCTTCTGCTTGGCCATGACGAGCCCGCCCGGGCTGCCACATATTACGTGCGGACCTCGGGCAGTGACTCGAACCACGGTTTCAGCCCTACCACGGCCTTCGCGACCATAAGCAGGGCCGCAAAGCAGGCCGAAGGCACCGGCAACGTAATCGTCGTGGGTGCCGGACGCTACCCCGAAGGCATGGTCAAGCCTGAGGGGGGCGGCGTGAAGGACAAGCCCTTCGTGTTTTTTGCCGACCGCCGCGGTGAATTCACTGGTGATGCGGGCGAAGTCATCATCGATGCTGCGGGCGAAAAAAACGGCTTCTGGATTCCGGGCCGAACCTGGGTCATCGTCAACGGCTTCACGGTGACGAACGCCAGCGAAGAAGGCATATTCGCGAAGAACCTCTCTGATAACTCCGTGATAGCGAATTGCGTCGTGTACTCGAACGGCGGGCGGGGGATCCGCGTCCGCGACAGCGCTGACGTGGTCATCTTCAACAACCTCGTTTACGCCAACGGCGGCACGGGCATTGAATTCGAGGGGGAAGGGACGCCGGGGCGTCCTCTGGAAGGGTCGCCACGCGGCGTGCTGATCAACAACACCGTGTACGGTAACGGCGTAGATGGCGTGCGCATCGAGGGCGATTTTCCTTCCGAGGATATGATGGTGCTCAACAACATCATCGTGAAGAACCGAGGTACAGGGATCAACCTCAAGGAAGACTCGAAAGATGCCTTCCGTTCGTTCGTGGGTCAGTGGAACCTTGTTTCGCAGAACGCGGGAGGTGGCTACAACACGCTGAAGTATGCACGGGGCATCCTCGATCTGAGGGATGGCCCGTTGCTCGTGCAACCAGCCGGGTCCGACGGTACCCTGGGCGGCCCGGGCCACGAGGACGACGACTTTCGTCTGGCAGAAGAAAGCCCTGCGGTGGACGCGAGTCCAATCAAGGCGAAGAAGCTGGGTCTGTCAGGCGCATCGGCGAGGATCGACGGCGGGCGGGATGTCGGTGCTGTCGATCTCGGATTCCACTTAGAGAACGAAAGCGCCCCCGTCTTGAAGCTCCGGAAGACCAGGGAAGGGCCGTCGTGGAAAGCCCGCAAATCCTTCCCGCGCTACCTGCGGAAGCTTCGCAAGAAGGATGAGACGTGCGAGAGGAAGGCGGGCGAGGCCAACGAGAAGCTGGATCGCGGACGTGGGGCGTGTGTCAAGGAGCGCAGCAGGAACCGGCTCGCGCGGAGCTGCGGCTCTGCCGTCTACGAGATCTGTCGGTGACTCGGGGAAGGCTCGGCCCGGGCCAGGCTCTGTGCCGGCTAGCCGGCTCATCCACCTCTGAAACGCTTCTCACCGGGATTGATCCGAAGCTCTTACCCGACCCGAAGCTGGTCCTCGAGTGCCGCGCGGTTGAAGTCCCGCGCTTCACCCGAGATTAATTGAAGCTCGCAACGAAGCGGAAGCTCGGCAAGGTTCATCAGTCGGGGGTGGGCGTGAAGTATACGGATGGACCTTGGCTCAGAGCCCGTGGTGCGGCCACTTCGGCTTCAGATCCTTGTCCAGGAAGGACTGAGCGCCGAAGCTGTGCTTGTCCCTGCGCAGGAACATGGACAGCACCATCTCCGCCTCGATGCGCAGGCGCTCCTCGAGGGTTCGCCCGACTCCGCGCATGACGGATTCCTTATCCGAGCGGATCGCTCCCTGTGGCAGGTCGCAGATGGACCGGGCGAGATCCAGCGCCCGTTCGTAGGATTTGCCAACGGGGACGATCTCGTTCACCAGGCCGAGGCGGTAGGCCTCGTGAACGTCGATCCGGCGGCCGGTGATTATGAGCTCCATGGCGTGGGCGAATCCGACCACGAGCGGCAGGCGGACCGTCAACCCGTCGCCACCGACGATGTTCCAGCGCCGCTCCAGGGCGCCGAACTCTGCGTTCTCGGCCCCGATCCGGATGTCTGCCAGAAGCGCCGTCTCTAGACCGGCGGCGAAGGCATGGCCGTTCACGGCGGCGATTATGGGTTTGAAGATGTCGACGCGCCGGGTGTATCCGCAATAGCCCTCGGAATTGTAGACCTCTATTCGGAAGCGGTCGAAGCCGCCGAAGTCCGTCAGGGCCGCTGCGTCGTTCAGATCCCATCCCGCGCAAAAGGTTTTTTCGCCTGCACCGGTCAGGACGGCGACGAACGCATCATCGTCGTCGCGGAAGCGCTTCCAGGCGTGCTGCAGCTCACGATTCGTGGCCACGTTGATGCAGTTGCGCTTGTCGGGCCTGTTGAGCGTGATAGTGACGATGTGGTCCTCATGTTTGTAAATGATGTTGTCGTAATCCATGTGGCTGCCTCCCCTTGTTGTTAGGCCTGGAACCTACCTCCTGAAACACGAGCACGGCAAGCACCTTGTGCTACCGGTTGTCGTTCGAGCAGAGCAGCGCCGTCGAGCGGATCAGCCCTCCCAGAAGACAATACCACCTCCTCTGTGCTGATGATGTTCCATAAGTCCCCCCGCTGGACACTGTCACCCGGACACCACGGCTTCGGGTTCCCCCTTTGGAAAAGGGGGGAACTACAGCCCGTCCATGCCGCTCAGTGTCCAGCAGGGGTAGATATGGGTAAAGCTCAGCCTCTGTCGGCGATGTCATCTGCACGGCTCGATCCCGCTACACCCAACCCATCATTTTCCCAACTCTAGTCACGATACTATGATGTGGGACCGGAGCTGGCGGCTCGTGGCTGACCGGCTGACGCGGCCGCTGGATTCCGGTGGCCCGTGACGGGCAAGCTGATCGTCGGCTACGGTGAGGGGTAATGAGTTCCTTCGAGACGATGAGCGAAGAGGAGGTTCAACGGATCAACCGGCTCCAGCGCGAGTTGTTCGACAAGCTCTACCGACTCTTCGAGCCCCCTCTACCGGAAGGTGTGCCAGAGCGTCTGGAAAGAATCGCAGCATGCGGCGGGATCGCCAAAGGCGACACGGTCTTGGACGTCGGCTCCGGCACGGGGATCATGGTACCTATGATCCGCCGATACGAGCCTGCCGTCATCTATGCGTGCGATCTCTCAGAAGCCATGCTGGGGCAGCTTACCGAGAACTACCCCTACGCGGAGACGATCCTGGGAGACGTGCGGGATCTCGGCCTGCCTGAGGGCAGTGTCGACTCGGTCTTCGTCAACGCCTGCTATCCGAATATAGCGGACAAGGCGGGTGCCTTCTCCAACATAGGCAGGATGATGAAACCCGGAGGGCGTCTGGTCATCAGTCACCCTCTCGGGAAATCCTTCATCGAGGCGCTCAAGAATAATGTCCCTTTTCCCGTCGATGACTTTCCGGAAAGGGACGAGGCGGAGACGCTGCTCGGGCCTTTCGGGTTCGGAGTGAAGGAGTTCATTGACGAGCCGAAACTCTATATCCTGGTTGCCACGAGAGATGGGAGGTGAGCTGAGTTCGACTCGCAGGGCAACGCCGTGCGTACGAGCCCCTGCTACGGTGACTCTTGAAACAATATCTAGAACAACCCGCTGATATTTCCCTGAGCATCGACATCGATGCTCAGGGCTGCGGGCTGCTTTGGAAGCCCGGGCATGGTCATGATGCTGCCGGTGTAGACGACGACGAATCCGGCGCCCGCCGAGACACGCGCTCCGGTCACGGTGATCGAGAAGTCGCGTGGCCTTCCGGAAATCTTTGGATCGTCGGTCAACGAAGCCGGGGTCTTTGCAATACACACGGGCAGGCTTGCGTAGCCGAGATCGCTTATCTGTCTGATCTCCCTCGCCGCGCGCGTCGTGATGTCCACCCGAGCCGCGCCGTAGATCTTCTTGGCGATAGTTGCCACCTTCTCCTCGATCGGCGATTCGAGCGGGTAGAGCGGCCTGAAGTCGGAGGAGGACTCGCACAGCACGGCGGTTCTCTCGGCGAGATCCAGTCCACCCTTGCCACCTGACTCGCGGAAGTCGGTGATCGCCGCCTCCACACCAGCCTCTCGACACTGGGAAGCAATGTCCCTCAGATCCGTCGCGCTGTCGTCGGCGAAGCGGTTCACCGAGACGATCACGGGCAAGCCGAACTGCCTGACATTCTCTACATGTTTCAGAATATTCTCGGTCCCGTGGAGTGCCCAGGCGCGACGGGTCGCCACGAGTATCACAGCGGAAGGCGAGAGAGAGCCGGCTCTGCACGTGATGTCGAAGAACTTCTCTGCGCCGAGATCGGCTCCGAATCCAGCCTCGGTGACGGTGTAATCACCAAGGCGCATGGCCATTCTCGTGGCGATGAGCGTGTTGCACCCATGCGCGATGTTAGCGAACGGGCCTCCGTGAACGAGAACGGGAGTTCCCTCGATGGACTGGACGAGATTCGGGTGGATCGCGTTCTTCAGGAGCGCCGCCATCGCCCCCTCGGCTCCTATGTCCCCGGCGGTCACAACCTTGCGTGATCGGTCATAGCCCACGATCACGCTTGCGATGCGTCGCTTCAGGTCGGTCATGTCGCGAGCCAGACACAGTATCGCCATGATCTCCGAGGCCGCGGTTATCTCGAAGCCGTCCTCCCGCATCACACCATTGACTCCACTTCCCTCCAGGCCCACGACGATGCTTCGGAGCGAGCGGTCGTTCATGTCCATGGCGCGCTTCCACACCACTCGCCGTGCGTCGATTTCTGGTTCGTTTCGCTGATGGAGATGGTTGTCCGTCACTGCGGCGAGGAGGTTGTGGGCGATAGAAACCGCATGGATGTCTCCGGTGAAGTGAAGGTTAATTTCCTCCATGGGGAGAACCTGTGAGTATCCCCCTCCGGCAGCTCCCCCCTTGAGTCCCATGCACGGGCCCAGGGAGGGCTCGCGAATCGCGATCATAGTCTTCTTGCCGATCCGCGTGAGCGCCTGTCCGAGGCCAATGGTGTTAGTTGTCTTGCCCTCACCCTTCGAGGTCGGAGTCATGGCGGTGACCAGGATCAGCTTACCTTCCGGGCTCTTCTGCAGTCGGTCGAGCGTGTGAATCGGGACCTTGGCGATGTACCGGCCGTACGGGACGAGCTCCTCTCGGGCTAATCCTATGAGAGCCGCTATCTCTTCTATCGGCTTCGGCGTGGCCTGCTGCGCTATCTCGAGGTCTGATTTCATCGTGTTCCGCTGCTGCTGGAATTTTCTGCCGCTGCTCCTTGGTGCCTGAACCGGTCCTCCGAAGCCTGACGCCTACCGGATGTCAGGGCTTCCTCGGAATTCCGAAGCTGCCCAGTATGCCCAGGAGCTTCTCTCTGCTTATCACGTGCTTGTTGTACCCATCGAGAAGAATGGCCATGTCGAAGCTCAGTCTTATCCCCGGAGTCTCTCTGAAACCCTCGTCGCTTATGATGGTTATACCTTCCTGATCAATCGACTCCTTCTCGGCGATGCCAGCAATGATACGCTCCCTGTTGCGATTCTTGTCCGCGTCGGGATCGAGTTCGCCCACGATCGTCCGCGTGTCGTCGTCCACCCGCACCTTGATACCGAAGCAGTAGTCGATGTCGAGCTTCTCTTTGAGGAAATCCGTGAAGAACGAGAAGGCGTTGGACATGAGTGCAACTTTGTATCCCATGATCTTGAGAGTCTGTACCAGCTCAGTCGTGCCCGGCGTGATCTCGATCTTCTCCATGATCCTGGTCATCAGATCCAGAGGCGCCCCATCCAGATACGATGCGGCAGCCTGAAGGGAAGGAAGGGCTCTCTCTACCGAATACGCGGAGGTGATCTCACGCCAGTCCGTACCGGTGAGACGCAGGATCTCCTCGAGTCGGGCACGGTCGATGAAGCTGGAAGCCATGTCGAAGAATATGATCCGCTTCTTCTTGTTGAACACGTCTTCGGTCTGGAACATCGTCTGTATGTTCATCGATGACATGTTCTTGCTCAGCACGGAGCGGAGATTCTCCAGGGGAATCGCACAGCGGCTGATGTCGGTGAGCAGCTCCATGAGGAAGATCCCTTCGCGGGCAATCGTCTTTGCGAACTCTATGTTGATGTCGTACCTGCTCAGTGACTCGGAGATCGCCGCGATGATGCCAGGCGCGTCCTTCCCCACGAGTATCAGGAGCAGGTTCTTCTTCTCCGGGCTTCTCGCCACAGGCGAGTACCTGTCGACGGTCATCTCCAGGTTGGTGTCGTCTGCAATGGTGCTCACCATCTTGGTGAGCTCACCGAGGTGTAGCACGGTCTCCGATAGATCAACGACCATGAAAATCGTGAACAGGCCGTGGAGCACGTCCTGCCTGAGATCGACGATGTTACCCCCCGCCTTGGCGATGGGTGTCGTGATGCTTCCGACCAGCCCGACGGAGTCGTTGCCCATCCCGTGGACCATGTACAGCCGTCTCAGTGCCATTCCTTCCTCCTGCGTACTGCAATTGCCAGTCCAGGCTCTCGCGTCTTAGTCTCTACTTCCGCGGCCACGGTGAAGGCGCTGGAGTCTTTGACCCGGCGAAACTTGTTGCGGATGAGTCAAGTTTTCTTCGCTCCACGTTCGCCTTACACCTCGCCGGTCCAAGGCGCAGCCCCGCTAGAATATGTGTTCCAGTAGCGTAAGATCAAGGGGGAACCGGGCTCAGCAGAACTCCCCGTGGATGAATGCCTGCGGGGGCGGGTCTCGAAATGAGGACTCTCTACAGGATCAAGCTCGAAATTCTCATCTGCCTTCTCCTCGTTCTTGCAACATCTGCTGTCTACTGGCAGGTGAGAGAGTTCTCATTCGTCAACTATGACGACGATTCCTATGTCACGGACAATCCACATGTGCGGGACGGATTGACGTTCGAGAATGTTGCATGGGCCTTCACCACCGGGCATGCCAGCAACTGGCTCCCCATGACATGGCTTTCTCACATGCTGGACTGCCAGCTGTATGGGCTCGATCCCGCCGGGCACCATCTGACCAGCGTGGTTCTTCACATCCTCAACAGCTTCTTGTTGTTCGGTGCTTTTCGCACGATGACAGGTCACGTGTGGCAGAGTGGTTTTGCCGCGGCGCTCTTCGCACTTCACCCGCTCCATGTGGAATCGGTGGCGTGGGTGGCCGAACGTAAGGACGTGCTGAGCACCGTGTTCTGGATGCTGACCATATGGAGCTATGCAGACTATGTCGCATCCAAAGTCGCATCCAAAGCCAGGAGAGCGTACCTCCTCACGCTCGCGTTGTTTGCGTTGGGGCTCATGGCCAAGCCGATGCTCGTCACGTTGCCCTTCGTATTGCTTCTCCTTGATCTCTGGCCGCTTCGTCGGATGTCCACGAGCCGGCGGACTGGCGGCGCCGATGGCTTGCGGAAAGGATCCTCTCTTCTCTCCCTCATCTTGGAGAAGTGGCCCTTCCTGATACTCGCTGCGGCATCGAGCACCGCGACCTTCGTCGTTCAGCATACAGGCGGCGCCGTACGGTCGCTGGAGGAATGGCCATTGGATGTGAGGATAGGAAACGCTCTGGTGTCGTACGCCGCATACCTGGGAAAAGCGCTGGTTCCCCGCGATCTGGCAGTGTTCTACCCACATCATGGGGCGCCCCCCGTTGCTCACGTTGCCCTGGCGTGCGTGCTGCTCGTCGCGGTTTCCCTTGTCGTGATTCGGGTATGGAAGAAGCACCCCTATCTCGCCGTTGGGTGGTTTTGGTACGTGGGAACACTCGTGCCCGTCATCGGTCTCGTCCAGGTGGGAGCGCAGGCGATGGCCGACAGATACACCTATGTGCCGCTGATCGGCGTCTTCATCATGGTTGGCTGGGGCGTGCCTGCAGTCACCCAGGGATGGCGTTTTCGCAGAACGGGACTCGCGACGGCGGCTTTGGTGGTGCTTCCCTTTCTCATGGTTGGCGCCCACAGGCAGGTGAGACACTGGGAGAACAGCATCACCCTATTCGAGCATGCCCTTGAGGCGACAGCGAACAACTACATTGCTCACAACAACCTGGGAATGGCTCTGGCAGAGGAAGGCAGGCACGATGAAGCAATGCGACAGTACCTGCTGGCGTCGGAGGTGAATCCGAATTTCGCAAAGGCCCACTTCAACCTTGGTGCGGCTTCCTATGAGAAGGGTAGGGCGGCAGAAGCCGTGGTCCACTATTTGCGGGCTCTACACCTGGATCCCGAATGGCAGGAGGCGCACTACAACGTCGGTATTGCTCTGGCTTCGGTGGGCCAGCTTGATGAAGCGGTGCACCACTATGGGGAGGCGCTTCGAATCGACCCCCGTGATGCGAGATCCTTGAACAACCTGGCAAATGTCTTGGTAAAACAAGGCAAGATGGACGAGGCCATCCGCAGGTATTCCGAGGCGTTGCAAGCAGATCCCGACGATGCGGCGGCTCACAACAATCTGGGTGCCACACTCGCCTCCCAGCGCAGATTCGGGGAGGCTATCCTGCATTTTAGAAGGGCCTTGGAGCTGGAACCGGGCGATGTCCACGCGAGTGCCAACCTCGAGAGGGCGATGGCCGAAAAGGCGAGGGCCAGATGAAACGGCGGTGCGTGCCTGCGAGGAAAAGGAACCCTCTTTGGGTCCACAGCGCGGCCCGCGCCGCCGGCGTGCCCTTTCTGTACCAGCGGATGGGAAAGTCTGCTAGAAGGCCTCCCAGCGTGTAGGTCCGCTTGGCATGGGCAAGAACACGATCTTGATCGTGGAAGACGACCCCGACATCGTCGAGCTCCTTCAGTACAACTTGGAACGGGAGGGGTTCGCCACTCTTGCAGCTTCCGACGGAGAGGCCGGGCTGGCGGCGGCAGTGGACCAGCAGCCTGCACTGATCCTGCTGGACCTCATGCTGCCCGGGATCAACGGACTGGATGTCTGCCGTCGACTCAAGCAAGATGCGTCGACCCACGCGATTCCCGTGATCATGCTCACCGCCAAAGGCGACGACGCCGATGTCGTGCTCGGACTCGGACTCGGCGCCGACGACTACGTGACAAAGCCTTTTAGTCCGAGGCAGCTCGTTGCCCGCATCCAGGCGGTCCTGCGACGCGGCCTGGTAAAGGAGGCCACCCAGGCGCCGGAGCGCTTCGAGCACGGGCCTCTTGTGGTCGACTCCGCGCAGCATGAGGTGCGCGCCGATGGTCACCCAGTGATGCTCACCCTGGCTGAGTTTCGTTTGCTCCACGCTCTCGTGGCCAACCCGGGGCGCGTCTTCACTCGGGATCAGCTCCTCGACAGGATCACGAAGGGCGAGAGCGTCATCATCGACCGCAATGTGGATGTGCACGTGCGTGCCATACGCAAGAAGCTCGGCAAGCACGGCAGTATCATCGTCACGGTACGTGGCGTAGGGTACAAGTGCACAGCCTAAGCCCATTTCGCTCCCGCTTCTTCTGGAAGCTCTACGCGACGTACGTACTCCTCCTTCTGTTCACGACGGTCCTCGTTGGCGCTCTCGTCGACCGTCAGATGGCGCGGTCACTTCTCACAGAGGTAGCAACCTCCGTGAGGGACAAGACTCTCCTCATAGAGCCCTATGCGGTCAGGTTGCTGGGGGGGCAGGTGTCCGGGGACATCGAAATGGAGATCGCCCGTGTCGGCCGGCAGACGGGCATACGCATCACGCTGATAGGACCGGACGGAACCGTCCTGGCCGACTCGGAGAGTGATCCAACGACTATGGACAATCACGGTGATCGTCCGGAAGTCCTCGAGGCACGTACACGCCCCGTCGGCATGAGCCGTCGCTACAGCCGCACACTCGAGCAGTACATGCTCTACGTCGCGCGAGCCGTGCGCGATGGAGACACATTTCTCGGGACCGTCCGTGCTGCGATGCCGCTTAAGGCCGTCGACGCTCGACTCGCGTCCATGAGGACTATCATAGGAATCGGTGCGGGTTTCGGCGTGCTCGTGGCCCTGGTGGTGGGCATGATGGTAGCCCGTCGAGTCACCGCCCCCATAGCCGAGATGACGGAGGTGGCGGCAGCCATGCGGGACGGCCGGTACGAGGCCCGGGTGCGGAGCATGCCGCGAGACGAGATCGGCCTCCTTGGAGAGACGCTCAATCGCCTCGGGACAGAGGTGGAACAGCGAATCGCTACGATGTCGCGCAACCAGGCGGAGCTGCGCGCGATGATCGCAGGCATGGTGGAAGGTGTCATCGCCGTTGACGACGGGGATTGTGTTCTTTACTGCAACCAGGCCGCGGGCATCCTACTCGGCATCGAGTACCGAATGTTGGCGGGGCGAAAGCTGTGGGAGGTTGTCCGCCTCGCTGATCTAGTCGACCTGTTGGGAGAAGCACGCTCCCTGCGAGAGCCGGTCCGGCGCGAGATCGTACTCCACCGTGACACGGTGGAGCTGGTGCTCGAAGTCCACGCGACTGCTTTCGTTACACCGGAGGCGGGTGGTATCGTCATCGTGCTTCACGACATCTCTGACCTCAGGCGCCTCGAGCGAGTCCGACGGGACTTTGTCGCAAACGTCTCCCATGAGATCAAAACACCTCTC
>Ga0316626_10001316_pt1 | contig 10972 bp, 9 predicted proteins | sample OWC_Aug_T1_C1_D5_FD_207656 | JGI IMG/M metagenome (GOLD analysis project Ga0316626, IMG submission 207656) | Wetland soil microbial communities from Old Woman Creek delta, Ohio, United States - OWC_Aug_T1_C1_D5_A | ecosystem: Environmental > Terrestrial > Soil > Wetlands | place: USA: Ohio...
CGGCATGGCGATACGGCCGTACCCGGCCGCACGCCATCCAGAGAGCCCGGTCCCAGAGGGTCCCCGTCTATGAGCGAGCCGAAACGTCTCTCACGCCAAGAGCGAGCCTTTCAGTGGCGCCGCGATCACGTCCTCGAGTCCGCCGAGCATGTGTTCGCTCGCAAGGGGTTTCACGAGGCGACAATGCAGGAGATTGCGAAGGAGGCCGAGTATGCTACGGGCACGCTCTACGGCTTCTTCGTCAGCAAGGAATCCCTCTTTGCCGCGGTGATCGAACGGCGAATTCCACAGATAAACGAGCAACTCCTGGGTCGAGCGGAGCGTGGGCAATCTGCCCGCGAGAAGATCGAGGGGTTCGTACAAGCATTCTTCGAGTTCTTCGACTCTCACAGAGACCTCTTTCAGATCTATGTCAACGTGACCGGCGGATTTCCCTGGACAGTGCGGGCAGAGCTCGGAGAGCAGGCATTCCAGAGCCATCTCGCCTCTGCGGATTTCCTGGAGAGAGTTTTCCGCGACGGAATCAGGAAGGGCGAGTTTCGACAGGATCTCGACCCCCGGCTGGCGGCCGTTAGCGTCGGAGGCATCCTGACCGCGGTGGCGACCGACTGGGTCACGCGCCTTCCTGACAAACCATTTAGCACGTTGAGGCACGGGACCTGTCTCCTACTGTCAGCCGTGCTCTCGCCGAATACGCAGCCGTAGCATGAGTAACCGGCATGGGAGATCAACAGAGGAACTGGCTAACCCAAGATGACTCACGAGTCAGCGTAGAAAGGGGGAAGAGCATGCAGGCCACTACGACTAGGCAGCATCGTTGGCAGCTCGCGCGAATCGCGGAGGGTCGGTGCGCCCAGTGCGGCAAGCCGCGGCGTTACTCGGCGTGGCGGTGCGAGCGTTGCGCGATGCTGGCACGACGCAGGAACAGGGAGCGACTCGGCCTCTCACCGTGGCACCCCGGAGGTCCAGGCCGCCCGCCACTGCATCGTAAGGCAGACCCTGAAGCCAGGAAGGGAGGCCGAACACGACGGTAGCCGTTTGGGTGGGGATCGAACCCACAGCTGGCGACGACGTCGAGCGGCCAGCTGCTGGGCGCCCACGAACGAGCGCCGTCGCTCCCCGGGGGGTAGAGCCCGCCCGCGTGTTCGAGTGAGCCGCGTCGCGACTGCCGTGGCGCACCTGTCCCGATCCCGCGACGCTGCACCCACCCAGTCGCTCTCTGCCTCGATAAGGAAGTCTAGCTCAAGAGGTAACTCTATAGAATGGCAGCCCTGATCGTACTCATGACCGTTCGAGCCGGGGAAGAAGGGAATCAGCCGAGATCACAAGGGTGCTGCGATGAAAACTGAGCCGCACGGGCAATCGCCGTGCGGCGAGCATGCCGACATCTACCTGGAGCCTACGTGGTTCCTCGATAGCGACTCACCGGGGACCCGCGCATTTGCGATGCGCGCGGTCGGGGATGCAAAATCAGAAACCGACAAGGCGGTCCGACTCTACTACGCCGTGCGCGATGGAATCTGGTACAGTCCTTACGCTCTGACGCTTGACCCAAAAGGATACAAGGCAAGCTCGGTAGCCGCATCGCGTTCAGCCTTCTGCGTGCAGAAGGCTATCCTCCTCGCGGCCTCCGCGCGGGCCCTCGGGATCAGGGGTCGCGTCGGGTTTGCGGACGTTCGAAACCATCTGGCCACTGACAAGCTCCTTGCGCGAATGGGCACGGACATCTTCGTATTCCACGGCTATGCAGAACTGTGCATCGAGGGCAGGTGGCTCAAGGCGACGCCGGTCTTCAACCGAAGCCTGTGTGACCGATTCGGCGTTCGCGCTCTCGAGTTCGATGGCCGGTCGGATGCGGTTTTCCATCCCTTCGATGGGCAAGGACGGCGGCACATGGAGTATCTGCGGGACCGCGGGTCCTTTGCGGATTTCCCGTATGACGAGATGGTAAGCGCCTTCACGGAGGCCTACCCCCACCTTCTCGAGAGCGGGCCACCCCGTGGGCGGGACGATATATTCGAACCGGGCTAGCGACGCTACGCCTCAGACCGACGAAGCGTATGGCGAAAGTGGGGCGAACGAACCTGACTCACCCGCAACAAGTTTCAGCGAGTCAAGGACTCTAGCCCGTGTTCACGGACGGATCCCGACGTAGCTCCGGAGGAACGTCGGAACTCTGAGGTTCCCCGCGATTGCCGCTCGCGCCAGCCCTCCCCCACCGCCGAAGCGCACCCTGTAGTTCTTCGGGCGCCACCGGCTTGCTCAGATAGTCGTCCATGCCAGCCGCAAGGCACCGTTGCCGGTCCTCGGGCATCGCATGAGCCGTAAGGGCAATGATGGGAGTGTGTTTGGCTATCCCCTGTCGGCGCCGAATCTCGGCGGTTGCTTGGTACCCATCCATTTCAGGCATCTGGATGTCCATGAAGACGAGATCGTAATGCTTCCGTTCGACAGCCGCCACCGCCTCCACTCCGTTCGCCGCGATCTCGACGTTCGTCCCCGCCTTCTCTAGCAGGCGTTTGGCGACCAGTTGGTTGACGAGATTGTCCTCCACCAAGAGAACCTGGTAGCAGGTCTCGGGCTTTTCGCGAGGCGATGCTGGCGTCCTCTCCCGCTGGGGCTCGCCAGGGACAGGTCCAGGAAGCATGAGTCGCACGAGGCAATCGGCGAGCTGCGCCTCACGTATGGGCTTGGGAAGCCGCGCCATTGAGACGCTCACCCTGTCCCTTGACTGGGCCCCTGCCTGCCCGAAGGAAGTCAATAACCCGATCGCCGTCCGCTCGAGCCCCGGCTCTGCTCGAATCGTCCGCGCCAAGGCTTCTCCATCCATGCCGGCTAGCTGCGCGTCCAGCAGCGCAATCTGATACGGGTCCGCGGCGCGGAAAGCCTCCCGCAGACGGCTCAAGGCTTCTTCTCCGGATCTGGCGTAGTCGCTCCGTGCGCCCCACGATCGGAGCCTGTAGGTGAGCACCTCGCACGTCGTCGCGTTGTCGTCCACCGTCAATATCCGCACGCCGCTGAGCTCAGCGGGCGGTGTGATCCGGTCGGCCGGCATTTCGGCTGCACGCTCGAATCTGGCCGTGAACCAGAAGGTACTACCATGTCCGGGTTCGCTCTCCACACCGATGTGCCCTCCCATCAGTTCGACCAGCCGTTTCGATATGGTCAGGCCAAGCCCCGTTCCCTCCTTTCCTTGCATCATGGGCCCGTCGACCCGCGAGAATTGCCTGAAGAGCAGATGCTTCTTATCGGCTGGGATCCCCATGCCTGTGTCGGTGACCGAAAAACGAATGACCGCATGGGTATCGGATTTATCCGCAAGCGCGAGGCGTACCGTAACCTCGCCCGCTTCGGTGAACTTGACGGCGTTGCCGATCAAGTTGATCAGGATCTGGCGAAGGCACCCCGGGTCTCCCCGGATGGACCTGGGGACATAGTCCTCGATCAGACACGATATCTCCAGCCCTTTGGTGGAAGCACCCTGAGCCAGCAGGAACGTGGCGTCCTCGACCAAGGCGTTGAGGTTGAAGTCCACCGTCTCGAGCTGGACTTTCCCGGCCTCCATCTTGGAGAAGTCGAGAATGTCGTTTATGACCGCGAGCAGGGCTTTGGCGCTGCGGCGCGTGGCCTCGGCGAATTCGCGCTGCTCGGGCGCGAGGTCAGTTTCCAGCAGGAGTTCGGTCATCCCGCATACACCGCTCATCGGCGTGCGGATCTCATGGCTCATGTTGGCAACGAACTGGGACTTGACCCGGGCCGCGTCCAGAGCCCGTTCCAGCTCTCGGTTCTGGTCAGCCAGCTTCCTGAAGAGTCGAACGTTCTCTACGAAGAAGGCGACCTGGGTGCCCAGAACGGACATCATCTTGAGATGTTCAACGCTTAGCTCCTCGTGGATATCACTGCGGAGGAGTAAGCAGATGCCGACGACGTTACCGACAGTGATGAGCGGCAAGATGATGCCGTTTGTCTGCCCTCCGCCCCCCGAGACGTCCGCAACGGCTGGGCGCCCGGACTTGAGTGACCAGGCGAAAAGCCCTTTGCGAATCTGGTCGGTCCCGGCGCTCTGCAACTCAGCCCTCCACGATTCGTCGTTGACCAGGGCAAGCTCGAACTCGAGCGTTTCGGGATCTACGAGGTACAGGGCGCTGCGGACACCCGGAAGAAGCAGATCGATCTCCGTGAGGAAGCTTCTCAGGAGCTCCTGTTCTTGCGTGCCATTCTCCGGCGTGCCCTCCCGGACGATTTCGGGGAACACCGAGAGCCGGTCGATCCACTCGACGAGCGGTGTGGCATTATGTTCCGGGGCTATTGGACGACTTCCTTGCATAGGGAATGCCCGTCCGGGGCTGGCTGACCTACTCAGTGAGAATCGAGGTCGCCGGTTCAAACTCCTTGTCCATCTGGCTCATGACCTGCTCGATATCGCCCACGGTCAGGCAGAGACACTCCCACGCTCGCCGGTCGAGTCTGGGCATCTTGTTGTCGCCACCAGAGCCAAACCCTTTCGCGCGGCAGAGAATGTCGGCGAGATGAATCACGGCACCCTCACGCGCGTGTTCCCGGGCTCGGCAGGGCTCGTGGTGATCAGTCACCATGGCAATCAGCCGCTGGGGCAAACGCCAATGCTTGAGGAGGATCCCAGCCGTCTGATCGTGGGTAAACCGAAGAAGCTCTTTTTCCGTCTCACGCAGCAGCACGCCCCGCTCCAGCGCGAGCTCTCCAGCGCGGTTGAACTCTTCTCGAAAGAACTCGTGGTGGACCAGTTTGCCGATATCGTGCATCAGGCCAGCCACGAAAAATTCCTCGACCTGCTTCTCGCCAAGACGGCGGGCGATGACTTTTGCCGCGATGGCAGCGCCGATCGAGTGTTTCCAGAATTCGGCCGGCTCGAACGTAGCAGAGCCGCCGCTCTTGAAGAGATGCATCACCGACGTCGAGAACGCCAAATTGCGCAGTGCCTCGAATCCGACGAGCCCGACGGCGCGGGAAATGGTCGTCACCTTTTGGGCAAAGCCGTAGAAGGGGGAGTTGACGAGCCTGAGTAGCCTGGCCGTCAACGTCTGATCCGTGACCACCACGGCTTCGATCTCGCGCGCAGTAGTCTCCGGGAGGCGCAGGAGCTCGGCAATCTTGTCTACGATGACCGGCAGCGTCGGAAAAGAGCTGACGCGTGCCAGGAGTGCATCCCAGGAGCAGTCGACGGTAGAACTGGGTTGGGCCTCTCCGGCGGAACCGGCACTGCTCTCTTCGGTGCTAGCAGTTATCATGCGTACTTGGCCAGCAGTTGCTGCTTCGCGATCCTCAGGATCTCTTGCATGACTGGGTCGTCGCTGACGTCAACGAACCGACGATCGAGCGCCTCGTTCTGGGCAGCAAGCTCGGGCAGGCTCTCCATGCTCGCGCTGACTTCCTCGAGGGTAGGGTCCGACTGCCCTTTTATGTCGGCCTCAGGCACTCCCCACGCCATGAGCTTCTCGATGTACTTATCACTCAGCGTGGTCCCGGCTGGTAGCAACAGCTGCCCGCGGAACGTGTGCACGTCCCTGGCGAGCACCATCCCTGGCTGGAAGTAAGCGGCGCTGACCCGTCCCATGTGACTTCTGGGGCACCACAACCGGGCGGCGAGGAGCCGCCCATGCCCTCAGAGTCATATCGGCTCCGCTTCCTGAAACTTGAATGGCGACAGGCGTGACAAGACCTTGACACACCCCTGTCGAGGCGGAGCGCGAGAGCCTGCGGCCAGACGCCAGAGAGCCAACCCTCGGGGGTTGGCTCTCAGATGGTCGTCGACGTCGAGCCGACACGGCCGACGGCGGTAATGTGCGGCAGCGGGGTCAACTCGTTACGACCCCGCGAAGCGTTACAACTGCTTGGCCCCTTTTTCCACCACGGCCTTCTCGTAGTAGTCCTTCTTGGCAATGCCGCTGGCCTTTGCCTTCTTCAATTCCTCGTCAATAAGCGCCTGGAACGAAGAGAACGGCTGGGCGCCGCCCAGGTAGCGACCGTTAATTAAGAACGCCGGGGTGCCTCGCGCCCCCAACGCTACGGCTTGCTTCTGTTCGGCATCTATCTTCGCGTCGTACTTGTTGCTGGAGTAACAGCTCTTCCATTTCTCCACATCCAGGCCCGCCGTTCCCGCGTAGCTCTCAAAGTTGGCGTCCTCGAACTTCCCCTGATTCTCGAAGAGCTGGTCGTGCATCGCCCAGAATTTACCCTGCTCATGGGCACATTCGGCAGCCCTTGCGGCCGGCTTGGCACGATTGTGGAAGCTCAGGGCGTTGTGCTTGAAGACAATGCGAACGTCGTCGCCGTACTTCTCCTCTATCTGCTTCAACGTCGGGCCAACACGCTTGCAGAATGGGCACTGAAAATCAGACACTTCGAGGATCGTCACCCACGCGTCCGCCGGACCCTTCGCAGCCGATTCCCCGACCGGGAATGAGTACACTTTCCCGGGATCCGGGCGCCCGGGTTGCGTCGGCGCAGGAGCCGGCGCCGCAAGCTTGTCCACTTTGGGTATGATACTATCCAGCTTGGCCAGTATCTCTTCCTGGTTCTTCTTTATCTCCGCGGCTTCCTCGGGCGACATGCCGCAGCTCGTCAACATCACAGCTGCACATCCCAGCAAGACGGAATGAACGAACATCTTCTTTCGCAACATTCTCCCCCCTATCTTCGAGCCCCGATGCCAACGGGCCCGCAGGGCGAAGACAAACGCCCACGACCCGATGGAACGTGCTCAGACCTTGGGTCCGACTCCTCGGACCGCAATCCGGCTCACCTCCACCTCGACAGTCTTAGAACCTCCTCCCGCCCAGGATTGAAGATAAAACACTGCTCATATCTCGGGGATTAGTCAAGCCAGGCGCTGGCAGGGCGCTTCGCCGGCGCGACATCGGCAGTCACGTTGACCACGCGGCGGCCGTCCGCTCGCTTGATCTACGTATGGGCACACCGAGAACCGGGGAAAGCGCGCCGGCCCCTTGCGGCTGGCGCCAGAGCACCTGCCCTGGCGCTTGATGCTCGAAGGCCCGCGCCAGGCCTTCCGGGTTACAACCCTTCCCGCAGCGACCTGGATCGACCGAGGAGGTGAACGCCGCCCCGGGTCATCAGTGACCGGCCTCGACCAGCGCCGCTACGGTGAACCACTCGGGCTCTGCACCGTACTTCTCGCCGTGGTTGAAGTACCACCCCTGCTCGCCCGGGTAGCGGTGGCTCGGCAGGGCGGCCCTCGTGGCGTGATCGAGTTGCATATCCACCATCATGATCGCTGGCTGGAACGGGCGCTCGTCGGGATATTCCTCCGCGGCGCCGGGAAACGCCTGCTTCCGGTAGCTCCAGTCGTTGACCCAGACCTTCCACAGCTCCCCGGCACGATCGTAGATGTCGGTGTATGGGACGATCCAAGCCTCCTTGTCTATCAAGATGATGCGCTTCGAGTAGGCATACTGCGGAAGCTTCGAGACGCCCTGTACCACGTAGACCTTCCGCTTCTCCCACACGTCGTCGAACGCCCAGTCGGCGGGGTCTGCCCACTTGACGGGGTAGTTGACGGCGTGGATCGCCGCGAGCATCTCCCGCTCGCCCAGGAACGTCCAGGTCGTCCAGGCAACGTGTCCGTTGTAGCCGTAGTAACTGTCCATGTCGGTGTCCTGCCCGAAGAGGGCGTCACTGCGCTGGGCGCTCGACATTCGGCGCACGCGCCGGAGCGAGGGTAGGTAGAGCCATTGGTTGTCTTGCTTCCCAGGATCGATGTAACGGTTCCCGACGATCCCCACGCCCTTCAGATCGAACGGCTCGAGGATGGGGTACATCGCGAACTGGTTGCGGAACTTGCTCGGGTTCGGCTCATAGTTCGGCTTCGGCTCCTGAAAGAGTCGCCCCGTATAGTACAGGGTCCGCGCGTGATCGAGAAGGAAATGCTTCTCGATCGACATCGGCCTCAAGGCCTCGATCGACCCCGTATCGGCATCGAAGTTGCGCAGGTCGAGATCATCGGTGATGGCCGGCTTGTGCTCGTAATTAAACATGATCTTGAGCGCCGCCATCGGGTCGTTGGGATCGATCTCGGGAAAGGGCAGGCCGGCGACGTAGTTCGAGACGGTCAAGCCACCCTCTCCGAGCTTCACCTGGCCCGAGTACTTCTCGGTTGCTTCCTTGTACTCTGCCGGCCATTCGACCTTCCGCGGCTCCACGATCTTCAGCGGCATGCCGTGCCTGATGCACCACTCCAAGCCGGGCGTAACGAGGTCACTAACCTTCTCAACGTTGCCTGGACCGATGACGTCTCCAGGCTGAACGTCGGCACGTACGGCCCCCGGCAGGCCGAGAAAGCTCAGTCCGAACAACGCCCCCCCTATGATGGCCACGGCGGACCACTTCGCGTGTCGGACATATCTCCTGGGCTCCATATTTCCTCCTTGCTGCTGCGAGTACTAGCGGTGAGGGCGGATGACGCCTCGCTTCACGCTGGCGCCTCGGTACCAAAGCCCGTCGCCTTTCAGCCTGACCTACCTCATCTATGCAACGCAGGCGCTTCAGTCAATGGCTGTCCATATCGTGGATATCCGGGCGCGTCGAACGGGCCGCCCAGATCATGATTGCCTGGACTTGCTCCTGCACAGACCACAGCGGCCCGTACCATGTCTGCCCAGACTATGACCGCCCGGATTACTGCTCTCTGGGCTATCCACACATCCACCGGCATGTGGCAACACCACGCTCCCATGCCGCCGTCCCCCCTGAATTCGTAGACGAAGCAATTCGTGGATCCAGCCCCTCAGATCGCGACGCGAGGAGGCATGCGTTGATCGAATCGGAGCAGTGGTGGAGGCAAGCAGGGCCCCAGATCGTGTGCTATAGGAGCAGCAGGTGCGTTTCTCGCCGCGGATCGTACTTCGATTGGGGCGCTGGGTTGAGGTGCTCTCGTGAAATGGCCGTCCGACTGGTTTCGTCGCATAATGAGGTTCGTGTGCATCGGTCTGGGGCCAGCCGTTCTCTTAGGTGCGATCCAAGCCTGTTCCGAAGTACCGCCACCCACGAGAAGGCCCGCACCGGGGCAGTGGGGCGAGGACAACGTCGCCGTTGGCCACCTCGGCCATGCCAGCGTGCTGATCAAGATGACCGGGACTTTCATTCTCACCGATCCCACGTTCGGCAACCGGATCGGAATAACCATCGGGCCACTGACACTTGGCCCGAAGAGACTCGTGAAGCCTGCCCTGCCGGTGGAAAACCTGCCCCCCCTCTCTGCCGTACTGATCAGCCACGCCCATTTCGACAGCCTGGATTTGCCAAGCCTGAGGCTGCTCCCCCGTGGCGCCACGCTGATCGCACCACTCGCGTGCGGCGACCTGCTCGGCGATCTCGGGTTCGCGCGCTACATCGAACTCGGTTGGGGCGAGTGGGCGACGGTCGGTGGCGTCACCATCGAGGCAGTGCCGGTCAAGCACTGGGGCAATCGGCTCCCGTGGGGCCAATGGCGCGGCTACAACGCCTACCTCCTGAGCAAGGACGGCGTACACCTTCTATTCGCACCCGACACTGCATATACGAGCACGTTCTCGCGTTTCCGACGCGAAGGCCCGCAACTGGTCGCCGCCGTTATCGGCAACGGCGCCTACGACCCGTGGATCCGCAAGCACGCCAGCCCCGAGCAGGTGTGGCGAATGTTCGAAGAGTCCGGCGCACAGTACCTGATCCCGATCCACTGGAACACGTTTCGCCTCGGCAAGGAGCCCGTCGGTGACGCGATGCGCCGGCTACTCAAGGCTGCCGGCGCGGACGCGCACAAGATCGTCATCCGAGAAATCGGAGGCGAGTGGTCGTGGCGCCATCCCGCGTCGTGACGGTGTAATCTCGGCGATCAGCGGGAGTCGAAGCAGGCAAACGCAGCGACAGAAACCAGCTAGGGAACGCACACACAACCGCCAGCTCCGTCCTTTCGGCAGGTTGGTTTTTCGGCAGGGCAGTCGCCCGCGCACTCCGGAGGGCCGAAGAAGCCGCACTTCGCACCGAGAAGATCGAAACAGACGCACCCACCGACTCCCTCATCCTCCATGCAGGCAGTTCCGCTTGGACACGCGCCGTCGCACTCCGGCACTGTTGCATCACTGCATGGTATCTCCACGGAGCGGGCTGGGAAGCACCCGCAGCTCCCAACCGCGACGCGATCGACGTAGGCTACACAGACCTCCCCCGCTAAACACTCACCACCACACCCCGGATATTGGCTGGCCTTGCACGCCGGCGTGAGCAGGGTAGTCGTGGTTACGGGATTCGTCGTGGTGACAGCGCTGACCATGCCGGCAGGACTGATCGTGCTGGCAGGACTGATCGTGCCGGCAGGACTGATCGTGCCGGCAGGACTGCTCGTGCCGGCAGGACTGCTCGTGCCGGCAGGACTGCTCGTGGTAGCCGCCTTTGGAAGGGGCGGATCGCACCGGCAAGATCCGAAACCGAAGACGTCTCCGGCACATACCAGACCAGGCGGGCACACGCCGCCGCACAACGGATCAACAGTGCCGCAGACCGAACGCTCTCCAACACAACTGCAGATCTCGAGAGAGCCGAACCGTATAGCTTGGCAGACATTGAACGGCGGACATGCGCCCGCACAGGACGGTGGTGTGCCATCCTGACAGCCTTGCAGCTTATCCGCCGAGATCTCGGCAACGAGCATCGCCGCAGGGACCACGGGCGTGGCGGCCGGCTCTGGCGGCAGTGCCCGCAGGTGCATGGACTCGCAGGTCACATGGTCAGACTCGCTCGCGGCTGGCACTCCCACGCTGGGCATCGTCCCCGGTGTCTGGCCGCGGATGGCAGACGCCACAACGAACGCACCGACGAAGCCCCCACCTAGGGCCACCAGCAGACTCCGCATCTTCCACCTCATTGCTCGTCGTCCCGGCGACTGACCGAACCCCCCAACCTGAACGAGCTTCACAGGCGTTCTGCGAAAGGGATCGCGCAC
>Ga0316626_10001317_pt1 | contig 10964 bp, 9 predicted proteins | sample OWC_Aug_T1_C1_D5_FD_207656 | JGI IMG/M metagenome (GOLD analysis project Ga0316626, IMG submission 207656) | Wetland soil microbial communities from Old Woman Creek delta, Ohio, United States - OWC_Aug_T1_C1_D5_A | ecosystem: Environmental > Terrestrial > Soil > Wetlands | place: USA: Ohio...
CCGGTCGGCCGTGCCGGCGACAGGCGCTCTTGCTTCCATGGCCCAGTTGGCAATGCGCAGGACTCGCGTTTGCAGCACGTAGAGCCGGCCGAATCGATCGAGCGCCCATTCGACATCCTGGGGGCAGCGATAGTGGGTTTCCAATGCGTGCATGTAGCCCACCAGTTTTTCAATCTGTTCCTCCGTAAGACAGGGCTGATTCTGGATGTCGGGCGGGACGGGCTCTTCCATCAGGCCTTCATCGGGGGCGGGGACGAGCCGCTTGTCTTTGCTCGCCGCCCGGATCTCCAGGATACCCTTGCCGGGCCGGCGCGAGATGACATAGGTGTCAGGGGTCATGGAGCCGTCGACAACCGGCTTGCCGAGGCCCCAGACCGCGCTGATCAGCATGGTATCGAGCGCGGGATTGGTCGGATCCATGGAATAGGCTACTCCGGCGGCTACGGCATCCACCATCAGAAAGCACCCGACGCTCATGGCGATGTCCGACTCTCGAAAGCCGTGCGTCACCATGTAGAACAAAGCCCTGCTGTTGAACTTGCTCGCGACGATTTCCCGGTACCGCCGCTGGATCTGCTCGAGCGGAATGTTCAGGAACGTGCTGTAGAGGCCCGCGAAAGTCGACCGGCTGTCCTCCCCGATTGCGCTCGAGCGGATGGATACCCGGACCTTGCCGTGCGCCTTGCGGTAAAGATCGTGCGCCGCAAGTGCGATTTCCTCCTCAACGTCCTGCTGGATCCGCGCCTCGCGCACGATGCGCATCATTTCATCCGAGATTCTCGAGAGCCCCTCCATGTCATCCAGCTGGATGCTGTTCCAGAGTTTGTCGAGCCGTTCCTGGATTCCGCTCCCCTCCACGAAGGATCTGTAGGCGAACGCGGTTACCGCAAAACCGGGAGGTACCGGCAACCCGACCCGGTTACGGACCTCGCCGAGATTGGAGGTTTTTCCACCCACCGCATCGGCCAGTTCGCGTACGATTTCCTCCAGAGGGATGCACAGACTCGTAATGGGCCCGCCATGGATCTGCCGGTATTCGTCCTCGATTCCAGAGGCGATTTTCTCGACGATATGACGAAGATCGAGATAGTGTCCCTCCGCCAGCAGGTTGAGATCGTCCACCATGCTCGCTACCCGGCCCTTCAGTGCGTCGGTAAGGGCTCGGATCTCATCGAGTGTAACCTCCTTTTCTCCCGTCAGAGTCCCCTCGAGTTCCGTGATATCCCGGAGGATTTCGTTGTTGGTTGTCAACAGCCGCCGGAAGCTCTCATATTTGCTCCGCAGTTGATCGCTGACGTCGACGGACTCGGGCCGAAGGATCTTTTTCCAGAACTTCATCTTACTTTCCCGTTTTGCTTACGCTCTCGAATCCGTAATCACCGGAGAGAAATGCCTGTGCCAGCGCGTTTGCCGCGACAGGGTTCTCGATCACCATGTCCAGGTGCCTCGATGCGACCATGAGACGCCCCACCATCACGAGAGCCTCCTCCGTAACGGACGCAATTCGTTTGGCGAGGAACGCTTCCAGCCGATCGCCGACCTGTTTTACCGCGAATGCGTTGCTGCGCAGAACCTGCGCGAGAAAGTGGGCGCGCCACTCCCTGCGCTCGGCGACTGCGGCTCCTCCGAAAAACAGGAATCGCACGTAGTTTTCGTTGACGGACCCGCCGCAGATGGACTCTACGGTGGCGAAGTGGTACGCAAGCCGGGTGGCGAAGTGCACGTAGTCCGCTGCACAGAGGCAGTAGTTGGGTTCGCCGTAACGCTGGTCGTCGGCAGCGCTGCGCACCACCACGGACATGAATCCGCGCAGGTCGAATCCCACCGGGCCTGCCCAACGCAGGCGCGGGTCTGTCATACCTTCCATCAGAGCCAGCAGCGGGATCGAAGTGACCTTGTCGATAGGGACGTTGCGCTCGGCGATGGGCGCCAACCCGCCCCCCAGATCCAGAAGCAGAACATCCATCGGCACGCGCCAGGTGAGGCGACGCGAAGCGCGCCGCTCCTGTGCCGAGAGATGCTCCGATTGAAACATCTCGGCCATCGACTTCTGATGCACATAGCGGGCGATGTCGTGCAGGGTACGGCAGTTGGCCGGGCTAAACTCGGGCGTATCGGGCTCGCCAAGCGTAAGCGGGGCGACCTTTTGAACGAGCTGCTTCAGATCTTCAGGAACCGGGTATTTGCGTCCAGAGGCCGCCCCGGCGGGTGGATTCGGGCCCAGCAGTTCGTGAACCTCTCCCTCGTAGACGACGCCGGCATCGGCATCCAGCGTGACGGCCGCGCCCTCGCGCAGCGCAGAAAGCGCATTTTCAGCGCCGACGAGGCAGGGCACGTCAAACTCGCGGGCGATCGTAGCCATGTGGCCCGTGGGACTGCCGGCGGCGGCAACGATCCCGCTCACCATGCCCATCAATCCGGCGAGGCGGGGAGAAGTGGTTGGCACACAGAGGATGACCCCCTCCGGGACTGTGTCCATCGCCTCCAGGTCGGGGAGGAGGAACACCTTTCCCGTGGTGACTCCGCCGGAGGCTCTTGCTCCTCCGCGCAGCAGGACTCGATAGCCCTCCACCTGCCGCAATGCAGACGAGGTGGATTGGGAAGCAGAAAAGTATACGGGACGCGTCTGGACGATCTGAAGAGACCCGGCCTCATCTATGGCCCATTCCACATCCTGGGGAGCGCCGTAGACCTCCTCGAGTGTGCGCGCGGCGCTTGCCACTTCGCACACCGCCTCTTCCCCAAGCGCCGGCAGGAGCCCCAGAGTCTTCTCCTGCTGCCTCCGAAGCCCTCCGTCGGCGGCGCAGCGTAGAGCAAAGGGCCGGCTCCCGATCACCGCGTCTTCCACTCGCACCGTCGGCCCCATCGATACCAGGAAGGTGTCGGGAGTGATTTTCCCCTCCACGAGGGCCTGGGCGAGGCCGGGTACTGCAGTCACCATCGCGCTCTGCTCCCGGCCCGGACATCTCGAATAGGCCACGCCGCTCGCGGACGGCTGAATCATCACCATTACCAGAACGGGCATGGGGATGTCTTCGCCGAGACAGCCGCGGGCCATTGCGTAGCGCAGCGCCTGCTGCCGGTACTTGCTGGCGATGACCTGCTTGTACGCAGCGATGAGCTGATCCTGGCGCACGTTGAGAATGCTCTCGAACTGGCCCGCGAAGGAGGACTCGGAATCCTCAACGATCGCGCTGGACCGCACCGCGACTCCCGTGGCGTCCGGATGCGATCGGAGCAGCCTGGCGCAGGCTTCCAAGAGGATGCTCTCGAGCTCAGGCGGCACGGGGGCTTCGTCGAATGCCCGGGCGATGATTTCGGACAGGCTCTTTATTTTCTGCGGATCGCGCAGGTCGGTCGACGGGAAGAGACTGCCCACGAGAGTCTGAATGCCGGATTCCCGCATGAAGAGGCGGTAGCCCGATGCTGAGACCGAGAAAAAGGCCGGGATGTTCAGTCTGGTTTTTGATGCTACTTCAGCCAGTCTGGCCGCTTTCGGTCCGACTACGTGGGGCCGGAACGCATCCTCCTCCCGCGGCCAAACCACGAGAGGGCTGGAATCGCCGGGCCGGGCCTGCTCTGCTTGCCGGCGGATGCTCTCCTCGAGCGCTTCATACTGATGCAGCAGTGCCTCATGGCCGCCGCCTGTCATTGCCAGGAAGGCGTTAACCATGGTGCCGGTCTGCTCGCTCAGCGATTCCACCGCGGAATACAAGTCGGAGCGCGAGACGGTGCCATGGTCCTGCGCTTCCATGAGTGCAGCCAGCCTGCCGAGGAACGCGTCGTTTGCGGCGCCGATCCTGCGGAAGCAGGTGAATTTTTCGGCGACAGGGATGCGGCGAGCCTTCTCCGTTCGCCGGGAAAAGAGCGATCCAAGGCGCTTGCCGAGCCTCTCCATCATGCAGCCCCTAATCGTTCACATGCACGCTCCACGGCAGCAGCCGGCCCGCTCCATTCGGAACCGCGGCTGTAAAGGAGCGGGCGGATGCGCCACGCTCAAAAACACCCGCTCCTTTACAGTCGCGGCCCTGACATCCCGGGCAGCCCCGCCGGCCCCCATTTTCCCCGCTCCCCGCGTCGTCCGGCGGCAGTCGCCGGGTTTCGAACCGCCTCGCGCTAGGCGTGAAAAAGCGACAGATATAGCTTGATCATTACGGCGATAACGCCAATGAATGCCAGGCAGCCGAAACCGAAACGGACCCAGGGACCGCCTGCCTTCCTTGTGTACGAGGCGCCCAGCTGCGCTCCGATTGTTGTGCCGACAAGCAGAGCCAGCACCAGCACCAGGTGTACGTTGCCCTTGAAGGCATGAGTCATGACTCCATACCCTGCACTGAACATGATCTCGAACAGGTCGGTGCCAACGGCCACCACGGTGGGACACCCCAAGACATATACCAGCGCGGGCATCCGGATAAACCCTCCTCCCACTCCCAGCATTCCGGACAGGAATCCTGTCGCAAATCCGATCCCCAGGATGATCCAAAGCGATATCGCCTCGATTCCCGAGGCGGGGAGCGAAACCATCGGCCATAACCGGAAAGTGCGCAGCTTGAGGACGACCGGCGATGCAGGTGCCTCGGCCGCCAGCTTGACCCGGCCGGAAGTTCTCTGAATCGTCCGCAAAGACTCGCGAACCATTGCCTGCCCCAGGAAAATCAGCAGAGCCGCGTAAACGAGGCTCATCACAAACGTCATTGCCTCCACATTGCGGCCGCCGATGGAAATCGTCCCCGCGTGCTTCAACACCTCGAGGATGTTCGCACCCACCTCGACTCCCGCCGCGGTACCTGCGATCATGAGCATGCCGAGCTTGAAATCGATGTTTCCGAACCGCATGTGCCGGACCGTGGCTGCAGTCGACATCCCCGTCATCTGGCCTAGATCCGAGCCTACCGCGATGTTGTAAGGGATTCCAAAGACGGCGTTCAGCATCGGCACCATTAAAAAACCGCCTCCAACCCCGAAAAAGCCACCCATGGCGCCGATCACAAGGCCGAAGAGGGCAAGATACGGGAAATTGCCCAGTCCGAGTAGAAATTCGCCAGCCGACATTAGTGACCTCCCCCTCTCCCCAGCTCTATGCCGAACATCCGCTCAATCAGCCGCAGCCCCATTCCGACTACGAGTCCCATGGCGACCGGCAAAGCAATGCACATGAAGACATACATTGATTTTGCCTGAAAGCCGGGAGCCACCGCATTTGCGTCAGCACCCAGATTCTGTAACCAGCTCAGGATTTCCACTGCGCCTCCTTGCGATCAAAAATGAATGACGGTACCGGGATCGACTTTAGCGAACCATCTCAGTGATAGGAACTGAAAGGGCGGATGTCCAGATGCACTTTCCGCACTCCCCCCACCCTCATGGCGATCTGGGTCAGCTCTGTCTCCCAGCGCGAACTGGCGTGTGTGAGCATGATGGGTTGCGGCACCTCTCCGGTGATGGTCACCACGCTTTCGTCTGCACTGACTTCCAGATCCAGGCCCCGGCTGGCAGGATTGGTCGCCAGCGCCGTCTTGACGCGGCAGGACAGCGCAAAATCGGCCAGCCGGGCGCGCACCCTGTCTGTTACCGCGAATTCCGAGCTCTTCGCAGTTTCCGCAACCAGCGCACAAGCAGTCGAAATCGACATGTTCTCAAGGTTGATGACAAGATCGTACAGCTGCGGATCCCGCAAATCGACGCCGTACATGAATCGGGTCCAGCGAACCCGGTTTTCATCCACTTCCTGGATATATCGTTCGGCCGCTTCCTTGCCGAGCCCCTCCCGCTCCATAACCGTGCGGATCCGTACTTCCATCGGCGCAATCAGGCGCAGGCGCAGGACCGCCGGAACGCCACGCAGGAGCATGTGTCCCGCCAGCCCATGGTAGATAAGATCCCCTTGCGCAACGTATTCGGCGAGCGCCGACTGCACCGCAACCACGTACATGCGACGCTCCAGAGTGAGCTGATCCCAGAGACCGGGACCCTTCTCCATCTTTTTCGCCAGCACTTGTTCCGGAACCCCCAGCTTTTCGGCCGCGTCCACCAGGATCTCCCGCCCGACGCACGGTGAGCCGAACGCGCTCGACAAACACTCCGCGAGGGTTTTGCCGCCGCTCATGGAACCTCTGGAAATCGTGATTATTGGCATGATTCTCCTCTTTTCCAAGAGAACAGGGGCAACCGGAGCCTGGGACTGCGATCGTGGATGTCGCCGATCGTTGCCGGCCTGAAACGGGTTGATGATTTTGTGCTTTGCCTGCCGCTATCCTGAGGTGACCCCTGCCACATTTTTCGGCCTCACCCGGCGCGCACTCGCCCCCTGACTAAACATCCTTATGGCCTTCCATGCAATGGTGGCAACCATTCTAGGAGAAACACATTCGCACGGGCAAGAAAAATCGGTTAGACAGGTAAAAAAAGTATTGCATTAAGAGTTAATTAAGTTTAAAGTTTTCCTGGTTACATGCTCAGGTCGCCTTGCGGCAGGGATGGTGATTGTAATTCGCCAGCCGGCCAGTGGTTGCAGTACTGGCGCGGGAGCAGCCGCTCAAGTGAGGTCATACAAACAGCGAACATGAAAAGTCAAATCACACCGGAACTGACGCATGATTTCCTCAGCAGCGCGCGGGTTTTTGCCAAAGCAGTACGCGATGTCTGCGAGGCGGCGGTGTTGCGCGAGGTGGTCGGCGACAAGCTCACCATTTCCCAGCTGAAGCTGCTGTATCTGGTTGCGCAGACCGATTCGGTGACCATAGGTGACGCGGCCACGTTTCTGGGCGTATCGAATCCGGCCGCGAGCAAGACCGTGGACAAGCTCGTGCGCCGGCGATTTCTGCGTCGCTGCGACATACAGGAGGACAGGCGCACCAGCCAGTTGTCTTTGACGGAAGTAAGCCGCCGCCTGCTGGAAACCTATGAGGCTGCCAGGAACCAGAAGGCGGCCGAAGTTTTTGCGCACTATTCGCCGGAAGACCTGCAACATGCTTCCGAGTTGCTGGACAGCTTGGCGGCAGGAATCGCGCGCCAGGATTCGGACCAGCAGAAGGTCTGCATGCAGTGCGAGATTTACTACCGCCCGGACTGCAGGTTCAGGAAGTTCGCAGAGCGCGAAGGCAGATGTTTTTACCGGTTACACAAGAGCAACACGCAGGAATTGTCCTGCCCACCGGCAGACAGTCCTGATCACCCAATAAACAAGGAGGCCTAATGCCGAGCTACGTCAATCCCGAGAAGTGCGATGGGTGCAAGGCGCTGGACAAGACAGCTTGCCAGCATATTTGCCCCAACGATCTGATGGTTCTGGAAAAAGAGACGATGAAGGCTTTCAATCGCGATCCCTCGATGTGCTGGGAATGCTATAACTGCGTGAAGATCTGCCCGACGCAGGCGGTCGAGGTTCGCGGCTACGCGGATTTTGTACCTATGGGCGCTTCTGCGACACCCTTGCGCTCCACGGACAATATCATCTGGACCGTGAAGTTCCGCAACGGCACGCTCAAGCGGTTCAAGTTCCCCATTCGCACCACACCGGAAGGCGCCGCGGTGCCGGACGGCGGGTTTCCCACGCACGTGGACCTGAAGGGACCCGCATTATCAACCGAGCCTGCATCCCTGGGCTTGCCCGAGGTTTTTACCCTGAAAGGATAGGAGAGGACTCAGATGGCCAACTTTGAAAAAGTTACTGTGGAAACCGATCTGTTGATCCTGGGGGGCGGTATGGCTGCCTGCGGTGCGGCCGTGGAAGCCGCCTACTGGGCCAAGCAGAATGGTCTGAAGGTTACTCTTGTGGATAAGGCCGCTGTGGACCGCTCCGGTGCCGTAGCCATGGGCCTTTCCGCAATCAACCAGTACGTGGGCCTCAGAGACGGCGCCAACACCGTCAAGGACTACGTCGATTATGTCCGGAACGACCTGATGGGTATCACGCGCGAGGATCTGGTAGCCGATATCGCCCGCCACGTCGATTCCACCGTGCATCTTTACGAGAAATGGGGCCTGCCCATCTGGAAGGATGAGAAAGGCCAGTACGTGCACGAGGGCCGATGGCAGCTCATGATCAATGGCGAGTCCTACAAGGTCGTGGTCGCCGAAGCGGCCAAGAACGCACTGCTGCAGAGCGGCGTGGGCCAGATCTTTGAGCGGGTGTTTATCGTCGGTCCGCTGATGGACGGGGATCGTTGCGCTGGCGCCGTAGGCTTCTCCGTGCGCGAGAACAAATTCTACGTCTTCAAGGCCAAGGCGACTCTCGTGGCAATGGGAGGCGCCGTCCACGTCTTTAAGCCGCGCAGCTCAGGCGAAGGCATGGGGCGCGCCTGGTATCCACCCTGGAATTCCGGCTCCTCGGCATATTTCACGCTGAAGGCCGGCGCCGAAATGACCTGCCAGGAAGTCCGCTTCATCCCGGTTCGATTCAAAGACGCATATGGGCCGGTGGGTGCGTGGTTCCTCCTGTTCAAGTCCCGCGCCACGAATGCCATGGGCGGCGAATACATGGTGGAGCGCAAGGCGGAACTGGATAACTGGGGCCCGTATGGCCGGGTGAAACCCATTCCCGCAAACCTGCGCAACTACCTTGGCATGCTGGATGTCATGGACGGCAAGGGGCCTATCTTCATGCGGACCGAAGAGGCGATGCAGAAGATCGCCGACAAGTACAAGGACGACGAGAAGGCGTACAAGAAGAAGGCCAAAGAGCTGGAATCCGAGGCCTGGGAAGATTTCCTGGACATGACGATCTCGCAGGCTCTGCTCTGGGCGGCGACGAACGTGCAGCCTGAGGTGAGGAGCTCGGAGATCGCCGCGGCAGAGCCCTACTTCATTGGTTCGCACTCCGGCGCCTCCGGCGCCTGGGTGAGCGGGCCGGAAGACCTCCAGACCGACGAAACCAGGGACGAGTATTTCTGGGGCTACGCCTCGATGTCCACGGTGAAGGGCTTGTTCTGCGCGGGCGATGCATCCGGCGCGTCCAGCCACAAGTTCTCCTCCGGCTCCCATGCCGAAGGCCGCGCTGCCGCAAAATCGGCGATCCGGTTCATTGTGGAAAACAACACGATGCCGACGGTGGATGATGCGACGATCTGCGCCCTGCAGGGCGAGATCCTGAAGCCCCTGGATACCTATGAGAAATTCAAGGGCACCAGCACGACCCCAGATGTAAACCCGAACTACATCCTCCCGAGGATGTTCATGTTCCGCTTGCAGAAGATCATGGATGAGTATGCGGGCGGAGTCACATCGCAGTTCACAACCAACGAGTCCCAGCTGAACCGGGCCCTCGAACTCCTGGCATTCCTCAAGGAAGACTCCGGCAACCTTGCCGCATTGAATCTGCACGACCTCATGCGTTGCTGGGAGAATATCCATCGCATGTGGCAGGCGGAAGCTCATGTGCGCACCGTCCTCTTCCGCCAGGAAACGCGTTGGCCCGGCTACTACTTCCGTGCTGACAAACCCAAGCTGGACGAACAGAATTGGCGCGTATTCGCCAACTGCAAGTTTAATCCCGGCACGGGCGAATGGAAGATGCTCACACGGCCGGTGCTGCATATTTTCCCGCAGGCGAAGGAGCACGAACTGCTCGGCGGTTGATGTCTTTCACCGGGAGGTCCCTTCAGGGGGCCTCCCGGGTTCGTCTTTTGCCTATGTCTCTGCAAGACAAAACTCCCTGTCCCCACTGCCTGCACCCGATGACACGGTGGGCCAGTCCGCGGGAAAGCAGCTGGGGAGGGGAGGTGCAGCTTGTTTGTTTCAATGATGACTGTCCGTACTTCGTGCGCGGGTGGGTGTGGATGAAGGAAGCCTTCAACGTGGATGCTTCCTACAGGCACAGGATCAGCCCGGCGACCGGGGACTCCGGGCCGCTTCCAGTCTGGTCGCGTGAGGCCCTGAGGAGCAGCATTTTGATCGGCGAGGGAGACGACAATGCCGGATGAGCCATTGACGGAAGAGAAGATCATCCGGGAGGTTCCCCGTATGACGCTGGACAGCACCTTCACATTCCGGTGCGAAATGGGCGTCGCATGCTTCACCCGCTGCTGCGCGGACGTTTCCATTGTCCTGACACCGTATGACATCCAGCGGATGAAAAAGGCGCTCGGCCTCGATTCCTCGGAGTTCCTTGCCCGATACACCATTTCCCCCTTTACACCGGATCAGAAGTTTCCTGTGGTGCTGCTCAAAATGAACCCGGAGAGCCGCAGGTGCCTGCACGTCACCGAAAGCGGCTGCTCCATCTACAGGGACCGGCCCTGGGCCTGCCGCATGTACCCTCTCGGTCTGGCTCAGCCGGAGCAAACAACCTCCGAGGACCGCGATTTCCATTTTCTGATCCACGAAGAACTGTGCCAGGGACACGGCGAAGGCCGGACCCTCACCGTACGGGACTGGATCGAAGAGCAGGGAATCGAAGAATACAATATGATGGGAGCTTCTTTTAAGGAGCTCATGCTCCATCCTTTCTGGAACGGGGAAAAAGAACTGACACCTGCGCAGATGGATATGTTTTTCATGGCCTGCTATGACCTCGACCGGTTCCGGCGATTCGTCTTCGAGACCCGCCTGCTCAGGCTTTTCGACGTTCATGAAGCCAGAGTAGAGGCCATGCGCACCGATGATCTGGAGCTGCTGGATTTCGCTCTGCAGTGGCTCCGGTTCAGCCTGTTCCAGGAAAAAACAATGAAGATCAAGCCGTCGGCGGCCCGATCTGCGGGCCGGGCTGCTTCCCGCGAGGGGCTCTCATGAACGATGCAGGAAGACCGATCCTCGTTGTCGGCGGCGGAATGGCCGGCATTACCGCTGCGGTCGAGTCGGCTGAGGCCGGCTGCGATGTAATTCTCGTCGAAAAGTCGGCCTATCTGGGCGGCCGCGTCGCGCGCAGCTATCAGTACTTCCCCAAGCTCTGCCCTCCCTCCTGCGGACTCGAGATCAACTTCAAGCGAATCAGGAACAGCCCTCGCATTACGGTGCTCACGATG
>Ga0316626_10001319_pt1 | contig 10959 bp, 8 predicted proteins | sample OWC_Aug_T1_C1_D5_FD_207656 | JGI IMG/M metagenome (GOLD analysis project Ga0316626, IMG submission 207656) | Wetland soil microbial communities from Old Woman Creek delta, Ohio, United States - OWC_Aug_T1_C1_D5_A | ecosystem: Environmental > Terrestrial > Soil > Wetlands | place: USA: Ohio...
GTGGCAGGCCTCGGCCTCGGCCAGCACCTTGTCCACGTTGGTCTCGCCGAACATCGGCAGCTTCCACATGTACCAGTAGTGGTCGAAGGCGTTCTCCGGCTCGCTGTGCTCGATGGCCGGGTTCCAGCCCTTCTTCACCAGGTACTCGACCTGCTTCTTGATCGCGGCCGTGTCCATCGCCGGCAGGTACGAGAAGGTCTCGAACTTGCGGCTGCTGACGTCGGTCAGGCTCGACTTGTAATCCTGCATTTCGCTCATTGTGAATTCCTCAATTCGTTGGCTGTTAGCGGTTAGCTATTAGCTAATAGCTAACCGCCAATCGCTTACTTATGCGCCACGTCGAGCTTGTCGACGGTGTCGAACTCGAACTTGATCTCCTTCCACGTTTCCATGGCGATCTTCAGTTCCGGGCTCGACTTGGCGGCCTTCTCGAGGATGGCCTTGCCTTCCTTCTCGATGGCGATGCCCTGGTTGCGCGCCTCCACGCAGGCCTCGAGGGCCACGCGGTTGGCGGCCGCACCCGCGGCGTTGCCCCACGGATGGCCGAGCGTGCCGCCACCGAACTGGAGGACGGAGTCGTCACCGAAGATGGTGACCAGCGCCGGCATGTGCCACACGTGGATGCCGCCCGAGGCGACGGCGAACGCGCCCGGCATGGAGCCCCAGTCCTGATCGAAGAAGATGCCGCGGGAGCGGTCTTCCTTGATGAAGCTGTCACGCAGCAGGTCGATCCAGCCGAGCGTCGAGGCGCGGTCGCCCTCGAGCTTGCCGACCACGGTGCCGGTGTGCAGATGATCGCCGCCCGACAGGCGCAGGATCTTGGTCAGCACGCGGAAGTGGATGCCGTGGTGCGGGTTGCGGTCGAGCACGGCGTGCATGGCGCGATGGATGTGCAGCAGCATGCCGTTGTCACGGCACCAGTTGGCCAGGCCGGTGTTGGCGCAGAAACCGCCGGTGATGTAATCGTGCATGATGATCGGCGCGCCGATTTCCTTGGCGTACTCGGCGCGCTTGTACATCTCTTCCGGGGTCGGGGCGGTGACGTTCAGGTAGTGGCCCTTGCGCTCGCCGGTTTCCTTCTCGGCCTTGTGGATCGCTTCCATGACGAAGTCGAAACGCGCGCGCCAGCGCATGAACGGCTGGCTGTTGACGTTCTCGTCGTCCTTGGTGAAGTCGAGACCGCCGCGCAGGCACTCGTACACGGCGCGGCCATAGTTCTTGGCGCTGAGGCCCAGCTTCGGCTTGATGGTGCAGCCGAGCAGCGGACGGCCGTACTTGTTCATGATGTCGCGCTCGACCTGGATGCCCTGGGGCGGGCCACCGCAGGTCTTCACGTAGGCGATCGGGAAGCGCACGTCCTCGAGGCGCAGCGCGCGCACGGCCTTGAAGCCGAACACGTTGCCGACCAGCGAGGTGAACACGTTCACCACCGAGCCCTCTTCGAACAGGTCGATCGGGTAGGCGATGAAGGCGTAGAAGCAGGTATCGTCGCCCGGCACGTCTTCGATGCGGTAGGCGCGACCCTTGTAGTAGTCGAGGTCGGTCAGCAGGTCGGTCCACACCGTGGTCCAGGTGCCGGTGGACGACTCGGCGGCCACGGCGGCGGCGGCCTCTTCACGCGGCACGCCGGCCTGCGGGGTGATCTTGAAGCACGCCAGAATATCGGTCTCGTTCGGCGTGTAATTCGGCATCCAGTAGGTTTCGCGGTATTCCTTCACGCCCGCTTTGTACGTCTTCACTTTGCCTTGGCTCATGAGGCCTCCTGGTTAGAAATCGGTTTCGGCTTGGTTGCCCCGGAATGTCCGGCTTACCGCAGCTACCGGGGGCAACCAACCCGGTAATGGCCGCATACCCTATAGACGAATAACCATAAATGACAGTCACAAATTATGATTGTTATAATAAGTATTCATTTATGGTTTATTCAGGGGCCGATACGATGCACCTAACACTGCGCCAACTCAAGGTGTTTGAGTCCGTCGCCCGCCACCTGAACTACACCCGCGCCGCCGAGGAGCTGCATCTGTCGCAGCCGGCGGTCTCGATGCAGGTGCAGCAGCTCGAAGACCAGCTCGGCCTGGCGCTCTTCGAGCAGCTCGGCAAGCGCATCCATCTGACCGAGGCCGGTAAGGAAGTGCTTACCTATTCGCGCTCCATCACCCAACAGGTGGACGAACTCGAGGCGGTGCTGAACCGCTTGAAGGGTCTGGGCGGCGGGCGGCTGCGTATTTCTGTCGCATCCACCGCCAACTACTTCATCCCGGCCCTGCTCGGCACCTTCGCGCGCCGCTACCCGGACGTCACCATCTCGCTCGATGTGACCAACCGCGAGACCCTGCTGCGGCAGCTGGCCGACAACGTGGTCGACCTGGTGATCATGGGCCAGCCGCCGGCCGAGGCCGACGTGGCCGCACAGCCGTTCCTCGACAACCCGCTGGTGGTGGTGGCGCCGCCCGACCACCCGCTTACCCGCGAGAAACGCATTGCGCTCGAGCGCCTGCAGGACGAGGTGTTCCTGGTGCGCGAGCCCGGCTCCGGCACCCGCGTCGCCATGGAGCGGTTCTTCAGCGAGCGCGGCATGCACCTCAGGACCGGCATGGAAGTCGGCAGCAACGAGGCCATCAAGCAGTCGGTGCAGGCCGGCCTCGGCCTGGGGCTCTTGTCGCGCGCCACCATCGGCCAGGAGCTGGAGCTCGGGCGACTGACGGAGCTGGACGTGGCCGAGCTGCCGATCATGCGCCACTGGTACGTGGTACACCGCAAGGGCAAGCGCCTTTCGGCCGCGGCCGAGGCGTTCGAACGGTTCGTGCTCAACGAGGCACGTGCGCTGCTGCAACCCGCGGCCCGCACGACGCCGGTGAAATCGCGCAAGCGCGGCACGTCGCGCCGCTGAGCGGATGGGTGCCGGGTTATAGCCCTTCGGGCAGTGACCGACGCCGCTGAGGTTCTCGAGTTCTCCGGAGACCGTGCCCAGCACGTAGCCCGGATGGAGTGCAGCGGAATCCGGGAATCGCAGCCCATGCGGCACAATTCGCCGCGCTCATTGCGCCCTACGGAACCCGCCTCCGCCGTGCTGCGCGCCTACGATCCGCCGCCGCGCAAAAAGGAGTGGATCAGCGTCTCGCGCTCGTGTTGAACGTCCGGGTCGCGGTCCATGAACGGGTGCGCGAAGCGCGGCGAGCGCACCACCCGCGCACCGTGCGCCTCGGCGACGTCGAGCAGCTCGGCCGAATCTGTGGCCGGTACCACCCGGTCGCGCGCGCCCTGAATGAGGAGCAGCCGCGCACTATCAGCCGGGAGGTTGCGGATGGGATCGTAGCGCTTCGGGCAACCGTACCCGGCGATGCGGCTCGGCGTGGAATCGATGACCGCGCGATCGAACTCCGCGCCGGCACCGATGACATTCAACAATACGATGCCGCCGAACGACATTCCGTACAGCAGCCGCTCCCCGGGCACATCGCGCGCAAGTCCCGCATATAGCTCGTGGTAGTCGCCGACGATCGCCTTGAGCCGGCGCTTGCCGGTGGAGCCGCCATAGCCTCGGTAGTCGTATACCACGACGTCGTAACCCGCCTGCGCCAGGTCGCGCAGGTGCGCGAGCAGGCGCTCGGCGAGCGTGGCGTTGCCCTGCGCCACCAGCACAAAGCCCTTGCGCGGGGACGCGGCGATCAGCCGGTAGCCGCGCAGCGCCCGGCCGTCACGGGTGGTGAACGACACCGCCTCGCCGCCCGGCACCGGCGCGCCGGCCGCCAGATACGGCGTGCCGGCCGCGCGCTGCCACAGCCAGAACGCGAACGGCTCAAGAATCGTATTGCATACCGCCTCTTCCGGGTCGTCATCGGGCCCGGCCGCCCCGGCGGCGCTGCTGGCCATGGCAACAAAGATCAGCAGACCCACCAGCACTGCCGAGCGTGCAGACGACATGGAACATCTCCGCTTGCTGAATGCCAGGGAAGGAGTTTGTATATATGAATGTGCATCAGCTAACCGATCTCGCTCAGCCGCTGCTCCCGGCAGTCGGCTGTGGCGGAGCATTTGCGACCGTGATTCCATAGGTGATGCCAAGAAAAAAGAGGAGCATCAGTGCCGCGATCGTAAGCGCAATAGCCCAGTTCAGGGCCTCATGTTTGATCCATACATTCTCGGACAGGACGTAATTCTGGGCTGTCATTGTCACTTCTGTGTCTTGTTCGGTCCAACCAGCCATTACCGTTCTATGCTCTTCCCTTGTCATCGAAGCGATGTCGCCAAAGAACCAAATCCGCTCAGTAGCCTTGAGCGATGTGTTGCGAGAATGATGCCGTGGCCACATGGCACGGAGAACGAAGAGGTATGAGCCAATCAAAGCAATTCCGGACAGCGTGAGCAAGAGCCAGATGGGCATCGTGTAGAGCGGGCGAACGGCTGTGACCTTATCCGCTCCAATGAAAACAAGCCCATTCACTGCGCCCATCACGAGAGTGTTTAGAGTCACGAGAAACTTGGCCTTTTCTTCCGACTGTCTGTACCAGCCGAGGATGTTCTCATACTGCTTAAACAAATAGTCCAGTTTGGTCATCTGTCGCTCCTGCGTCGGTGACTAACCCTGCCTTCCGGGTAAAGAGGGACCGGGCAAAACAGTCGGAGGAATTGTTTCCCAGACAGCCGTGAACCGCGGAAATCAGTGCCCACTTTATAATCGCTCGGTCCCCATATTTCGCCGAACTCATTGCATGCGGGCCGGAACGAGGCCCGTTGGCCGATTGCCTCAACCGGCGACCCGCCGCCAGTAGGTCGCGCGCCAGTAGTACAGCACGGTGGTATCGGCGAGCGGATAGCTGTCGCCGTAGCCGACGTTGCGCTGCGGCTCTTCGATGTTGTCGCGCGCCGGGTCGAGCGGGCGCCAGCCGTGCTCGCGCGGCTCGCCGTCGAACGGCGCGCGGGTGAGGCCGGCGTTGCGGCGCTCGGCGGCGCCGAAGTGGGCGAAGTTGTGCTGCGCGTCCTCGAGCGAGACGTGGTTGGCGCTGCCGGGCAGGCGCGGAAAGCGCAGCTGCGCGAGGTCGTCCTCCCACAGGCAGATCGGGCAGCGCTCGCTGCCGCCGGGCTGGCGCTCGAACACCAGGTAGCCGCAAACCGGGCACGGAAATTTGTAACTACCGAAGCTCATGGTGCAAATATCCGCCGCAGGCGCGGGAAATGCAATCGACGCCGGCCGCCGGGGTGGGGTGCAGACGCTGCCCGGACCACGCCGCTGACCGGAAATCCGTATAGTCTATGCTTGGGCTGGGGGGACAGGTCCGGCGCATTTGGCTGCGCATCGGCATCCACGGGATGCGGGATCCTTACAACACCGAATGAATTCCGTTGCTGCTGTTCTCAGGCAATCCGTTTCGCTACGCCATGGCTATGGCAGCGTGCTGGCCGCGATCGTGGCCGGCGTGGCGCTGACGCTGGCCGGCGCGCATCTCGAACGACAGCGCGATCACGAACGCCTGCTCCGCAACCTGGCGCTGCTGGCAGTGGACGAGACGGCGCGCATTCAACGCAGCGTGGACAGCACCGTGGAAGTGCTGGAGTCGATCGGAAGTTTCTACGCCGGATCGGACTTCGTTGGCCGGCGCGAATTCGGCAATTTCGTCCGCAGCCCGCTGGCCAACCACCCTGAAATCCGTGCGCTCGAGTGGGCGCCGCGGATCGACGCCACCGAGCGGGCGCGCTTCGAGGCCGGGCTTGGGCGCGTGCTGCCGGGGCGCGGCATCCGCATGCTCGACGCGCACGGGCGCCTGACGACTGCCGCCGCCGGGCGCCGCGAATATTTCCCCATCGCCTATGTCGAACCGCTGGCCGGCAACGAGCCCGCGCTCGGGTTCGACGTGACGTCACGGGCCGCGACCGTGCGCACGCTGGAACGGGCGATCGAACGGGACGAAACGACAGTGACCAGCTCCTTCACCCTCGTTCAGGGCGGCGGCCAGCTCAAGGGCGTCGCGGTCTATCGGCCGGTATATCGCAACGGGGCACCGATCGGCACCGCGGCCCAACGGCATCGCCACCTGCTCGGGTTCGCGGTCGCGATCCTGGAGCCGAAGGAACTGGTGCTGTCCGGGCTGCGGCCGTTCCGCCCCACCGCACTCGATGTGCTGCTGGTCGAACGGATCGACGGCCGAACCGAGGTGCTGCATTTTCACCCGTCGCGGGTGCGGCGCGCACCCGTGGCCGCGCCGACGCCCGACGAGGTGCAAGCCGGGCTGCACCACGAGGCGGCCATTCGCGTTCCCGGCGGCGAGTGGACCATGCTGTACCGGCCGGCGCCGGAGTTCTTCCAGGAGCATCAATCTCATCAGGCGTGGCTGATTCTCATCGCCGGCCTGGCGCTGACCGCCGTCACCGCCTATGCACTGATGCGGCGTGTGCGCTACGTCCGGGAGATTCTCGACCTGGCGCGGCTCGACGGACTGACCGGCCTGCCGAACCGGCTGCTGCTGCGCGAGCGGCTGGAGCTGGCGCTGGCGCGCGCCGAGCGCCAGGGCGGCCAGCTGGCCGTACTGTTCCTCGACCTCGATCACTTCAAGCACATCAACGACAGCCTCGGTCACGCCACCGGCGACCGCGTGCTGCAGGAGGTGGGCCGGCGCCTGGCCGGGGCGGTGCGCAAGCAGGACATGATCGCGCGCATGGGCGGCGACGAGTTCATCCTGCTCGCGCCCGAGCTGCGCCACGAACAGGACGCCGCGCAGCTGGCCAGCAAACTGCTGCAGGCGCTGACGGAGCCCTGCCGGATCGAGGGACGCAGCTTTTATCTGTCGGCCAGCATCGGCATCAGCCTGTATCCGCGCGATGCGGCGAGCGCCGATGCGCTGGTGGCCAACGCCGACGCCGCCATGTACCGGGCCAAGGCCAGCGGGCGCAACACCTTCGAGTTCTACACCCACGAGCTCACCGCAGCAGCGACCGAGCGCCTTCGGCTCGAGGCCGAGCTGCGCGATGCCCTGCACGGCGGCGCGATCGAGGCCCACTATCAGCCGCAGATCGACCTTGCGACCGGGCGCGTGATCGGCGCCGAGGCGCTGGCCCGCTGGCGGCATCCGGAGCACGGCGACATCGCGCCCGACCGGTTCATTCCTCTTGCCAAGGACACCGGCCTGATCGTGGAGCTGGGCGAGTCGATGCTGCGCCAGGCCTGTCACCAGGCACGCCTCTGGCTTGACCAGGGCGCGGGTCTGCAGGGCATGGCGGTGAACGTCGCCGGCGAGCAGATCCAGCGCGGCGATTTCGTCGCCATGGTCAGGCGCGTGCTGGACGAAACCGGGCTGCCGCCGCGGCTGCTGGAGCTGGAGGTCAGCGAGGGCTTCTTCCTGTGGCACGGCGAGCGCTCGATCGACGTGCTGCGGGCACTCGGCGAGCTCGGGGTCACGCTGTCGATCGACGACTTCGGCACCGGCTATTCATCGCTCGCCTATCTCAAGCGCCTGCCGATCGACAAGCTCAAGATCGACCGCTCGTTCGTACGCGACCTGCCGGACGATGAAGACGATGCCGCCATCGCCCGGGCGGTGGTGGCGCTGGCCCACAGCCTTGGCCTGCGGGTGCTGGCCGAGGGCGTGGAGACCGCCGCCCAGCGCGACTTCCTGCGGCGTCTGGGCTGCGAGGAGGCGCAGGGCTTCCTGTTCGGCCGCCCGGTCCCGGCCCGGGAATTCCCGCTGGCGACGACGGCCGCGGCCGGCGGGTAGGCGAACACCCGGCAAGCAAAAAGGGCGGCCTCGCGGCCGCCCCTTTTGTTACCGGAACGCCCTGCCTCAGTTGACCTTCGGCGCGAGCTCGCCCTTGGCGTAACGCGTGGTCATCGCCTCGAGCGACAGCACCTTGATCTTCGAGGCATTGCCGGCGGTGCCGAACGCCTCGTAGCGGGCCTTGCAGATGTCCTTCATGGCCTTGGTCGAGGCGATCAGGAACTTGCGCGGGTCGAACTCCTTCTTGTTCTCGGCCAGGAACTTGCGCACTGCGCCGGTCGAGGCCATGCGCAGGTCGGTGTCGATGTTGACCTTGCGGACACCGCTCTTGATGCCCTGCACGATCTCCTCCACCGGCACGCCGTAGGTCTGACCCATGTCGCCGCCGTAGCTGTTGATGATCTTCAGCCACTCCTGCGGCACCGAGCTTGAGCCGTGCATCACCAGGTGCACCGTCGGGATGCGCTTGTGGATTTGCTTGATGCGCTCGATGGCAAGGATGTCGCCGGTCGGCGGGCGGGTGAACTTGTAGGCGCCGTGCGAGGTGCCGATGGCGATCGCGAGCGCGTCGACGCCGGTCTTCTTCACGAAGTCGGCGGCCTCTTCCGGGTCGGTGAGCAGCTGCGAGTGGTCGAGCTTGCCCTCGGCGCCGACGCCGTCTTCTTCGCCGGCCATGCCGGTCTCGAGGCTGCCGAGGCAGCCGAGCTCGCCTTCCACCGACACGCCGCAGGCGTGCGCCATGTCGACCACGGTCTTGGTGACGTTGACGTTGTAGTCATAGGTCGCCGGGGTCTTGCCGTCTTCCTTGAGCGAGCCGTCCATCATCACCGAGCTGAAGCCGAGCTGGATCGAGCGCTGGCAGACGGCCGGCGAGGTGCCATGGTCCTGGTGCATGCACACCGGGATGTGCGGGAACTCCTCGATCGCCGCCAGGATCAGGTGGCGCAGGAACGGGGCGCCGGCGTACTTGCGGGCGCCGGCCGAGGCCTGCACGATCACCGGGCTGTTGGTCTCGTCAGCCGCTTCCATGATGGCGCGCATCTGCTCGAGGTTGTTGACGTTGAACGCCGGCACGCCGTAGCTGTGCTCGGCCGCGTGGTCCAGCAGTTGGCGCAGGGTAACCAGGGCCATGTGTTGTCCTCCGAAAGTGTTAGTCGCTAGTCAAAAGGTAAACTGAAAATCAGCTCTCGCGCTGGCCGCCGACCACGGCGATCTTCATCGCGTTGGTGCCGCCCTTCACGCCGGTGAGGTCGCCCTTGGTGATGATCACCAGGTCGCCGTCGCGCACCGTGCCGCGGCGGCGCAGTTCATCCAGCGCCTCGCGGTTGAGGGTGGCGTGATCCGAGGTGGTGATCTGGAACGCCACCGGGTAGACACCGCGGTAAAGTGTCACTTTTCTACGCGTCTCGGCATGGCTCGTCAAGGCATAGATCGGTACGTTCGAGGCGATGCGCGACATCCACAGGGCAGTAGCCCCGGATTCCGTAAGGGCGGCGATCGCCTTGACCCCGAGGTTATTGGCGGTATAGATGGTCGCCAGCGCGATCGCCTGATCGACGCGCTCCACGTCCTGGTGCGCGGCACGGCGTTCCTGCAGCAGCGCCTCTTCCTGCTCCTCGGCGACCTTGCACACGCGGTCCATGGCGGCCACCGCCGCGACCGGGTGCTTGCCCTTGGCGGTCTCGGCCGACAGCATCACCGCGTCGGTACCGTCGAGCACCGCGTTGGCCACGTCCGAAACCTCGGCGCGGGTCGGGATCGGGTTCTCGATCATCGACTCCATCATCTGGGTGGCGGTGATCACCACCTTGTTCATCTGGCGGGCGAGCTTGATGATGCGCTTCTGCACCGGCGGCACCGCGGCGTCGCCGATCTCCACGCCCAAGTCGCCGCGCGCCACCATCAGCACGTCCGAGGCCGCGATGATCTCCTCGATCGCCTTGACCGCCTCGGCGCGCTCGATCTTGGCGACGATGCCGCCGTGGCCGCCGGCGGCGCGCAACAGGCTGCGCGCCTCCTCGACGTCGGCGGCCGAGCGCGGGAACGAGATCGCGACGTAATCGGCGCCCATGGCGGCCGCGGTCTTCATGTCGGCGCGGTCCTTGTCGGTGAGCGCCACTGCCGACAGCCCGCCGCCCTGGCGGTTGATGCCCTTGTTGTTGCTGAGCTCGCCGCCGACTACCACCCGGCAGATCACCTCGCGGCCGGCCACCTGGTCGACCCACAGCACGATACGGCCGTCGTCGAGCAGCAGCGTGGCGCCGCGGCTGACGTCGTCGATCAGCGGCTTGTAGGTGGTGCCGACCCGCTCCTGGCTGCCGGCGTCGAGCGGGCAGTCGATGTCGATGATGAACTTGTCGCCCTCGGCGAGCCGGATCGGACCGTTCTTGAACTTGCCGATGCGGATCTTTGGACCCTGCAGGTCGACCAGCACGCCGACGTGGCGGCCGTGGGCCGCGGCGCGCTCGCGCGCCGCCTCGGCACGCTTCATGTGCATCTCGGCCACGTCATGCGAGAAGTTGAGGCGCACCACATCCACGCCGGCCTCGATCAGCTTGTCGAGGACCTTGAGGTCGTCGGTCGCCGGCCCGAGGGTGGCGACAATCTTGGTTCTACGCTGCAAGCGAACTCCAGGTGTATCGAATGAATGCTCTGGAAATTACGCGGAGAACGCAGAGGCGCAGAGTACGCGGAGAATTGAAATCATCAATTTCGGTTTCCTTTGCGTTCTCTGCGCCTCTGCGCCCTCTGCGCTTATCTTCGCAATAATTACTACTTCTTGGCACGCTGTTCGAGGATGTCCACCGCCGGCAGTTTCTTGCCCTCGAGGAATTCCAGGAACGCGCCGCCGGCGGTCGAGATGTACGACACCTTGTCGTAGATGTCGTACTTCTGGATCGCGGCGATGGTGTCGCCGCCGCCGGCCAGGGTGAAGGCGCCGGTCCTGGCGATGGCGTCGGCGATCTTCTTGGTGCCTTCGCCGAACTGGTCGAACTCGAACACGCCGACCGGGCCGTTCCACACCACGGTGCCGGCCTTCATGATGATGTCGGCCAGCTGCTGGGCGCTCTTCGGACCGATGTCGAAGATCATGTCGTCATCGGCCACCGCGCCGGCATCTTTCAGCACCGCCTTTTCATTGGCGTCGAACTTCTTGCCGACCACCACGTCGACCGCGATCGGGATCGTCGCGCCGCGCTTCTGCATCTTGTCCATCAGACTCTTGGCGGTCGGGATCAAATCCACC
>Ga0316626_10001320_pt1 | contig 10958 bp, 11 predicted proteins | sample OWC_Aug_T1_C1_D5_FD_207656 | JGI IMG/M metagenome (GOLD analysis project Ga0316626, IMG submission 207656) | Wetland soil microbial communities from Old Woman Creek delta, Ohio, United States - OWC_Aug_T1_C1_D5_A | ecosystem: Environmental > Terrestrial > Soil > Wetlands | place: USA: Ohio...
AGTTCGCCGTCGAGCAAGGCAGACATCTGTTCGCGGATCTGGTTTGTCATCGGCGTGGACTCAATCGAGCAATGGCTTCAGGCTGCGGTCGATCGCCTCGCGGGCCCGGAAGATCCGCGAGCGGACCGTGCCGACCGGGCAATCCATGGCCGCGGCGATTTCTTCGTAACTCAGGCCCTCGATCTCGCGCAGGATGATCGCCGTGCGCAGGTCTTCGGGCAGCTCTTCGACGGCGCGGTTCACCGTCTGGTGTATCTCCTCGGACAGGGCTGCCGCCTCCGGCGTGTCCGTGTCCTTCATCCGGGCATCGACGCTCGACTGCTCGGACTCGCTCAGGTCGGCCTCGTACTCGAGCGGCCGTCGCTGGCGCGATGCCATGGTATTGCGGGCCGTGTTCACCGCGATGCGGTACAACCACGTATAAAACGCGCTGTCACCGCGGAACGAACCGAGCGCGCGATACGCCTTGACGAACGCCTCCTGGGCGACGTCCTCGGCCTCGGTGGGATCACGCAACAACCGCGCCACGAGCTTGATGACCTTGTGCTGGTACCGAAGGACCAGCAGGTCGAACGCGCCACGCTCGTTCCGCTGGGCCCGCTTGACGAGTTCGAGGTCGCTCTGCTCGACGCCGGCGGCCGGCCGAGCGTGCTCTTCCCGAGACTCGTGCGGCTCAGTAGACCCGTCGGAGGGGGGAAAGTTCGCCATCGCCTTCATGGGCCGACGACGCGGGCCTGCGCGAGCAACCGCACGGCGAGAGACCGCAGGAGCGGTCGCGGCACGTCGGCCGCGGTCAGCCATGCGCGGTAGGAACGCCCAGCCGCCCGCCAGTGCAGCACGACGGACGGGCCGAGCAGTCGGGTACCCCGCCCGAGGTCGGCGTCGAGCCGGCGGCCATCCGCAAGCAGCAGTTGCCAGCCATGGGGACCCCACACGGCCCGGGTGGGAGCCTCTCGCGCACGCCGCAGATGCCAGGCCCAAAGCAGTCCCGCGATCACGATCCCGGCCCCGCCCGGCAGACCAGGGTGACGCCACAGGGCGGCCTCGAGGATGACGCCACAGCCCAGGATCAGGAGCACGCTCACTCGATCCGCCAGCAGGCGCCGCGGCAGCTCAAGGCTCATGACGGATCCGGGCGATGACATGGCGCAGCGAGGGGTCCGCGACGACGGTACGGCCCACAAGATAACCGAAGAGTTCCGGGTCCTGCAGTTCGATTATTCGTGCAAACGCCTGACGATCGGCGGGCGACGCCTGCGGGTATTCGCGCTCGAGAAAGCGCAGCAGCAGCACGTCGAGCTCCTTCATTCCGCGCCGGCAACGCCAGCGGAGGCGCCCCCGTTCCCGCTGGTCGTCGGCCGCCGCGTCCGGCGTCGGCGAGCTCAGTGCTGCCGCTCCGCGATCATGCGCTTGATCTCGCCGATGGCCCGGGCCGGGTTAAGGTCCTTCGGGCAGGCCTCGGCGCAGTTCATGATCGTGTGGCAGCGATAGAGCCGGAACGGGTCCTCGAGCTCGTCGAGCCGTTCACCCGTCGCCTCGTCGCGCGTGTCGACGATCCAGCGGTAGGCCGCAAGCAACGCGGCTGGACCGAGGTAGCGGTCGCTGTTCCACCAGTACGACGGGCAGCTCGTCGAACAGCACGCGCAGAGGATGCAGGCCGAGGGCTGGTCGATTTTCTCCTGGTCTTCCTTCGACTGCAGGCGCTCGCGGTCTGGCGGTGCCGGCGTGCGCGTCTGCAACCACGGCTTCACCGAGGCGTACTGCGCATAGAAGTTGGTGAGATCGGGAACGAGGTCCTTGATCACCGGCATGTGCGGCAACGGGTAGATCTTCACGTCGCCGCGGATCTCGGTCGTCGCCTTGGTGCATGCGAGCGTGTTGACGCCGTCGATGTTCATCGCGCACGACCCGCAGATGCCCTCGCGGCACGAGCGGCGGAACGTCAACGTCGAGTCCACCTCGTTCTTGATCTTGATCAGCGCGTCGAGAACCATCGGCCCGCAGGCCGCGAGATCGACCTGGTAGCAGTCCATGCGCGGGTTCTCGCCCGAATCCGGATCGAAACGATAGATCCGGAACGTGCGCACGTCCTTCGCGCCGGCCGGTGCCGCGTGGGCCTTGCCGGGACGGACCTTGGAGTTCTCGGGGAGTTTGAATTGCGCCATGGGACCAAGGACCAGGGGATGGGGGATGGGAGACAGTCCGCGTCGCGGCCTCAGTAGGTGCGGGCCTTGGGCGGGATGGCCTCGACGTCGCTCGTCAGGCTGTTGAGATGCACCGGGCGGTAATCGATGCACACGCGACCCGCTTCGTCGGCCCAAGCGAGCGTGTGCTTCAACCACTCGCGGTCGTCGCGATCCTTGTAGTCCTCGCGCGCGTGCGCGCCGCGGCTTTCCTTGCGATTCTCGGCCGACTGCATCGTGACCAGCGCCTGGCCGAGCAGGTTGTCGAGTTCGAGGGTCTCGATCAGGTCGGTGTTCCAGACCAGCGAACGGTCGGTCACCTGCACGTCGCCGAACGAAGCGTGCACCGCGGCCAGTTTCTCGACGCCCTCCGCCAGCGATTCGCCGGTGCGGAACACGGCGGCGTGATTCTGCATCACGCGTTGCATGTCGAGCCGGATGTCGGCCGTGCGCCGCGAGCCGCTCGCGTTGCGGAAGCGATCGAGACGACTCACTGCGAGGTCGCCGGCATGCCTGGCCAGCGCCTTCTGGGTCGCACCGGGCTTGGTCGTCACGGCGCAATGGCGCGCGGCTTCCCGGCCGAAGACGACCAGGTCGAGCAATGAGTTCGAGCCGAGCCGATTGGCGCCGTGCACGGACACGCACGCGGCCTCACCCACGGCCATCAGGCCGGCCACGACCGAATCCGGATTGCCGTCGCGCAGCGTCACGACTTCGCCGTGCACGTTGCAGGGAATTCCGCCCATGTTGTAGTGCACCGTCGGCAGCACCGGGATCGGCTCCTTGTTGACGTCCACACCCGAGAAGATCCGCGCCGTCTCGGCGATGCCGGGCAGGCGCTCCTGGATCACGGCCGGGCCGAGGTGCTCGAGGTGCAGGTGGATGTGGTCCTTGAGCGGACCGACACCGCGACCCTCGCGGATCTCGATCGTCATCGAGCGGCTGACGACGTCGCGCGACGCGAGGTCCTTCGCGTTCGGAGCGTAACGCTCCATGAAGCGCTCGCCGGCGGAGTTCGTCAGGTAGCCGCCCTCGCCTCGCGAACCTTCGGTGATCAGGCAGCCCGCGCCGTAGATGCCGGTCGGGTGGAACTGCACGAACTCCATGTCCTGCAGCGGCAGGCCGGCACGGAGCACCATGCCGCCGCCGTCGCCGGTGCACGTGTGGGCCGAAGTGCACGAGAAGAACGCGCGACCGTAGCCGCCCGTCGCAAGGACCACCTTTTGCGCGCGGAACCGGTGCAGCGTGCCGTCGGACATGTCGAGGGCAACTACGCCACGGCAGACGCCGTCCTCCATGATCAGGTCAATCGCGAAAAACTCAATGAAGAAGCGTGCCTCGTGCTTCAGCGATTGCTGGTAGAGCGTGTGCAGCATCGCATGGCCGGTGCGGTCCGCTGCGGCACAGGTGCGCTGCGCGATGCCCTTGCCGTAGTGCGTGGTCATGCCGCCGAAGGGGCGCTGGTAGATACGGCCGTCCTCGGTGCGGGAAAATGGCACGCCGTAGTGCTCGAGCTCGATCACCGCGGCCGGCGCCTCCTTGCACATGAACTCGATGGCGTCCTGGTCGCCGAGCCAGTCCGAGCCCTTGATGGTGTCGTAGAAGTGAAACCGCCAGTCGTCCTCGCCCATGTTGCCGAGGGCGGCGCTGATGCCGCCTTGCGCGGCCACGGTGTGGCTGCGGGTCGGGAAGACCTTGGTCAGGCACGCCGTCGAGAGCCCCGCCTCCGCCAGGCCGAAGGTGGCACGCAAGCCGGCGCCGCCCGCACCGACCACGACGACGTCGTAAGTGTGATCCGTGAACGTATAGGCACTCATGCCGCGACTCCGAAGGCGATGCGCAGCACCGCGAGCACGCCGATTACGGCGGCGACGACCAGCGCGAACTTGACGACGAGCAGCGAAGCGAGACGCTTGCCGTGGTCGGCAACGTAGTCCTCGAGCACGACCTGCAGACCGAGCAGGGCGTGATAGGCCGCGCTGACGACGAGCAGCACGGCCAACGCTGACGAAATGGGCGAGGCCAGCCAACCCACGACGTTGGCGTGGGACGCGCCGTCCAGCGACGCGAGGCCCGCGACGAACCAGATGCCGAGCAGGACGAGCGCCGCGGCCGTGACGCGCTGGACGTACCAGTGTCCCGCCCCACTCTTCGCAGAACCGCGGCCGGTCACGCGACGCAGCGGGCTGCGCAAGCTCATGGCGCACCCCCGAGGCCGGTACGCAGCACCATCCAGAGCACGAGGCCGAGCACCAGCGCTCCGATTGCAACGGCCCAACCGCTCTTCCTCGCGGTCCGGGTCTCGAAGCCGTGGCCGAGGTCGAAGAACAGGTGCCGCACGCCGTTCAACAGGTGGTAGCAGAAACTGAACGCCGCGCCGAACAGAATCAGCTGCACCGGCGGCGAACCGAGGATCCCGATTGCCGACTCGTACCTCGCCGGCCCGGCTGCCGCGGCGGCGAGCCAGTAGACGAGCATGAAGAAACCGAAACTGAGCAGGACGCCGGTGATCCGGTGCAGGATCGACAGCGTGTTCGTGTACTGCCAACGGTAGTGCAGGAACGGGGACAGCGGCCGCGCGCGCTGGGCCATTTTCGATTACCTCCAGGGGTCGCCGCTAAAAGTCGATGCAGCGTCCAGCCTTCTCCCAGTCGCCAAAACGAGTGGGCTCGGGTCCGTCCCGACCGCCAATCTCGCGTGGGCGCGCGGGCTCCGGCGTCGGCTCGGGCGACGTCGCATCAGCGGGCGCGGGTTCGACGGGCTTTTGTTGCGGTGCATTCATGTCGACAGCAGTCAAGTCTGCCAGATCCGCGAGCCATTCACCATCTTGAAACTAAAGGCAAAATTCGCGACGGCGAGATCGATCCAAGGTGGCGTCCGACGGTGCGCTGCGGTAGGCCCAAAGCCGGGCGCAGGCAGGTAATATCCAACTCAGTACGATGACCGAACCCTCCCAGACCATCCAGACGCCCTTGCTGCCTTTCCTCGGCGTGCTGCGCATCCGCGGCGACGACGCCGCCGGCTTTTTGCAGGGCCAGCTGACCAACGACACCCGGCTGCTCGCGGACGGGCGCACGCAGCTCACGGCCTGTAACACGCCGCAGGGCCGCGTCGTCGCACTGCTGCGCCTGCGCCAGACCGACGAAGCGACCTACGCGCTGCTGCCGCTCGAACTCGCAACGACTGTCGTCACCTTACTGCGGCGTTTCGTGTTGCGTGCCAAAGTGGATCTGCAGGTCGCGGCCGATCTCGAGGTCGCCTGGCTGCGTAGACAGGCCTTCTCGGATGCGCTCGATCTGACGGACCTGGCTGCAACCCGGACACTGTCGCCGCTACCGGAGTCAGGTGCGACCGAGATCATAACGTTCGACTACGCTCCGGGCCGTCAGGTCATCGCCGCGCACGGCTCGACACTGCGCGCGATGAGCGGCCTGTCACTCGAGCGGCTGCACCCGGAGATCGACAACGAGTGGCGAGCCGCCGACATTGCGGCTGGCCTGCCACAGGTCGTTGCAGCAACGTCGGGCTCGTTCGTGCCGCAGATGCTGAACCTCGATCGGCTCGACGCGATCAGCTTCACCAAGGGTTGCTACACCGGCCAGGAAATCGTCGCGCGCACGCAGCACCTCGGGCGCATCAAACGCCGCACGCTTCGTTATCGATTGCCGCCCGGCCCCGAACTGGCGCCGCTCGCCGGGCTGTCGCTCGACGGCCAGAAGGTCGCGGAAGTCGTCATGAGTGCGACCCGCGACGCGGCCGTCGAACTGCTCGCAGTGACGAGCCTCGAGGCGCTCGGGCACACGCTGCTGGCCGAGGATGGCAGGGAGGCCGCGCCGGTGGAATTGCCCTACGAGATTGGAAGCGGATAGCGCTGGCGGGGCAGTCGCCGGGTCGTTGGCAGCGCACTTCTTTACTATCCGCTACCCGCTTCCTACTCCGGCCGCATGTGCGGAAACAGCAGCACGTCCCGGATCGAGGGCTGGTTGGTGAACAGCATCACCAGCCGGTCGACGCCGATGCCGAGGCCGGCGGTCGGCGGCAACCCGTACTCGAGCGCACGGATGTAGTCCGCGTCGTAGAACATTGCCTCCTCGTCGCCTGAGGTCTTGCGCGCCGCCTGCTCGCGGAAGCGGGCCGCCTGGTCGTCGGGATCATTGAGCTCCGAGAAGCCGTTGGCGAGCTCGCGGCCGCCCACGAAGAACTCGAACCGGTCAGTGATGAACGGATCAGCGTCGTTGCGTCGTGCAAGCGGCGAAACCTCGGCCGGGTATGCGCAGACGAAGGTCGGCTGCAGCAGGCTCTCCTCGGCCGTCTTCTCGAAGATGTCGATCTGCAGCTTGCCCGCACCGTCACCGGTCGCGGGCTTGATGCCGAGCTGCTCGCACACTCCGCGCAGATACTCGACGTCGCGCAAGCGCGCGCGATCGATGCCCGGAGTGAAGTTCACGATGAGCTCCTCCACGGTAACCCGGCGGAACGTCGTGCCGAAGTCGTAGGTGTCGCCCTGGTACTCGACCTGGCGCGTGCCGAGCAACGTGTCGGCCAGTCCCTGGAACAGCCGCTCGACCAGGTCCATCAAGTCGCGGTGATCGGCGTACGCCTGGTACAACTCGAGCATCGTGAACTCGGGGTTGTGCCGAGTCGACAGCCCCTCGTTGCGGAAATTACGGTTGAGCTCGTAGACACGCTCGAAACCACCGACGACGAGTCGCTTCAGGTACAGCTCGGGCGCGATGCGCAGGTACATGTCGACGTCGAGCGCGTTGTGGTGCGTGATGAACGGCTTCGCCACGGCACCGCCCGGGATCACCTGCATCATCGGCGTCTCGACTTCCATGAAATCGAGCGCCTCGAGAAAGCTGCGCAGGTAGTGAATGATCCGGTTGCGGCGCTGGAAGACCTGGCGGCTCTCGTCGCTCATGATCAGGTCGACGTAGCGCTGCCGGTAGCGGCTCTCGACATCGGCGAGCCCGTGCCACTTGTCGGGCAGGGGCCGCAGTGACTTCACCAGCAGTCGCAACTGATCGACTTTGATCGTCAGCTCGCCGGTCCTCGTCTTGAACAACGTGCCCTCGGCGCCGAGGATGTCGCCGACGTCCCAGCCCTTGAACTCGTCGTGGACGGCGCCGAGCGCCTCCTGCTGCAGGAACAACTGCATCAGCCCGCTGCGGTCCTTGAGCTTGGCGAAACTCGCCTTTCCCATCACGCGCTTGAACATCATGCGACCGGCGATCGTCGCCCGCGTCGGGTGGGCTTCGAACCACTCGGGTGGATGCTCGCCATAAGCGAGGTGCAACTGCTCGGCCGTCGAGTCGCGCCGGAAGTCGTTCGGAAACGCCCCGCCCCGCTCGCGCAGCCGCTCGAGCTTCGCGCGCCGCTCCGCAATCAGGTGGTTGGTCTCGGTCTCCGTCCGCGGAGGCGTCTGCTCGTCACTCATCGGGTACCCCATTTGGTGAGGGGATGGGGGATGGGGGATGGTCGGAGGAACCATTGCTGCTGCCAGCGAGGCGGCCAACGGCAACCGCACCTCGAATCTGCTGCCCTTCCTGCTATCCCCTATCCGCTATCCCCCATCCCCTTCACAGGCCTTGCTTCAAACTCGCTTCCAGGAACGGATCCAGGTCGCCGTCCAGCACCGCCGTCGTGTTGCCGATCTCCACGCCGGTGCGCAGGTCCTTGATGCGGGACTGGTCGAGCACGTACGAACGGATCTGGTTGCCCCAGCTCACGTCCGACTTCGCGTCCTCGAGCACTTTGGCGGCCGCATTACGCTTGTTGACCTCGAGCTCGTAGAGCTTGGCCTTCAGCATCTTCATCGCCGTCGAGCGATTCTTGTGCTGGCTGCGCTCGCTCTGGCAGGCCACCACGATGCCCGACGGCAGGTGGCGGATGCGCACCGCCGATTCGGTCTTGTTGACGTGCTGGCCGCCGGCGCCACTCGAGCGGTAGACGTCCATCTCGAGGTCGGCCGGGTTGATGTCGATATTGATGTCGTCGTCCACTTCAGGCGAGACGAACACGGACGCGAACGACGTGTGGCGTCGAGCGTTCGAATCGAACGGCGACTTGCGCACCAATCGATGCACGCCGGTTTCGGTGCGCAACCAGCCGTAGGCGTGCTCGCCCTCGAAACGGATCGAGCAGCTCTTGATGCCGGCGACCTCGCCGTCGCTGATGTCCGTCACCTCGGTCTTGAAGCCGCGCTGGTCGGCCCACCGGAGATACATGCGCATCAGCATCTGTGCCCAATCCTGGGCCTCGGTGCCGCCGGCGCCGGCCTGGATGTCGAGGAAGGCATTGTGCGAGTCCATCTCGCCCGGGAACATGCGCTGGAACTCGAGCTTCGCGACCTCGCGCTCGATGCCGGCGACGTCGTGCTCCACGGCGGCGACCATACCCTCGTCGGCGTCGGACTCCGCCAGCTCGAGCAGTTCGGCGGCCTCGGCCAGTCCGGTCTTCAGCCTGTCGAGCGTGCCGACCACGGCCTCGAGCTTGGTGCGCTCGCGGCCGAGTTCCTGCGCACGATCTGGCTTGCTCCAGACCGTGGGGTCCTCGAGCTCTCGCAGGACTTCCGTCAGGCGCTCGCTGCGACCCTCGTAGTCAAAGGTACCCCCTGAGCGCGACGCAGCGCTGCGCGAGATCGTCGAGGGAGCGGCGAATCGGATTCGTTTCCATGGCGAGCGAGGGTCCGGGCAGCGGGCGAGCCTGTTAGTTTATCACGCCGATCCACGCTGCCCGATGGCCCTCACGGCAACGGATCCGACTGCTCCGCGGGCGCCAGCCACTCCGCAACGAGTTGCAGGCGGCGCCCCCCGCCGTACTCGTCCAGCGCGGCACGGTACACGAGCTCGATCGACTGCTGCGGCCGGATCGCGACTGCCTGTGGATCATCGAGGTGGCGGAACGCGATGGCCTGCGTCGTCTCGCCGGATGGAGCACGCAGCCGCAGCTTCAGGTGCCGGCTGCCGACCACGCGCGTGTCGATCACGCCGAAGCGCCCGTCGAACGCCGGCTCCGCAAAGCCGGCCCCCCAGGGTCCGCCCTCGCGCAGTGCGACAGCCGTGTCTGCTGTGAACTCGCCTGCAGCCAGCGGACCGTCGGTGTAGAGGTCACCCGACAGCGTGTCCTCGCCCGCGCATCGATCGACCTCGGCCGCAAAGGCCTGCGCAAAGTCCGGCAGTCGCTCGGCGCGAAGTGTCATCCCGGCGGCCATCGCATGACCGCCGAACTTCTCGAGCAGCCCTGGATGATGCGCGGCCACCGCGTCGAGCACGTCGCGCACGTGCAGGCCCGGCACGGAACGCGCCGAACCCTTGAGCCAGCCCGGATCACCGGGTGCGAATGCGATCACCGGCCGGTGCAGGCGCTCCTTGACTCGCGAGGCTACGAGCCCGATCACGCCCTGGTGCCAGCCCGCGTCGAACAGGCACAGACCCGCGGGCAGCGCCCCCTCGAGCGAGGCGACCAGCCCGTCGATCTGCACCAGCGCCTCGCCCTGCATGCGCGCCTCGAGCTCGCGTCGCTCGCTGTTCAACTGCGCCAGGCGCTGCGCCAGTTCGCGCGCCTCGGACACGTCATCGGTCAGCAGGCAATCAATGCCGAGCGTCATGTCCTCGAGGCGACCCGCGGCATTGAGCCGCGGCCCGGCCTGGAAACCGAGATCCTGGCCGATGGTCTCTTCCAGGCGCCGGCCTGAGGCCTCGAGCAATGCGCGCAGCCCTGGGACGCAGCGCCCGGCGCGGATGCGCCGCAATCCCTGCGCGACGAGAATCCGGTTGTTGAAGTCGAGCGGCACGACGTCGGCAACGGTGCCGAGTGCCACGAGATCGAGCAGGTCGGCCGGATTGGCTGGCGATCCAGCGGGCAGCGATCCATCGTCCCGCATGCGCCGCGTCAGTGCGGCCATGACGTAGAACGCGACGCCGACTCCCGCCAGCGCCTTGGACGCGAACGGTTCGCCGGGCAAGTTCGGGTTCACGATCGCCGCCGCCTCCGGCAGGGCCGCCGCAGGAAGGTGGTGATCCGTGACCAGCACGTCGATGCCGAGGCGCCGGGCCTCGGCGACCCCTTCGAGCGATGAAATCCCGTTGTCGACAGTGACGATCAGGCCCGGACGCAGCTTCGCGGCGACCCGCACGATCTCGGGCGTGAGCCCATAGCCGAACTTGAACCGATCGGGAACCAGGAACTGCGGAGCCGTGAATCCGAGACGCTGCAACTGGCGGACGACGACGGCGGTGCTGGTAGCGCCGTCCGCGTCGAAGTCGCCGATCACCAGAACCGATCCGTCTGTGCGATGACACCGCAACAACAGGTCGACGGCGGCCTCGACCCCGCCCAGCGAGCTGACCGGCAGCAGGCGTTCGAGACTGAGATCGAGATCCTCGACACCACGCACGCCGCGCGCGCCATAGATGCGACGCAGCACGGGGTGCAGCGTCTGTGGCAATCGGGCCGCTGCGCCCGCGAGCGAGGCCCGGCGGATGATGCGACGTGGCTTCACCGCAAAACCTCGCCGAGTGGGCACGACCTGCGCCAGAGTCGCCAACGCGCGTAGCGTGGCACCTCGAATACCGATTGCCCCGTGTGCACTGACAGGCACTGGACGGTGCCGTCGATCAACGCCGCTCGTGCGGGAGCAAGCAACGACTGATCCAGGGCCGCCAGCTGATCGCGCAGATTCTCATCGCCGTTCGCCGGCGCCAGTGCGACGCGCAGGACGGCCGTGCTGCGACGCAGGTGGGCACTGAGCTCGTCCGGCGACCCGACCTCTCC
>Ga0316626_10001321_pt1 | contig 10957 bp, 10 predicted proteins | sample OWC_Aug_T1_C1_D5_FD_207656 | JGI IMG/M metagenome (GOLD analysis project Ga0316626, IMG submission 207656) | Wetland soil microbial communities from Old Woman Creek delta, Ohio, United States - OWC_Aug_T1_C1_D5_A | ecosystem: Environmental > Terrestrial > Soil > Wetlands | place: USA: Ohio...
GAAGCGCAAAGGGGGCTAAAGCCGTATCAATAATGTCCACCCCCGCCTCAATCGCCTTCAAATACGTCATCGAGGCCATCCCACTCGTATAATGCGTGTGAAGCTGAATCGGTATCCTCACGGTCTCCTTCAACGCCTTGACCAACTCATAAACATCATAAGGAGCCAACAACCCTGCCATATCCTTGATACAAAGCGAATCTGCCCCCATCCCCTCCAACACCTTTGCCTTCTCCAAATAGTAACTCAGATGATAAACCGGACCCCCCATCCTCCTCTCGGTCAACGAATAACAGATCGTCCCCTGAATATGCTTCCCACAACGCTTGATCACCTGGAAGGCCGTCTCAAAGTTTCGCTCATCATTGACCGCATCAAAACAACGAAAAATGTCTATCCCCACCTCCGCCGACTTCTCCACAAACGCCTCCACCAGATCATCCGGATGGTTCCGATAGGCCACCAAATTCTGACCCCGAAGTAACATCTGAAAGGGCGTCTTGGGCATCAGTTTCTTAAGCGTCCTCACCCTCTCCCAGGGATCCTCCCCCAAGAACCGATGGGTCACATCAAACGTCGCTCCCCCCCACATCTCCACCGAATGAAACCCCACACTATCCAGTCCCTCGGCAATCGGAATCATATCCTCTGTCCTCATCCGGGTCGCTAAAGACGACTGATGCCCATCCCGAAACGTCGTATCCGTGATCCTTATCGGCTTCTTTGCTATCTTATCCATCCCTTCCATCTTCTCTGCTCCTTTATAAATCTTTTAAGACAAGTGTTGAGATTTTTCCAATCCCTTGCGGCAATCTTTGTAAATCTGTTAACATATTATAGAATTTTTTTCAAACGAAAGCTTTCGCATTTCATTACGCCCCAATTTTTCTTGACAAAATTTTTTTTTTTTATATATTTATGTGTTTAATTTAATGTATAAGAATGTGAACGAAATGTTTACTTTGAAATTGGATGAAATCCCTGAAGAGGGTCTGGATCTGAAGTGGAAAGAAGAAAAGGCCCCTTTGTTAGCCTATTTAGGAGGTCTTTCAAGAATCGACTTTGACTTTGAGACCCCGGTCGAGTCAGAGGTTAAAATTAAGAAAGCAGGTGAATCGGTCTTCATCACAGGGAGAGTCCAAACCACTCTTCGATTACAGTGTGTAAGGTGTTTGAAAGAATTCCCCTATCCCCTCACCGCGAGCTTAGAACTCACCCTTCACCCCTTGAAAGAGGCCCCCTCAGAGGAAGAGACCGAATTAGGCAGTGAGGAGATGGAATCGAATTTCTTTGAGGGAGGGGAAATCCACCTCTCTGAGATGGCCTGCGAACAAATTTTTTTAGAAATCCCTTACCAACCTCTTTGTCAGGAGGGGTGTAAGGGGCTTTGCCCGATATGTGGAAAAGATCTCAATCTCTCTTCCTGCGGATGTGTGAAGGAGGAATTTACAACAGGGTTTTCTGCTCTTCAGAAATTAAAGCTTGATTAATGCCTTTATAATCTGTTATGTGGAAAAGATAAGGTTATTTGGTAAAATTTTTAACTCAACATCTGAAAATAATTTTAACGGATGAGAAAGGATGCTTTCGAATGGGAGTTCCAAAACGGAGAACATCGTCGGCGAGAAGGGATCAACGTCGAGCCCATAAAAAATTAAGTGCTCCCAACATCTCTTTGTGCCCTCAATGCCATGAACCTTTACTCTCCCACCACATCTGTCCCCATTGTGGTGCTTATAAAGGGAGAGAGATCATCAAGGTGGAGGAAGAGAAATAAACCCCGTTAGAAAGGACGGGGGTTTAACCCCACCCTTTCAATGAGGAATTATCGAAGACTCGACTCTATGAGATATGAGAAGTTTTAGTTATATTACCCCCGATATGAATGGCTAGGCTTTCTAACGGGGTAAATCATTGAGGATGATGTTAGGGGGAAGTGTGAGATGAAGATTGCCGTTGATGCCATGGGAGGGGATTTTGCCCCTCATAACATTGTCGAAGGGGCCTTTTTGGCTTCCAAGGAATATGGGGTCAGGGTGGTTCTGGTAGGCGATGAGGATCAGGTGAGCAAAGAACTTTCTAAATACCCGACCTCGAAACTCCCTATCTATATCCATCATGCTCCCCTCGTGGTGGCGATGCATGACTCTCCCTCCACGGTGATCCGAAGGATGAAAGATACCTCTATTAAAGTGGCTTTCGATTTGGCGAAGGAAGGTCAGGTGAACGGGGTGGTGTCCGCCGGAAATTCGGGGGCGGCCATGGCCTTGGCAATGTATATTTTGAAAAAGTTAGAAAACGTGGAACGACCCGCTATCGCCACCATCCATCCCACCACGAAAGGCAACACAATCCTCATCGATTCGGGCGGTAATGTGGATTGTAAACCCATTCATCTCGTCCAGTTTGCACTGATGGGGGATGCCTATGCAAAATATATCTTGGGGAAGGAAAATCCTAGGATCGGCGTTTTGAGCAATGGAGAAGAGGAGGGGAAAGGGAATGAACTGACCCGGGAGGTCCATGATATTTTATCGGAGACCGATATGAATTATATCGGTTATGTGGAGGGCAGGGATCTCAATAACGGAGAGGTGGATGTCATTGTCTGTGACGGTTTCGTTGGGAATGTGGCATTAAAAATTAGCGAAGGGCTTTGGGAAACGATCCATGCCATTCTCAAATGGGAGGCTCAGGATAATATCAGGGCGAAGGCAGCTTATTTCCTGATGGGGCGGGCGATTCGACGTTTGGAGAAGAGGTTGGACTACGCGGAAATTGGAGGCGCGCCCCTCTTGGGGGTGAATGGCAACTGCGTCATCTGCCACGGTTCATCGAATGCAAAAGCCATGATGAATGCAATTCTATTGGCCTCCAATCTGGCAAAAAATAAACTAAATGAACATGTCATTGAGGAGTTTAAGGAAAAAATGGATCTGCTTCGTATGGGACAAAGACGTCCGGAGAAAATGAACGGGTCCGTGAAGGCCATCCATTAATTCCATATTCGATGATCGGAGGAAAGGGAGTGGATTATTTTTTTACGGCAGAACAGAAAATGATTCAAGATTTAGCCAGGAAGGTTGCCGAGAAAATGTTACCGGTCCGGGCGGAATTGGATGAGAAGGAAGAATTTCCCTGGGAGATGGTTAAGGTCAGTGCAGAAGCAGGTCTCATGGGTGTCTCCATGCCAGAAGAGTATGAGGGCTTTGGAGGAGGTATCTTAGAATATTGTTTGGTGGCAGAAGAATTGAGCCGTGTCTGCCTCGGGATCGCGACCAGTGTCGTCGCGAGCGGTTTGGGCGCTATGCCCATCCTACTTTTTGGGAACCCTGAGCAGAAGAAAAAATATATTCCTAATATTGCGAAGGGAAGAAAACTGGCCGCTTTTGGGCTGACCGAGGCGGATGCAGGAAGCGATGCGGGGGCCATCCGGACGACCGCTACTCGGACCGCAGAGGGTTATGTCCTAAATGGAACAAAGCAATGGATCACGAATGGGGGGGAAGCAGAAATCTACTCCATCATCGCCATAACCGACCGGTCAAAGGGTCCACGAGGAGCAAGTGCTTTGATTGTCGAAAAGGGGACTCCAGGCTTTGATTTTGGGAAGAAGGAGAAGAAGATGGGGATCCGGGCCTCGGCGACCCGTGAATTGGTTTTTCAGGATTGCCTTGTTCCTAAAGAGAACCTCATCGGGAAAGAAGGCATGGGTTTTATCGTCACCATGAGGACATTTGATCGAACCCGACCCGGAGTCGGTGCCCAGGGTGTTGGATTGGCTCAAGGGGCGCTCGATGAGGCAGTCCGTTATGCCCGAGAACGAGAGCAGTTTGAAAAGAAGATTATCTCTTTTCAAGCGGTTCAACACATTTTAGCAGATATGGCTACGCTCGTAGAAGCGGCCAGGGCACTCGTTTATTCTGTCGCCCGCTATATTGATGAGTCAGAAAATCCCAAAGAAATTTCAAAGGTCTCCGGGATGGCCAAAGTCTTTGCCAGCGATGTCGCGATGAGAGTGACGACCGATGCGGTTCAAATCTTAGGGGGCTATGGGTATATGAGAGATTATCCCGTCGAGAAAATGATGAGAGATGCAAAGATTCTCCAGATCTATGAGGGGACGAATCAGATCCAGCGGAATGTCATCGGTTTGGAATTGAGCAAGGAATACGCTGGGAAAAAGGTATCCCGATGAAGCGAGTCGCCTTTATTTTTCCAGGACAAGGGTCCCAGTATGTAGGAATGGGAAAAGAACTCTTCGAAAATTTTAGTATTGCGAAAGAAATCTTTGAGGAGGCCGACGATGCCCTCCGTGACTCCATTTCCGGACTCTGTTTTAAGGGTCCTGAGGAGGCGTTGAGGCTGACTGAAAATACTCAGCCCGCCGTGCTGACGACGAGCATTGCAGCGCTTAAAACACTCCAAGCTGAGAAGGGTTTGACTCCTCTATTCACTGCTGGACATAGCCTCGGAGAATACAGTGCTTTAGTTTCCTCTGGAGCACTTGCCTTTTCCGAAGCAGTGAAGATGGTTCGTCTCCGCGGGAAATTTATGCAGGAGGCTGTTCCCGTCGGAGAAGGGGCGATGGCAGCTGTCCTCGGGATGGAAAAGGAACAGGTTGAAAAGCTTTGTGAAGAGATTTCGTGCGGCGAGGTTATCACCCCTGCTAATTTTAACAGCCCGGGTCAAATCGTCATCGCTGGGCATTCGAAAGCAATCGAGCGGGCGATCAATAGAGTAAAACAGGAAGGGAAGAAAGCGGTTCTTCTTCCCGTCAGCGCTCCTTTTCATTCTCCCCTCATGAAACCAGCCGGGGAGCGATTGGGGAGGGCATTAGAAGAAATTTCTGTCAATGAACTGAAGATCCCGGTCGTGACAAACGTAGAAGCAGAGGTTAATACTTTAAAAGAGAGGGTGAAAGGATTACTGGTGGCTCAGGTATCGAGTCCTGTCCGCTGGGAAGAGTCCATGAGGAAGATGATCGAAAAAGGGATTGAACAAGTCGTAGAAATAGGGCCTGGAAAAGTTCTCTCAGGTTTGATGAAACGGATTGATGATCGCATAGAAACTAAGAATTTAGAAGATCTCCAAACGTTAAAAAAGATTTCTTAAAGATCGGAGGAAGGATTGACACTGATCGGGAAAGTTGCCTTGGTCACTGGGGCCGCTCAAGGGATTGGAAAGGCAATCGCTTTGCTCCTGGCTCGAAATGGCGCCGATATTGTTGTCTCAGATATCAATCTTGAGAAAGCTGAGGAGACAGCAAAGGAAATTGAATCGATTGGTCCCAAAGCCATGACGTTCAAAGTGGATGTGGCCAATTTAAATGGGGTAGAGCGAATGGTAGAGGCGATCTTAGAAAAATTTGGAAAGATCGATATTTTAGTCAATAATGCAGGAATTACCCGTGACAAGCTGATCCTCAGGATGACCGAAGAGGATTGGGACGCGGTCCTCAATGTCAATTTGAAGGGAACGTTTAATTGCACCAAAGTGGTGGTCAGACACATGGCTAAGCAGAGAGGTGGGAAGATTGTTAACATCGCCTCGGTGGTTGGAGAAATGGGGAATGCAGGACAGGTGAACTATTCTGCTTCCAAGGCTGGGGTGATCGGGTTGACCAAAACCATTGCCAGGGAGTTTGCCCAGAGACGGATCAATGTGAATGCCATCGCTCCGGGATATATCGAAACGCCGATGACCGAGGTCCTTCCAGAGAAAGTAAAAGAGGAATTAAAGCGGTTAATTCCCATGGAGCGATTAGGGAAACCTGAGGATGTGGCGGAGGCTGTTCTTTTCCTCATATCCGAAGCATCGAATTATATTACCGGTCAGGTGTTGAATGTGAACGGTGGCATCTATATGTGACGAATCAAAATAAGGAGGTGATTACATGTCCATTGAGAAGCGGGTCAAGGAAATTATTGTTGAGCAGTTGGGGGTCAATGAAAGCGAGGTGACTCCAGGGGCTAAATTCGTTGACGACTTAGGAGCGGATTCCCTCGATTTAGTGGAACTGGTGATGGCCTTGGAGGAGGAATACAATATAGAAATATCCGACGAAGAGGCGGAGAAGATTTTAACGGTTGGGGATGCGATTGAATATATCCAAACCCATGTCACTCAGTGAGGTCTCTCACTCCATGTCTATTCAAGGAGGGATGAGGTTTTGAGAAGAAGGGTTGTCGTCACAGGAATTGGGTTGGTGATTCCCACGGGAATCGGAGTCGAAACCGCGTGGAAGAATGTCTGTGAGGGAAAGTCAGGGGTTGGTCTCCTCACCCGGTTTGATACCAACGGCTTTGAGACGAAGATTGCAGCGGAGGTTAAGAACTTCAACCCAGAGTTATACATTGATAAGAAAGAGATCAAAAAAATGGATCTCTTCATTCATTTTGCCATCGCCGCCACAAAGGAGGCGTTGGAAGATGCTCAGTTAGCCATCACACCGGAGAACTCTGAGCAGATCGGTGTAATCGTGGGAACGGGTTTGGGAGGATTGCCCAGCCTCGAAAGATATCACAAAATCCTTTTGGAAAAGGGACCAGGCCGAATCAGCCCATTCTTCATTCCGATGCTCATTGCCAATTTGGCGTCTGGACAGATTGCCATCCAATTCGGTCCAAAGGGACCCAATACGTGTGTGGTCACCGCTTGTGCCACAGGGGCTCATTGTATAGGAGATGCCTTTCGTACTATTGTTTACGGGGATGCTGAAGCGATGATTGCCGGGGGGACCGAAGCCAATATTACTCCTCTCACCATTGGTGGGTTCAATGCGATGAAGGCCCTCTCTACGAGAAATGATGAACCCGAGAAGGCCTGCCGCCCTTTTGAGAAGAATCGGGATGGTTTTGTCGTTGCAGAGGGCTCAGGAATTCTTATCCTAGAAGAACTACAGTTTGCCTTAAAGCGAAATGCAAAGATCTATGCAGAATTGGTAGGTTACGGTTACACAGGCGATGCCTATCATATTACGGCTCCTTCTCCTGACGGGGAGGGTGCCGTGCGGTGTATGAGAATGGCGATTAAAGACGCTGGACTTAAGCCTGAAGATATAGATTACGTCAATGCCCATGGGACCTCCACTCCTCTGAATGACTTAACGGAAACAATGGCCATTAAAACAGTCTTCGGCCCCCACGCCAAAAAGGTTCCCATCAGTGCGACCAAATCGATGACCGGCCATCTCTTGGGGGCTGCCGGGAGCACAGAAGCTATTTTCACCATTCTCTCCCTGCATGAGGGGATCCTTCCCCCCACAATCAATTATGAGGAACCCGACCCACAATGTGATTTAGATTATGTCCCCAATGTAGCAAGGCGACAACCTTTGGGCATCGCCATGTCCAACGCATTCGGGTTTGGCGGGACCAATGCCACACTCGTCTTTAAAAAATTTTCAGGATAGAAACGTGCAAATTGGGTTGGCTTGTGATCATGGTGGCTTCGAACTCAAAGAGGAATTGAAAACCTTTTTGAAATCGCTCGGCGCTGAACCCATTGACCTGGGGACCCTCAATGAAGAGTCAGTGGATTATCCAGATTTTGGAGTCTTAGTGGCGGAGAAGGTCTCTCGGGGAGAATTGGAAAAGGGGATCCTTATCTGCGGCACAGGCATCGGGATGTCCATCGTGGCGAATAAATTTCCAAGAGTGAGAGCGGCCCTCGCCAACGATCTTTATTCTTCTCGATGCAGTCGAGCACATAATGATGCCAATATCTTGATTATCGGTGGCCGGATTGTTGGAAAGGAACTCGCAAAAGAAATTGTGAAGGTTTGGTTAGAGACTCCTTTTGCTGGGGGAAGACACAAAAGGCGCTTAGAAAAAATCGAAGCCCTGGAGAAAAAAAATTTTAAGAATTGAATTTAGAATTTTAATGATCCTTCCTGGTCGTTTCCTTGGCCGAACCGAGGAGTCATGGTTAATCAAAAAGTTTATTTTCAATTTTAGGCCCCTCTACTAAAAGAGGTTGTCCCTCTGAATGGCTCGCCTTTGAAAAAGAAAGGGAAAAAGGTTTTTCCTCATCGGCCCTCTTGGGAGGAGTATTTTATGGATATTACTCATCTCGTCGCCAAGCGGGCGACTTGTCTGCGGAGGCAGGTCGGAGCGGTTCTCGTCAAAGATAAAAAGATTCTAGCGACGGGTTATAATGGGGCTCCTTCACGACTGGAACATTGTTTGGACATCGGTTGCCTCCGTGAAAAACAAGGCATTCCTTCTGGGGAGAGGCATGAACTCTGCCGCGGACTCCATGCTGAGCAGAATGCGATCATCCAGGCCGCTTACCACGGCGTAGGGATTTGTGGAGCCACCCTTTTTTGCACAAACCATCCTTGTATCATTTGTTCGAAGATGATCATCAATGCAGGAATTGAGAAGGTCGTCTATGAAGACGGCTATGCGGATACCTTAGCCAAAGAGATGTTAAAAGAATCTGGAATCAAAATTGAGAAATTCAACCGAAAACCAAAGACAAAGGCGGGGAGTAGAACGTGATCGTATAAAACCCACGGACTGCTCTCTACCGACTACGGACGAGTAAAATGAAATGTCCTTTCTGCAATCATCCCGAGAGTAAAGTGGTCGATTCCCGTCTGGGTAAGGAGAAAGACACCATTCGGCGGAGAAGGGAGTGTCTCGGCTGCCATAAACGATTTACGACGAGCGAGAGGGCAGAGGAAGCTCTCCCCCTGGTCGTGAAGAAGGATGGGAGGCGAGAGATTTTCAATCGTCTTAAAATCTTTAACGGTCTGAAAAAAGCCTGTGAGAAGAGGCCCATTAGTATCAATCTGATTGAAAAGATCGTCAACCGCATCGAACTCCATTTTCAAGAGAGAGGAGAAAGAGAAGTAAAAAGCTCTGAGATCGGGGAGAGGGTGATGGGGGAACTCCATCGTTTAGACGGGGTGGCTTATGTTCGCTTTGCCTCTGTCTATAGGCAGTTCAAAGATATTCAAGAGTTCATGGATGAGCTGAAGGACCTCCTTGGAAATAAAGAAGAGACGAAAAAGAAATAACCAAGCTCCAAGCACCAAATACCAAATAATAACCAAATGCCAATCACCGGAATTCCAAGAAAGATAAAGAAGTTCAGTTTTGGTTAATTGGATATTGGTCATTGGAATTTATTTGGAGTTTGAAATTTGGTTATTGGAATTTAGCCGATATCGATGGAGTTTTAAGCACTGGGTTGGACTAATGGTTCGAGATGATAAATACTGGATGAGACGAGCTCTCCGTCTTGCCGAAAAGGGAAGAGGGAGGACTTCACCCAATCCCATGGTGGGAGCCATTCTGGTGAAAGATGGCCATGTGGTGGGGGAAGGGTACCATATGAAAGTCGGGGAGGCTCATGCAGAGATCGTTGCCCTCCAGCAAGCAGGGGAAGAAGCCAAAAGGGCCGTCCTTTATCTTAATTTAGAACCCTGTACGCATTATGGGAAAACACCTCCCTGTGCCCCGAAGGTGATCGAAGCGGGTGTGAAACGCGTGGTCATTGGCATAGAGGATCCCAACCCCTTAGTAAAAGGGAAGGGGATCGAGATGATGAGGAAGGCCGGTCTCGACATCGAGACAGGGATCTTAGAAGAGGAATGCCGAAAATTAAATGAAGCCTTTTGCAAATATATATTGAAAAAAGAACCATTTGTTATTTTAAAGGTGGCCGCCACGTTGGATGGCAAAATAGCCACTCGAGATGGCGATTCAAAATGGATTTCTGGAGAGACCTCGAGACGTTTCGTCCACAAATTGAGGAACCGGGTAGACGGAGTTTTAGTCGGCATTGGAACCGTATTAAAAGATGACCCTCAGCTTACAGCTCGTATCCGAGGAGGGAGAGATCCCTATCGAATTGTTCTGGACAGTTGGCTGAAGATTCCAGAAGAAGCTAAAGTCATTGGGACCTTTCCTTCGAAAGCCATTATCGCTGCAACAGGATTAGCCCCTAAAGATAAAATCGAAAAATTAGAAAAGAAGGGAGTTCAGATATTGATCCTCGATTCCCAAGAGGGAAAGATTAATTTGAAGTCTTGTCTTTCCAAACTGGGGGAAATGGGGATCACGAGTCTTCTGGTAGAAGGGGGGAGTCGGGTCAATGGTTCGTTTTTGGACGAAGGTTTGATCGATAAATTCCTTCTTTTTCTTTCCCCGAGATTAATGGGTGATCACCAGGCCTTAGGAATCTTTGGTGGCAGAGGAGGATCGACCCTCCAAGAGTCAGTCGCTTTAAAGGAAATTAAGACAAGGAGGTTTGGAAAAGATTTACTTATAGAAAGTGATTTGGAATGGGGAGCTAAATAATGTTTACTGGAATCATAGAAGATAAGGGGAAGGTTCTGAGAATAGAATATCGTGGGCAGGAAATGAGGTTGACCATAGAATTGCCACCTCATTTGACAGAATTGCAACTCGGTGATAGTATTAATATAAATGGTGTCTGTTTAACAGTTGTTAATAAGAAGGAACAGGAGATTGAGCTTGACCTGTCCCAAGAGACACTTCAAAAATCTATATTGGGGGAGGTAAAAGAAGGAAGCCAGGTCAATTTGGAGAGAGCGCTGAGGCTGGTTGACCGTTTAGGTGGGCATATCGTGACAGGGCATATCGATGGGATCGGGGTGATCGTAGAGAAAAGGAAGCAAAGGGATTTTCTTCAATTGAGGATAAGAGTCCCTGAATCGGTATCGAGGTATGTGGTACAAAAGGGGTCGATTGCCATTGATGGGATGAGTCTGACGGTGAATGAATATCAGGGAGGGGAGATTCAAATGACCCTAATCCCCTATACGATTGAAAAAACGACTCTCATGGATAAAAAAGTTGGAGATCGGGTTAATGTAGAGACTGATATTTTAGGGAAATATGTAGAAAAACTCTTAGATCGAGGAGATAAGAAATCTGGACAAGTTGATCTATCTTTTTTGAAAGAACACGGTTTTATCAAAGAG
>Ga0316626_10001323_pt1 | contig 10956 bp, 14 predicted proteins | sample OWC_Aug_T1_C1_D5_FD_207656 | JGI IMG/M metagenome (GOLD analysis project Ga0316626, IMG submission 207656) | Wetland soil microbial communities from Old Woman Creek delta, Ohio, United States - OWC_Aug_T1_C1_D5_A | ecosystem: Environmental > Terrestrial > Soil > Wetlands | place: USA: Ohio...
CGGTGGTCGCCGTATCATTGGCGATTCGGGAACATGCGCAATTGGTACCATTGCTCTCCAAACCCTCCCGGAAGTACATTTCGAATCTTTAGGTAAAAAGCCCGGTCAGGAGGGGCGGTCTTCAACTTCATGAACTTCCGCGCTTCGGCTGGAGGGACGCGGTCGTCGGCATCCAGCCAAAGAATCCACTGCGAGTCGGCATAATCCAGGGATATGTTCCGCGAGTAACTAAAATCACCACGCCAGTCCGAGTGGATAGCTTTGGCCCCATATTTTTCGGCAATTTCTACCGTGCGGTCGGTAGACCCCGTATCGACAACCACAACTTGGTCCGCAAAGTCCTTCACCGTTTCCAGGCAATGGTCCAAATTCTTTTCCTCGTTTTTGAGGATCATACACACCGAGAGCGTTTGGGGAGGCTGATCGGGTAAACATATTCTTGTCTTCATAAGGATTGCCTCGGCGTCAAATTTCCCAGCACTTGGGAGTTTTCAAATCATAAAATGCACAGAACATGCCATATTTATTGTTCTTTTTTTCAGTAAAAATCTGGGCTTTTCTATTAAAACGAACCCATCCGCCAGGCCATGCATTTTAACCCTTTTGGAGTTCAAATATATTCAATCAGGTAGAAAATCCGAATTTCCATGAAAAAAACTTAATTTTTTGCGGGGGTTGACGATAAGACCTACAGGTGTAGGATTATGGAGATATATCCAATACATACCCGGAGGGTATTAAAGGCTTACAATGAACAATTGTCGATGAGGCCCCGAACCTCGAAAGCCAAGAAAAATAGCTTTGCCCCGGGGGACGTAATAATGATCTCTCCCGAAAGCAAAAGGAAATTCATGGCGGCTAAAATTTCCCAGGAAATTGTCAATAATTTGACCAACAATTCACCCAGAGACGGAATGGCTGATGAAGTTATGAATCAATTAAGTCGGACATACGGCCAGTCTCTGGAAGTTGAGGAAAAAAACGGGGAGGGACTGGCCTTCAGGGTCGCTCCGGAAAAGCAAGGGGATCCTCCCCGCTATGTTTCCAGGGAAGAAAACGAAACACTCAGGCAGAAACTGCTTGACATCGCCCAAACCATCGTTTATCGTGACTTAACTAAAGGGAGAGTGGAATGAAAATTCACCAAGTAAGAGATGAAGGACAAAATATTCAGCCCATCAACCAGGGGATGAAGCCTTCCTCATCCGAAAAAAATTCGGCGGCTCCCAATATTGGCAGCCCGGCGTCAGTTTCGGATCGGGTGGAGCTCTCTCCCCAATCTAGGGACATGAAAAAAATTCATGAAATTTTAGCCGCCACTCCGGAAATACGCACGGAAAAAGTGACGGCGCTGCAAAAAGCAATTACCGAGGGAACCTATAAGGTAAAGGCCGAGGATATAGCCGAGAAAATGATCCAAGAGTTCGTCCTTGAACTCAACCGGTGATTTTCCATCGTTTACCTGCCGATAGAAAAAGCCGGCCCAAACCGGCTTTTTTTATCTGGCGTTCCAATCCTCGCTGCCCATCATAGATAATTCAATAAGCTGACCTCCGAAATTTTTGCGGCCGCCGCTAGGGCCACCTCATACGCCGTTTGTTTTTCTTTCAGCTCCAAAATGGCTTGGCTGTAATCCACGTTTTCTAGATCATCCACTTGGTTCTGCAGTTGGAGATTGAACTGACCGAAAATTTCCCCTTTGATTTTCAGGCGACTCTGCCGAATCCCCACGTCCGAGACCTGCGCATTGAAATAATCCGTCGCCTCCTGAAGGATGGTCGACTGCTCTTCAATGGCCGTTTGATCGTTATCCGCAATCGCCTGTTTCAGGTCCAGCAACCCGGCAAAGAGATTGGAGTCCATAAATACGGTCTCCCCGTTTTTCCCTGCGGTAATCGTTTCATTGGGCCCTATTCGAACCTGAAAGTCGTTCCCATCGCCTTGATAATACACACTCTCAATCCCGCCGCTGACGCTGCGGGCAAAGGGAGGTATAGCAGTCCGGTATCCGCCGAAGATGTATTTTCCGTTTAACTGGGTGTTTCCCAGGCCAATCGCCTCACCCAGAAGGTGGTCAATCTCCGACACTGCCGCAGCCCGCACTTCAGCGGTCTGGGTTCCGCTGCTGAGTTGGAGGGCGATATCCTGGGCGCGGGCGGCCAGACTGGAAACCTGTTCGAGAACGGTTTCATTCATGTCCAGCCATTGGTTTCCCGTCTGCAAGTTCTTTTGATACTGTTCGATGCGCGCCAGCGTCCCGCGCAGCCCCAGGGAATTGACCACGGCCACCGGGTTATCTGAAGGGCGGTTGAAATTCTTGCCCGAAGAAACTTTATCCTCTATTTTCTTCAATTCACTGGAAAGGCGTAAAATGTTCTGCTGGATTCCGCGATATAAGGACTGGGTTGCGACGCGCATCGTCTTTCTCCTATCGCAGCTGCATCAAGGACTGAAGCATCTCATCCACGACGGCGATTATTTTCGAGGCGGCCTCATAGGCGTGCTGGGCCTTCATCATTTCGGTCAGCTCTTCGTCCAAGTTAACTCCCGAAACGGAATCCCGGACTTCTTCCAGACGGGTTAGAAGGCTCTGGACAAAATCCTGGTTTTCGTTCATTTCCTCCGATAAGATTCCCATCTCACCGATTCGACTCTGGTAGTAATCGTCCAAGGTCCCGGTCTCCAGGCTGCTGGTCAGGCTCCTTCCTCGGTCTTCGATCGCCCATTTTCGAATCGTCAGGGTCCCGTCGGTCTGGATGGCGGCGATGTTCAGGGCATTTTCGTTATCCCCCGGCTCCCCGGAAACCCCACCTGCGGCGATATTCTCAGGATGCCCCAGAACGTCGGAACTCAGGGAAATATAGGCGGCGGCGCCCCGGAAGTCCGCCGCGCTGGGTACTGATGGAGGGGTCAGGAAATCCTGGAAGAAGGACACCCCTGTGCTCCCGGAAAGGGCATATCCCGCGGTATGTAGAGTGTTGACCTGTTGTATGAGGGTTCCGGCCAGTTCGTCCAGGTTGGCGGCGTATTGGGGAATGATTTCATCCCGAATGTCCAGCCATCCTCCCAGCTCCCCTCCAGTCAGTTCCTCGCTCACGTCGCTCGGCACCCCATTCCGGTAGATGGAATTTTCCTCGAAGCTTAGGTCCCAATTCCGGTTCCCATTCACCAAGAGCATTCCCTCCGAGGTCTGGACCATGACCATCCCGTTACTGTCCTCCAGGTAGGAGATGTCAACCCAACCGGACAACTCCTCAAGAAGCCGGTTTCTTTGGTCCCGCAAATCATTGGCCGTGGTCGGGCTGGATTCCGCAGCCAGAATTCTTTCGTTCAGGTTGGCAATCTCTTTGGTGATTTGGTTGAATTCCTCCATCCCCATTTGGAGGTTGGTTTTCATATTCCTTTCGATCCCTTCCAGCTCGTTGCTGAGGGAATTGAATCTCTGGGTCAGAATTTTTGACTTCTCGAGCAGGGCCGCACGCTCGGTCATGCCTCCCGGGTTGTTGGCCACCCCCTGCCAGGCATTCCAGAATTCACCCAGGGTCTGGCCTAGAGAGGACCCTCCCATTTCGTTCCAGAGGGATTCCACGTAGGAGAGGACCGAGGCTTTGGTTTCATACTCCTTTAGGGTAGAGGTATTTTGGTGAATCGTTCGGGTAGTGAACGCGTCGAAGAACTGGACGACAGAATCCACCTTCACCCCCAACCCGAATTTTAAGCGGTCTAGGGTATAGGGGGACTGGGGCTCAAGAACCGCCTTCTGCCGTGTGTAGCCGGGCGTGTTCACGTTGGCGATGTTGTGGCTGATGGTCTGCATGGCCATTTGGCTGGCCTGAAGGGCGCCTTGGGCAATGTTCAGAATGGTGCTGATTACTTGCATTTCTCTACACGCTCCGGTTCAAAGAATACGGTTGGGGGGACAAGGACGGTTGGGTTCCATTCTGGACATAAACGGGCGAATCCGGGAGCGGTTGAGTGATCAAGGAAACCAGGCTTTTCCAGCAGGTCAGGGACTCCTGAATGTAGTTCTTGTTCCGGGTATTGACCTGAGAGGTCCATTTCTTTTGACCGGCCAGGGTCCTCTGATAGCCTTTGATCCGCTGCGCCTCCTTTACCGGCAAGAGGGTTAGGAGGGTTCCAAGAGTTCTTTCCTCTTCTTCCGGACGTAAGGTACTTACCATCTCTTCAATGGCCTTGGTAATCGTTCCATGGGCTCTGTGGATCTCCTCAACATACATTTCAATTGAGCGGAGGGATTCGGTTAGGCGGTCCAGGGAACCCTGGCGCAGGAATTCCGATTCTTTCTTGAGCTCTTCTCCCAAAAGATGATAGTGGAGAATCCCCTCCTCCATGCGTCGACAGAGCTCTTCCAGGAGCCCTTCCCATAAAGGGGTCATGGTCTCTTTTCCCCTTCCCACTTCTTTTTCTCGCCTGTTTCCAGCACCCCCGGGGGGAGAAGGTTCAGCCATTCCGTTCGCTTCTTGATCTTCTGAAGGAAGGATTGAAAATGGCAATGCTCATCTTCGATCATCTGGCAGACCAGCTGCAGGTGATCCTCCAATTCTTTCATCGACTTCCTCTTTCCCCCCCGCCGTCCTGAGCCGGCCTTCCGCGGAAAGGGGCTCGCTTTTTTCCTCCCTCTTGAGGACCTGGTGGTAGAGCTTCTTTCCCAGGCCGAGCCCTTCCCGCTGAGCCAATTTTTTGCCCAGCTCCTGGTCCATGAAGCTGTCGTAAATCTCTTTGCCGGGGCCATTCCCCCAAAGATCACTGGAAGGAACGGATTGGCGCATGATTTTCAGCATCCGGGCCAGGAAGAGGGCCTCAAAGTCCGAGCAGGCCTTTTTCAGTTTCTCCCGGTCGATTTTGCGACCCCCCGGTTCGTTTCCCCGGGAACTCGCTTCCGGGACTTTACCTGTCTTGTCTATCGGCATCCTCTCCATTTTCTTGAATTCCTAGTAAATCTCCAGGTCCGCCTGCAGGGCCCCGGCAGCTTTGATGCTCTGGAGGATGGAGATCAGGTCCCGGGGGGTGGCCCCGATGGCGTTCAGGGCCTTTACCACCTCTCCCAGGTCTGCCCCGCTGGGCAGGATGATCATGGCCTTTCCTTCCTCCTTGACCGCCAAACTCGACTCGGGAGTGACCACCGTGGCTCCTCCCGGGGCCACGATGGGTCCGGTCCCTTCCCGCGGAGGAATCTGGATGGGAGGGGTCCCGGGGGGAGCCCCGGGGGCAAAGGGCAAGGGTTGGGATACGTTGTACCGTTCCTTGATCTGAATGCTCAGGCTCCCGTGGGCCACGGCTACGGTGGAGATCCGGACTTTTTCTCCCAGAACCACTGTCCCGGTCTTTTCGTTCAGGATGACCTTGGCCACTGAATCGGGGGTAACCTCCAACCTTTCCAGGGAGGCCATCCATTCCGCCACCCGATCCTGATAGGAGGCGGGGACCGAAATTTTTATGGTGCCTGAATCTACACACTGAGAGTAGGCCCCGCCCATGGAGCGGTTGATCACCTCTTTTACCTTTTCCGCCGTGGTGAAGTCCGCATGGAATAGTGTCAGGGCCAACTCCTTCTTCCCTTCCAGCGTGACGGGAACCTCTTTTTCGATCAGGGCCCCTTTGGAGATGAGTCCTACCGTGGGATGGTTTTTCGTAACGCTGCTCCCCGAGGCTCCGGAAACGGCAAAGCCCCCGGTCACGATCGAGCCCTGGGCCAGGGCGTACACCTGACGGTCAGGGCCCATGAGAGGGGTCATGAGCAAAGTCCCCCCCGCCAGGTTGGTCGCATCCCCGATGGAGGAAACATGGACATCGATCCGGTTGCCGACTCCCGCAAATGGATGGAGGGTGGCGGTAATCATGACCGCGGCCACGTTTTTGAGGCGGGTCACCAGGATTCGTTCCCGGGGGATGTTGATACCCATCCTTTCCAACATGTTGGCAATGGAACGGATGGTGAAATCCACGCTGGTGCTATCGCCGGTTCCGTTGAGGCCCACGACGAGTCCATACCCCACCAGCTGGTTGCTCCGGACCCCTTTAAAGAAGGCGATATCCTTCAGCCGGGCTCCCCAGGCAAACGAAGGAAGGGATAGCATCATCACGGCAATGAAGACCAAACCAAACCAAACCGATCTCTTTCTCATTCCTGAACTCCTGCCTGAAAAGCTCCCTAGAACGGCCATACCCAATCCAAAATCCTCGCCATCCAGCCGGGACGTTGCTTGTCGCTGACCGCTCCCTGGCCGATCAGCTCGATCTTGGCGTCCGAAATGTAAGTGGAGAGAATGATATTGCTGGCGTTGATATCTTCGGTCCGGATCACTCCTTGCACATTGATGACCTGGGTCTCGTTGTTCACCCGGACTTGGCGGTTTCCCTGGATGGCCAGATACCCGTTGGGTAAAACCTGGATGACCTGCGCGGTGATGTAGGCACTCAATTGAGAGCTTCGCGTCGTATCGCCCTTGCCGTCAAAATTATTGGTGAAGTCCACTTTCTGGTTGTCGCCCACCCAGTCCCCCACTATTTTGGACAGGACCCCGCTCCAGCTTGCTTCCAACCCCGATGTACGGCCGGTTTTGGTCGCGGCGTTATTGGAGGCTGTGGCCGATTCCACGACGTTGATGGTCACAATATCTCCGACATTTCGGGCTTTCACATCGGCACACATATTGGCTGACCTTGCAGAACCCCACAGAGAGCCCTCGGACAAGGGAGCAGTGGGAAAAGAATATTGCTGGACTGCAGCCAGGGGAAGGGAATAGGTACTCCTCGGAGAAGACTGGCCGGTCAAACATCCTGTCCCCCAGATTAGCACCAGAATCAGGACCGCGGGAATGGAAGAAAGCTTTTTCATGAAGTTCGGCTCCTCATTAAAAATCCACCAACACTTTGTAACTATCCAGGACCCGTCCATACACTTCTCTTTTGCTGGAGATATTGGTCACCTTGATCCGATCTCCGGCCCGGCCTTCCTCTTTCACTTCGCCCATGCAGGTGATTTTGAAATTGCTATTCTCGACCACCAGAATCACTCGATCCCCTTTTTTGACCAGGGGGGGAACCTCCAGCATGGATTTGCGCAGGACCTCCTGGGTATTGACCGAAAGGGTTACCCTTTTCCCCAGCACATCTTCCAGGTCCGTGACCACGTCGGCGGCCTGCTGGGTGATGTTCCGGTTCACAAGATGCACATCCTTTTCATCCACGATCTGGTGCCTGCGGAGCGAATTCTTGGCCACCACCACCTCGGCAAAGACTTCCAAACGCGCCTGGGCGCGGACTTCCCGGAGCTTCTGCCCCTCGGCCCAGAGGATCAGGGATACGGGGATATGGCCTCCCTGGTAAGACCGCACAGGAGCCTTGACTTCCCAGGAGAGGTCCCCGGGGGGAACCATGATTTGCTCGATTCCCTGTATCTCCCTGACCTTCACGGTCTTTCTCCCATCCCCCAGGGCCTTCTGGAAGTGATCTTCCAGAATCTGGCTCACCTCGGCTCGTTCCACGGCTCGGCCGGGGCGAGTTACTTCGATTTTCTCCGGAATCTGGCTCTGGGCCATTAGGGAAGAAATTCCGTTCCGCTGAATCGCCGCCGTAAGGGAAGCCCGGGAGAGGATCAAAACCTCGCCCGGAAGGGGCGAGGCTTGAATTTTCGTCTTCCCCACTTTTTCCACCAGCAAAGGGGAAGAGCCGTGAATGATGGCGATATCTTCGAGGTACACCGCCTCCTTCTGGACCGAGGCCTGGGTTCTAAAATTCACCCGAAGGGAAGAGGAATCGGCCTCTTCCGCCCAGCAAGCGGAAATGAGAACCAGACCCAGGAAAACCACTCTTCGGAAAAACCTGCTTCGGTTCATGGGCTCGGTTCCTATCTCTTCAAATTGGACGCCATTTGGAGCATATCGTCCCCGGTCTGGATTACCTTGGAGTTGATCTCGTAAGCCCTCTGGGTGGTAATCATATTGATCATTTCTTCCACCACATCCACATTGGACATCTCCAGGGAGCCCTGGAGGAGGGTGCCGAATTCATCCGTTCCGGGATTCCCCTGGACCGCGTCTCCGGAGGCCTCGCTGGGGGCCAGGATGTTCTGACCCAAGGACATCAAACCGGCCGGGTTGGGAAAATTGTACAACTGGATCTGGGCGCCCCCCAATTCTCTCCCGTCCGCTCCGGAAGCCACGATTCGCCCCCCGGGTTCGATGGTGAGTGTGGCGGTCCTTTGGGGCACTGCAAATTCCGGCTGGAGGCGGTTCCCATGGCTGTCGCACACGTATGCGTCCTTGTCCAGCTTGAAAGCCCCGGCGCGGGTGTATACTTCTTTTCCGTTGCTCATCAGCTTGAAGAATCCTTTTCCTTCGATGGCGATGTCCAGTTGGTTTTTGGTTTGGGTATAATCCCCCTGGAGGTGGACCTTTTCCACGGCCACCACCTTGGACCCCATGCCCACCTGGATTCCGGCGGGCAGCTGTCCGCCCGTGGATGTGGAGGCCCCGGGCATGCGCATGTTCTGGTACATGAGGTCCTGAAAATTGACCCTGCTTTTCTTGAACCCGGTGGTATTCACGTTGGCCAGGTTGTTGGCCACCGTGTTGAGGTTGGTCTGCTGGCAATACATCCCCGTGGCTGCCGTCCAAAGACCTCGCATCATCTTTAATCTCCTCCTTCAGTCTCCTCGGGATGGTTAGACTTTGGCCAATTCATTGACCGCCTTGGCATCCATCTCGTCCTGGACCCGCACGATCTTGTGGCAAGCCTCAAAGCTGCGCAAGGCATCGATCATCCGGACCATCTCTTCCATGGTATTGATGTTGGACAGCTCGATCGTTCCCTGATGGACCTGACTCTGGGGAACTTCCTTTTCCTCCTGTTCGTTTTCCAATTTGAAGAGAGCTTGTCCTTCCTTTTTCAATCCTTTCAGGTCTGGGAAGGTCACCAGGGCAATCTTGTCGCGGTTGGCCCCGTCCACAAAGACGGTTCCATCCTTGTCGATGGAGAATTGGCTCCCCCGCAGGTTGATCTCCCCTGTCCTTCCCAATACCGGGTATCCGCCGTCTTGGATCAGGGTTCCCTCCCGGTTCAGGCGGAAATGCCCGCTGCGGGTATAGCGGATTCCCTGGGGTGTCTTAACCTTGAAGAATCCTTCTCCCTCGATGGCCAGGTCGAGCGGGTTCCGAGTGGCCTGCAACTCCCCCTGCTGGAAGGAGGTGACCGACGCTTCGAACTCACCGGGCTGGTATGAAGAGAAGGCCTCGGAAAAGATTCTATGGAAGACCGGCACATCTTTCTTGAATCCAGCTGTCTGGGCGTTGCTCAGGTTGTTGGCGATCAGCTCGTGTCTTCTCTCCTGCCGAAAGAGTCCGAGGACCGCCAAGTTCTGAAAAATTCCCACTTCTATCCTCCTTCAGATCCTGTCCCTCAAATAGCAAATAGTATGCCATTCCGAAAAAGAAAGCTGTTTCTCCCCCTTCTCGTCTCTGTTCCCTTGAAAAATTTATTTATCAGCAAAAATAATAACTTATAACTATCTTTCGAAAAGGGCACAGCGAACTTTTCCAAAGAGAACTCCTTTCCAGGGAATCCTCTGGGTGCCCCGTGAGAGCGAGGAAAAAAATACCCTAAAGGAAAGGAAATTCTTGCCCCTTTATCCTTGGGGTCCGGAGCGGTGCTTCTGGTTGAGGGAATAAATGAAAGCCAAGATCTCGGCCACGACCCCATAAATCGAGGGGGGGATTTCCTCATAGAAATCCAGCTGGGAAAGGACCTGGACTAGGGCTGGGTCTTCCTGGATGGGAATCTTATGCTCCTTGGCCAAAGCAATGATCTTTTCGGCCACTCGCCCCGAACCCTTGGCGGTCACCTTGGGCGCACGGTCCTCTTTGGGAGTGTACCGAAGGGCTACGGCTTGAGGGAGGCTTTTCCCTTTTTTCTGATTTCTCATATGGACTCAGATGATCATACTGAGAAGAAAAGGAGCTTCTTTCCCCAGCTCTTGGGCAACGGTTCCCACCAGGGCCTCTTTGCCCTCTACCGATGCCTGGAGATATGTATCGAACCCCAACTTCTCCAGTTGAGCCCGCAGGATCGAAAACCCACAGTGGATGAACTCCGCTACTTGTGCATCTCTCACAAAAAACCTGCCGAAGAGAGTCTTTTCCCTCATCCGGACTTCGATCCTCACCTTGCCCCAGGCAGGAAGGTTCAGCAGAAAAAGGAGTGAGAACCCGTCTTCCCCCCCTTGCGCCGACTCCTTCCTCGGGAAAGAAAGGTTTAATTCCACCATTTGTAGGCTGGGCCCCAGCCAGAAGGGAAAAAATAGATACAGCCGATCGGTCTGTTCAGGGCTTCGCGCGTTCAGGAGTTGGTAGAATTCAACCTTCTGGAGAAAGGACTCTAGGTCCTGCTTCAGACTTTCCACCCGGGCAGGGTCCCCTTCTTTCGTCCCCGCACTCTGCAGTTGGGCCAGGAGCTTCATGCCCAACCCCTTCAGGTCTTCCCGGAGGACCTGAGAAAGGGTTTCCCCTCCGGCTCCTTCCATCCAATTCTTCACCTTGTTCTCCCAGAAGAAACCCGACTTCTCTATCAACATCTGTAGAGTGTCCGGATGGAGCGCAGAAAGATCGGGGAGTGATTGCAGGAGGGATCGGACCTGTTCCAAGGGACGCTGAGCCGATGGGGGAATTCCCTGGGATCCAGCCTTGGCCAGAAGAGAGAGCCGGTCAGCCAGGTTCTCCAGGGGCACATCAGTACCCAGGTATTTTTTCAGGAGGGAATCGACCTTCAGCTCCCCGGGGGCCTGCCGGGACAGGAGTTTTAGAATCACCTTGGGCTCGGTCTCCTCCACCCGAAGAGGAAAGTCTCCGGAGGGGGGCAGGGGGACGCGACTTTCCACCCAGAGTCTCTGGTCTCCCACCTGGAGGAGAAACCGATGGGGCTCCATCTGCTGGAGAATTC
>Ga0316626_10001324_pt1 | contig 10953 bp, 7 predicted proteins | sample OWC_Aug_T1_C1_D5_FD_207656 | JGI IMG/M metagenome (GOLD analysis project Ga0316626, IMG submission 207656) | Wetland soil microbial communities from Old Woman Creek delta, Ohio, United States - OWC_Aug_T1_C1_D5_A | ecosystem: Environmental > Terrestrial > Soil > Wetlands | place: USA: Ohio...
ACGATACCAAACCTGACATTAGGAAAACCTGCCGTAACCTTTGACCTGAAAATAGGCAGAAAACTGACTTTCGAACCACAGTTTCGTTTTGCACTTGACGGAAAACCCTGGGCTATGGTTTTCTGGTGGAGATATTACGGATCGATCACTCAAAAATTAAAAATCACATATCATACAAATTATTCACTGGCGTATAAGACCATTACTTCTTACACTGCTCCCGGTACACCTCAGGAAATAATAAGAACCACCCGTTACCTTGTTGGTGCAATTCAACCCAATTATCAGGTCACTAAATACATTGGTGTAGGTTTGTATCTTTTTTATAACCGTGGTTTGGAATCATTTATAACTCAGAATACCATTATGCTTTCCTTAAGGCCCGCATTCTCAAATATTCCCATTACGAGGAATATTTCTGCAAGACTTGATCCGGAAGTTTACTACCTGAGAATGGATGATAATGATGGTGCGTTTTTAAATACCAGATTTTCAGTTAGTAAGAGCAATTGTCCTATATCGGTATCAGGATTGATAAACAAACCCCTGAGATCAGATATCCCATCCGATTATGATTTCCTTTGGAATGTAGGTCTGAGTTATACATTTACCAGGAATTACAGGGTAGTGAGGTAAGTATTAAGAGGCTTCGGATTAAAAAGTAAAAACTATGACTCTTTCACATAAATTTTGTTACAATAGTCTTTATGGCACATCGTTTTCTGCTAAACTATAATTTGATATTATCGGTTTTATTGGTTATCTTCTCCGAGTGTAAAACAAAGGATGACCTCGCTGAAGGATTTAATTCCATAAAATCAGAATTTAACGTGCCTGACCATTTAACCGCAGATAATTATGTCCGTGACATTGTAAATCACCCTGCATTTAAAGGTTTCGGAGAGTTATTATTACCCCTTGACAAGAATTCCGGGTATTTTGACACGAGGTTGTCAGAAATAAGCTCACTGATGCCTTATCACAGTCATGTTGACCCCGACATTGTAATTGGTTCGCTGAATAACATGATCGACGAGGTAAATGCAAGCAGGACAATTTTCTACGATTTCTATACAGACGAGCAAAAGAGACAAGATCCCGGGAAAAGATTTACAGGTCTTTTTTTCTTCCGTGGCAGTCGCAGGGCCCCATTTGCAATAATCTGTCCGGGAGGAGGTTTCTCCTATGTCGGTTCACTTCATGAAGGATTTCCGCTCGCTCAGGAAATAAGCAAAAAAGGTTATAATGCTTTTGTTATTCGATACAGGATAGGCAGCGAGCAAAAAGCTACCGAAGATCTTGCATCTGCAATAGCTTTTATCTTCCGTAATGCTGACTCTCTGGAAGCAGGCACAGGAGATTATTCAGTATGGGGAGGATCGGCAGGAGCCCGCATGGCAGGAAACATTGCCCTGAGCGGGGTATCCGCTTATGGAGGCGGTAATATTCCAAAACCGGCAACGGCGATAATTGCCTATACAGGGCAATCAAGCTATTCAGGTGAATTCTCTCCTGCTTTCATTATCGTGGCTGCCAACGATGGAATTGTTAATGCCAATACGGTGGAAATACGTGTTGAGAATCTGAGAAATGCCGGAGTAGAAGTGGAATATCTCAAGTATCAAACTGCCGGGCACGGATTTGGACTTGGCACAGGCACAGATGCAGAAGGATGGCTTGATCTGGCTGTTAAATTCTGGCAAAGACACATAAATAATTAATTTTTTTACCTGAAAAAGAGCCTTATGAGTAAAAATGTTTGTATACCAGGGAACTATGAATGAAGGCACCCGGTTGCCACAGTTTTTCAGGACTGTATCCGCTGTTGAAACACTACCAAAGAAATAAAAGATGAAATTATTCAATTCTCATTATTAAATAACCCAAAAATCCATAAAAATTATGAAAGAAATTAAACTGCTTTTTACCGCATTTTTGTTATTTTCCTGTATGTCGGATTCCAACTCCCAGGACTGGCCTCAGTATATGGGACCAAACAGGAATAATACTTCACCCCAGAAAGGTATTTTGCGCTCCTGGCCGGAGAAGGGACCGGAAGTTCTATGGGCAGTGGATGTAGGAAAGGGTTTTGGCGGGCCTGTTATCAAAAACGGGAAGGTCTATTTACTCGACAGGACGGACGAGGTCGAGGATATTATGAGGTGTTTTGACTTTTCAAATGGCAAGGAACTCTGGAGATACAGTTATCCTGCTCCGGGTACTGCAATGTTTCCCGGATCCAGAAGCGTTCCGGCCGTAGATGGCAATTATGTCTATTCATGTGGTCACAACGGCGACCTGTATTGCATTGACATCAACACACACAAGCCCGTCTGGAATAAAAACGTCTGGAAGGATTTCGGTGGCGATAGACTTCCGATATGGGCCATTACGCAGTGCCCTCTCATATACGGTAATTTGCTACTTGTTCTATCGCAGGCTCCTGATGCCGGTTTGGTAGCATATAATAAACTCACGGGTAATGTCGTCTGGAAAACGCCCAATCTTGGCAATGAAACTTATGCCAGTCCGGCTATAGTAAAAATAGCCGGAGAAGACCATATTGCCATGGTAATTTCATCTACTAATCCTATCGGACACCGGGAATTGCCGCAGACTATGGGCAGGATTGTCGGAATCAGACCACTCACCGGGGAAATTCTCTGGGAATATAATAACTGGCAGAATCATATTCAGGTGGCCAGTGCACTTGATGCCGGTGAGGGCAGAGTGCTCGTCGTGGGAGGATATGAACTGGGAACAGCAATGATAAAAGTCGAAAAAAAGGCAGATGGCAGCTTTGGTGTTACAGAGCTTTTCAGGCATAATGATTTCGGTGATCACACCAAACCACCAATACTGTATAAGGATCATTTTTATGCACAATTCACAACCAACAGTAAACGTGACGGCCTGGCATGCATGAACATGGATGGCAAGGTAATGTGGAAAACTGGCCGCGAACCTCTTTTCGATAAAGGTAGCATGATCCTTGTCGACGGACTTGTCCTGGCTACCGACGGCAGAACGAAATTGTATCTGATAGAACTTGATCCGACAGGATTCAAACCACTTGCATCGGCTGAAGTGCTTAAAGAAGGAGGAACAGGGTCGGAGAATGATCAACTGGCTTCAAGAGTAGGAGGATTAACCCAGAACTGGGCTGCCATGGCGCTTGCTGACGGCAAGCTACTACTCAGGGATCAAAATCGGTTGATGTGTGTCAGGGTTGCAAAATGATTCCGGAAAAGGCAATCAGAACTTTTAAGTTCAGATAGGATTAGGTTGCACTTTTGTCCGCCTGCCTGCCGGTATGCAGGTTCGGGGTAATGAAAAAAGAGCCCTCTTTCGCTGACACGTCAGAGGGTGAGACAGGAGTGAAAGTCCTCAAACGACCCTCTCCCACTGATTTATCTGATCGGGATGGTGCAGCAGCAATCCGGTTCATAAAATAAAGTCTCCTGACAGATAGTTGTCAGGAGACTATTTAAATTGAAAAAGGAATAAAGTAATTGTCTGTAAGATTATTATAACGGAGTCAAATCAGTTGTTTTAATCTTTGCGGGCGTGAAAATACCAAGTACTCCCTTTAATCCGACACTCATGACAATGTTAATAAAGAATGCTATAAATCCAGCCAATATCAATGTTCCGCAAAGCGCAGCAAGTATCATAAGAGTATTAAATTCACCGTCAACATAAAGAGTCCTCCGCAACATGCCTTTGAGTCCGGCCATTCCCATAAAAGAACCCATGCCGATTCCTCCTGTCAGATGGCACCAGAAATGGATATTCACCAGCTTCTGACTATATAATTTTGCTCCGTTTGTAAGGATCGGAAAGAGTATATAAATTGCTGAGTAGAGAGTCATAGTAAGGCCGACAAGTACTGCAACATGGACATGCGGTCCGACAACCCATTGTGTATTGTGAAGGATCCTGTTAAGTCCTACATCCGCCTGCATGATCCCTGCCGGGACTGCAAGTGCAAATCCTAGTAATCCGCCAAGCAGGAATTTCAATGGATTTGTCATTTTAAGAGGCCTGGCGCTCCAAAGGGTTGCCAGTGTAATAAAAAATGCAAGCCCCTGTGTGATAAGCTCGAATGCAGTAACCATTTCACCGGATACAACTTTAAGTATGCCAGGCTGAGCCTGATCAGAAAGCAGGTGATGTGACCATACAGTCCATGATACCACAAGTTCAACCAGTAATGCTGCCCTTGCTATATTCTGCATAAAGAGAGGTTTGTTTGTGATAAGGGTTGCAATGAGGTACCAGGTTCCCGCGACAAATATCAGCACGAGTCCGTCTGCAATAAGATCAAGACCCCACCAGAACCAGTTCTTATAGAGCAGGGCATCTATAGCCGTCTCTTTCAGATCATATCCGAGTATCGATCCTATCATATAGACAAGAATCAGTACACCTGTAAAAAGAATCGTGGCCGTATTCAAGGCCATGTCAACACTTCCCCTTGCGACCGCTGCAACAGGGAGAGGCACAAGATGCTCTTTCTTGTTTTTTCTGAAAAGATTATTAAAGCCGGTTACACCCAGGGCAGATGACAGCAGGGCACCACAGCGCTGCTTTGCCCATCCTTCAGGGGTGTATGTGATGGTTTTAAAGATATTTAATATGAATAAAGCAGTTCCTGCCATAACCATGGCAATCCCGGCAATAAAGAATGTTCCGCCCCAGACACTGAACTGAGAAAAATCAGCCGGTAGAGGCCAGTAAAGTGTGTAAAGCGGCGCATAATGGCTTATAAAACCGGCAAACCAGAATACAAATGTTCCGACAGCTATAAGGATAAATGTCCAGTTACCGAGCTTTATGCTCCAGAGTGGTTTTTTCATCAGGAAGGGTACCAGAAACAGAAATGCTCCGCACACTATTGAATAGCTCGATCCGAAAATACCAACCAGCGGATGAGCAGTAAGAATAGCAAAAAACTGATTCTCGGTAATGAATGGAACAGGTTTGACTTCATAAAGTCTCATAAGCATGCCTTCAATTACAACGAAACCGAAATAAATCAGACCAACAACAACGAAACGCAGTGTCAGCTTTTGCATCGGAGTGAGAGTTTCAGATTTGAAAAGCGCCTCCTCACCGGTAATTAATGTTTTAGAGAAACTCATAATAGTATTGTATTAAAATAGCCAGGTAAATTTTTAGTTTGCTGTATTTGCTGACACAACTTCAACCGCATCCTTCACGATCATGAAAACCCCTTTGGGACCCGAGTATTCAGTGGAGCGGATTGCAAACACCCCCGGTTTGTCAAAATGCCAGATGACATCATTCTTATGCCCTGGTACAACCTGCATCTGAAAAAGCAGACTGTTGTCTTCCCTGAAAAGGCCGAAACCATAGGTAAGGTCTTCTGACTTCACATCAAAAAGAACATCATCATTTACATTGATGACCATTTTTTCTGATGGCAGGATGAACTGGTGGTTTCTGACAGTAATGCTGAATGTCTTGTCAGGTTTGTAATCAGACCTGTGTAGATCAACTTTTGTCCAGGGTATCGTATTATAGGTTATGATATGCAGCGATACACCCAGAACCGTCAGGAAACCAACGAAAGTGTAGAAGATTGCAGGCTTTACGCCCTTTCCGTCACCTTTGCCTGTGACCTTCCAGGCAAACCAGGCAACAAGCAGAATAATTACTATACAATAAGCTGTATAAGCAATTGTCTGACCTGTAAGAACCATTTCTGAATCAACCATAGGATCTCCTTTTTTAAATGATATATATTTTAGCTGATTAAGTTAATTTCCCCCCGGTTAAAAGGTTCGTCAAATGATGTCTTTTCAGGAAGATTCGGAATTTCTGAAGTCATTTGCTTAATACCTGTAAAGGCTCACTTTAAAAATTTTACTCCTGTCAGATGGAAATGAGATCCTGAACTCATCACCGTTCAGCCGGCGGCCTGTGATCCATTGATCATTTACAAACCTGCCATCTTCCAGCGAGAGAAAACTTACTTTTTGAACTGATTCAGGATCTGCCATGGCAAAATTAAGTGACATGTTTCGTCCGGCAATAAAGTATTCACCCAGTCCCACTGTGATGACCAGGCAGCCTCCCGCCTGTCTTCTGGCCTGTTGCACAGATCCTTGTCCTTGTCCTGCAGGTATACCTGCCCCGGGAAAATTAAACCTTCGAGGAAGTGTGCCCCTGATCTTGTAACCCCCGATTATTATGGAATCGATCCCTGAAATGTCACTAACCATCAGTCCGCTGATATTCGGAGTTCCCTGGTACCTGATAATCAGCGGAATTATCTGCTTCAAGGTGCCATAAGCATCCTTCATATCTGAAATTTCACCGACATTTGCCCCGGCATCACCGCCATCTATACCGAACGGGGCATAGCACATTGCACTGTATCTTCCATAAGCAAAAAATGCCCTGGCAGCCGCAGCGCCATCACCAGTGGTTTCCGGGATGAACAGAGGATTTCCCGAAAGGGTATATTGATCGCAGACATACCTGAAATGGTCAACAATGTATATATCCGGAGCAATAAAATCGATCGACGGTGCACCTGCTCTCCAGATATCGATCACCTGGGGTGTCGGCCCTCCGCTCGGATAGTTTCCCGGAGCATGCCCGCTCGGTCCGGGCTGCTTCAGCCATGCATTTACATACATTGGGATGTTATACTCTTCTCTGCCGGATTTTGCGATCTTTTCAATATATCTTGCATAATTCCAGGCCATGAATAGTTCTTCTGTCAGATAAGACATCCCTCTCCAGTCGTCAACCAGCACGCCTTTGCCGAACACTTCCTCCCATGTTCCTGTTCCCGGACAGCCCTGTTTCCCCCAGGCCTCAAGAACACCCGGATGAAGAGAAACTTTATTCTTCGCAAGGTAGTCCATCAGCTCAGGCGGAACAGGAGCATTAAATGCTGCGTTGGCAGGCTCGCTGTAATCACGTTTAGTGCGGAGGGTCCCTATCTCATTCTCAACCTGCATCATAAGGACTGTATTGTATTTGCTGTCGACCTGGCGGATATGCTTCATGAGGGCAGCAAATGCTTTTGCATCTGCTTTGCTAGCTTCTTCTGAAAATGTCGATAATATGTTCAGAGTATTGCCTCCCTCATCTTTTACAAGGGGAAACCGTTTCTGATCAAGCTTTACCCATGAAGGTACATATGTTGATGCGCTGTTCTTCCAGCTCCCGAACCATATTACAACGAGTTTAATGCCTTCTTTTCTTGCCCCCACTATCATGCTGTCAACCAGTTCAAAATCGAACCTGTCTTCTTCCGGTTCAACAAGTTCCCAGGAAGCGGTTGCAATTACAGTATTCAGGTTTGCATCAGCCATTCTTTTCCAGATCGGCCTCATGTATTCAAAGCCGCCCATACTTGAGTTATGCAGCTCGCCTCCCAGCATGAGAAATGGTGATCCTCCGGTAATGAGCTGCGTTGAGGTTCCCTGCTTTGCAAGATGAGGGATATCTTTATCCCCTCTTATCATCTCAATAGGATTCTTTCCTGAACAACCAGCAAACAAAATTGCGGTAAAGGCAAAAAACAGAATATTTTTAAAGGTTTTCATATTTAAGAGTGTATAAGGTTTCTTTCTGTCGGACACGGGTCTGCTTTTATCCCTGAATTTAAACCATGCTTTAATAAGAAACAGGTTTTGTGGCTTTTGTCATATTATTATTCCTCAGGACAACATTTTTACTGTCAGCTTTACTGATCCTTATAAATGTTTTGCATCCTGCTTCAGCCCTTGATTCGGCAATGAGGCCTTCTGAAATATTTTCGAGATGAATCGCCGGGCTGGATCCGTTGACAAGTCCCTGACGTCCCGAAAAGCACCTTATTTCAAAATCGGAAACATTCTTCAGCACAAGAGCGCTTTGCCAGTTTTGTTCCGGGTTTTCTTCATCCCATTTGATTGTCATATCCCGGATAAAAAGTCCCTTGACTTCCTCTGCAACAAGGGCATGGGAGCTTCTTTTATCGATCGCATCCTCAGGAGCCATAAAGATCTGGACATTATTGATCCTGATATTTTCAAGCGGCTGTTCCGGCTGACCTTTAATAGTGCTTGTCCCGCGCGGATGTGATATTACCGTGTCAATAACGATATCCCTTATCCTGCCAAGCTTTGAAGTATCCGACCTTTTGCTGAGCTTAAATTTGCACAATTCGGCGCTACCCCACCAGTTCCAGTGCCGTCTGTTTGTTTCAACAGTCAGGTTCCTGAAGATTACATCGCTGACAGTTGCCCCATCCTGAACGTTTATACCAAATCCCTTATTGGAATTGCGTATAGTGCAATTGCTGAAGATAACATGACGGATATCTGCAAATGTTTCGGTTCCTATCATAAGGGGGGTTGATGATGAGGTAAGAACACAGTTTGTTACGACAATATTTTCAACAGGATTGACCTTTTCCTGTCCTCTCCGCGCTGGTGTCTTAAGCACAATCGCATCATCACCGGTAACAATCACCGAATCGGAAATTGTAACATTGCTTGTGCAACAGATGTCAATCCCATCGGCGTTTACTCCCTTCTCAAGATCCGAGTAAATATAAACACCTCTTATGAAAACACGGTTGCAGTCATTCAGACGGACATTCCAGAGAGGTGAATGGATAACAGATATATCGCTCAAAAGGATATCGGTGCAATTATTAAGAATGAACATATATGTTTGCATACCTGTTCTGTAATATCTCCGCATATCCACCCCTGCCTTCTGTGCGATCTCTATTTCCGTCGCTATTTCCGGATCGATTCCCCGCATTTCAACGAATTCGTATTTTGCCAGTCCATCAATAGTTCCTCTACCGGTTACGGCAATATTTTTTGCGTCCTGTGCAAAGATCATTGTACGCGATCCCTGAATAAAATCAGCTGTATCCTGGCTCAGGAATAGTGTTGCACCCGATTCGAGATGCAGATTGACATTGTCTTTTAACTGCAGTGTTCCCACTGTAAAGTCACCTGGCGGGACATAGACTTTACCACCTCCGGCAGCGTAACATGCATCGATGGCTGAACGAACAGGCATTGTTGCGTTATCAGATATGTTCCCCGTGGCTCCAAAATCCCTGACATTAAAAATATTATTGATTACTTTTTCGGGAGGTTTAACCGGCGGAGTAATAAAGGAACCTAAAAATCCTGCCCCAGCCAGGGCAGATCCTTTCTGTACCATTGAACGGCGGTCCATTCTTTCATTCTTGCCTGTGCCATTATTTTTCATATTCATTAATCATTTTAAAGAAATGTTTTTGATAAACACTCTATAACTCACACTTTCTATGCCAATCATATATTATCAGTCCTTCACACAGCGGATATTTAATCCGCTTCCGGAATAGGTCATAATGACTACGCTGATGCTCTTGTACCTGTAATCTAAAACATAGGAGTCATAATAAGTTCCTGAATAAATATAATTTGAAGTGGCCGACCACCAATAAGCTGAAATGCCACGCTGAAGGAATTTATCCCTCCGGCAGCCGGCAGGGAGACCCGTATAACCGGATTCATTTGTTGCACCGTAATTGGGGCTCATCCAGTTTAAAGTACCTGATTCCTTCATTTTACCACCCGCCGACACTTCATTCCCGAGGTATGAAATCATCTGGGACCAGTCAGTTTTGTCCGGAACGTGCCAGCCTGCGGGACATAGCTTCTTTGTATTTACAGCATAAATATTATAATACCCTCCGTAGATATCCTTATATATACCCGGATCATCATTAAACCAGCACATTGCTGCAGAAGACCGGTTGACCCAGTTATTATCACCTGTAACCAGCGGAATTGATGATCCATCATTATACTTTGTGGTTCTAAGGTTTTCGGCCATCCAGATCAGGATTCCGATCTGAATGGTTTTATATATATTCCCGTCAATGTCAGTAACAGTTCCGTAAGTCTTATCCGGATTGAAGGTCGGAGGGTTTACCGACAGTGTTGTAAAGCTGATCTGAGTTCCATATGATGTTCCTAGTTCATTGCTTGCATAAGCCCTGAGATAATACTTTGATCCGGGTGTCAATCCATTCAGGATGCTTGAAAATCTTTCAGGACTCCAGGATAAAAACTCATCATTAGTTTTAAAATCATCAACAGTCGGATTCTCCGATTTGCCCCAGCATACCCCCTTGGCCGAGATATGCCCTCCTCCGTTGTTGAATATATATCCCCCGGCTGATGCTGTCGTCAGATCAATTCCTGTAACTGAAGTAGTTATGACACCGGGTAAGGTTATTTCGCCTGTCATGAAGGTTACCTGGTTTCCATAACCTGTACCTGCACTGTTAGTAGCATAAGCCCTTACATAGTACCTTGTATCGGCAGAAAGCTGCTTTATTCTGATAATAAAAGAGCCAGTCCCCGCACAGCACGATGCCTTACTGTCAGATATTATGGGATTTTCAGAGGTACTCCAGCAGACGCCGCTGTCAGTGACTTCCGTACCACCGTCATTCAGGACAGTGCCGCCTGATGAAGCATAGGTCTGGGTGATATCAGTTACTTCAGATGTGATTACTGCAGGTAATTCAGGAGTTTTATTGCACGAAGAATTATTCAGTATCAGCAGAAGTGAAAAAAGTAAAAATCCATATACTTTGCCCGGGGCTTTCACGGCATTTATGATTATTTATAGGCAGGGTCCTGCTGCAAAACGCGTTTCTGGAATTCTACCTGAGATGAGGGTAAAGGCCAGAAATCATCCTCCTCAGGATCATAGACAGCGCCCTGCATAAATGTCCTGAATTTAACATCGCGGGCTATATAGTCGTTCAGGACTACATCATCTATTTTCCATCTGCGCAGATCAAAGGAACGGTGACCTTCAGTCGCAAATTCGAGCTTGATCTCCATCCTTACCGCTTTTCTTGCCTCAGCTTTTGATGAGAATGCCGGATGTTCAGGAGGATAGGGCTCA
>Ga0316626_10001325_pt1 | contig 10951 bp, 11 predicted proteins | sample OWC_Aug_T1_C1_D5_FD_207656 | JGI IMG/M metagenome (GOLD analysis project Ga0316626, IMG submission 207656) | Wetland soil microbial communities from Old Woman Creek delta, Ohio, United States - OWC_Aug_T1_C1_D5_A | ecosystem: Environmental > Terrestrial > Soil > Wetlands | place: USA: Ohio...
AGGCCCCGGAGCTGCCCGACGATCTTCGGGAAGGAGAACAGGTCCCACCGGGCGAGCTCGACGATCCGGAGCCCCCGCGGACCGAAGACGGGGAGCAGCCCCTTCACGCACGACGACTTCCCTGTCCCCCGCTCCCCCCACAGGAGAACGTGGTTCGCCCCCCGCCCGGAAACGAACTGCTCCGTGTTCCGGAGCAGCTCCTTCTTCGCACGGTCGATGCCGACGAGCGAGGCGAGATCCACCCCGTGCGGATGCGGGATCGGCACGATCCGCCCCCCGTCCCCCGCGCGCTCCCACCGGAACGCCCTGTGGGACCGGAAGATCGCCGGGTCGGTCGGCGACGCCTCCCGCTTCCCGAGGAGCGCCTCGACGCGCGCCAGGATCCCTTCGAGGCGCCGAAGCGCACCCTCCCAGGGCGCCTCCGGCGTCATGGCATCTGGATCCCGCCGGAGACCGGCAGGTACGCGCCCGTGATGAAGCGCGCCTCCTCCGAGGCAAAGAAGAGGACCGCCCCCGCCACGTCCTCCGGGAGGCCGTTCCGCCGCAGCGGCGTCATCTGCGCCGTCCCGTCCTTGTCCTTCTGCGAAAGAAACGATGTCGCGTCGGTCAAGGTGAGCCCCGGGGCGACCACGTTTACCCGAATGCCGCTCGGACCCAGCTCGAGGGCGAGCGACTTCACGAAGGCGTCAAGACCGGACTTCGCGGTGCTGTGCGCGCAGAACCCCTCTCCCGGGTGCCGGGAGAGCCCGCTGCTGACCGCGACGATCGATCCCTTGCGGCGCTCCACCATCACCGGCACGAACGCCTTGCAGCAGAAGAAGGCGGCCTTGAGCTCCCCGGTGAGCTTCGCCTCGAACTCCGGCCACGGGTACTTGAGGAAGGGGACGACGGGAAAGGAGATCGAAGCGTTCAGCACGAGCACGTCGACCGGCCCGAGCTTCCGTTTCGCCTCGTCCGCCATCGCCTCGCACTGCGACGCGTCGCGGACGTCCGCCTTTATGGCGATCGCCGTCCCGCCGACCTCCCGGATCGCCGCGACCACTTCCCCAGCGGCCGTCTCGCTCTGAAAATAGTTCACCGCCACGGCCGCGCCGTGCTGCGCGAGGCGCTTCGCGGTCGCCGCCCCGATCCCGCGGCTCGCCCCCGTGACCACGGCCACCTTCCCCTTCATGTGCATGGCGTCCTCCGCTCTTCGAAGTACCCGGGATTCCCCCGATGAGGATATCTTACCCCCTCGGGTTCACAAAAATGAAAAAGGGCAAGGTCGACGTACCCTCGCCCTTCCCTCAAATATGACGGTTTTCCTTTTCGGGGAGGCCGGACCCCTTCTAGGCCGGGTCCAACAGGATCAGATCCATGGCCTTCCTGCGCAGCGCGTCGGTGAATTCCACCCCGTGGACCCGCTTGAGATGGTCACCGATCGCGACCGTGATCTCCTTTTCCGATTCGTCATGGACCTCGAAACTGCACTTCATCCCCAACGCCCTGCAAGTGAGATGCTTTTTCATGGTTCACCCCCTGTCAGCGGATTTCCTCCGCGACGGAGTCCCTGAAGCAGTCTTCGCGCCAGAGACAATCTTCCTGGCTGCACTCCTCCTCGGCCGCCGTCCCGAAGCAGTCGAAGTTCCCCTCCGCCCGCTGGATGGCCCGGATGAGCTCGACTTTCTCCATCCGGGTCGGGCGGACTCCCAGCTGCCGAGCGATATCGCGGATCTCCTTCATGGTCGGCATGACGCACCTCCCCGCTCCCGCAGGTTTCCGGTCGCGCCTCGAACTTTGATTATCTACAGTATACACCTTCATCCCGGAGGGGTCGAAACCCGTCCGTTTCCCCCCGCAAACTCCTCGCCTCTTCCTGAAAAAAACAGCACGGCGTACTCCCCTACCCCGGAATACGCCGTGCCGGAAAAAACCGGACAGTTACATCGATCCGTTACTTGCTTATGACCTTCAGCACCACTCGACGGTTCAGGAACTGGCCTTCCTTCGTCTTGTTGTCCCCGACGGGATCGGCGGCCCCTTTCCCCTCCGAGGTGATCTTCTCGGGTGCGATGGCCTCGCCCACGAGATATTTCTTCACGGACTCCGCTCTATTCTCGGACAGCTTCTGGTTTTTCTTGGCGTTGCCACGGCTGTCCGTATATCCCACCAGGTGGAATTTGGCGTCCGGGTTCTTCTTCGCGAAATCGACCGCCTTCTGCAGCTCCGCAAGGTCCACCGGCCGGATGGTATATTTGTTCGTGTCGAAGTTGACGCGAAGTGTTACCTCTTCTGCCGCCTTGGGAGCGGCGGCGGGAGCCACTACCGGCGCTGCGACCGGAGGAGGAGGCGGAGGAGGAGTCGGGGCCTTCACCGTGACGGTTGCCGTCTCGTAAACGGTCCCACCGGTCCCGGTCGCGGTCAACATGTACTGGGTGGTTTCTTTGGGGCACACCTGCTTGGAGCCGCTCGCAGCCACGGCTCCCACTTCCTGGTCGATCTCCGCCTTTTGCACGTTTTGCGAAGACCACGTCAGGGTCGAGCACTGTCCGGGGGAAATCGTCTCCGGGGCCGCCGAATAATTCAGAACAGGAGGTTGACACGCCTTCGTCTTGGCAAGGACCGCGTCGGCAGCCTTGGACGCCTTGTCGATGCTCGAATCCGACCATAGACCTGTTTTCGTGGTGTCATCCCATGACTCGTTCGCTTGGTGGCGGACACCGTCGAGTTCCGCCTTGGCGATCGCAAGTTCCTTGGGCGCGCAAACCTTTGCCCCCTTGGGCGTCATCCCCTCCGCCTCGGCGATCTTCCCCGAGATGGCATTGAACTGGTCCGTTTCACCCTTGGTCACCTGACGGGCGCTGCCGCAGCCGGCCACCAGGAACGTCGCGAGAAGAATCGACAGGAGAAGTATGAGATGCCGGTTCCTCATTTCGCACCTCCCTTGGCCATCTCCAACGCCTTGGCGGAATAGCCTGCCGATTGCTTCGTGAAGATGTCGGCCTGCTTGTTATCCCCGATTTCCGCCGAAAAAACCGCTTTCCCCAAGTACGCTTCCGCCGCGTAATATTCGAAAGGCGCCGACCATTCGGCCCCCGCGCCTTTCGCTTTCGCCAACTGCGCCCGGGCGTCCCCGATCGAGTTGGCCGTCGCGCAACCGGCGGCCAGCCCTGCGATCAGAACCAGCGCGCATAAAACAATCGATGCTCGTCTCATCTTAAGCCTCCCTTCGAAGTAATTTCGCCACCGCAGACCGTTTTCATTCACTCCAATCAGACGTTGCGAACACCCCCCCTTCCTGAATATCGCCTCAGCATTTCCGGCGGTCAACTGCATCTCTCTCTGGTTTGTGCATTAATAATATTAAATTTTCGGATGGAGACGCAAGTCCGTGTTTGTCCGATAACATCCCCGGTGTTTGTCTTATGGTTGGAAGGGTACCTGAAGGGGAGATGAAATGACAGGTATTTCCATGTTCGTCTGGGCCGACGATAAAGGGTTCAGGTTCTGCCCCGTCGAATGCGGAAATCGTCGAAGCGGTTCTCCCCGTCGTCAATTTATCTCGCGGCGGTCAGCGGGAGGGGGAATCCGGATCCTCGAGCACACATTTCAACCGAGCAACGGGATTCGGCAAAGATCGGGAACTCCGCTTGACGGCAGGCCCCGGCCTGATAGAATATCAAACACCTTTTTAAACCCAGACGGGGAAGAAATCCATGGCAAACGTCAGTCCCGAGATCGTTTCTCCGCCCGATTCCGAGTGGCGGGAGTACATCCGGCAAGGACATGAGCGGGGAGTCCAGGGCAGGATCATCGAATCGTGGCAGCGGTGCGGCCGGGTGGGCCTCAATCCCTACGAACGGAACATCCCTGTCCCGGTCGAGTCGTCCCTGTTCAAGAAACGGTTGCAGGAGAACCTCGAGATCGTCGAGTTGTACCAGTTCTACATCCGCCGCTTTTCCGGATTGCTGGAACAGCTGGGCGCTTGTTCCTTCGTCTGCGATACCGACGGATTCATCCTCTCGCGGGCGGGGTACGGCAAGGTGCTGAACTTCTTCGACAATATCTCCCTCTCCGAAGGGAGTTCCTGCTGCGAGAAAGTGATCGGGACGAACGCCCCGAGCCTGGCACTCATCACCCGCGAGCCGGTGGTGGTCACGGCCGACGAACATTACACGAGGACGTACCACCCGGCGTTCTGCGCCGCCTCCCCGATTCTCGACGAGAACCGGAACCTCCTCGGGTGTGTGGACATCACGAAGTTCTTCGACCCCAACATCTCCGAGGAGCTCCGGAAGCACCTCCTGAACCTGGCCATCTCCCTCGCCGACATGATCCGCAACGAAGTCTTTCTCGGGCGGCTCACGAAGTCGTCCCCGGTGTATCGCTCCGCGTGGGGCGCAGCCCCCCGGGACCCTCGCGATCCGTCGGGCGGAGACGCCCCCGGCAACAGGCCACGCTCCTCCTTCGCCCGGATCGTCGGCTCGGCGCCGCCGCTCGAAAAGGCGATGCAGACGGCGAGGATGTACGGCCGCAAGGAGGGGAACATCCTCATCCTCGGGGAGACCGGGACGGGGAAGGAACTCTTCGCACAGGCGATCCACGAAGAGGGTCCGCGGGCGAGCGGACCCTTCGTGACGGTCAACTGCGCCGCGATCCCGCTGGAGCTGGCGGAGAGCGAGCTGTTCGGGTACGAGCGGGGGGCGTTCACGGGGGCCAGGACGGAGGGGCACCCGGGAAAGTTCGAGATGGCCCACCAGGGGACCATCTTCCTCGACGAGATCAACTCGATGCCGCTTCCGATCCAGGCGAAGATCCTGCGCGTGGTGGAGACGAAACGGGTCACGCGGATCAACGGAAAGCGGGAGACCCCGGTCGACCTGCGGATCATCGCGGCGAGCAACCGGGTCCTTGCCGACGAGGTGGCCGCCGGGACGTTCCGCAAGGACCTCTTCTACCGGCTGAACGTCCTTCCGTTGCGGGTTCCCGCGCTGCGGGATATGAAGGGGGACATCCCCGCCCTTCTCGACGCCTTCTTCCAGGCGAGCGCGGAAGAGCACGGCGTCTGCCGGAAACGGATCTCGCCGGAAGCGTTGCGGCTCCTGGTCTCGTACGACTGGCCCGGCAACGTGCGGGAGCTGAAGAATTGCGCGGAGTACCTCTGTTTCACCGTGGAGACGGACGAGGTCGCGGAGCACCACCTCCCCCCCGAGGTCCTCGCCCGTAGGGCCGAGGCGACCGGCCCGCCGGAGGAGCCGGAGGAGCCGCAGAACCTCGGGTCGCTCGAGCGGATGTTCCTCATCGAGACGATGCGCCGGTTCCACGGAAACGCGGTCGAGGCCGCGAAGACGCTCGGGATCTCACGGAGCACCCTGTACCGCAAGCTCAAGAAACACGGGATCACCCCGTAGGAAATGGTTTCTTGACCGTCGCCGCCCCCCGGGAATACGGGCACTTCATCGACGGGTCGTGGCGGGAGCCGGCTTCCTCCGCGCGGATCGACGTCGTGAACCCCGCCACCGGAGAGCTGCTCGCCCGCGTCCCGGCCGGGGACTCCTCCGACGTGGACGCCGCGGTCGCCGCGGCGGGAAAGGCGTTCGGGAAGTGGGGGAAATCGTCCCCCGGCGAACGCCAGAGGGTCCTGCTGGAGATCGCGGCGCGGATCGAGCGGCGCGCGATCGATTTCGCGCTGCTCGAGACGCGGAACGTCGGCAAGCCGATCCGCGAATCCCGGTCGATCGACGTCCCCGCGGCAGTCGACCACTTCCGGTACTTCGCCGGGGTCCTCCGCCACCTCCAGGGACACACGCAGGCGATCGGCCCGTCGATGCTCCACTTCACCCTGCGGGAGCCGCTCGGACCGGTCGCGGCGATCGTCCCGTGGAACTACCCGCTCCTGCTCGCGGCGTGGAAGCTGGCGCCGGCGCTCGCGGCGGGGAACACGGTCGTCCTGAAACCGGCCGAGCAGACGCCTCTCACGGTTCTTGAGCTCGCGGGGGAGCTCGCCGACCTCCTGCCGCCGGGCGTCCTGAACGTCGTCACAGGGTACGGCCCCGACGCCGGGGCGCCGCTCGCCCGCCACCGCGGCATCCGGAAGGTGGCGTTCACCGGGGAGACGGCCACCGGAAGGCTGATCCTTCAGTACGCCGCGGAGAACATCGTCCCTGCGACGGTGGAGCTCGGGGGGAAGAGCCCCCAGATCGTCTTTCCCGACGCGGACATCGACCGGGCGGTCGATGGGGCCGTCGCCGGCATCTGCCAGTGCCAGGGGGAGGTCTGCTTCGCCGGCTCCCGCCTGTTCCTCCACCGGGACATTCACGACGCGTTCCTCGAAAAGCTCGCCGCGAGGATGTCTGCCCTTACGGTCGGCGACCCGACGAAGGAGGAGACCCAGGTCGGAACTCTCATCTCCCGGGAGCAGCTCGACCGGGTCGTCTCCTACATCGAGACGGGAAAAAAGGAAGGGGCGCGGCTGGTGTGCGGGGGGACGCGGCCCGACGATCCGTCCCTCGCGCGCGGCTTCTTCCTGACCCCCGCGCTCTTCGACGGCGTCCGGAACGACATGCGGATCGCCCAGGAGGAGATCTTCGGCCCCGTCCTCTCCGTCCTCCCGTGGAGCGACGTCGACGCGATGATCGCGGAAGCCAACGGCGTGGCGTACGGTCTGGCGGCCGGTGTGTGGACGCGGGACCTGGGGGCCGCGCACCGCACCGCAAAGGGGCTGCAGGCGGGGACGGTCTGGGTCAACATGTACGGGTACGTCGGCGCGGGAGGGCCGTTCGGCGGCTACAAGGAGAGCGGCTTCGGGAGGGAGACCGCCTTCGAGACGCTCTCCCACTATACCCAGACCAAGAGCGTCTACATCAACACTTCCGAGAAGAAACCCGGGGGGCGGTGACCGCGGGCGAACCGCGCCGCGGCCCGGCGGCTTCTCAGCCGCCCGACCGAAGGTACGTCCCGCTCCTCCCGCCCTCCTTCGAGAGCAGGAAGACGTCCCCGATCGAGATCCCCCGGTCCGCCCCCTTGCACATGTCGTAGATCGTGAGCGCGGCGACCGACGCCGAGACCATCGCCTCCATCTCCACGCCGGTCCGGTCGAACGCCTTCACGGTGCTCGTGACAACGATCGCCCCCCGCTCCCCCTCCACCTCGAAATCGACCTTCGCTTCGGTAAGCGCGATCGGGTGGGCCAGCGGAATCAGGTCGCACGTCTTCTTGGCGGCGGCGATCCCAGCGATCCGGGCGATCCCGAGCACGTCGCCCTTCTTCATGCCGCCGGCCGTGATCGCGGCGACCGTCTCCTTCTTCATGAGGACCGTGGCGCGCGCCACCGCCGTGCGGGGCGTCGGCTCCTTCGCCCCCACGTCCACCATCACGGCCCGCCCGCCGTCGTCGAAATGGTTGAACGGCATTGCTCCCCTCCTAAGCGCTACGTTTCATACCTTCGGCAACATTCGACACGTTTTCGTTTTTCCCCTCGCGCCAAACCGGGGGGTACCTCAGGGAGCGCGATTCATACGGGAGTGGGGGCCCGCTCCCTCCTCCCCTGCGCTCTCAGGAGATCCGCTCGATGGCGTCCCCGGGAGAGACCTTGCCGGGTTCGACGACCCGGGCGAAGATCCCCTCCCTCGGCATCACGCAGTCCCCCGCCTGATGGTAGATGGCGCACCGGGTGTGGCACTCCTTTCCGATCTGCGTCACCTCGAGGACCGCCTCCCCGATGCGGAACCGCGCCCCCACCGGAAGCTCCGGCAGCAGGATCCCCTCGGTGGTCACGTTCTCGGCGAAGTCGCCGGCCGACACGGAGAGCCCCTTCTGCCGCATCTTCTCGATGCTCTCGGCCGCCAGGAGGCTCACCTGGCGGTGGCCGTCGCCGGCGTGGGCGTCCCCCAGCACGCCGTGGTCCGCGACGAGCGCGACCGACGGGACCGGTTTCTTCCGCTCCCCCTTCCGCTCGCTGACGCAGACCGCGGCGACCCGCGCTGCCGACACGCGTTGTATCTGCCGATCCCCCACCGCCACCCCTCCGACCGCCCTCCGCCCGTTTCCGGGTCAGGGAACCAGGACCGCGCGAAAGACGACCTTCCCCGCGCGCAATCTCTCCACCACTTCGTTCACCTTCCCCAGCGGGTGCCGCTCGACCACCGGGGCGATCCCGTGTTCCGCGGCGAACCGCAGCATCGCGTCCATGTCGTCCCGGGTGCCGGTCACGGACCCGCGGATCGTACCCTGCCTCTGGAGGAGAGCCGCGGGGACGATCGACGCGCTCTCCGCGACGGTCGCAAGCACCACGAGCGTCCCGTTCACGCCGAGACCCGGAACGCACTGCTCGAAAAGCCGGGCGGAGGCCGCCGTAAGAAGGATCAGGTCGGCCCCTCCCATCGAGGAGAGCCGTTTTCCGACCTTCTCCGTCCGCGACAAGATTATCTCACGGGCGCCCAGCCGCCGCACGAGGTCGCCCCGTTCCTCTTCCTCGAGGATCGCGACGACCCGGGCTCCCATCGCGGAAGCCATCCGCACCGCGAGGTGACCGAGACCGCCGATGCCGGCCACCGCGACGGTCCTCCCCGCGAGGTCCCCCGCCTTGCGCAGCGGCGCGAAGACCGTGACCCCGGCGCACAGGAGCGGGGCGGAGTCGACGAGGTCGAGCGGATCCGGGATCCGGTGGACGAACGCCGCGGGCGCCTTCACGAACTCCGCGTAGCCGCCGTCCACGGTGACCCCGGTCCCCCTCTGCGCCGCGCAAAGCATCTCGGCCCCGGAGAGGCACGGCCCACACTCCCCGCAGGCGAACTGCATCCACGGGACGCCCACGCGGTCCCCGGGCGCGAACCCTCCCGCTTCGGGACCGGCCTCCTCGACGACCCCGGTCACTTCGTGCCCCGGGATGAACGGGGGAATCGTCCCCCATTGTCTCCACTCCCCGTCGATCAGGTGGAGATCGCTGTGGCAGACCCCGCACGCGCTCACGCGGATCAGCAGTTCGGCGGGGCCGGGGGAAGGCGCGGGAACCTCCGATGGGACGAGCGGCTTCCCGAACGCTTCGCAGACGGCGGCTTTCACCGGAGCGTTTCCCCGAGCAGGAAGACGTCCACCGTTTCTCCCGCGGCGAAGGAGGTTTTGTCGGCCGGAAGAACCGCAAGGGCGTCGGCGAGAACCATCGTCCGGAGGATCCCCGTGTTCTGGTCCCCGGCGGAAGAGGCGAAATATTCGCCGCCCCGGACCTCGATGCCGACCCGCAGGAAGTTCACCTTCCCCGCTTTTTTCCGAACCTCTCCGGTGAGGGTCGCCTTGACCAGCGGACGCACCACCTTCTTTCGCCCCATCATCCGGAGGAGCGCGGGGCGGACGAACGCCTCGAACGTGATCAGCGCGGACACCGGGTTCCCCGGGAGGGAAAAGACCGGCACCCCGCCCTTCATCCCGAAGGCGGTCGGGCCGCCCGGCTTGATGTCGACCCTCCAGAAACGGGACACGACGCCCAACTCCGCCAGCACCTCCCGCACCAGGTCCCGGTCACCCGCCGACACCCCCGCGGTGGTGATCAGGGCGTCCGCCTTCAACCCTTCCGAGATCTTCTCCGCGTGGCTCGCCAGGTCGTCGCGTGCGATGCCGAGGAGCACGGCTTCCGCGCCCGTTTCCCGGACGGCGGCGGCGATCGCCACGCTGTTGCTGTTGATGATCATGCCGGGCGACGGCGGCTCCCCCAGCTCGATCAGCTCGTCGCCGGTGGACAGCACCGCCACCCGGACCTTCCGGTAGACCGGGACGAACGCCCTCCCGAGGGAGGCGAGCATGCTGATCTCCGGCGGACGGAGAGGCGTCCCTTCCGGAAGGGCCAGATCGCCCTCGCGCACGTCCTCCCCGCGGAACCGGATGTGCTGACGGGCCGACACCCGCCCCTTCACGACGACGTGGTCGTCCGCAACCGACGTCTCCTCGAACGGGATCACCGCGTCGCAGCCGGCGGGGATCGGAGCGCCGGTCATGATCTTGACGGCGCATCCGGGCGTAACGATGACCGACGCGGTGCCCCCGGCCGGGATGTATCCGGTGATCTTGAGGCGCGCCGGCCCGCCGCAATCGTCCGCACGCACGGCGTACCCGTCCATCGCGGAGTTGTCGCAGAACGGGAGGGGCCACGGCGCGGCAACGTCCCCGGCGAGGGTCCGGCCCAGCGCCCGGCCGGTCTCGATCCGCTCAACACCTGCCGGCGCGACGCACTCCAGTATGATGTTCCTCGCACCCTCGTACGTCGGCATGTGCGTCTTCCTCCTGTTCGTCAGGCCGGCAGCGGAACGCAGGGGGGGACGACCTTCCCTCCGTTCAGAACAATCGACCCGCCGGTCCACCGGGCCGGAGGATCCGGGTCGTGCGTGGTCATCACGACCGTGGTCCCCCGCGAGGGGAGCGAGGCGATGACCGCCTCCAGCAGACCCGCGGTTTCCCGGTCGATGTTCGCCAGCGGCTCGTCGAGGAGAAGGACTTCCGGGTCCAGCGCCAGCGCGCGGGCCATCGCCACCCTCTGCGCCTCCCCGCCGGAAAGCTCCCGGGCGTCCCGGTCGCGGAATCCCTCGAGGGCCACCGTTTCCAGAGCCCGGTCGACCGCCCGAAGCGCAGCATCCCCCGCGATCCCCCTCGCCTTCAGCCCGTACGCCACGTTCCGGAACACGGTCCCCCCGAAGAGGTACGGGGACTGGTGGAGCAGGGTGACCTCCCGGCGCCGTCTCCTCACGATATCGCCCTTCCAGTCGATCCGCTCCCCTGCGTAGAAGATTTCCCCGGTGGTGGGAGGCGTCAGGAACGCGAGGATCCCCAGCAGCGTGCTCTTCCCCGCGCCGTTGGCTCCCGTGAGGGTGTACAGGCGGCCCGCATCGATCGTCAGCGCGTCGATGTCGATCGCGACGTTCGATCCGTACCTCTTGGTGACCGACCGGAGCCGGTACAGTTCCGGCAAGCGGCTACCTCCTCT
>Ga0316626_10001326_pt1 | contig 10950 bp, 9 predicted proteins | sample OWC_Aug_T1_C1_D5_FD_207656 | JGI IMG/M metagenome (GOLD analysis project Ga0316626, IMG submission 207656) | Wetland soil microbial communities from Old Woman Creek delta, Ohio, United States - OWC_Aug_T1_C1_D5_A | ecosystem: Environmental > Terrestrial > Soil > Wetlands | place: USA: Ohio...
CGAGGTGCAGATCTACCGCGAGGTGCTGCGTCGTCGTCCGAACCACCACGCCACGCTCGTCGCGCTCGGCGACGCGTTGATCGACATGCAGCGCCTCGACGAGGCACGCCGCACGCTCGAGATCGTGGAGAAGCAGCACCCCGACGATCTCCGCTCGGTGGTGCGACTCGGCTACCTCGACCTCGAGCAGAAGCGTTTCCGGGCCGCCGAGGCGCGTTTCCAGCGCGTGCTCGCGAGCAACCCCGAGCAGGCCGACGTCCACTATTTTCTCGGCACCACGCGGCGCCAGGCGAACGACCTCGACGGCGCGATCGAGGAATACGAGCGCGTCCCGGCCGATCACGAGCGCTATCTCGATGCACGCCTCCAGCTCGCGGCGATCTACGAGCGCCGTCATGACTACGCCCGCGCGCTCGGCGAAGCCGATTCCGCCCGGCAGCGCTTCCCGTCGCGGCAGATCGACCTCTACGTGGCGAGCCTGCGCGCCAAGACCGGCGACTTCGATGGATCGGTCGCGTTCCTCCAGGGCCTGCTCGCGGCGTCGCCCGGCGATGAAGAGGTGCTCTACAACCTCGGCGTCCTGCACGGCGAGGCGAACCGCCAGGACGACGCCCTGCGCTACATGGAGCAGGTGCTGGCCAAGAACCCGCAGCATGCCGGTGCACTCAACTACGTCGGCTACACACTGGCGGAGCGCGGGCAGGATCTCGACAAAGCCGAGCAGATGGTCCGCGCCGCGCTCGCCCAGCGGCCCGACGACGGCTACATCGTCGACAGTCTCGGCTGGGTCTACTACGTGCGCGCACGCCAGTTGCTCGACGCCGGCCAGACGAGCGCGGGCCGCGCAGAGCTCGAGCGCTCCGTGAAAGAGCTGGAGCGTGCGGCGGTGCTGACGGGCGGCGATCCGGTCATCTCGGAGCACCTGGGCGACGCGCACCTGTTGCGTGCCGATCGCAAGAGCGCGCTCCGCCACTACGAAGAAGCCGCCTCCCGCGATCCGCGCCAGGGCGAGCAGCCGCATCTGCTCGAAAAGGTCGAGCGGCTGCGGAAGGAGCTGGGCGCGCGGTGAGCCGGGCGCTTCGCGCGCTCCCCCGGCCGATCGCTGCTCTGGGACTGGCGCTCGCGTTCGCCTGCGCCACCGCGCGCGCGCCGGCGCCGACGCCGTTTCCCGCCAGCGACCCGCGTCCCGCCGTGCTCTTCGCATCGCTCACACGCGACGCTGCGATGCGTCGCTCGCTGCGCGGCGTCGCGCGACTCGCGATCGAGGGCCCGGCCGGCGCCGGTCGCGCCAAGCAGATTCTCGTGCTCGAACGCCCCGCGCGGCTGCGCGTCGAGGTGTTGGGACTGCTCGACCAGACGCTCGCGGTGCTCGTCACCGACGGCGCGCGCTACCGGCTGGTGCGCAGCCAGGACCGCTCGATCGAAGCGGGCGCCGTCTACGCCGCGCTGCTCGCCGACGTCGCCGGACTCACCGTCACGCCCGAGCAGGCGGTGCGCCTGCTGCTCGGCGCGCCGCAGGGCGCAGCGGAGCAGCTCGAGAGCGCCGCGCAGCTGCCCGACGGCGGCGTGCGACTGGTGTTGCGCAGCAACGGCGCGCCCCAGCGCGAACAGCTCGACTGCGACGCGGCGGGAAATCTGCAGCGCTGGGCGCTGTTGGGCGCGGGCGGCGAGCTGCTGCTCGAAGCGCGCTACGGCGACCGTCGCCCGCTCGGTGGCGTCGCGTTTGCGCACGAGCTCGAGCTGCGCGATCTGCGCACCGACGCGTCGGTGCGCATCGCGTGGTCGCGCGTCGAACTCGACCCCGTGCTCCCGCCGGAATTGTTCGACGTGCCCGCGCAGGCGGCGCCTTGAGGTGCGCGCTGCGCGCGGCGGCGCTTGCCGCGTGCGTCATCGCGAGCCTGGCTTGCAGCAACGATCCGTACCCGTCCGCCGACGCGAACGCGCACGTCCTCTACATGCCGTATCCCGAAGCGCCAAAGACGCTCGACCCCCAAGTCGCGTACTCGGTCTACGACCACGAAGTGCTCTCGAACGTCTACGAGACTCCCCTCGAGTACCACTACCTGAAGCGGCCCTACGAGCTGATCCCGGGCCTCGTCACTGCCGTTCCGGAGCCGCGCGCACTCGGCGACGGGCGGGTCGTCTACACATTCAAGCTGCGGCGCGGCGTGCGCTTCGCGAGCGACCCCTGCTTCGCACTCGGCGGGGCAGGCCGCACCCAGCGCGAACTCGTCGCATCCGATCTCGTCTTCGCACTGCAGCGCATCGCCGATCCAAAAGTCGGCAGCCCCGTGCTGGTGACGTTCTCGAAGATCGTCGGCCTCGCGGAGTTCGGCAAGCGACTTGCGACGCTGCGCGAAGACGACCCGGCGTTCGCAGCGCTGCGCATCGACGAGCAATATCGGCGCGCCGGCCCGATCGAGGGATTGAATTGGAAAGTCACAGATGATCTGAAAGTCACAGATGTACTTGACGTCACGCTCGATGCGCCGTATCCGCAGATCCTCTACTGGTTCGCGATGCCGTTCACGGCGCCAGTGCCGTGGGAGGCGGTCGCCTGGTACGACGGCGAGGAGGGCCGCGACGGCTTCGCCGAACACGCCGTCGGCACGGGACCCTTCCGCATCGCGCGCTATCAGAAGCGCAGCCGCATCGTGCTCGAACGCAACCCCGACTGGTACGGCGCCGTGCATCCCGAATGGCGCGCGCCCGCCGCGACCTATCCCAGCGAAGGCGAAGCGGGCGACGCGGGAAGGGGTCTCCTCGCTCCCGCTGCCGTCGGACGCGCGCTGCCTTTCGTCGATCGCGTCGAGATGCGTTTCGAGAAGGAAGCGATTCCCGTCTTCACCAAGTTCCTGCAGGGCTACTACGACCGCTCGCGGATTCCCAAGGAGAGCTTCGACAAGGCGGCGTCGGGGGGCGTGCTCTCGCCGGCGATGGCGGCGCTCGGCATGCGTCTCGAGCGCACCGTGACGCTCGGCACCTACTACATCGGCTTCAACATGGTCGATCCGGTCGTGGGCAACGCCGCGGGCGAGCGCAGCCGCAAGCTGCGCCAGGCGATGAGCCTCGCGATCGACGCGGACGAGTTCCTGCGCGTGTTCCTGAACGGGCGCGGCATCCCTGCGAACTCGCCGCTTCCGCCCGGCCTCTTCGGCTACGAGGAGGACTACCGCAATCCGTTCCGCAGCGTCGACCTCGAACGCGCGCGGAGCCTGCTCGCCGCAGCCGGCTACGCCAATGGCGTCGATCCCGGGACCGGCCGCGCGCTTCGCCTCTCCTTCGACACCGGCGACACATCCGTGCAGGCGCGACTCCGCTACCAGTTCCTGGTCGAGTCGTGGCGGCGGCTCGGGCTCGACGTCGAGATCGCGGCCACCAGCTACAACCAGTTCCAGGACAAGGTGCGTCGCGGCGCACACCAGCTTTACTTCTGGGGTTGGGTGGCGGACTACCCGGACCCCGAGAACTTCCTGTTCCTGCTGTGGGGCCCGATGGGACAGACCCGGGGCGGCGGTCCCAACTCGTCGAACTTCGCCGACCCGCGCTACGACGCGCTCTTCGACGCGATGAAGAACCGCGGCAACGACGCCGAGCGGCTGGCGACGATCCGCGCGATGCGTGCGCTGCTCGAGATCGAGCGGCCGTGGATCGAGCTGTTCCATCCCGAGGACTACGCGCTCACCCAGGGCTGGCTCCACAATGCCAAGGCGACGGGGCTCACCGTGCCGATCTGGAAGTACTACGACGTGGACGCGGCGATGCGCGCCGAACGCCGCGTCGCATGGAATCAGCCGGTGCGCTGGCCGGCCTTCGCCATCGCGGGTCTCGGCGTGGTATTGCTCGTGCCGGGCGTCGCGACCTACCTGCGGGAGCGTCACTAGTGCTCGGCTATCTGCTGCGGCGCACGGCGTGGGGCGCCGCGACGGTGCTGGGCGTGCTGCTCTTCCTGTTCGCGCTGTTCTTCCTGTATGCGACGCCCCAGGACGTCGCGCGCCGCGCGCTCGGCGAGAAGGCGCCCCCCGAAGCGATCGCGCAGTGGCTCGTGAACCACGGCTACGACAAGCCCGCCGTGTGGAACCCGGCCGATCCCCTCGACACGCGCCTCGCCGAGCACCTGCGCCGGATGCTGCTCTTCGATTTCGGCCGCAGCGACGCCGACGACGTGCCGATCGCCCAGCGCCTGCGCGACGGCGTCGGCCCGAGCCTCAGCGTGACGCTGCCGCTCTTCACGCTCGGCCTGCCACTCGCACTCTCGCTGGCGCTGCTGGTGGCGTTCTTCCGCGAGACCTACATCGACCGTGTGGGCGTCGTGCTCTGTGTGCTCGCGATGAGCGTCTCGGTGCTCGTCTACATCCTCGGCGGCCAGTATCTGCTCGGGAAGCTGCTGCGCTGGTTCCCGATCTCGGGCTTCGACCCCGCGCCGAGCGTGCTGCTGCGCTTCGTCGCGCTGCCGGTGCTGGTGGGCCTGCTGGCGGGCGTCGGCGCGAACGTGCGCTTCTACCGCGCCGTCTTCCTCGAAGAGAGCGGGCGCGATTACGTGCGCACCGCGCGCGCCAAGGGAGCCGGCGACGCCCGCGTGATGGCGCGCCACGTGCTTCCGAACGCGCTGATCCCGGTACTCACGAATGTGGTGGTGGAGATTCCGTTTCTATTTACCGGTTCGATCCTGCTCGAGTCGTTCTTCGGGATTCCCGGACTCGGCTCGATCACCGTCGACGCGATCCAGTCCAATGATTTCGCCACGCTGCGCGTGATGGTCTATCTCGGCGCGCTGCTCTTCATCGCGGGCCAGGTGCTGACGGACGTCGCCTACACGCTGGTCGACCCGCGCGTGAGGCTCGGGTAGTTCGTGGAGGGACACGTCCTCGGCAACGCCTTTGCCGCGGCGATCGTGCTGCTCGCCGCGCTTGCAGCGTGGCGTCTGCGAGCGAGCGCGTTCTGGCGCGAGCGACTCGGCGAGATTGCGCGGCGCCGGCCGATCGCGACGGTCGTCGTCGCGCTCTATCTCGGTGTCGCGCTGCTCGACTCGGTCGCGTGGCGCGACGCGCAGCCCGGCGAGGCCTCGGTGGAAGCGCGCAGCCTGCTCGACCGCGCCTTCCCCGCCGACTTTCGGGAGCGCAGCTACTCGGCGCCGCTCGCAGCGGTGGAGTTCTACGGCGGGGCCGCGCTCGCGCACCCGGGTCGCCACCTGCTCGGCACCGACATCCTCGGCCGCGACGTGCTGCACCTGGCGCTCGGCGGCGCGCGCGTGGCGCTGCTGATCGGCGGCCTCACCAGCCTGATCGCGATTCCGCTCGCGATCGCGCTCGGTCTCGCCGCCGGCTATCTCGGCGGTCGCACCGACGATCTGGTGTTCTTCCTGCTCTCCACGCTCGCCTCGATGCCGTCGATCCTGCTGCTGGTGGCGCTGATCATGGTGATCGGGCGCGGTCCCGTGCAGGTGTGTCTCGCTCTCGCGGTGACGAGCTGGGTGAACTTCTGTCGCGTGGTGCGCGGCGAGACGCTGAAGTTGCGCGAACTCGACTACGTGTCGGCGGCGCGCGCGCTCGGCGTCTCCGAGCTGCGCATCGTGTGGCGCCACGTGCTGCCCAACCTGTCGCATCTGGTCGTGATCACCTTCGTGCTGACCTTCTCGCAGCTCGTGCTCTCCGAGGCGATCTTGTCCTGGCTCGGCGTCGGCATCGATGGCTCGTGGGGCCAGATGATCGACCAGGCGCGCGATGAACTGGCGCGCGACCCGATCATCGCCTGGAATCTGGGCGCCGCGTCGGCCGCGCTCTTCGGGCTGATCCTCGCGGTGAATCTCGTTGGCGACGCGCTGCGCGATGTGCTCGATCCGCACACGCTGCGAGAGCGGACGTGAGCGAAGCGCTGCTGCACGTCGAGGGACTGCTGACGTCGTTTCCCGGCGCGCGAGGCGCGCGGCTTCCCGTGGTGGACCGCGTGGACCTGGCGGTTGCGCGCGGCGAGGCGCTCGCGCTGGTCGGCGAATCGGGCTGCGGCAAGTCGATGACGGCGCTTTCGATCGTGGGACTGGTGCCGAAGCCGGGGCGGATCGACGCGGGCAGCATCCGGATGCGCGGTCGCGAGCTGCGCGGCCTTCCCGTCACCGCAATGCGACGCGTGCGCGGCGCCGAGATCGCGATGATCTTCCAGGAACCGGCGACCAGTCTGAACCCGGTCCAGACGGCGGGCGCGCAGGTGGTGGAGGCGATCACGCTGCACGAGCGCGTGGCGCGCGGCGAGGCGCGGCGGCGCGCTCTCGCGCTCTTCGAGCAGGTCGGCATCCCGGATCCGCCGGTGCGCTTCGGCGCCTATCCGCACCAGCTCTCGGGCGGCCTCAAGCAGCGCGTGATGATCGCAATTGCGCTCGCCGCGCGGCCGCAGCTGTTGATCGCCGACGAACCCACGACGGCGCTCGACGTGACGATCCAGGCGCAGATCCTCGAGCTGCTGGCCGGCCTCGCGCGTGAGACCGGCACGGCGATCCTGCTGATCACGCACGACCTCGGCGTGGTGAACCAACTCGCCGATCGCGTCGCCGTGATGTACGCGGGGCGCATCGTCGAAGAGGGCACGCGCGCCGCGGTGCTCGCTGCGCCGCGCCATCCCTACACACATGGGTTGCTGCGCTCGATGCCCTCGCTCGCGCGGCCGGGCGAGCGACTGGCCGAGATCCCCGGCGTGGTGCCGGCGCCCGACGCGTGGCCGCCGGGATGTCGCTTCGAAGGCCGCTGCGCGATCGCGCTGGCGGTCTGCCGCGCGCGGGAGCCCGAACGCACACGGCTGGACGGCGGCGCAGCGGTGCGCTGTCACGCGGTCGCGGGGGAGTCGCCGCAATGAACGAATTGCAGGAGCCCCAGGGCGAGGCTCTGCTGCGCGTCGAAGCGCTGCGCACCTGGTTCCCTGTCCGCAGCGGCTTGCTGCTGCGGCCCGCCGCGTGGATCCGCGCGGTCGACGGCGTGGATCTGTGCGTCGAAGCGGGGCGCACGCTGGCGCTGGTCGGCGAGTCGGGTTGCGGCAAGACGACGGTGGGGCGCTCGATCCTTCGCCTCGTGGAGCCGAGCGGCGGGCGCGTGCTCTTCGAGGGAATCGACCTGCTCGCACTCGCGCCGGCTGCGCTGCACCCGGTGCGACGCCGACTCCAGATCGTGTTCCAGGACCCGATGGCGTCGCTCGACCCGCGGCTGCGCGTGCGCGACGCGATCGCCGAGGGCATGCAGGCCTTCGGCATCGGCGTGGGTGAGGCGGAACGCAGCGAGCGCGTGGCGGCGCTGCTGCGGCGCGTACGTCTCGATCCGAGCCACATGGATCGCTTCCCGCACGAGCTGTCGGGCGGGCAGCGCCAGCGCGTCTGCATCGCGCGCGCACTCGCGGTCGAACCGCGGCTGCTGGTCTGCGACGAGTCGGTGTCGGCGCTCGACGTGTCGATCCAGGCGCAGATCCTGAATCTGCTGCGCGATCTGCAGGACGAGCTGGGCCTCGCGTATCTCTTCATCACGCACGATCTCGGCGTGGTCCGCTACCTCGCCCACCGCGTCGCGGTGATGTACCTCGGGCAGATCGTCGAAGCGGGGCCGACCGCACGCGTCTTCGAGGCCCCGCGGCATCCGTACACACGCGCGCTGCTCGCGGCGATGCCGTCGGTCGACCCGTCGCGTCGCAGCGTCGGGGTGGGTGCGCGCGGCGAAGTGCCGTCACCGCTGCACCCGCCGCCGGGATGTCGCTTCCACACGCGTTGTCCCGAGGCGTTCGCGCGCTGTCGCGCGGAAGCGCCCGCGCTGGTCGTTCGCGATGACGGTGCGTCGCGTTGCTTCCTTTCCGAGTGACCAGCGACGACGCGCAGGGTTGACACCCCCAACCCATCGGGCGAAGCTGCCGCGCGATGCGACTCGAATACACCTTCTCGATCAGCGAAGTCCCGGTTCCGCGTTTCGCCGTCGAAGCGGTCGAGGGGATCGGCAAGCTCTTCACGCTGGCGACGCTGGTGTTGAACGTGATGGCCGCGCAGAAGCAGCGCGTCGAGATCGTCTTCCACGGCAACAACCCCGACGACCCCGGCCGCAAGATCGACGCCTTCCGCGAGATCATCGCGACGTCCGAAGCCGGCGCTGCGCTGCGCTTCGCGGGTGGCCACGGCGGCAAGATCCCCGGCTCGTCGAGCTACTTCCAGTGGCTCGTGGTGGAGAAGGGTTAGTCAGCCGCTTCGCATCCCGCTCCCGTCCAGCGGTGCTGGCGCGCGAGGCTCGCGCGCACGACGCGCGCGAGCGCGGGCTGCCAGCCGCCGCGGAAGGGAAGCGCCGCGGCGTAACGCCGGAAGGCGCGGCATCGCAGCGGCGCGGGATAGGCGTCCGGGAGGGACGCATTCAACTCGGCGAGCGCATGCAGGCGTCGCGCCGCGCCCAGTCGAACCCGGAAGCGCACGCCTTCGAGGTCGATGAGGTGGGGCTCGAGACCGCTCGCCGCGCGCCGCAACAGCACGTGCGTGGCCTTCAAGTCGCCGTGGTCGACACCCGCGCGGTGTAGCGCGATCGCGAAGTGCGCGAGTGCATCGAGGACTTCCTCCGCAGCGGCGGCGCCTGCTTCGAGCGCGAATGCCGCCGACGTGGCGGGTCGCAGATCTTCGAGCACCACCCAGGAAGCGACGGGCACGCCGAGCACACGGCGCTCGCCGAACGCGAGCGGGAGTGCGGCTCCGATGCGACGCGCGCGAAGCCCATGTCCCGCTCGCCAGGCGCGAAAGCCCGCCGATCCGCGCCACACATCCGCCAGCGCGCGCGCGACGCCGCGGAAGGGCGTCTCCTTCACGAAGACCCGCTGCCCCGCAACTTCGATTGCCGTCACCGAGGAGCGCGCGTCGCTCTTGCAGACGCGCGCGTCGCGTGCGGCCAGCGCGGCGCGATGGGCGGCGCAGATCGCGGCGAGCGCTTCGCCAGCGAGTTCGCGCAGCCGCAGGCCGCGTTCCCCCTCCTTGTCGAACGCGGCGGCGAGTCGACCGGGGCGGCAGGCGCGCGCGGTCCGCGAGCGGGCGTGTTCCCGCGCGCGCGCATCGGCCGCGGCCCCGGCCCGCAGCAGGGTGTCGCGCACCGCCTTCTCTCGCGTCGCGGGCACGCCGAGTACGCCGCGCCGGACGCGCAGCCGGCGACCGCGCGACACCAGCGGCGCCAGCGAAAACTCGAGACGCGCGAGGTCGCGGACGCGATCGCCCGGCGCGCGCGCCGGGCGCGCGTGCTGCCAGTCGATCAGCAGAGGGCCGCGCGTGTCGACGAGGATGTTGCCGGCATGCAGGTCGCCGTGGACCACGCCCGTCTCGTGCACGCGGCGCACCAGCGCCGCGAGTGCGGCGAGCAGCGCGCGCCGCGCAGCGGGGGCGTCGTGCAGTGCTTCGGTGAGCGGCTTGCCGTCGATCCAGCGCAGCGCGAGCAAGCGGTCGCCGTTCGCGAGCGCACCGAGCGCGAGCGGTTCCGGCACGGGGATGCCGGCGGCGTGCATGGTCGCGAGCATGCGCCATTCGCGCGCCGCGGGGGCGTGCCCGAGCCGCGCCTTCGCGCGCTCGCGCAGCGCGTGGCGACCCGAACCGACGCGAAACTGCTTCACGAGCACGTCGCCATCCGCGCGGTGCAGGCGGAACACCAGGCGGCGCGCGTTGTCGTGCAGGCACTGTGCCTCGCCCGCGGCGAGCTGGCGCTCGATCTCACGCTGCAGCGCCGGGTCGCCTTCGGTCCAGCGCAGGCTCGTCATCGCCGCGCGATCCGCGCGTACAGCGCACGCAGCGCGTTGATGTGTTGGGGCCAGCCGTATTGCTCGGCGACGCTGCGGGCCGCGATGCCGCGCGCGCCCCGCTCCGCCGGATCCGCGAGCCGCTCGAGTGCCCGGGCGAAACCCGCGTCGTCCTCGGCGTCGCGCACGACGATGCCGCCGTCAGTGAGGATCTCGGCAGCTCCGTTGCTCGCGCTGGTGACCACGGGGATTCCGGCAGCAGCGGCTTCGAGACACACGTTCGCGAAGGCGTCGTAGCGCGTGGGAAGGATCAGCGCGTCGGCGGCGGCGCACAGCGCCGCGACGTCGCGCCGCGTACCGAGCCAGCGCACGCGCGCCGCGACACCCAGCGCGCGCGCCGCGCTGCGCCAGTCATTCGTGTCGTCGCCGCCTGCCACCCAGAGCGCGGCGTCACCGCGGGCGGCGGCGAACGCGCGCAGCGCCGTGTCGAGTCCCTTGCGCCGGAACCCCGAGCCGACGAAGAGCCACACGGGTGCGTTCCCGGCGCCGAGTTCGGTGCGCAGCAGCGCACCCTCGGTCGCCCGTCGCGACGGGTGGAAGCGCTCGAGGTCGACGCCGTTGTAGAGCAGGACGAATCGCTCGTCGGGGATTGCGTAGCGGCGCATCAGCTCGCGCTGCACCATGCGCGAGTTGCACTGGATGAGTTGTGACGCGTCGGCGAAGACCTGTCGTTCGATCGCGAGCAGCACGCGGTGACGCGGCGACCAGCGCCGCCACGCAAGCCCGAAGCCGCGGCCCGCGGGTCCTCCGTAGTGGCGTTCCATGGAGTCGGCGTGGCTTCCGCCCCCGGCGCGGAACAGGTCCTGGTGCCGGGTGCGCGAGAAGGAGTGCACGACGTCGAAGGCGCCGCGCGGCGCGGCGCGCGCCGCGCCGTTCGAGAACGCCAGGACGCGCCACGGCTGCCAGGTCGAAGCCACGCGCACGAGGTGAAGCTGCACGGCTTCGGACGCGCTGGCCTTGCGCGCGACGACATGGACCTCGTCGCCGGCTTCGGCGAGTCCGTGCGCGACCTGCCACGCCACGCGTTCGACGCCGCCGCGGGGCTCGAAGCGCTCGATCACGAGGGCGACGCGCACGCGGCCCTGGAGTCGGACCTACGCCCTGCGGCGTCGCGCGAGGAGGATGATGGCGAGCGAGACGGCGCCGAAGCTGGCGGCCTGCGCGGCC
>Ga0316626_10001327_pt1 | contig 10949 bp, 7 predicted proteins | sample OWC_Aug_T1_C1_D5_FD_207656 | JGI IMG/M metagenome (GOLD analysis project Ga0316626, IMG submission 207656) | Wetland soil microbial communities from Old Woman Creek delta, Ohio, United States - OWC_Aug_T1_C1_D5_A | ecosystem: Environmental > Terrestrial > Soil > Wetlands | place: USA: Ohio...
ACCAAGCTTGCAGTGGTATCGATCCTGCGACCTTCGGAAAGATAGCCGGGTGCGTAGATGACAAAAGGAACGTGGTGGTGGGTCAACGTTAGCTTATCCCAAGGGAACTCCGGGTTGGCAACGGTTCCATGGTCACCAAAGAAGCAGAAGATGGTCTTTTTGAAGTAGTCCTCCTTGCCTGCCAACGAGAAAAAATATTCGAGACAGTAGTCCATAAAACGAATGCCGTTGAGCGCCTCGAGTGAATCAAAACCGTTTTCTTTCAGCTTTTCCTCACCCGCCTCCACCAATTTGAAATCTCTTCTGTCCTTGGGGATCCGATAAGGCTTATGATTTCCGGAGGTGTGGATCAAAGCAAAGAAAGGCTTGTCCTGGGTTCGAAGAACCTTGTTTGCTTCCTCAAAGAGATGAAGGTCTGATATTCCCCAGGCATCGTCCGGGAGATATGAAAATGTCCCTTCATCATGGATCTCTAATCCAGAAATATTATGGCCAAGCACCCCTCGAATGTTCCCCCAGTTTGCACTGCTACCCAAAAAGTACATCTTCTTATATCCTTCCAGGGCGTTGAGAATATTGTGCTGTCGGACAATAATTGGATTGCGGGAGGCGGAGTGAGGCTCGTTGATATCGGGTATGCCGAACATAAATGTAAACACCGCCCGGGCAGTAGGGGGTCTTGTGACAAAGAAATTGGTAAAGAAAAGGGATTTCTCGGCAACCGAATCGAAAAAAGGTGTTGGGTGAAGTCCGTTTCCGAGGGCTCCGACCTTGAAACCGGCAAAGGACTCCAATAAGAAGACGACGATATTGGGTTTCCCGGGAAGTATCTTCGTTGGCTTCACATAACGAGAAAAGTTCAGCGTTTGCGGGTCAGGATTCTCCACACCCAGCAATTCTGCTATCAACTGGTAGCTCTTTCTCACCTCCTTCTTACTGTAAGGAATTTTCTTATAGGGCATGGTATCGAAAAAGAACAGGATCGGGTTGATGGAGAGAGATGATGCAAATGGGTTTGTCGAAAAGTAAGCCTCGCTCCACCGGAGAGGGTATTGAGAAAGTTTCCCGTGGAGGCCGAAGCCATAACAGATCAAAGCCAACCCGACCACAACGACCTTCGGCCATTTTCTTAAGGGATTGGGTGTGTCCAGTTTCCGAAGTGCAAATCGTCTCACCAACCATCCAAAGCCAATAGAAAACAAGATGAGTGCAAGGACCGCCGGAATGACGGGATAGGATTCCCATATGGCTTGGAGGGAAGTCTTTGTGTCGAGGATATGATCGATGGCGCTTGCATTGAGGCGCTCGTGAAAATAGGCGTAATGAGCGAAGTCGACAAAGTAACCCAGGACGAGAATGAGAGCAACGACGACAAAGTAACCCACCCATATTCGCCCCGCAGTTAAAGAGCGGGTGAAGTTCAATCCAGGAATCCAGGACAGGATGAGTGGGGGCAGACAGATGAGAAGGGAGAGCCGAAGGTCAAACTTGAAGCCTAAATACATTGCGCGGAGGAGGTCCGGAACCGTGACCTCCTGTGCTGTGGATCGGAAAAGTGCTAAGAAAACGATTCGGAAGAGGGTTAAAATGATCATCGTTATAAAGACGACGATCAACCCGAACCGGATCCGTTTTGGGAACCTTTGAAATGGTGCCATCGTGCTTGATCCTTTTCTCATTCGCCCGAAAAGATACCTATCCCGGTTGGAATATTCGTAACTTGCCCGAGAGAAATATTCAATAGCGCCCCGATAGGATTTGCGAACAAACTTCATCATAAGATTTTGATCATGACTGTCGCATTAAATCAAGGTCCATGGTCTCGTGAAAGGTCTGAAAAGGCTATTCTATGTCATTCCTGCGCAAACAGGAATCCAGTCTTTTTAAGGATTTAGAATTCTCTGGATTCCCGTTTTCACGGGAATGACGACTTTTTACGAAACTATCAAGATTAATTTCTCTTAATCTCTTTGGGCGGGTTAGGAAAGGGCAGGGTGAGGACGCTCACGAGCGCGCCTGGAAACTGCTGGACTCCGGTAAGCAATAAAATTCGATCAGACAGACTTTTGCTTGCTTTTACGATAGTCTTTTTGGATGGAGAATCCAAGAGTCATTAGAGAGATGATCAATCCTGCAAACAACCCCCATTCAGGCCCATAATCTTTCATAAAGCTGAAAAGGTCCATGATTCTTGCCTTTCTATCGATGCGCTTCACCTCCATCCCCACTTCATCCCCAGAGACACGTACCTTGATGTAGTGGCGGAAGAAATGTTGCGGGTCGTTTCCATGGAGTCCAGCGCCTGCTCCCCCTGTAATCGTATAAGGAACCCCCTCCCACGAACCTGAAAAATATCCGTGAATATGGGAGGCAAAGAAATGGGTCACGTTGTAACGTTTGCAAAGACCGAGAAGGTCTTTCCCATCTTTCTCAGAGAGGCATTTGACAAACTCAGGTCGTCCTCTCGGATCGAATAGAGGGACGTGCGCGAAAACGAAGCGAATCTTCGAGGCCTGAGACCTCTGCAGCGCGGCCTCCAGCCACTGACGTTGGGCCTTATCAAATTGAAATCTCGCTGAAGTATCCAAGATAATGAAGTAAATCTGACCTATTTGAAACGAGTAGTAGGTCGGGCCAAAGATCTCGCGATAATTTGTAGAGCCGTGGTATAAATCGTGGTTCCCAATGGCTGTGAGAAAGGGAATAGAAAGGTTCTTTTCCACCTGATTGAGGAGGCGTCGATAAAACCACCTTCTCCCCTGGCGGACCAAGTCGCCCAGTTCAATGGCGAAAGCTATCTCCTTGTCATGGTCCACATCACGGAGAAGCGGCTCAAAGTGAGCGTCATGTCCCTTGTGATCCCCAAAAACAGCAAAGTAAAAGTCAGTAGGATCTACCTTTATTCTTGAGATCTCTTTTTTGTTCCGATCCTGGACAGAAGGTGGGATATAATGGTCCCAGAATTCAAAGGCAACGAATCCCAGGATAAAAAGAGAGGCGATGATCAGATTGACGAAGTGATTCTTAAGTAATTTTTTAATAGCCATAGTCTCCTACTGCGGCAACGCAGATCACTGATCAGTCCATCATTTCTATGAACATTAAAGGCCAAATCCCTCCTCCCTCCCTTTACAAAAGGGAGGAATTTTCCCTCTTTGGCTGCCGGCCCACAAGGTCTCTGGCCCGGAGGGAAAAGAAGGGTTAGAGGAGATTTTCACGACAAGATGCCTTTTCAATTATGGATCCTTAGCTAACCCTCTTGAACGACTCGTCGGAATAATTCTCTTTGCTTCACAGCCATCTCCCGAGCACCTTTTTTCGTCCCCTCATGCTCGTAGCCGATCAAATGGAGAACGCCATGGACCATCAGCAGGATGATCATTCCCGTTTCACTGAGGCCGAATCGATATGATTGGCGCTTGGCCATCTCAACGGATATCACGATATCTCCAAGGAGATGGGGATGCAGGATTGAGAACTCTCCCTTTCTCATTGGGAAGGACAGGACATTCGTTGGTTTATCCCGACGGAGATATCTTTGATTCAGCGCTTGAATCTGAAGATCGCTGACAAACAGGAGACTGAGTTCCGCATCAAGAAGCCCCGATTCGGCCAATATCCGTCGGGCCACCCTTCTTATTTTTCTTAAGTCTAATGGGATATGTTTTTGCCGATTTCGAATCCAAATCTTCATCGTTCCTCTTCTTGGGTGACTCCGGGCCGGCCGGACTCGGGTAATCAATTCTCTGGTGAAAAATGGCTGTTAGAATTCGATTAAAGCTCTCCTGGATTTTTTGAAGGTCCTTCAGGGTCAGTTCACACTCTTCCATCTGTCCGTCCAGGAAGATGTTGTTCGTAATTCGTTGGACCAGGTTCGTGATTCGAGAAGGGGTGGGGTCGTCGAGGGCGCGAGAGGCAGCTTCCACCGAGTCGGCGAGCATGACAATCCCCGCCTCCTTGGTCTGGGGTTTCGGGCCGGGATACCGGAAATCGTTCTCGTTGATCGATTCCATCTCCGGATTCTCTTTCTCCTTGGCTTTTTGGTAGAAATAGGAAATCAGGGTCGTCCCGTGATGCTGCTGGATGATGTGGCCGATCCGTTCCCCCAGGCGGTTTTCACGAGCCATCTCCACTCCATCCTTGACATGAGAAATGAGGATGAGGCTCGACATGGTGGGAGTGAGATGATCGTGTTTGTTCTCTATGCCGCCGGCATTTTCGATGAAGTAGAGGGGTTTTTTCAATTTTCCAATATCATGGTAATAAGCGCTGACCCTTGCCAGCAACGGGTTCGCCGCAATCGATTTGGCACCCGCTTCGACGAGGCTGCCGACAATGATGCTGTGGTGATAGGTGCCGGGAGCTTGGAGAATGAGATCTTTCAGGATGGGATGATCCATGTTGGCCAGTTCGAGGAGTTTGATATCTGTCGTATAACCGAAGAGGCCTTCCACGATCGGAACAATTCCCAACACCAGGACCGAAGCCAGAGCCCCCCCCAGGAACCCCATCATCAGATCGGAGAGAAGGGTCATTTTGAAAGGATTTCCAGAAATCAAATTGTAAGAGAAGATCATGAGGGTATTGATCCCCCCCACGGTGATTCCAGCCTTGAGGAGAATGCTCCTCTGTTCGCATCGTGCGACCTTATGAGCGCCGATCACGCTGCCCACGAAAGTGAAAATGAAATAGAAAAGTTGATTTCCAATCAAAACGGCAGAGAAATAACTGGCCAGGAGGGTGAAAACGATGGCCACCTCCGAGTTGAGAACAATCCGCACCAGCATGGCACCCGTGGCGATCGGAAAGAGATAGAGGTAAGAAGAAGAAGGGATCGAAAAAAACTCTCCCCCCAAAATATCCGTGCTCAGTTGAAAAACTTTGAGGAGGGCAATGATTCCGAGCAGCGCGGTGGAGAAGAAAAGGAGATCTTTCTGGGAGAGGGCGATCTTTCGGATGTTCTGCGTGGAGAATTGGTAAAGACCGGCCAAGATGAGGAAAGTCAGAAGGGCCATCCCGATGAGCATGGCCATGAGATGCGATCTCTCCTGTGCCTTCTTCAGGGCATTGATTTTTAAGAGATGCTCTTCCGATAAACGATCCCCGGCCCTCAGAATCATCTCTCCCCGTTTGACCTGGAAATAGACGGGAGTGACCTTTTCTCTTGCCTTGGCCTTCTGTTCCTCGGTTTCGTCTTTATTGAAGGTCAGATTTGGTCTCAAAAAATGTTCAGCTATCTTGAGGACAAGGGAAGATAATTCTTTTCCTTTAATGGGGGAAGGAAGGTCGGCCTGTGACCGGACCTTGGCCCTGGCCTCCTTAAAATCAAAAAAGCCGAAAGGAGGAAAACTCTTTCTTCCCTCGCGGGTCTGGATATTCCGGATGACGATCCCTTTCTCCGCATTGGGGTCGAGAAGTTCTTTATCATTGACGACCCCTTTTTTCAGAATGGGAGCAATCATTTTCATGGCGGCCTCTCCAATGGCGGGATTGAAACGCTCCTTTTCGAGAATCTGCCATTCCCTTTGGGCGAGAGGAAGACGCAGGGAGGAATCCCACTCCTTTTTCCTGAGGGCAGCTTGATCCACCCCCTTCTCTCCTTTCTTGAAAGAGGCAGCCAATGATTCAAACGTCGAACGAATTCGATTTTCAGAATCGGTCAAGACCGCAAGGTCATAATCATAGATAGAGAGCACGGATCTTTCTGCCTCGGCACGTTTCTCTTGGGTTGACTTCTCATCCTCAACCAGGAGATCCCGATTGGATTTAATCTCTTTGGTCGCGATGTCTCCGGCCTTGTATTCTTTTAGATGGAGGGTCAGACTTGGGGAAAGAAGAAAGGTGAGAAGAATAGCTGTTCCGATACCGATAAACCATTTTTGGTAAGTGGGTGTTTTGATCCTTTCCAACCAGGATCGGTCTCTCAGGCCGTTGGTATGTTTGAAAAATGGGAGATGGGATATCGATCTCTTTATAAATGGATTCATCAGTTGTGCCCTTGGTTTCTTTCCTCTTTCAGGCGATGGCGCCTATCCTCTGCTCTTTCATACGCCTTGATAATTTCTTGAACAAGGGGATGCCTGACGACATCCTTGTCCGAGAAATAAACAAATTCAATCCCCTCGATTCCTTTAAGGATGGACTGAATTTCGATCAGCCCCGACGTCTTATTTTCCGGAAGATCCACCTGGGTGATATCCCCTGTGATGACGGCCTTGGAACTGTACCCAAGTCGTGTCAAGAACATCTTCATCTGTTCCGGCCCTGTATTTTGTGCCTCGTCAAGGATGACAAAGGAGTCGTTGAGGGTTCTTCCCCTCATAAAGGCCAAGGGAGCCACTTCAATCATCCCCCGCTCGACAAGCTTGGCGGCCCGATCAAAATCCATCATATCATGTAATGCATCATAGAGAGGCCGAAGATAGGGGTTGACTTTCTCAGCGATATCGCCGGGAAGAAATCCTAATTTTTCCCCGGCTTCTACGGCAGGCCGAGTCAGGACAATCCTCTCCACCTCCTGCTTCGTAAGACTGGCTACGGCCATGGCCATGGCCAGATAAGTCTTTCCAGTTCCGGCAGGGCCGATCCCGATCACCAGATCGTATTTTCGAATGGCATCGATGTAGCGCTTCTGAGCCAGGCTCTTGGGCGTGATCACCCGCCTTCTGGAGGAGATATAAACAGTGTCAAGAAAGATATCTTCAAGATTGACATTCCGATCGTCGGAGATCATTCGAATCGCATAATCGATATCGGAGGGATATAGGGGATACCCCTTTTTCAGGAGGGTATAAAGGTCGTTTAGAACTCGGATAGAAAGCTCGACGTCGAGGCGTTCCCCTTGAATGGTGAGGGCATTGCCTTTGGCGTTGATCTTCACGCCAACCGTCCTGGCAATGCGCTTCAGATTTTCACTGTGGGCGCCGAAAAGAAGATTGGTAAGCTGAAGATCATCGAAGATAACCTTTTCGGCGGTTTCCTCTCGTTGTTCTTTCAAAAAAGAATCTTTACCCCGTTAGAAACGATGGTCCACTGTTCTGCAGTTACGTAACATTTTGAAATAATTCCAATAGAGTTTAACGCCCCGTTAGCACTTGCCCTGCTCCCGAAGGCAGGCTCGCTTAAGGCGGCCTCCCCTGCACGTGACGGCCAGGAAAATGAGGAGGGTAAGTCCTGATAAATAATATCATTTTGGACCCCAAATTGCAAACCCTTTGGCCGATTCTTTTTACCTCAATCGTTTCACTTCCCCGAGAATGGCAGGAATGATTTCACCGGCAGAACCAGGGATGAGGTAATCCGATATTTGGTCTGTCAAAGGAGTGCGTTCCATATTGATTTCAATGACAGTTGCCCCTCGTTCCTTGGCAGTAATGGGAATGGAAGCTGCCGGATAGACAACGGCGGAGGTTCCGATGACGAGCACCATACTGCAGGATTTGGATTCCTTAAATGACGTGGTTTGAGCCTCCCAGGGAATGGGCTCTCCAAAAAAGACGACATCGGGTTTCAAAAGTGATGAACACCGAGAACACCGGGGAGGAAGATCCTCCATTTTGAGGGCAGTCCCATCAATGGTGGTTGAGCATTTCAAACAAGAGAGCGTCCTGTGAGTCCCGTGAAATTCGATCACATTGCGGCTTCCCGCTGCCTGGTGAAGGCCATCCACGTTTTGAGTGATGACCGAAGAGAGCAAACCCATCCGTTCCAATTCAGCCAATCCAAGATGGGCGGGATTCGGTTTGGCAGTCATGATCAGGGCGAACATGTCTTTGAGCATCAACCAGACCCGGTCTGGATTTGAATAGAAGGCGTGGATGTGGGCATATTCCTCCGGATCGTATTTTTGCCAGAGACCCTGTGCCCCTCTGAAATCAGGAATGCCGCTCTCTACAGAAATGCCTGCTCCGGTAAAAGCGATGGTCTTTTTTGAATTGAGAATGTCCTTGGCCGCCCTTTGAATGAGTTTGTGATCCATGGTTTTCTCCTTCCCCTCACCTTTCCCTCCCTTCCCCTGAAGGAAAAAGCGGGAGAGAGGCTTTTATGTTTAAGGTACACGATTAATGAGAGTCTGTCCGCAAATTATCGGTTTGCAAAAAAGGTTGTCATTCCGGCGAAAGCCGGAATCCAGTGTTTTCAGAAGATTCTGGATGCCGGATCAAGTCCGGCATGACAGAAAAGCGGTTTTATAAACAGACTCTAAAATGAGTAAACCATCCCTCTCAAACCACAATGTCTCGATACGCGGGGATGGTTCCAAATCCATCGGCTTTCACCACAGCTCTTCCGACGGACTCGATTAATGCTTGTTCTCCAAGAAGTCCAACGGTATTCACGTCACCCTTTTTCTTGCCCAGCGAGACCGCGAAGATCAGATCCCCATCGAAGGTAGTATGAAGGGGTGAAATCACTTTGGCCAGCCCGGAGTGGGCAATCTGCGCGACCTGCTGAAGTTCTTTTTTTGAAAGATTGGCGTTCGTTGCGATGACGCTAAGGGTTGTGTTAAAGACGGAGGCATCTGCGGCCGCTGGAACTCCGAATTGCTTGCGGGTCACCCCTCTCTTGATCCATTTGGATGAATTGGCAAATTGACAACTACGCTTCGACTTCCTCGCACCCGCCAAAATTCGATTTGATCCGGGATGATAGATATCGCCAAAGGCATTGACGACAACCAGGGCTCCCACAATGAGTCCCTTCGGTCCTTGGATGCTTGAAGTGCCTACACCGCCTTTCATCGCCCGCTCGATTCCAAAAAGCTTTCCCACCGTGGCTCCGGTTCCTACTCCAACACTTCCCTCTTCAACATTCTTTGAGGCGCGAAGGCAAGCCTCGTATCCCATCTTTTGATTCGGCCTCACACGGAAATCGCCAATGGCGAAATCGAAAATCACTGCGGCGGGTACGATCGGGACTTTCGTCCTGACCACATCGAATCCCTTTCCCTCTTCCTCCAGATAAGCCATCACTCCCCCTGCCGCATCGAGACCGAAAGCACTTCCGCCCGTCAAGAGAACGGCGTGAATTTTTTTGACCAAATGGAGGTAACTGAGAGCATCCATTTCCCTCGTTCCCGTCGCCGTTCCACGGATATCAACAGCTCCAACCGCTCCTTCCTCGCAGAGAATGACGGTGCAGCCGGTGAGGGCCTTAAAGTCACTGGCATGTCCGACCTTGATCCCCGGAACATCCGTGATCGCGTTGAGCCTTTTCATTGCGGGGATATTATCAAGAAGGAATAGGGGTGTCAATGGATGAATTGATTCGAGAATTTCTTGCGGTAGCTCTGACAAAAAATTTGCGTTCTCTTGAGATTTCGGAATTTTTGGGAAACCTCTCCATAAAACTAATCATTCCTGGAGGTGATGAGAAGTAAGGAGGGGCCGAAGGTTACTTATTGGAATTGGAAACAGGTGAGAGGATCAGCCTGATGTTTCGGGGATAGAGTTTTGTCACCGAAATACCGGGGCCTGTATTGATGTTTGTTTCAGAGAGGGAAATCTGGTTGTTGCCCTGGTGGGCGGCGGACAGATCGACCCTCATCCTTATCTGGTCAGGCTTCAGGGAAGAGAGAAGTCTTTCTGAACCCTTGAGGCGGACGTTCACTTCTTTGGGTGGCTCGCCCTGGATGGTTAAGTTTTGAGGGACGGAGTAATATTCAATGGGAATGTTAAAACCAACTTCTCCTTGACGGATGCCGATCACAAATACCCAGAGGAGGCAGACCAAGACAAAGAACAATCCTTTTCTTGGAAGATCTTCGAAGATTCGCTTAGGCCATGCTCTTTCTTTATCCTTTGTATCTCCTTCCGGAGTCAAGTCAGCGAGGCTTTTCTTTAAGTCTTCCCTTCCTTTTTTCTTCTCCAAGTTCCCCTTACAAGCTAATAGAACCTCTCCCCTTTCTTCAGAGATGATGATGCATTCCGCATCTGAGATTTCCGTGATGCCGACACCAGCCCGATGTCGGGTTCCCCATTCTTTGGGGATGGAGGTAGATTTGGACAAAGGGAGAAGGGCAGCCGCATGTCGAATTCGGCCGCCTTGAACGATGACGGCGCCATCGTGCAATGGAGATTGGGAATTAAAAATGCTGATCAGGATATCTTCGCCAAGCTCTGCATCCACAGGTGTCTTCTCACGAATCAACTCGCTGAGATCATCCCCTTTTTGTAAGACGATCAATCCGCCGATCTTCTTATCTGCCATTTGAAAGGCAGCCGCTATAATCTGGTCGATTGTTTTTGGAGTGAGCTTCTCGGGCCTGCCAAAGAAAAAAGCGGGGAGACTGACGTTTCCCAATACCTCCCTGATTTCTTCTTGAAAGATGACGACCAACACAATGAGAATGACGGGCCAAAGATTCTGAAGCCCCCACACCGAAAGAGGCAGGTCAATCCACCTGGCAAAAATGTAGAAAAGAGGAAGCGCCAAAATAGCAAGGATCATTCGCAAAGCCTTTTTCTTTCTCAGCCAGAGATAAAGGTGGTAGAAAACATAGGTGAGAATGAGGATGTCTAAACCGTCTTGCCAGCGAAAGAGATAGAGGAGATTTTTCATTCGATTTTCCCTTAATCTGTAAACATAAGCTCAATTTTTCAATAATTGTGTAAAACGTGTCAAGACGGCAGCTTATTTTTTCTTTGACGAAAATATTTATTCAATTATAATATAGTTTAGTCTTGGGTTTCTTCAAAACCAATTTTTCTTTCGCAGCGGATTGCTATGGTCCGATATGCATTCTAAAGAAAGGAGGAATTTCAATGGACAAAATCTTGAGGGTGAACATCAGCGATCTTAAGGTTTCCGAAGAGAAAATCAGTGGGGATTATCTTGGCCTAGGAGGTCGGGGTCTGACATCCATGGTTGTGAGTAAAGAAGTCCCCCCAAACTGCCATCCGATCGGTCAGCATAATAAACTGGTCATAGCACCAGGGCTTTTGACGGGGACG
>Ga0316626_10001328_pt1 | contig 10946 bp, 4 predicted proteins | sample OWC_Aug_T1_C1_D5_FD_207656 | JGI IMG/M metagenome (GOLD analysis project Ga0316626, IMG submission 207656) | Wetland soil microbial communities from Old Woman Creek delta, Ohio, United States - OWC_Aug_T1_C1_D5_A | ecosystem: Environmental > Terrestrial > Soil > Wetlands | place: USA: Ohio...
GTTGATTCCTGGCGGATTATCAACTAATCCTACCTTGAATACATCTGCTCAACTTAACATTCGTAATATTTCTTCAAATAGTGATGACCAAAACATGAATGCATTGGGAACAGCAATTATACAAGATGGAGCGCCGATTAGTAATAATGCTAATTTGCAGTCACTTAATCCTACAGTAGTAGGTGCTACTACTTCATTGGCAGGTGGTGCTTCACCGACAGGCGGTACTGATGTCCGTCAGATTTCTGTTGATAACATTGAATCAGTAGAAGTTATTCGTGGTATTCCTTCAGTTGAATATGGCGATTTAACTTCAGGCGCGGTTATTATCCATTCAAAAGCAGGCCTTGAGCCTTTGAGAATTAATGGTAAAGTAAATTCTAATGTGTATGAATTCTCTGCAAATAAAGGACTTAGTTTAGGTGAAAATAAAGGCGATTTAAATGTAGGATTGGATTATGCATATAACATTGATGATCCTATAGAATCCTATGTATTTTATCAACGCGCAAGCGGAAAAATACTATATTCAAACGCATATTTCCAAAATAGATTGAGAAATAATATATCATTCGATTTCTTCTATGGTCATGACGGGCGCAAAAGGAATCCGGATGATGTAACCACGGAAACATCATCTTCAGGAAAAGATCTTGGCTTTACATTAAATGCCAATGGAATATTAAATTTCAAAAAATTATGGCTTACCAATATTCGTTATGTAGCTTCGTTCAGTTATACGTCTAAAAAAAGTTATTTTGAACAGCTGTATACTAATGCTAATGCTCCTTATACAATGACAACAACAGATGGCGCAGTTTTATCAAATACGGCTGGTGACCATATATATGCTGCAGATGGTTCGGAAATTACGCATTTCGGTGATGCCGATGCTAAGAATTATGCTGTATACTTACCCAGTTCTTATTTCGGACGTTACGATATTGATGGAAAAGAAATTAATTTTTTTAGTAAGGTATCTGCCAATTTCTTCAAGAAATTCGGTAATACATTATATAATCGTATTCTATTAGGCGCAGACTTTAAGACTGATGGTAACAACGGTAAAGGCAAGACATTTGATCCTACCACACCTCCTTATCGTAATCTTTCTGCTTCAAATGCTACATTCCGTCCTAGAGCGTATAAAGATATTCCGTTCGTTAGTCAGTTAGGATTTTTTGGTGAAGAAAATTTAAAGTGGAGATTGGGAATACGTGAATTTAATATTCAAGCCGGATTACGTTATGATAAGGTTTCAGTGGTAAAAAGCATAATTACTCCACGTATTAATGCATCGTTTGATCTTTTGCCAAATATTTTTTCAATACGTGGCGGCTATGGTGTTACAGCCAAAGCTCCGACTGCTTTATATCTTCATCCTGAGCCTGCTTATTTTGAGTATATTAATTATAATGGATTAACCGATGAATCAATTCCAGAATCGGAACGTTTGTTTATTACTACTACAAAAGTTTATGATTCATTAAATAAATATCTTGAAATAGCGAAGAATCATAAAGCAGAGATAGGTTTTGATTTAATGATCAAACAAGCAAGATTAGCTGTTACTGCCTTCTTCGAACGTATGGATAACGGTTATTCTCTTTCGGAAACAGTCAATTCGTTTAAACCATTTATATTTAATGAGTATTCTCTTAATTCAGATAATAAATTGGAGTTATCTTCAACCAATTCCGTGTTATCAAGTTTTGCTACTCCTAATAATAATCGCGTTCTCCATTCTAAGGGTTTAGAATTTGATTTGAATTTAGGAAGATTCGATCCTATACGTACATCATTCAGTGTAAATGGAGCTTGGATTAGATCTGAAAATTATGATAAGGGATATACTTTTTATGATGAAAGTGGATCTGCCGCCAGTGATCGTAAGGATGTTGCGTTATATGAACAAGGCATGACAAAGCATATTACCGATAGATTATCTACGGTTTTACGTGCAACTCATAATATCCCGTCTATCGGCTTAGCTGTGACATTGACAATGCAGACGATTTGGCGCGAAGCTGATTGGTATAATATGGGAAATGACTCTATTCCGGTAGGATATATTTCAAAAACCGATGGAAGCATTAGTTTGTTCAGTGCCGGACAATACACTACAAGGCAACAATTGAAAGATGCAGGCAAAGATTATTTATTACGTACTGTCAATTCCAGTTATTATATTAAAGAAAGCTATAATCCTTTGTTTTGTTTTAATATATATGTGACGAAAGAAATAGGCAAATATATGCGTGCTTCTTTCTTTGCAAATAATATGTTTAGGAATTATCCGTTGGCTACATCTAAACGAAACCCAGGAACAAAAGTAGTTAGGAACAATAATTATTTTTTTGGATGTGAATTATCATTATTATTTTAATTGTAAACGGCAATGAAAAATATAAAATTATATATAGGCTTGGCATTTACTTTGTTAATTATGAGTGCATGCAGTTCGTTTGAAGATGCCAAAGATGCTAAAAATGTTGCTCTTATGACTGTCAATCTCAAAGCAAATATCACTTTAGATGGCGTTTCGTCTCTGGATGGGTTGAAAATTAAACTGGATGACTATCAAGATAACCTTCATTATACCAGTTTAATGAAAGGCACTGAGGTTAACATTGATAGTATTATTCCTGGGATATACAGTATAACTGTATCAGGCGATATTACCAACCGTGATGGCTTAGAATATTATATGAATGGAGGGGTAGTTAATAATGCTATTTATCCCGGAAAAGATACGGTAAGTGTTTCAATAGGCGGCCTAAAAATCAGTCCACTTATATTTAAAGAGATTTATTATGCAGGCTCAAGCCCTAATTATTTCCGCGACCAATTTTATGAGTTGTATAACAATTCTACAAAGACAATGTATTTGGACGGAATCTATTTCGCAGATTTATGTCCAACCACAGCTACTACTACTTTGCCTGTTTGGCCTACAGAAGATGGTAATAATTATTGTTACGGTAACCGCGTATGGAAATTTCCGGGCGACGGTACTCAATATCCCTTAAAACCGGGTGAATCATGTGTTATTGCACAATTCGCAGTTAACCATAAATTGAGCATTTATAATCCCAAATCTCCTATTGATTGCAGCTCAGCAGATTTCGAATTCTATATGGGCAATAAAAGTTATCCTGATCAACCGGCATACAACATGACTCATGTATTCTATAACGGGAAAGCAGCAATAGGTACGGTCCCTCAATATTTAACGTCCGTTTTCGGGGGTGCGTATGTTATATTTCAGGTACCGGCAGGTGATACATACGATCCGGTAAATGACCCTAATATGCATACTAAAAATTTAGCTACCAGCTCTTCTACATTGTATGCAAAGATTCCTACAAAATATGTTCTGGATGCTGTTGAGTGTGGTCCTAATGCTACAATGATAAGTGCCAAACGTGTACCGCAAGTGTTGGATGCAGGTATGACTTACGTAGGATCAACATATTGCGGATTAGGCATATCCCGTAAGCGAGCAACAGATAGTGATGGAAATATTTTGACACATGAAGACGGTTCACTTATTTTTCAAGATACTAACAATAGTACAGACGATTTTGACAGGGGCGTTACTCCTAAATTTAGAAGATACGATACTAAAATGCCAAGTTGGAATCATATATTAACAGGACAATAGGTAATAGTCAAACTTTAAGAAATAAATAAAATGAATAAATATAATTATTACATAGCTATTGGCATTGAGTTGTTACTGCTAATCATTTCAACTCCGTCAACTGCGCAGGAAATGTCAGATATTACTCCTGCTGCCTTAGTGAAGATTAAAACGGACAAAATGTGGCTTAACACGTCAAATTCGGCTGGAGATGTGTACGATGAGCCTCAAAAATATTCGTATGTTGAGGCTAAATATCAAACATATAACGGTAGTTTCCATAGGGCGCAACAAGGTAAGGACGGTAATAGCTTACAATTTGTATCCGAGGGAAATCTTATTCTTAATAAGACCCGTGTATGGGGATTTTTCTCTTATAATCGAGATAATATAAATGGAACGCAGTTCAATTCGTCTATAATTGACCCTTACCGCGGAATGCCTTATTATGTGGCAGACACAGTAGTAAGTAATTGGCGGAATCAACATTATAAATTAGGATTCCGTGTAGGACAACCCATTAATCCTAATCTTGCAGTCGGCATTGAAGGTTGGTATTTAGCTTCCACCGGAGCAAAGCAAATGGATCCACGCACACTCAATAACCAAATGACTTTGATTTTAAAGCCTTCAGTAGTTTTCAAATTCAATATACATAATCATTTGGGAGCAAATTTAGAGTATTATTCATTAAAAGAAGAATCCAACATGTCTAATGTAAATAGCTATGTAAACCAGACTTATTACAAGATGTATGGGCTCGGTACTGCTATTGTAGGTCTAGGAAGTGGGCGCACTACCAATTATGTAGGCAATGATGTAGGTGGTGCTTTACAATATCAATATCAAGGTCCTGTAAAAATTCTTTTGGAAAGCAATTATAACTATAAAGTAGAAGATGTAAAAATAACTTTTGACACGCCACAAAAAGATGCATCCACACGTGACAAAATATGGAAAGGATCAGCATATATTTTAAAAGAATACAAGAATTATCTCAATGCCTTTAATTTTGTATATACTTGTCGACATATTGACGGAATTCAGTATATAACCCAACGTGATAATTCTGAAGCTCAACAAGGGTGGTTGACTTTATATTCATGTGTACGTTCGAAATATGATACCGATGATATATTGGCGAACTACTCATTAATGAAAAAAAGGAATGATGAATTTTTATGGAAAGTGGACGCATCGGTTCAATATAAAAACGAGAAAGATAAATATCTATTACCGTATTCATATAAAAGTGCCGAAAATATTACCTATTCTATAGGTGGAAACATAAATTTCAAGATGTCGGAAAAGTGTACAAAACGATTGCTGATAGGTACTAAGTGGTCTTATAATAACAACCTTTCAGGAGGATATAAATATAATGGTCCAAATGCAGATTACCCTGTGGTGGCACAGTTTGAAACGAATGATTTGAATTATCTAATCACAAATTATTATTGTGTAAATTTGTCAGCTGTATATTCTCAAAGAGTAAAAGAGGTTGTTAAGGCTAATGTTTATGCAAAGGCTGAATTTAATTATGCCAAAGCTAATAGCTTTGGCTTCGGACATCGCTCTACAATTGATTTCAGCATTGGATGTAACTTTTAATCATAATACATATTTAGACCATATTAAATAATAATTAATCATTAACATAAATAATATAATGAAAAAACTTTTAATTCTATCATTTTTAGTAATGAGTATTTGCTTAAATACTAATGCTGAGAATACTTTAAAACCGACAATAAAAAGCAAGACATCTTTTGCTATTATTACCGATGTGGCAACTTATCAAAAAGTCAAGAATGCCATTGATGATTACCGTAAAGTCATAGAGAATGACGGATTAGGTACTTATGTTATATATGACGAATGGAAGTCACCTGAGCAAATTCGAGACATTTTAATTAAACTTCACAGTCAGTCGGCAATGAAGCTTGAGGGAGCTGTCTTTATTGGAAACATACCTATAGCTATGCTTCGCGATGCTCAGCATTTAACGTCTGCATTTAAAATGAACCAAAAAATTGATTGGAAAAAATCGAGTGTGCCAAGCGACAGATATTATGATGATTTCGGTTTAAAGTTTAAATTTCTCAAACAAGACTCAGAAATAAAAGATTACTTTTATTATTCCTTGCTCCCGGAATCGGATCAACATATAAATTGCGATATATATACAGCGCGAATCCGACCGCTAGAAATTCCGGGAACTGATAAATATCAGCAGATAAAGGATTTCTTGAATAAAGTGGTACATGAACGTACTACAGATGCAAATAATCCTTTAGATTGCCTTTCAATGGCACGTGGACATGGTTATAATTCGGAAGATGAAGCTGCATGGGCAGGCGAACAAATTGCCTTACGTGAGCAATTGCCGACATTATTCAAATCCGGTAGTTCTGTTCGTTTTATTGATTATGCCTCTTGTTATCCGGCAAAATATTATTATCTTAATGAAGTACAACGCCCGGGATTAGATGTTATGTTATTTCATCATCATGGAGAATATGATACTCAATATCTTAACGGACCGATAGAAGATAGCAACATATATGCCTGCTTAGAAAATGCCAAGCGTTATATTCGTTCAAAAGTACCTTCCTTAGCAAAAGAAAAAGGCAAAGATTTTGCTATCGAGCAATATATGAAAGCATATGATATTCCACGTTCATGGTGTGAGCAATCTTTTGACTCTACTAAAATCAAATCGGATTCCCTCTATGAAGCAAATATGAATATTGCAACTACTGATATAGCAAATATCACTCCGTCAGCACGTTTTATTATGTTTGATGCCTGTTTTAATGGATCGTTTTATCAAAAAGATTATATTGTCGGTCGTTATTTATTTAATAACGGTACTACATTGGTAGCCCAAGGTAATACCGTTAACACCATTCAAGACAAATGGCCGGATGAAATGATTGGATTGTTAAGTTCAGGCATGCGTATAGGAGAATGGCACAAACATGTGAATTTTTTAGAAACACATCTTTTAGGAGATCCTACTTATCATTTCGCTCCTACAGTAAAATTGCCTTATAATATTAATGAAGCTTCTGTACTTCAAGAAGACAATGCTGCATTTTGGCGTGCCCAATTGAAGAATCAAAGCCCTGATGTTCAATGCATGGCTTTGTTTAAATTAGGTAGAATGAAAGCAACTGGATTATCAAATTTATTAAGGCAAACTTATTTCAATTCTCCATATATGGTGGTACGTCTTGAGGCTCTTCGTCAGTTATATTGCCTTCTGGATAATAATTACGTACAAGTGTTACACGCTGCTCTGTTTGACAGTTATGAATTGACACGCAGATTTGCAGCAAAATATGTTGAATTATATGGATCTGATGAATTTGCGTCAGATATAGCTAAAGCATTAATCACTAATTACACTGACCGTCGTGTAGCATTTAATCTTAAAGATGCTTTGCAAGCATGCAGTAAAGATAATATGAAAGCAGCCTTGCAAAAAGAATTGAATTCTACTAATTTATATTATAAGAAAGACATTGACGATTTAATAGCCAAACTTGACGATTATGATAAAAGCGACAAAGCAAATATCAACGAAATAATGGATACGGTAACAACCGCGAAACATAAAAGATTGGATATTGTCATTTATCGCAATCACCCTGTTTCAGGTGTAATTGATAATTTGTTGAAATTTGTCTCTGATAGCAACCGTCCAATAGATTTACGTATAACAACAGCAGAAGCTTTAGGGTGGTATAACAAGAATAGTCATCGTAATTATATTATAAACGCTCTGCAAAAGATTAATCCAACAATAAAGGACAGTGATTTACATAATGAAATTACAAAAACAATTCATCGTCTTAACAATGATTAATTCCCTATTAAGATATTTATATGCTATCTGTAAGAACTGCTATTAGATCAACGATATAGAAATACCATTTTTTCAGTAGGTTACAATTTGTAACCTACTCATTATCTTGATAAAAAATATCATTTTTATTGTTTATCATCCTACGCTGCACTTTTATTGTTTCCAACTCTTATGCAATTGCAGAGGCTCATCACAAATATGATATAGAGTATATGGGATTTTCGATGTCTGATATGTAAGATTAGATATATTTTACATATACGAATGGTTCTTTGACTAAACGTTAAACAGAATTATGGCAGTGAGTACAAAGTAAATATTTTCGCGTCTTTTGGTAAAAAACTGATTTATGACAAAAGAATGCTTGAAAAATATAATATTTAGTTGTGTCCTTTTAGTTTTTCTTTCCGGCTGTGGTTCTAACAGAGATTATTATGTCTTTACCTCATTCCATGAACCGGGTACTGAAGGTCTGCGTTTTTTGTACAGCCGTGATGCCATTCATTGGGACAGTATCTCCGGAACATTTCTGAAACCTGAAGTTGGAAAACAACATGTTATGCGCGATCCTTCCATTTCGCGTTCCACGGACGGTGTCTACCATTTGGTGTGGACAAGCAGTTGGACGGGAGATCACGGCTTCGGTTGTTCGTCAAGTCGTGATTTGATTCATTGGACACCTGAACGTGAAATAAATGTTATGACCGACACTACTGCCGTGAATGTGTGGGCGCCTGAATTGTTTTATGATGACGAACAACAGCAATATATCATAATGTGGGCTTCGTGCGTGCCGCATAAATTCCCAAGAGGTTTGGAAGATGAAGATAATAATCACCGATTATACTATACCGTTACAAAAGACTTCAACACTTTTTCTTCGGCAAAACTGTTCTGTGATCCGGGATTTAGTGTGATAGACCCTACTATTGTCAAGCGTGGCAAGGGTGATTATGTGCTGGTGATGAAAGACAATACGCGATTGAGCCGTAACCTGAAAGTGGCTTTCTCCTCTTCTCCTTACGGTCCGTGGGGGCAGGCATCAGAATCGTTTACGGGCATGTATTCCGAAGGTCCGACAACGGTAAAGGTCGGGAAATACTATTATATATATTATGACAGTTATCGTAAAAAGATTTTCGGTGCTGTACGAACAAAAGATTTTCGTAACTTTGTAGATGTAACCGATAAGGTAAAAGTCCCTGTGGGACATAAGCACGGCACAATATTCCGTGCTCCTAAGAGTGTGGTTATGAATTTGATTAATAGCAGAAGATGAAGAATATTACTTTTGCATGTCTGTTGTGCGCCGGGCTTACAATGCAACCCTTTTTTGCACAAGACCGTGTTCATTATACGGGCACAACGTTATCCAATCCTGCCCTTCACGACGGCGGTTTGTCGCCTGTCGTGGGCGTACACAACATTCAAGTGATGCGTGCAGGCGATTGGACATACAATCATCAACCTATGCTGGCATACTGGCAAGGCAAGTTTTGGATGCAGTATGTATCCGATCCGCGAAGCGAACATGTTCCGCCCGGACGGACAATGTTGATTAATTCCGAAGACGGCTATAATTGGACGGTGCCTGTGATATTATTCCCTCAGTATAAGGTTCCTGACGGATGTACGAAAACAAGTCGTCCCGGAGAAGTTTCAAAAAATCTGATATCGGTGATGCACCAACGTGTTGGCTTTTATGTATCAAAGAGCGGAAAGCTTATTGCGATGGGCAATTATGGCATTGTTCTTGACGCTAAAGATCACCCGAACGACGGCAACGGCATCGGTCGCGTTGTGCGTGAAATAAAGAAAAACGGAACTTTCGGCCAGATATATTTTATATATTACAATCACGGATTTAGTGAAAAGAACACCGATTATCCCAATTATAAACGTTCACATGACAAGGCTTTTGTAAAGGCATGTGATGAGATATTGGCCAATCCGCTTTATCGCATGCAATGGGTTGAGGAAGCAGATTTTAATGATCCGCTTATCCCTTTGAAAACTCCTTATGAGGCTTTTGATGATTACACTTTACCCGACGGACGTATCGTGGCATTGTGGAAACATGCGCTGACATCAATCAGTACCGACGGCGGCAACACTTGGGCTTTGCCTGTTGAGCGTGCCAAAGGAGTGGTTACAAGCAATGCCAAAATATGGGGACAAAGATTGAGCGACGGCACGTATGCAACTGTATACAATCCTGCCGAATATCGTTGGCCGTTGGCCATTTCGTTAAGCGCCGACGGGTTAAACTATACTACACTTAACTTAGTGCATGGCGAAGTGACACCCTTGCGACATGGTGGTAATTACAAATCATTCGGGCCACAATATACGCGCGGTATACAAGAAGGCAACGGCACGCCGCCCGACGGCAACTTGTGGGTGGCATACAGCATGAATAAGGAAGATATGTGGGTATCGCGTATCACCGTGCCTGTCAGAATAAACGCTACAGCTCAGGCGGATGAAGATTTCACCAAATATCGTTTGATAAGCGACATGAATGACTGGAATATCTATTCCCCGTTGTGGGCTCCGGTAACATTGGACGGCAAATGGCTTTGTCTGAGTGATAAAGATCCGTTTGACTATGCCCGTGTGGAAAAGAAGATTCCGGCATCAAAGACTCTGAAAGTAGATTTTGACGTTGAGGCCGCTCAAAACAATTGCGGTCAATTGCAAATAGAATTTGCAGATGACCAAGGTATTGCATGTACGCGTTTGGTATTGGATTCGCAAGCGCGGATGACTGTAAAGGGCGGTGCCCGTTACGGTACGTTGATGAAGCATTATGACAAAAACAAAACATACCATGTTACTGTGGAATTATCGGTTGCCAACCGTAATGCTACTATATATGTGGATGGTAATAAAACCGGAGAGCGAATGTTCGATGCACCGGTAGCATCTTTAGACCGCATAATCTTCCGCACCGGCGACAGATATGTAACGCCAACACCGGATACTCCACCCGATCAGGATTTCGACCAAAAAGGTGCAGACAGTCAGGATTCTTTGGCAACATTTAAAATAGCAAATCTGAAGAGCATGTCTTTGGATGCCGATGCATCAAGTGCTGTATTGAAATACAACGATTATGCCCATTATGTGGATGAGTTCAATAATATGGAAGATGAAAACATTGTTGCGGCTATTCCCAACAGTGAATCATCAAGCTGGATGGAGAAGAATATCCCTTTATTTGATTGTCCGCAAAAGAATTTTGAAGAAATATATTATTATCGTTGGTGGTCGTTGCGCAAGCACATCGAACATACTCCCGTTGGTTATGGTATGACGGAGTTTTTGGTTCCGCGTACTTATGCCGATAAATATAATTTGATTGCAAGTGCCATAGGGCATCATATCTTAGAATGCCGTTGGCTGCGCGATACCACGTATCTGCACCAAATC